>Ga0207422_1004872_pt1 | contig 10378 bp, 10 predicted proteins | sample MarCyaLeptolynsp_FD_187757 | JGI IMG/M metagenome (GOLD analysis project Ga0207422, IMG submission 187757) | Marine cyanobacterial communities from Panama - species 1 Leptolyngbya sp. (SPAdes) | ecosystem: Environmental > Aquatic > Marine > Unclassified | place: Panama: Panama City | collected... | reverse complement strand
ATTCCGGTTGTTGAACTGATTCTGATTTAAACTCTTCATTAATATAAATATCTACTTTCAGATTAATTTTAACCTGTTTTTGACGGGCATCTATAGAACGCTTTAGTATTTCAATATGAGCGATCTCTTCAGGTCTGATATCTGTAGTTTTGCCGATGTATTCTTTGAGCAACTCATTTTTTGCCGCAGTTTCAGGTATAACTCGTAATTGTAAATTCTTAATCATCAAATAGCATTTTCAAGTCCATTTAAAGATAGCATTATTAACAGCACATTGTGAATGAATTAGTATTTCTGACTGTTATCTCTGAAACATGAATAAAATCAATATTGATGAATAAATTTCTTTCCATATTTTTGCTTTTGTTGACGTTTTCAATTTCATCTTCAGCTCAGCTTTCTGTTGAACCGGATACATACCAAACCAGCAATGGTGAGCTAACAATATATCCAATCAATCATGGATCCGTAGCTTTTGTTTTTAATGATAAAACAATATTCGTGGATCCCTTTGGTGGTGCTGAACGGTTTTCTGAATTCGGAAGCCCCGATATGATTTTTATCACAGACATTCATGGTGATCATTTAAATAAGAACACATTAAATGCCCTGGACACAGAATCTACAACTTTTATTGTTCCACAAGCTGTAGCAGATCAAATGAGCGGTATTGAAAACAAAGAAATTATTATTATCAAAAATGAACAAACAAAACAGGTTGCTGATCTCACAGTTACTGGCGTTGCAATGTATAATCTTCCTGATGACGAAACTTCACGCCATAAAAAAGGTCGTGGAAACGGATACGTCATCAATTTTGGAGGGATGAATGTTTATCTCTCAGGTGATACAGAAGACATTCCGGAAATGAGAGATCTTGAAGAAATTGATATCGCTTTTGTCTGCATGAATCTCCCTTACACAATGGATATTTATCAAGCTGCAAGCGCTGTTATCGACTTCGCACCAAAGAATATGTATCCATATCATCACCGCGGGCAGGACATCAATAAATTTAAAACACTTTTAGCAGATGCCAATCCTGACGTGAACGTAATACTCAAGAACTGGTATCCAGAATAGTTTTTTCCAAACAGTCTCTTGCAGGTACTTTCAAAATTATAATTAAAATTAAAATCCAATCTTTACATGTTGAACTTCGAATTTCAAAATCCAACTAAAATTATCTTCGGAAAAGGTCAGATCTCTAAACTTTCTGATGAAATCCGCAAAGACCAGAATATATTGATGGTTTATGGAGGTGGAAGTATCAAAAAGAATGGAGTCTATGATCAGGTAACTAAGGCACTTAAGGATCATCAGGTTACAGAATTCGAAGGTGTACCGGCAAATCCAGAATACGAAACGTTACTTGAAGCACTTGAGGTAATAAGAGAAAAGGAAATTGATTTTATTCTCGCTGTTGGTGGTGGATCTGTAATAGACGGTGTAAAGTTTCTTTCTGCGGCGGCTAAATTCGAAGGAAAAGAACCTTGGGATATTTTAGCTAATAGTATTCGCACTTATAAGGGATTACCATTTGGCACCGTATTAACCCTTCCGGCAACCGGATCCGAGATGAACTCCGGTTCCGTTATTTCCAGAAGAGAAACTCAGGAAAAAAGAGCAATGGGCGGACCGGGATTGTTTCCTCAGTTTTCAGTTTTAGACCCTGAAGTGATTCATTCCATTCCTCAACGACAAATTGCTAATGGATTAGTAGACTCTTTTTCACACGTTCTCGAGCAATATCTCACCTATCCGGTTGCAGCAAGACTACAAGACAGAATTGCTGAAAGCGTTATGCAAACACTTATAGAGGTAGCCCCTAAAGTAATGGAAGATCCATCTGATTATGATGCCGCTTCCGATTTTATGTGGAGCTGTACAATGGCGCTGAATGGCTTGTTACGAGTAGGCTCACCAAATGATTGGTCCACTCATATGATGGCTCATGAGCTTACCGCTCTTTATGGAATTGATCATGCAAGAACTTTAGCGATTATCCATCCAAGTCAAATGTCTCACATGTTTGATGATAAAAAAGAAAAGCTTGCTCAATATGGGGAACGAATCTGGAATATTACTGAAGGTTCTGTTGAAGAAAAAGCCAAGCAAGCCATCCAAAAAACAGAGAATTATTTTCATTCTTTAGATATTAAAACCAAACTTTCGGAATACACTGAAGATTATGAAAAGACAGCCGAAATAATTAAAAAGCGATTTGAAGAACGTAATTGGAAAGGTCTCGGGGAGCGGAAAAATATTTCTCCTGAAGATGCTGAGAAAATAGTTGAAATGAGTTACTAAACTAAGTTTATTGATTCTACTTTAATTTAATCATCTTACTTATGGCTGAACCAAAGATCTATGACCGTAAACCGGCATTAGTTGAACTCGAAACAGGCAGAAACTATGCATGGTGTGCTTGCGGGCGTTCATCAAATCAGCCATGGTGCGATGGTTCACACAAAGGTTCTGGAATTGTCCCTACTGTATTTCAGGTAGATGAATCAAAAAAGTATGCAATGTGCAATTGTAAGCACTCTTCTACTCCTCAATTCTGTGATGGCTCTCATAAAATAGTCTCCTAACATTTTTTAACAGAGATTTATCTTCAATTCTCAAAAAAAACGTACCTTCACACAATTTTTTAGCTTAAAGTGATTTATTAGGTCACTGAAATTTTCATCTACAAACTGTTTCATGAGGAAACTGCTACTACTCAGTTTACTATTAATTGTTTTTTCGATTTCGGCTTTTGCTCAGACATTAACCGTTACTGACAATACAACAGGCTACCCTGTACCTTTCGCCAATATTTTTGATCTGAATAATGAAACAGGAATTACTACCGATGAGAACGGGGAAGCTGATATTTCCGGATTCATAAACTCAAAGAACATCCGAATCAGTTACGTTGGTTATAAAGAAAGCATTTTTAGCTATTCTGAACTTGAAGACATGAAATTCAGAGTAGCAATTTTTCCTGATGATGTAGCTCTGAACGAAGTGGTTATTTCAGCATCACGTTGGAAACAGGAAACCCGGGAAGTTCCTCTTAAAGTAACTTCTGTTGACCCTCAAAGAATAACTCTTGAAAATCCTCAAACTGCCGCGGATCTGTTAACTGTATCAGGTGAAGTTTTTGTTCAGAAAAGTCAGCTGGGGGGTGGTAGCCCAATGATTCGGGGCTTTGCAACAAACCGGGTTTTAATTGCAGTGGATGGTGTAAGAATGAATACAGCTATCTTCAGAAGCGGTAATGTGCATAATGTTATTTCATTAGACCCATTTTCGATTCAGAATACAGAAATAATTTTTGGTCCCGGCTCCGTCATTTATGGCAGTGATGCAATTGGTGGCGTCATGAGTTTTTATACTAAAAAGCCTGTTCTATCTACAAATGACAATCTTTTTATACGGGGTTCAGGAGCAACACGAACCTCATCCGCAAATAATGAGAAAACAGTTCATTTTGATATTAATCTTGGTAAAAAGAACTTTGCTTCGTTAACCAGTGTAAGTTACTTCGATTTCGACGATCTAAAAATTGGTTCAAATGGTCCTGACGAGTATCTGAGAAGATTCGACGTTATTCAGCAACAAAATCAGGATTCTGTTACAACTAACAATAATCCAAAAGTTTTATCTCCTACTGCTTTTAATCAGTTAAACCTAATGCAGAAATTCAGATATAAACCAAACGATACCTGGGATATCAATTATGGTTTTCATTTTTCTGAATCTTCAAATCTTGACCGTTTTGACCGGCTAATCAGAACACGTGATGGTATGCCCAGATATGCAGAATGGTATTATGGACCTCAAATTTGGCAAATGAATAATTTGAATATCCTTAAAAAGTCTGATAGTCGTATGTATGATCATTACAGTCTTACTTTATCGCAGCAATATTTCAGGGAGAGTAGGAACAACAGGGACTTCCAATCAGATATACTAGTTTCAAGAGAAGAAAACGTAGAAGTTTACACATTAAACGCAGATCTGGAAAAAGAGCTAAATACAAAAAATAGATTGTATTACGGTGGAGAAATCGTTTTAAATCATATTTCTTCTTTTGGGTTCGAAAAAAATATTCAGAATGGTAACACAGTTCCAACATCTACACGATACCCTGACGGGTCTGACTGGAATTCTTACTCAGCTTATTTAAGTCATCAGATCGAATTATCGGAAAAACTGAATCTGCAAAGTGGTATTCGCTATAGCCATTTCTTTTTAGAAGCTGAGTTTGATCAACAATATTACCCAGTACCTTTCAATGATATTTCTATAAATGAAGGTGCACTGACCGGAAGTTTGGGTTTGGTTTATACTTTTTCTCCTGATTTTAAAGTGAATGGAAATCTATCTACGGGATATCGTGCGCCTAACATCGATGATGCGGCGAAAGTGTTTGACTCGGAACCTGGATCAGTAGTAGTACCAAACTCAAACCTTAAACCGGAATATGCTTATAACGTTGATTTGGGTTTCACTAAAATATTCTCAGAAAAACTAAAGGTAGATGTCACAGGTTTTTATACTATTTTAAACGACGCTCTCATACGTAGAGACTTTACTGTAAACGGACAGGATAGCATAAACTACGACGGGCAACTAAGTCAGGTTCAGGCTATTCAAAATTCAGCTAAGGCAACGGTTTATGGAATTCAAGCCGGATTGCGATATCAAATAATTCCAGAGTTAAAGCTCACAAGTCACATCAATATTCAAAAAGGTGAAGAAGAACAGGAAGATGGAACCAATGCCCCATTAAGACATGCAGCTCCAACATTTGGAGAAACGCATCTTACATATTCCAAAGATAAGTTAGAGGTCGATTTCTATGCTGAATATAATGCTGAAATTTCTAATGAAGATCTTGCTCCTTCCGAAAAGAGTAAGGATTATTTGTATGCTGCTGACGACAACGGAAATCCTTACTCACCAAGCTGGTACACATTAAACATCAATTCTGCCTATCAGATTAATTCCACATTTAATGTCAGTACCGGAGTAGATAATATTACAGATCAAAGATATCGTCCTTATTCTTCGGGAATTGCTGCTCCGGGACGGAATTTCTTTTTAGCGGTCAGAGCTCAGTTTTAAAAAAAATTCGAAAATCTAGATTAGTATTTCGATCAAATCTTCAAAATCATCGAAAACAAAATCTGCTAATTGCTTTTCTTCATGATCAGGTTCGGTACAATACCAGGCAACTTTCCATCCTGCAGATTTCCCTCCTTTCACATCAGAACTAAGGGAATCTCCAACATATAAGATTTTATCTCTGGAAACACCAGCTAAATCTGTTCCATGATCAAAGATCTTTTGATGAGGTTTCATAACCCCGATTTCTTCAGAAATAATTATTTCCTCGGCCTTCTTCTCTAATTCAAACTGATGGATTTTCATCCACTGTGTTTCTGCAAAGCCATTGGTAATAAGACCCACCGAATACTTATCCCTGATCCTGTCAAAAGCTGAATCAGCTCCATCAATCCATTCCCAATGATTTCGATAATAGTCCATATAAACTTTTCCGGCTTCTTCATAGAGTTCTTTTCTTATACCCAACTGTATAAATGTTTCTTCAAATCTTCTGCGATGCAAAATATGACGATCTATTTCTCCTCTTCCATACTCCTCCCAAAGTCCCTTATTAATGGTATGATAAGTTGACAGTAGTGTATCTATAGAGACTTTTTTTAATTCAGAAAAATGCTGATAGACATCTCTGAGACCATTTTGCTCTGCCTTTTTGTGATCAAGTAATGTGTCATCTAAGTCAAAATAAATGAATTCTGGTTTCAATTCTGACAATGGAATAATTTTTGATTAATCTTAAGTGTAATTGAACCAATTTTGATTATGGCTCGTACGCGGGTCTAAATTAAACAACTAAACTGACAAACATGAAAGGTAAATTAATTGTAGGGCTTGTAGTTGTAGGCTTAATCGTATTTTTTGGAATAAGCATAAACAACGGGTTAATAGAAAAAGAAGAGAGTGTTGAAAGTGCATGGGCACAGGTTGAAAATCAATATCAGCGCCGTGCTGACTTAATACCTAATCTGGTAAATACTGTTAAAGGAGCTGCTAATTTTGAACAAGAAACTTTAACCTCAGTAATTGAGGCAAGAAGTAAAGCTACTTCTGTAAATATAAACGCTGACGATCTGAATGATCCTGCAAAGTTTCAGCAGTTTCAACAAGCACAAAGCCAGTTAAGTGGCGCATTGTCCAGATTATTGGTTACTGTAGAGCGTTATCCCGAATTAAAAGCCAATTCTAACTTTAGAGATCTCCAATCGCAATTAGAAGGCACTGAAAACAGAATCGCTACCGAGAGGAAACGTTTCAATGATACTGCTCAGAGTTATAATACCTCTATCCGAAAATTCCCTACAAGTATTTTTGCTTCTATAGGTGGATTTGAGCGTAAAGCTTACTTTGAAGCAGATCAGGGGGCAGAAAACGCCCCAACTGTAGATTTTGGAAATTAAAAACAACGTTTTGCCATTGGCGTTTAGCTTATAAACGCCAATGGATGTAATCAAACAGCTAAACGCAATATCATGAAAAATTTTCTAACAGAAGAACAAGAGAAATCAGTGATCAGAGCTATTCGTGAAGCTGAAAATAATACTTCAGGTGAGATTAGAGTTCATATAGAATCACAATGTAAAACTGATGATCCTATAAAACGAGCAAAACAAGTTTTCGGAGAATTAGGAATGCATGAAACTCAACTTCGAAATGGAACTATTATATATGTTGCAACCGAAGACCATAAGATTGCAATTTGGGGTGATCAGGGAATTCATGAAAAAGTAGGGCAGGATTTCTGGAATGATGAACTTGAATTAATTACAAAATACTTTATGGCAGATGACTATGAATCCGGATTACGTGAAGCTGTTCTGAAAATAGGTGAAAAACTTCAGGAATTCTTTCCATATCAGGATGATGATATTAATGAACTATCAGATGATATAAGCTATGGGGACGATAAAGATGCGTAAATTTTTATTACTTATATCGCTTTTTATTTCTGTAAATGTTTTTGGACAGGATATACTGCCTGATACACCTCGTGGAATGGTAAATGACTATGCTGATATGCTTACATCTTCCGAGGAAAGAAGACTGGAGCAAAAACTTAGAAATTATCGCGATACAACAACAACGGTTATCGTTGTAGCCACAATAGAGTCTTTAGAAGGATATGATATACAACCCGTTGCTACTGAGACATTTTCAAAGTGGAGAATGTGGGAAGGTGATCGGCAAAATGGAGTGCTTCTACTGATTTCGAAAGGTGACCAGAAATTCAGAATTGAAGTTGGATACGGACTAGAAGGAGTAATCACTGATGCTATGTCCAGCCGGATATTAAACGATGTATTAACACCTAATTTCAGAAATGGTGATTTCTTTCTTGGTATAGATAGAGCTACCGATATAATGATAGACCTTGCGGCCGGTGAATTTGAAGGGTTTCCTGAACGTCAATCTTCTGAAGGAGAGTTCCCGGTGGGAGTACTCATTTTCATTGTTTTTATAATATTATTCCTTATCAGGAAAGGACGAGGTGGAAACCATGGCGGTGGCAAAAGAACGCTAAGTGCCGGAGAAGTTCTCTTCTGGGGAAGTATTCTGGGCGGTGGTCCCAGACGCGGAAGCGGAGGAGGATCATCATTTGGCGGAGGTTTCGGCTCCGGTGGCAGTGGCTTTGGCGGATTCAGCGGCGGCGGTGGTTTTGGCTCTGGTGGTGGTGGCGCCAGCGGGGGGTGGTAACCTTTTTTGGAATTAAGAATGTAGAATTCAAGATTTACAATTCTACATTCTTATTTGAATAATTCTTGGCTCTGAAGAGCTTGTTCTAAGTCTAAAATGATATCATCGGCATTTTCAATTCCAACAGAAAGTCGAACTAAGCCATCTGTAATCCCTGCTTGTTTTCTTAAATCTTCATCAACAACAGAATGGGTCATTGAAGCAGGATGCTGAATCAATGTATCAACAGTTCCTAAACTGACCGCTAAAGTACATAATTTCACCTTATTCATTAATGCTTTCCCCGCTTCGAAACCACCTTTAAGCTCAAAAGAAATCACTCCACCAAATCCATTTCTCATTATTTTGGAAGACAATTCATATTGAGGATGAGATTTAAGTCCCGGATACCAAACTGTTTCAATGGAAGGATGAGACTCCAAAAATTCCGCTACTTTCATTCCATTAGAAGAATGTTTTTCCATTCTTAAAGCAAGTGTTTTAACACCATTTATTGTATGCCAGGCATCCATTGGACCTGAAATTCCTCCAAGATTTTTTCTGAATACAAATATCTCAGAATCTTCCATGAGCTCTTTATTTGCTACCAATACCCCTCCAATCACTGTGCCATGCCCGCCCAGATATTTAGTAGTGGAATGTGCAACAATATCCGCTCCTAATTTCAACGGTTGTAAGTGATAGGGAGTAGCAAATGTGTTATCCACCATCACCAAAGCATTGTTCTCGTGAGCCAATTGTGATATAGCTTCAATATCACTTACTGTCATCGTTGGATTTGCTATGCTTTCCAAATAAACCAACACTGTATTCGGGTATTTTTTAAGCTCCATTTCCAGTATAAAAAGATCACTCATATCCACGAAAGAAGCACTCATACCAAGAGGCTTAGTTTCTTCTTTTAAGAACTGACTTGTGCAGCCATATAACGCGTCCTGAGCAATTATATGTTTCCCTTTTGCAACACCAATAATTCCTGTTGTTATAGCAGCCATCCCACTTCCAAAAGCCATACCGGTAAAATTCTCAGGATGATCTATTCCATAAGTTTCAAGCTCACATATTGCTCTTTCGAGCTGCTCTACGGTTGGGTTTCCTAATCTGGAATAAACATGAGAAGCCCCTCCTTCTTCATGAGCAAACGCTTTAGCCCCTGACTCAACATTCTTAAAAAAGAAAGTAGAAGTTTGGTAAACAGGAGCAATATGGGAACCATACTGATCTTCATTTTTTGATCCTGCATGAACTACTTTTGTTTCAAAAGATTGAATTTTTTCTGATGTCTTAATCATAATACCGGGATTAAAGATTCTTCTTTGATTGTATTAAGTACAATACTGGTATGTAATCTTTGTACATCAGGAAGAGTCGTTAATTTGGTTCTCATCAGCTTCTCATAATCTTTTGTGTCTTTAGCTACTACATGTAACAGAAAATCACCTTCTCCGGTTGTATTATAACAGGCTAATATTTCGGGAATAGCTTTAACTGCAGATGTAAATTCTTCCATCAGGTTTAATTGATGAACATTTAGGGTTACCGTTACAAAAACAGTAAGACCTTTACCAACAGCTTCTCTATTCAGATTCGCAGAATAACCTTCGATAACTCCTTCTCTTTCTAACCTCCTAACTCGTTCCAGTGTTGGAGTAGTCGTTAAACCTATCCTGGATGCCAGTTCATTGTTCGGCATTCTTCCTTCCTGCTGAAGCAGATGTACTATTTTTCTATCGATTTCGTCAAGATTCATATGAAACGATTTCTCTTCCTAAGCACCGTACTAATACTTTAAATTATAACTATAAATACAGTATTCCGAAGAATATTATTCTTTATTTATACAAATATCAGGATAATATACTGCAAAGAAAAACCTCTTTCATTACCGAAAGAGGCTCGAATAGTTCGCTATTTCTATATTATGAAATGATTACATAACGTGATCCATCTCTGGTGATTCCATTCCTTTGCCGGAAGGTCCTTCAGGAGTTTCATTCACATATTCTTCTAATGTAAAATCATCAACCTGAATAGCATCGTTTCTTGCTGCTTCTGCTTTTTTTACTACCGCTGCTTCATCTGCCGAAATGATTCCCTCTTCTTTTGCAGGTTCTATCAAGTTAGAAATAGAATCCTTTGGAAGTTTACGAGCTTTCATTGCTTTGTAAATCTTACTGTACACTGGCGCAGCCGATACAATTAACATCAATGTATACTCATATCTTCCTACAGCCTCCTGAGGGTTTGATGGGATATAAATATCTTCAGTCATTCTGTCTCTTAACTCTCCGGGAGTTTGCATAGCCCGAGCAACCTTGCTACCCAATTCATCAGAAGGATAAGTCCCTATTGGATTTATTCTGCTCCAGATTCCTGCTAGACGAAAAACCCAGCTCAGACCGGGAACTTTGATCTCACGTAGAATACCTTCAAATGCTACCTGAATTTTATAAAATGTATAATCCATTGACCATTTAAAGAAATCCAGATCTTCTTTTTTACTTCCTTCCGCCTCAAATCGTTTTAGTGTAGCAGTTCCCAGATACAAATAGCTCAGAATATCAGCATA
>Ga0207422_1004870_pt1 | contig 10379 bp, 11 predicted proteins | sample MarCyaLeptolynsp_FD_187757 | JGI IMG/M metagenome (GOLD analysis project Ga0207422, IMG submission 187757) | Marine cyanobacterial communities from Panama - species 1 Leptolyngbya sp. (SPAdes) | ecosystem: Environmental > Aquatic > Marine > Unclassified | place: Panama: Panama City | collected... | reverse complement strand
GTCCACGATAAAACTGGGCGCGCCATAAACTCTTCGTGAGCGCGCTTCTTCGACATTGGCGCGCAAGGCTGATTTCGCGGTGTCGCGTTCGGCCCCGGCAAGCGCGTCCTCGGGATTGCCGCCAGCCGCACCGATACAGGCAGAAATCACGGCGCGGTCTGAAATATCCTCGCCATCACTAAATTGCGCCTGATAGACCGCGCGGCAGAAAGCGCGACCCCAGCCGGCTTGAAGCCCGACAATCGCGACGCGGGCGGCAAGCACACTGTGCTGCGGGAACAGATCCTTGGCGGCGTGATTGAAAGGCAGGCCGTATTTCTCGGCGCGCCGCTCCAGGTCACGCCACATATTTTCGCCTTTCTCCGGATAGATCGAGAAAGGCGATGTGTCCCAGCCCTGCGCCTTGAAAATCGGGCCGAGCAGGAACGGATTCCAGACCACCTCAACGCCGCGCGCTTCTGCTTCGGCATCAATACGCATGGCGGACAGATAGGAATAGGTCGAGGCAAACTCGAACCAGAAGGTGACAGGGCGGGGCATCAGGTTAGCCTGCATTGGCTTTTTGCCATTCGGTCATGGTCTCCCAAAGATCATTGAAGGTCAGGATATCTTGATCGAACTGCAGCGCAGCACAAATATCTGGAAAGTCGGTTTCATAGTTCCGGAAACGACCAACAACCCGATTGGCGCCGGGAAGCCGTTTGCGTCTGGAACTATGACTCAACCAATCTCGCACACATCGAATCGCTTGTTCTGGCTGACCCCCGTGAGATTGAATGTCCTGCCCCGCAATGTCGGAGAGCGCCGCCTGATATCGATATCTGTGCGAATCCATTATCAGCGCACGTTTGGTTTTTTGCCGCCCTTCCCCAAACTGCTTGGCCCCGAGGAACAATCCCAATTCAAACGGCATGTTGAACCTCGGAAGGCCGGACGCGGCGTCGAGCTCCATGTTGGAAATATCATGAATGCCAAGCTTACACTCCGCGATAATCCGATTGATCTTTCGAATTCGGATGGCCCCTCCATCAATATCCTCCAGCGCACACCTGGGTTTGAAGCCGAGATCAACGACCGCAAAGACCAATGCGCGAAACATTGGCTTGAAATCCTGGGTAAACGGGCAGTTGATAAAAACGCTGCTAGCGTACGGGTAAGCGATCACCCGGCTTCTGCTTCCAGTCGCTTGATTCGGGCCTGCGCGACTGCAGCGCGAATCTCCCGCTTGGAGAAATTGCCACCGGACGGCGGTTCGACGATTTTACGCCCATCCGCCAGCACCACGAAGCGACCATACTTGTTCTGCCGAACGGTGTAGTTCGAAGCATTTGCTTGTTGAGTGTTTCGCTTTGACATGGCCTGAATATAGACCATGCAAAGCCAAAACTGAACAAACTTCTGGTTTATCGATCAAATTTCTTGAACTTGACCCGCTTCGGCTCCACCGCATCCGGCCCCAAGCGGCGTTTCTTGTCTTCAAGATAAGAGCTGAAATCGCCTTCGAACCATTCGACATGGCTGTCGCCTTCAAAAGCAAGGATGTGCGTCGCCATCCGGTCGAGGAACCAGCGATCGTGCGAGATCACCACGGCGCAGCCGGGGAAGCTTTCCAGACCTTCTTCCAGCGCCTGCAGGGTTTCAACGTCGAGATCATTGGTCGGTTCGTCGAGCAGCAACAGATTGCCGCCTTCGCGCAGCATTTTTGCCAGATGGACACGGTTGCGCTCACCCCCCGACAATTTGCCGACAGGCTTTTGCTGATCCGTCTTCTTGAAATTGAAGGCGCTGACATAAGCGCGTGAATTCATCTCGACATTGCCAAGTTTGATGACATCCAGCCCGTCAGAGATCTCCTCCCAGACATTCTTCTTGTCATCGAGCTTGTCGCGGCTCTGATCAACATAGCCGAGCTTGACTGTATCGCCGAGTTCAAGCGTACCGGAATCTGGCTGTTCCTGTTCGAGGATCATCTTGAACAGGGTCGATTTACCGGCGCCGTTCGGGCCAATAACGCCGACAATCCCGCCGGGCGGCAGCCTGAAGTCCAGGTCCTCGATCAGCAGATTGTTGCCAAACCCTTTGCGCAGCTTTTCGGCTTCCAGAACCTTGTTGCCGAGGCGCGGGCCCGGGGGAATGCGGATGGTTGCGCTCGAAACGGTTTCACGTTCGGCCTTATTGGCCATCTCTTCATAAGACTGGATCCGCGCCTTGGATTTCGCCTGGCGGGCTTTCGGGCTCGAGCGGACCCATTCGAGTTCCTTGGCGAGTGCGCGCTGGCGGCCTTTGTCTTCGCGGGCCTCCTGCGCCATTCGCTTGGCCTTTTGTTCCAGCCAGGCCGAATAATTGCCTTCATAGGGAATGCCCCGGCCGCGATCGAGTTCGAGGATCCAGCCAGTGATATCGTCGAGAAAATAGCGGTCGTGAGTGACCAGGATCACGCAACCTTTGAAATTGATCAGATAGTTTTGCAGCCAGGCCACGGTCTCAGCGTCGAGGTGGTTGGTCGGCTCGTCCATCAGGATCATGTCGGGGCGCGACAGCAGCAGCCGGCAAATCGCGACCCGGCGAATCTCCCCGCCTGAAAGCGATTTCACGTCGGCCGTATCCGGCGGGCAGCGCAGGGCTTCCATTGCCATTTCGATCTTGGAATCAATGTCCCAGGCATCGGCGGCATCGACCTGCTCCTGCAGCGCCGTCATCTCTTCCATCAGCTCGTCCGTATAATCCTCGGCAAGCTTCATCGAGATCGCGTTGAACTTATCGAGCAGCTGCTTTTCCGGGCATTCGGCAGCGACATTTTCGAACACGGTAAGATCCGGATTGAGCTGTGGTTCCTGCGGCAAGTATCCGACCTTGATGCCATCTGCGGCCCAGGCTTCGCCATTAAACTCGGTCTCGATCCCCGCCATGATCTTGAGCAGCGTCGATTTACCCGCGCCATTGACGCCGACCACACCGATCTTGGCATCCGGCAGGAAAGACAGATGAATGTTCTCGAAAACCTGTTTGCCGCCAGGATACGTCTTTGAGACGCCTTGCATGTGATAAACATATTGCGGTCCGGCCATGGCACGCTGCTCCAGTTCAATAAATTTTGCTGTCTGTTAGCCTCGCTCTACAATAGTGCAAGAGGGAAAGGCCGGAGAGGGGCGATGAAGCAGGACAAGCCAACACGGATTGCCGCGATCCAGCCGGGTCTGGATTCGCTTTTCGAGGACGTGTTCGGCCTAAATGTGCGCGGCCTCAAAACACTCGGGCGATTGTTCACTCAACCGAAAGACGTGTTCGACAGCGCGCGCGTCGTCGATTGGCATAGTCGCTACACGCCGACAATTCGCCTGACCTTTTCGATCATCACCGTGTTCATGCTGCTCAGCTTTTTTTGGGCTGCAGAAGACGGACCCGTGTACCAGACCGTCTTTGCGCAATTGACCGAAGCCGCGGCAAGGAACCCCGACTTGCCGCCTCCGGATCAGATCCTGGAAGCCTATTTCGCCGCTTATTCGTTCACCTATCCTTTCGTCTACATGATCATCCACATGCTGGTCGGATCGCTTGTTTGGATGTGGGGACCGGGAACCGGATGGGTCACGCGAATCCGGTCCTATTTTGCGTTGCTCGCTGTCGGCATGGCGATTGCCCTTGTCTCGATTCTGATCATGCCGTCTGTCGATCCGGAGCTGTTCGGGTCTTACACTCTAATCAGTATGGGGGTCGGTTATCTGGCATACGGATTAACCTATGCGCGCGGTATGGCGGGCGGCTATTCCAGCCTGGGTCTGATCATTCGCGCCTTTGCCGTGGCGTTCATCATCTCCGTTGGGGATATTCTGGTGGCAATTGCAGCCAGTGCAATTTCGGGCGTCTGGATCCGTTTTTTCGGTCTGTGATCAGTCAGACCGCGACATCCGATCAAATTCCAACCTGCCGCCCCGCCTTGTCTGATAACGTCAATCGCGCCACTAATCAGGACGTGGGAATATATCAGAAGGGGATGCATGCATGCGACTCGCGCTAATCTTCAGTCTCGTCTTCACCATGATCGGCTTAGTGTCCTCCGCCCAGGCGCAACGCGCAATCGACGGCGCAGGCGCGCTTGCCGAATTCGATAAAGGAATGGCGGCTTACGAGTCAGGAGATTACCAGGCTGCGCTTCGCGGGTTTGACGCGGCGTGCCAATACGGTTCAGGCATCGCGTGTTATAATCTCGGGCATCTGCACTGGATGGGGCAGGGCACACCGGAAGCCCCCGTCATTGCGATCGATTTTTTCCGAAAAGCTTGCGAAGGACGATCCTGGGTGGATGGAAAATATGCCTATGGTCCGGGCTGTCACCGCTACGCCGTCGAACTCAATGCGGGGCGCTTTGTCGCCCAGGATTATGAAAGCGCGAGATCCTACCTGGAGCAGAGTTGCGCGCTGGAAGACGGCAAGGGGTGTGTCATGCTCGGCATGTACAAGGTCCAAGGAACCGGCGGCGAGAAGAATATTCCGGAAGCCTATTCGCACATGCAATCCGCCTGCGAAAAGGATATCGCGGCCGGCTGCTATTTCTCGGGTTATCTGCTCGGCTTTCGTCAGGATGCGGATCCAGCTACGGTCCAAGCCTATTATGCAAAAGCCTGCCAGCTCGGCCATAAGGACGCTTGCAACTCCTGAGTGATGCGACGTGTCGTCAGTTCGCTGGCTGGAACTCAATCCCTTCACCAGTGGCCGCCTGAACAAGCCAGTCGCGATCATGCGCTGGCAGCACGACCAAGCCACTATTATCCGCCATCATGTCATGCAGCGCGCGCACTTGCTGCTTGATGGCGTCGCGATCCTCATAATTCGGACGAAAGACCATATACTGGGTCAGGACTGGCCGGGTCTTGAGCGCTTCGATCGCGCCCATGTTCCAGACAATGTCGCCGATCAACAGAATCTCCTGACCATTCTGCAAACGGATGAAGACCATCTGACTGCCCGGTGTATGACCTGCGGCTGGCACGATGACGAGGCCAGGCGCGATTGAGGCCACGTCCCCACTCAGACCTGAATCCAACGCCGTCAGCGCCGGGTCGAGCGCGCCGTCCGCAAACAAGGGCAGCGCGTCGATCTGTGGCTGGTTCAGGACCAGGTTCGGGGCCAAGGCGGCGGGGTCGGGATGCCGCGCAATCGCCATCACGTGATCCAGGTGCTCATGCGTCATCAGCACCTGTTCGGCCGCCAGCATGGCCTGGGTCAGCTCGGAATAGGCGGCATCGCTGAACTGCCATTCGGCATCGGACAGCGCCATGCCTTCAGCGGTTGGGCGATCCACGGCCCCGCCAATGATGATCGATCGATCCGGATAGACGATCTCGACAGCATTATAGCTCATCGCCACGGGTGCTCCGAACCGTCCGGCCTGCGCGGCAAAAGGTGGGGCGATATCGCGACCGACTTCCAGGATCCGGATCGCGGTCGGCAGCTGGTCTGCGGGCGCGCTCGCCTTGGAACGCCAATCCTCGAGATCAAACAGACCCGGCGCCGACCTGGCTGCATTGGAGCCGCTGAGCAGCAACCACCAGAACAAGACGCCCAGAACCAGCACCAGAATGCCGAATATTCGAATGCTCCATTTGATCATGACGGTCCTCCTTCTGCCTGCTTAGACCAGGAATGAACAATAATCAATTTAGTTATTGTTCATTATCACAAAGAGATGATGCCCGATTGAACGGATTGGAATTGTTCTTGGAGCGGACATCAGAATAGGGTTGGCCAAAGTCGAACTGGAGACACCATGCAGCGGCGCCCCTCTCTCTTTCAAGCTCTTTTTCTGACCGGCGCCGGCCTCGCGCTGATGACTGCACCCGTCGCGTGGGCACAGGCGGCAGACCCAGCGCCCGCCGAGGAGGCTGCCCCCGACATGGCACCCGACACTGAAGAAACGCCGCCTACTGTTGCGGCTGCGATCGGATTGCTGACCCTGGTGACCATGATTGACGAAGACGCCGAGATCACCGGCAATGGCGCGACCTTCGCCGTCGACGGTACGCCGGTGACGCTGGTCTTCGACGTCAATGCCGACCGCATGCGTCTGTTCACGCGCGTGGCGGCCAGTGACGCCTTGTCGGGCGCTCAGCTGAAACGTCTCATGCAGGCAAATTTCGATACAGCGCTAGACGCCCGTTATGCGATTGCCGGCGGCCAGGTCTGGTCGACCTTTATGCATCCGCTGGTCTCTCTGACGGAAGACGATTTCATCTCGGCGATCGCGCAGACGGTCACGCTGGTGCGCACCTATGGCACCACCTTCTCGTCCGGCGCGCTCAGTTTCGGGGCCGGCGATTCCAATGCCGAGATCCAGAAATTGCTGGAAGGCCTGCTGCAAGGCGAGACCGACATCTAGCGTTCGCGCGCCAAGGGCTGACAAGCGTGGCAGAGCGCGCTAGCCCTTTCCCATGATGAAACGTCTCCTCCTGCCTGCGGCGGCGCTTGCCGCGAGCGCGTGCGCCGCGCCGCTGGCCCAAACTCTGCCAACTGAAACGAGCCCTATGGTCGACCAAGAACCACTGACAATTGAACGCCTGTTTGCAAGCCCGAGCCTGTCTGGCCCGACCCCGACCGGGGTCAAGTACAGCCCGGATGGCAGCCGGGTCACTTTCCTCAAGGCGCGCGAGGATGAAGGCGCGCGGTATGATCTCTGGCAATTCGATGTCGCCACGGGTGAGCAAAGTCTGCTGGTCGATTCAAAGCTGCTTGAGCCGGAAGAGGTCGAGCTGTCCGAAGAGGAAAAGGCACTGCGGGAGCGTCGTCGCATTGCCGGGCGCAAGGGCATTGTCAGCTATGACTGGGGCACGGCGGAGACGATCCTGGTGCCGCTGGGCGGGGACTTGCATCTGGTCACGCTGGCAAATGATGGTCCGCAGGTGCGCCAGCTCACCGACACAGACGCATTCGAGTATGATGCCAAGGTCTCGCCTGGCGGCGCCTATGTCAGCTTCATTCGCGACGGCGCGGTCTACGCCATCGATCTAGCGAGCGGCGATGAGCGCCGCCTGACCCCACAAGCCGAGCCCGATAACGCAATCTCATACGGCGTCGCCGAGTTCGTCGCCCAGGAAGAGATGAGCCGCTATACCGGCTATTGGTGGAGCCCGGATGACCGCTATCTCGCTTACACCAAGGTCGATGAAAGCACGGTGGACGTGATCCCGCGCTTCGATATTGCTGCCGAAGACGTCACCGTCATCAATCAACGTTATCCGCGCGCGGGGCGGCCGAATGCGATTGTCGACCTGTTCGTGCGGGATATGGAGACGGGGGAGACAACACAGCTTTTCACCGCCGGACCGGACACGTATCTCGCCAGGGTCAACTGGACCGGCGCGGACCGCGTCTGGTTCCAGTCGGTCAACCGCGATCAGACCGCGATCGGCTATCATCTCAGCACGCAGCCGGATTGGGCCCCGCGCCTCGCCTTTGAGGAAACACAGCAGCGCTGGGTCAATCTGACAGATGATTTCCTACCTCTGGATGAGACACGTCTGCTGATCACCCGTGAGGTCAATCAGGCCCCGCATGACAGCTGGGTCGAGGGTGAGGACGGAACGCCGGTGCGAGTATTTAATGAGCCTGAACCCTACCGGCACATTCAGATGGCCCTGGATGACAAGGGCACGTTCAAGAAGATCACAGATGGCCAATGGCCCGTCGATCAGATTGTCGCCCGCTCAGGCGATACAGTCTTCTTCACCGGGTATAAGGACACCCCGCTCGAGCGACACCTCTACCGGGTCGAGATCCAGGACCAAGCGGCGCCGGCGGAGCCGCAGCGCCTGACAGAACTCGGAAAGTCCTGGTCTGTTTCCATGGCGTCTGACGGTCAAAGCTTTGTCGGCACCAGCTCCAGTCCGATCCAGCCGCCGCAGACGGGTCTGTATCGCATCACCGAGCTACCAAGTGATGCAGAGCTGGAAGACATGGGCGCTCAGCGCCTGCCTGACACGGATTGCATTGACCTCACTCCCATGGCGAAACAGGTCACGAAATCCTGCCCCGCCCCGGTTCAGCTCATCACCTGGATCGAGGAAAACAAGCTCGACGAGACACACCCTTATGCGCCTTACCTGGAGAATCATACGGTCCCGGAATTTGGCACGCTGACCGCTGAAGATGGCCAGACGCTCCACTATTCGATCCAGCTGCCGCCGGATTTTGATCCTGCCAAATCCTATCCGGCGCTGGTCGAGATCTATGGCGGGCCGCATGCTCAGACGGTCAATCGCAACTGGGAACGCCTGTCGGACCAGTTCTATTCGCGTGAAGGCTATGTCGTGTTCCGCATCGATAATCGCGGCATGGCCAATCGCGGCAAGCGGTTCGAAGACGTGATCTATCGCCAGATGGGCATCCCGGAAGTGCGCGATGTCCTGGTCGGGGTCGATTGGCTGAAATCTCAACCCTTTATCGATGGCGACCGGGTCGGCATCCAGGGCTGGTCCTATGGCGGCTACATGACGCTGATGACCATCCTGCAGGCGCCGGAAGGCACATTCACCGCCGCCGTGGCGGGCGCGCCGGTGACCGATTGGGCGCTGTACGACACGTTCTACACTGAACGCTATATGGACACGCCGCAGGACAATGAAGACGGCTATGAAAAATCATCGGTCTTCTATCATCTCGACCGGCTGGAGACCGAGCTGCCGCAACTGATGCTGATCCACGGCATGGCCGATGACAATGTCACCTTCGACAATACAACCCGTCTGATGGCCGAGCTGCAGCAGCGCGGCATCCTGTTCGAGCTGATGACCTATCCCGGCCAGCGCCATGGCATACGCGGCCAGGCCCTTGGCACGCATCTGATGCGGACGCGGATGGCTTTCCTGGAGCGGCATTTGAAGGCACCTGTCGAGTGATCAAGCCCTGGAAAATCCTCGAAAGCCGTCAGACGTTTCGCGATGAGTTTCTCGGAGTTCGCACCGATCGTTGCGTCCGCGAGGATGGACATATCGTGCCGACCTATCACGTCATCGAACAAACCCCCTGGGTGACGATCTTTCCGCTCACGGATGAGGGAAACATCGTACTCATCCGCGAGTATCGTCACGCCGCGCAGAAGATTCTGACGGCCGTGCCGGGCGGCGTCTCTGATCCAGGCGAGGTCGACTGGGAGGCTGTCGGTCGCCGGGAGCTGGCCGAGGAAACCGGCTATGAAGCGCGCGAAATGCGGCATATCGGGACGTGCTATCCGAACCCCGCCGTTCAGGACAATGAGCTGCACTATTTCCTGGCGCTCGGCTGCACACCGACGGCCCAGCAATCGCTCGACCCGAATGAAGAGATCGAAGTGTTCGAAGTGCCTTACGAGGAGTTCCTGGCGTATGAACAGCTGGAGGTTCAGCACGCCTTGCACGCGGCGGGTCTGTTCTATCTGGAACGCTATTTCGGCATTCACAAATCTCTACGGCCTTCCCCAAAGTGACACTTGCCAGCTGCGAACAGGCAGCGACTAAATCAAATGCCAGAATGCAGGATGACAGGATGAAGACCACGCAAGCCACTCAGGAACAGATGAATTCGTTCATGTCCGCCGACATGACTGAGCCGGTCTGCATGGTGAACCTGCTCAAATTCAATCCCCTGGCGAGCTATGAGTTCGACGCCCCGGAAGCGGGCGACGGCTTGACGGGCGAACAGGCCTATCAGCGATATTGGTCCGGCTGCATGGACGTGTTCCGTAAGATCGGCGCCAGGCCAGTCATGTTCGCGCCGGCCACACGATTCATGATCGGGCAAGGCGACTGGGACTCGGTCGCGCTGGTCTGGTACCCCTCTAGGAAAACCTGTCTCGAATTGTCGCTGCGCGAGGACTATCAGGCGATCTTCTATCATCGCAAAGCGGCGCTTTCGCACCAGGACTTGATTGAAACCACACCGGGAGACTTCTAATGCCCGCCTTCCAACCCACAGCCGACCAGTTCCGCGCCTTTCGCGATGATCCGCATGAGGGCCCGGTCAGCCAGGTCAATTTGCTCAAGTTCAGGGTCAGAGCCGAATATGCCGAAGGCGATCCTGAATTTGGCGAGGACTGTTCCGGAGAGACCGCCTATGTCCGCTATTCCGAAGCCTTCACCAAGGCCGCGGCGGAAGTCGGTGGCACGACCAGCCTTCTGGCCACGACCGAGCGCTATTTCATCGGTGGCGGCAATTGGGACGGCGTGCTGGTCAACACTTTCCCCTCGCGCCAGGCCTTTATCGCCACGTTAAACCACCCGGAATACAAATCCATGTCGCGACATCGTGATGCCGGGCTGCTGTGTCAGGAATTGATTGTGACTCGGCCTTTATGGTTACACGGTGAAGCGCAATCGGAATAATCAGGCAGGGGTCGCCGCCATGAAACG
>Ga0207422_1004865_pt1 | contig 10393 bp, 9 predicted proteins | sample MarCyaLeptolynsp_FD_187757 | JGI IMG/M metagenome (GOLD analysis project Ga0207422, IMG submission 187757) | Marine cyanobacterial communities from Panama - species 1 Leptolyngbya sp. (SPAdes) | ecosystem: Environmental > Aquatic > Marine > Unclassified | place: Panama: Panama City | collected... | reverse complement strand
GGGGAGCCGGTCCGGCGGGATCAGCGGAGAAAAACTGACGGTGGACACGATGAATTTCGGAACGCCCAGTGGCAATGCCTGCGCGCAATCGAGTGCAAGGTCGGTTCCCATGGTTCCACCGAGCGCGATCATGCCGTCGATCCGCCCGTCCCGCCAAGCCTGCGCCACAAGATCCGCTGCCCCTTGGGACATGACACGGAAGGCCTTGTTCTCATCCCCCTGCGCAATCACTTCCTCGATCGTCATGCCGCCAGCCCGAGCGACGTCGTGCTTGGAAATATCCGTCGGGTTTTCAGGATCTCCGAGAACACTCACATCCATCGTGAGAACCTTGCCGCCTTGCTCCTTTATGCAAGACTGAATGAATTCCAGTTCCGCATTCTTGGTGTCGTAGGTTCCAATTGACAGGATGGTTTTGGTCATGGTGACACCTCCATTTGCGGGATTGATACGTGACGGCATGAGGACAGATACGCTTCGACGAGATCTGTTGCGTCTTTGATCATGCGCTTGCTGCGGCTGCGGCCACTCTCCTCGTCAAGGCGCGCGATAATCCATCCGACATAGCTCACGGCTCTCAGAGCCAGAAACAGATCGAGCGTGGACGTGTCCAGCTTTCGTTCGCAGTCATAGCCCTCGAGAAACATCCGCTCGAGATTGGGATAGTCCGTTTCCTGCCGGTTCTTGATGAGCGCAGTCGCCACATCGAACATGCGGTAGCCGTAGCCAGCGTCGTCGAAATCGATCAAATGAAGGGTCGGTCCGTCGACCATGACGTTCTCGCGTACGAGGTCGGCATGGATCAATCCCATGTCCAACCCATGACCCAATTCTCTCAGACTGGCGTCGACCTCGCTTCGAAACCTTTGCAGCAAGGTGCGCTCGGAAGCGTCGAGGTCCGGGTTCTCCCAAAACCGGCCCCACAGCGGGTCCGGTCCGACTAGTGCGTTCCTGTCCCAGCATATGCGTTTGAACCAGGCTGGCGGTGTCCAGCAATCCGAAACAGCATGAAGTCTGGCCATCTGCTGACCGAGTTTGAAAAAGATGCCCGTGCGGTCCGGCTGATCGAGTGGCTGCCCGGTGCTGCCCAGGGGCGTTCCGGACATCCAGGTAAGCATGCTTGCCTGCTGGCCATTCTGCTCTCTGAGGAATTCGCCGTTATCAGAGGCAACCGGGTGTGGCACGCTGATGCCGTTTTGGCCGAGTTCCGCCATCCAGACGAGTTCCGACCTGAGTTCCTCGCTGCTGCGAAGTCCTGGACGATGCAGGCGCAGCGCACAGGTCTGCATGCCGTTCTTCACCTTGAAAACCCGGTCTTCGCGCGCGGCAACAAGCTTGAATTCGGCTGTTTCCATGCCCCATAGCGACAGCAGATCCCGAATACCTTCACCCATGGCGTGGCACCGACGTGAGCACATCATCCAGGGTATCGAACAAAATATCGGCGTGCTCCGCCGCAAAGGGCATTGGCGGACGGATCTTCAGAGTGTTCTTGTGCCGGCCGAGCTTGCTGAGGAGGATGCCCCGGCGGCGCATCTCGTTGACAACCAGATCAGCAAAGTCGCTCGCAGGCTCCCGGCTCTCGCGGTCGAGCACAAACTCCGCTCCAAACACCATCCCGCTTTGGCGGACATCACCGATCATGTCGTGCCTTTCCGCAAGCGCCGACAGCCGGCCATGCGCCAGCATACCGATTGTGGCGGCGTTCTCCTGCAGTCCTCTTTCGTCCAGTTCGTCAAGGACTGCCATGGCCGCGGCGCAGGAGACCGGGTTCCCGCCAAAGGTGTTGAAATAGCGGAACGCGTTGCGGAACCGGGCCATGATCTCAGGCGATGTAACAAGGCCCGCGACAGGATGGCCATTTCCCATGGGCTTGCCCATGGTGACGACGTCCGGAACCACGCCCTGCTTCTGATGGGCCCAGAAGTGACTGCCGCAGCGGCCGAAACCGGACTGGACCTCGTCGCAGATCAACAGTCCGCCGGCGCGCCTTGCAGCCTCGGCAGCAGGTCGAAGCCAGCCCTGGTCCTGTTCCGGGAAACCCTCATTGAGAAACAGCGGGCAAACGATGAGCGCCGCAAATCCGATGCCTTCCCTCTCGAGGCCGTCAATCGCTTCCTGGACATGCGCTGCGAAACGCTGGCCGTCCGGATCGCTGATGCGGTAGCTGTCCGGTGCCTCGACGTGCCGCAGATTTTGCCCAAGGCCGAAGCCGACTTCAGGTACGTTGCTCCGTGACAGGTGGCTGACCAGCGTCGTGTTGCCGTGATAGGTCGCGTCCGTTGCGACAATGCCCCGTTTTCCGGTCATGGCTTCCGCCATTCTGAGCGCGATGTCGTTGGCTTCAGAGCCGGAACAGGTCAGGATCGCCGTCGAGAGGGGGGCTTCAAACGTACCGGTCAGCCGCTCGACATAATCGAGAATGCCTTCATGCAGGTATCTCGTGTGGGTGTTCAGCCTGCCGGCCTGCTCGGCAATCGCGCTGACGACCCGCGGGTTACAATGCCCGACATGCGGGACGTTGTTATAGCAGTCGAGATATTTGCGGCCGTCCACGTCCCAGAGCCAGACGCCTTCTCCCTTCACGATATGAACCGGCTCCTCGTAGAAGGTCGACACATTCGGCCCCAGAAGACGCCTGCGGCGCTCAAGCAGGTCTTCGGTCTCCAATGTCCTTTCTCCATTCATGGCGCGACTGTCCCTCACAGCTGGATCCAGGCTGTCTTGAGGTCGTGATACTTGTCGAGCGCGTGCAACGACTTGTCGTGACCATTTCCGGATTGCTTGACACCGCCGAGCGGCACAGTCAGGTCCGCGCCACCATAGGTGTTCACATGGACGACGCCGGCGCGAATGGCCGAGATCATGCGGTGAGCGCGGCTCAGGTTCTGCGTCCATACGCCGGCAGCCAGACCGAATTCTGTCCCGTTGGCTAGCCGGATGGCGTCGTCTTCATCCTTGAAGGGTGTTACGGCGAGAACCGGGCCGAAGACTTCTTTCACGGCAAGCGTATCTGTCGGCCTGACGCCGGTCATCACGGTCGGCTGCATGTAATAGCCACCGGATTCCTGATGGATCCTGGCGCCGCCCGTGCGCCGGTCGGCGCCCTCTTCTTCCGCAGTTGCGACAAACCGCAGATCCGCTTCCAACTGCGGCAGGCTGTGAACGGCCCCGATCTGTGACGTCAGCTCGAGCGGATCGCCGACGCGGAAGGCCTCGGCGTGTTTGCAAATCTCGGTCACAAAGTCATCGTGAATGTCTTCCTGCACAAGCAGCCTGGAACCGGCGACACACACCTGGCCGGAATTGCGGAAGATCCCGGCAGCGGACACTTTTGCCGCCGCTGAAAGGTCCGGTGCGTCGTTAAAGACGATGTTCGGGGACTTGCCTCCCAATTCCAGATAGCAACGTTTCAGATTGGACTGTGCCGAATAGGTCAAAAGGCGGCGTCCCGTTGCACCGGACCCGGTAAACGCCAGGACATCGACCTCCATCGACAGTGCGAGTGCTTCGCCTGCCATGGCACCAGTGCCGGTCACCACATTGAAAACTTCCTCAGGAACACCCGCTTCGAGCGCCAGTTCCGCGACCCTGAGCAAAGACAGGGACGCGGTCTCCGCCGGCTTTAAGACAACCGCATTTCCGGCGGCAAGCGCCGGGGCGATTTTCCAGGCCCCGATCATCAGCGGAAAGTTCCAGGGCACGATGGCCCCGACCACACCAACAGGCGCGCGATGCACAAGCCCGAGGACATTGTCGGCGGTTGGCGCGATCTCGCCATAGACCTTGTCAACGAGTTCGGCGTAGTAGCGGAACGTTGCGGCTGCGGACAATGCCTCGGCCTTGTAGGCCATGTTGATTTCCGTGCCGTTGTCCCGGACGCCCAAAACGGTCAGTGCAAGCGCGTCCCGTTCGATCAGGTCGGCAAGCTTGTGAAGGACTTTCTTGCGGTGTGCCGGCGCCGTCCTCGACCAGCGGCCATCCTCGAACGCAGCGCGCGCAGAGCTGATGGCGCGGTTCATGTCGGCGGCGGAACCGGCGGCAAGACCGCAAATGCGCGTTCCGTCGATCGGCGAAATGACGTCCAGCGTCTCGCCGGATTGCGAGGCTTCCCTATGGCCACCGATGAGGTGACCCTGATCGGGGATGGCAGCCGCCCGCAGAGAATCGATCGCGCTCTGATCCAGCATTGAACCCTATCCTTGCTGCGTGGATGCTTCTGAATTCTTTGATGTTTCCTGCGCGCGCCGCGACTTGTGCTCCCTGATGACTGTTCGCACATGCAAGATCAGGATGAGCAGGATCATCGCGAAGAGGATGGCGGCGATGGGCCGATCGACGAAATCGAGCGGGGACTTCACGCGCGCCATCGCGCTGCGCAGTTTCACTTCCATGATGCCGCCCAGAACCATGCCGAGGATGATCGGCACGATCGGGAGATTGAGACGTTTCAGGATGAGGCCGAAGACGCCGAACGCGGACGCCACCGCGCAATCGGTGATCGAATTGCGGAGCGAATAAACACCGACAAAGGACAGCGTCAGGATCATCACGCCCAGAAAGCGAGTCGGGATCTGGATGATCTTCAAAAGCAGGTTCGTCGATGACAACAGGAAGGCCAGAACGATGACGTTCAGAAGGATCAGAGCGATGTAGATCGCGATCACGAAATCGAGCTGTCCCTGAAAGAGCTGGGGGCCGGGAATGACATTGTGGACGTAAAAGACCGACAGCATCATCGCGGTCAGGGCTTCCCCCGGAATACCAAGCGCCAGCAGCGGGATCATGGCTGCGCCCGGTACTGCGTTGTTGGCGGCTTCAGAGGCGACCAGCCCTTCGGGCGAGCCATTGCCGAAATCATCCGGTTTCTTAGATGTTTTCTGGGCATAGGTGTAGGACAGGAACTGCGCGGTGAATTCACCGACGCCGGGGATCATGCCCATGAGCACGCCAAGACTGGAGGAAACCGACGCGATCCGCTTGAACCGGAACAGTTCGCTGAGCCCGGAAAAGAGGTTGCCATCGACATGGGCCTTGCCCGGCTTGTGATCCTTGTCGACCAGAAGCAGCAGCGCCTGGGAAATCGCAAACAGACCGAGCACGACCACGATCAGGTTGATGCCAGAGGTTAGCCAGGTCATGTCGAAGGTGAAGCGCTTGGTGTATTTCACCGGCTCCAGCCCGATGGTGCTCAGGAAAATGCCGAAGGAGGCGAGCATCCCGGCGGCAAAGACCTGTCCGCGATGGGCCAGCACCACAAGGATGATCCCGAGAAGGGCCGCCAGGAAAATCTCGCGGCTGCCGAAATGCGGCGCGATCATCGCCAGAAGCGGTGACAGCAGGATCAGGCACAGTACGGAAAAGATGCCGCCGAAGAAGGAAGCGGAATAGGCGAGCGAGAGCGCACGGTGCCCTTCCCCGCGCTTGGTCATCGGGTAACCGTCATAAGTCGTCAAGGCATTGACGGCGGTTCCAGGCGTGTTGATCAGGATCGCCGGAATGGCCCCGCCATACATCGACGATCCGTAGACGCCGAGCATCAGCGTCAGGCCGACAATCGGCTCAAACGCGAAGGTCGCTGGTAGAAGAATGGCAATGGCGACCGCCGCACCGACACCGGGAAGAGCACCGATGATGACGCCTCCGATCGAGCCCAGAAGCAGCGCGACCAGAACCTGCCACTGCGACAGGATGGCGAGGCTTGAAAGAAGCGTTTCCATCGTCACCTCACAGGTAGGTCAGCGCAAAGGCTTTGAGGGGATCGGGCAAAGCCTCGTAAAGCTGTCCGGCGGGGATCTTGACTTGAAGCAACGCCCGGAAAATCACGGCGACGCAGACGGCGAACGCGCTCGCTGTCACGAGAAACCGGGGCGTTGCCAAACCGACGCGTGTCGTCAGGAAGCAGGTGAACAGGACCGTTGACGGCAGGTAGCCGAGCAAGGGCACGATCGCGACGTAGAGAAGAAAATAGAGCACGAATTCCAGCGACCGCAGCCAGAAAACAACTTCCAGCCAGCGCCCGAGGATACGCGGCGAGCACAGCGACCCGATAAAGTGTAGCAGCGCAAAGATAGTCATGAAGATCAGCGACGCGGCAGGCCAGAATCGCGGCTGCGCGAACCATTTCGTGCGCTTGACCCAGGAGGTCTCGCCGTAAATCTGCGACAGCAGAAAAATGGAAAACGCCAGAAACAGGAGTGCAAAGACTATGTCCCCGGGACGTCTGTGTCGCCGGAAAAGTTCCTGAAGTGTCTTGATATGCGCCATCGACCCCAACCCTTGCCTTGCAATTGCCGGGCGGCGGCGACGTGCGCCGCCCGGACGGAGGAGTGGCTTATTCGCCGAGCAGTTCGGCGATCTTGCCGTTAACCTCTTTGTCGGAGGCAATCTGGGCGTTGGACGCGTCTGCGTCCTGCCAGTATATCAGCACGCCGGTCTCACCGATCAGCTTCTGGGCTTCCGGCTTTTCAAGCGCTGCCTTGGCGGCGGTTTCGATTTTCGCACGGGCGTCGGCCGGAACGTCCTTGTGCACGAACAGACCGTTCCAAAGCGCAACATCGAGATCCGGATTGAGTTCGGAGACCCTTGGCACGTCCGGAATGATCGAGATCCGCTCCGTGCCGATGCTTGCGAGGATCTTCAGATCATCCTTGCACGGCAGAACCTGCTGCAGGGTGGTGTTGATCACGTCGACATCGCCCGAGGCCAGAGTATTGCAGTTCAATTCATCGAAGGCTGCGTCGCTGCCGAAATCGAAATCCGAGGAAGCGGCGAGCGCAAGGGTGATGCGCGTGGGCGGCAGGACCGAACCGAAATGGCCCAGCGCGACGTCGTTTTCCTTGGCGTATGCGACCAGCTCTTCCCAGGTGGAATAAGGCGCGTCGCTGCCTGCGGCGATGACGAAGGGGTAGGTCATGAAAATGCCGACCGGCTCAAACGGATTGGGCGTCAGTTCCGGAATTCCGATCAGCTCACCAGCGATCGGAACGGCCGGGACAAAGGAACCGATGGTGTAACCATCCGCCGGTGCCGTTGCGACCTCAACAGCGCCCGGGAACGGGCCACCGCCACCGCCCGGCTTGTTCACGACCGCTGCCGGAACGCCGTACATTTCCTGAAACTCGTCTGCGATCAGCCGGGTCAGGACATCCTCCAAATCACCTGGAGGCCACGGAACAATGAAAGAAACGGGCTTTTCCGGATAGTCGGCCAAAGCAGCGGTGACGCTCATCAGGCTTGCCGCAGTCAGGGCAATTGCATGCTTTCTCATTTGCTGGTCCCTCATCTGGTTTTTCCGCCGATCTTGCCGACCGGTCTCGATAATTTTTTATTTGCTTTGTTAAAAGTTGTCATATTAAATAAATATATGTCAACCTCTAATCACACGGCAACAGGGATATTCTCGTTCCGGCCATTGGTTCAAATAATGAACCTTCGGTCGCAAAATAATTATTGTTTCATTTGTAACTATCTGTCAAGATAAATGCATCACCTCACCGTCGGCGACGCTGAAATGCAGGCCGAACAGGACAGGAACCAGACCGGAAAACCGATGGGCACCATCACCAAAGCACTCAACCTGCTGAACCACTTCTGCCCGGGCCGGGCAGAGATCGGGCTGACGGAGTTCAGGACCCTGAGCGGACAGGACAAGGCGACCGTCCACCGGCATCTGATCGAGCTGGCGGCAAACGGCTTCCTGGAACAGAACCCGGTTACACGCGGCTACAGGCTGGGCCCGGCAATCCTCCGGCTGGCCGCCGTGCGCGAGCGGCTTTTCCCCGCACGGACCATTGTTGCCCCCATCGTGGAAAGACTGGCATCGGAGCTCGGTGAACTGGTGCACGTTTCGCTGAGGGAAGGGCTGCATCTCTCGCCGCTCATCCACCACGATGCCCTGATCCACGGCACACGTGTCTATTTCGACGAGGCGGAACTGCTGCCGCTTCACGCAACTGCGTCCGGTCATGCCATGCTGGCCTTCGGTCCCGAACAGCTGCTGCCCGACGTGCTGCAAGGCGATCTTCCGGCGACAACTGCCCATACGATCACCGACCCGGCACGGCTCAGCGAGATCGTCGACGATGTGCGCGTTTACGGCATTGCCTTTGTCGATCAGGGCTTTGAGACGGACGTTTCCTCGTTTGCGGCACCGCTGTTTGGAGATCAGCCGGAGGCAATCGGCACGATTGCGGTCGCTGTGCCGACCATCCGGATGACGGACGACATGAAACAAAGGATCAGAGACGCGTTGCCCGAGACCGCAGCGGAGGTGACCGACAAGCTTGGCGGCCTGGTTCCGGCGCACCTGAAAAGGATCTGGGCCGATGCCGCCTGAAGCCGAAGCCCTTGTTCTCGATTTCGGCGGCGTCGTAACGCGCACGCTGTTCGAGACCCATGACCTGACCGAAAAGGCACTTGGCCTGCCAGGCGGCACGCTCGCCTGGAAGGGGCCTTTCGAACCCGGCACCGATCCACTCTGGCAATCGATGCAGGCGGACGAAATTTCCGAACGTGACTACTGGCGCCGGCGCACTGAAGACGTGGCAAAGCTGACGGGACAGCCCTGGACCGAAATGTCGGACTTCGTCAAGGCGGCCCGAGGGGCCGACCCGGAAGCCGTCATGCGCCCGGAAGCCCTGGCGGCGATAGAGCGTGCCCGGAAAGCCGGCAAGAAGCTCGCTATCCTGTCCAATGAGCTTGACCTGTTCTATGGCGCGGACTTCCGGAAAAAACTGCCCTTTCTGAAAGACTTCGACGTGATCGTCGATGCCACTTACACCAAGATCCTGAAGCCCGATCCGCGCGCCTACGCGCTCTGCCTCACGGAACTGAACCTGCCAGCATCCGCCTGCGTTTTCGTCGACGATCAGTTCCGCAACATTGCCGGAGCCGATGCCACCGGCATGCAGACCGTGCATTTCGACGTGCTTGACCCCGCCGCCTCTTTCGCAGCCGCCCTGCGCCTGCTCGCCCTGCCATCCAGTTAAAGGAGTTCCGCAATGAAGGAAGCCAACTTCCTGAAGGAAAACAACGCCCGCCACCTTTGGCATCCGATGGCGCATCCGGCTGACAGCCTGGCGAACCCGCCTGACATCATTGTCGGCGGCGACGGCGTGGAGATTGTGGATGTCGACGGCAGAAAAGTGGTCGACGCGGTCGGCGGGCTCTGGAACGTCAATCTCGGCTATTCCTGCGAGCCTGTGAAACAGGCCATCTCCGAGCAACTGGACAAGCTGCCCTATTACTCGATCTTCCGCGGCACGACCAATGACGCGGTGATCGAACTGAGCATGATGCTGAAGGATTTCTTCGAGCCCGACGGGCTGAGCCGGGCCTTCTTCACATCAGGCGGATCGGACAGTGTCGAGGTCTCACTGCGGCTGGCTCGGCAGTATCACAAGCTTCGCGGCGAAGCCGGCCGCGTCAAGTTTCTCAGCCTCAAGAAGGGCTATCACGGCACCCACACGATGGGCGCTTCGGTCAACGGGAATGCCAATTTCCGCACAGCCTACGAGCCGCTGATGCCGGGCTGCTATCACATCCCCTCGCCCTACACTTACCGAAATCCCTTCAACGAGACAGATCCGGAGAAACTCGCACAGCTTTGCCTGTCTGCCCTTGAAGACGAAATCAGGTTCCAGGATCCGGGCACGATTGCCGCCTTCATCATGGAACCCGTGCTCGGGGCTGGCGGGGTCATCCCGCCGCACGAAAGCTTCATGCCCGGCGTCCGCGAGATCTGTTCGAAACACGGCATTCTGCTGATTTCGGACGAAGTGATCACAGCCTTCGGGCGCACGGGAAGCTGGACCGGCGTACGGCATTGGGGCGTCCAGCCCGATCTTCTGTGCTGTGCCAAGGCGATCACCAACGGCTATTTCCCGTTCGGGGCCGTCATGGTTTCGGACAGCGTTGCCGAGGCGTTCGAAAACGATGCTTCCGGCAAAGGGGCGATCGGGTCCGGCTACACCTATTCCGGCCACCCGGTTGGTGCGGCAGCGGCGATTGCCTGCCTGAAGGAAACCGAACGGCTCAACGTCAAGGACAATGCCGCAGCGCGTGGCAAGCAACTGTTCGAGGGTTTGAGAAAGCTGTTCATGAAACACGAGCTGATCGGCGATGTGCGCGGCGGCCACGGGCTGATGTGCGCGCTTGAGCTCGTTTCCGACCGGGCAACCAAAGCCCCGATCGACAAAGTCACGATCGGCAAGGTTCACCGCACCGCTTATGACAACGGCGCCATGATCCGTGTTTCGGGCAACAACATCATCCTGTCTCCTCCCCTCGTTCTGAACGAAGCGCACGTGGAGACAATCCTGACGGCACTCGACAGGGGACTGGCGGCGGCTGGCTGATCCTGATCACCCGAGCCATGCGCACTTCAAGCGCA
>Ga0207422_1004860_pt1 | contig 10394 bp, 5 predicted proteins | sample MarCyaLeptolynsp_FD_187757 | JGI IMG/M metagenome (GOLD analysis project Ga0207422, IMG submission 187757) | Marine cyanobacterial communities from Panama - species 1 Leptolyngbya sp. (SPAdes) | ecosystem: Environmental > Aquatic > Marine > Unclassified | place: Panama: Panama City | collected... | reverse complement strand
CACTGACGAGGTGGCTGTTCATCACGGACAGGTTGTTGTGGAGGTGTTCCTTGATTTGAAACGTGACAACCGCGCTGACCAGGATCATGAACAGGCCGGCAACGGCCATCAGCACCAAAATCTGGTATAGCATGGAGTCCGGCCACAAACGCTTAAGCATGTCAGCTTTCGCGCGACACCGGCGCGACGAATTCGTAGCCTCCGGACCGCACCGTTCGGATGAATTGATAATTCGCGCCGCCCGCGTCCAGCTTGGAGCGCAATCTGCTGATCAGGATGTCGATATTGCGTCCGTTCGAGGCGCCGATCTGACCCATCGTGAGTTCAATCAACTGGTCTCTGCTCAAAACGCGGCCACCGCGCTCGGCCAGGACCTGCAGCAAATTGAATTCCGCAGGTGTCAGGGAAATCAAAGCCTTGTCCGTATTGAGGAGGTTTCGTGCCCGGCAATCCATTTCCCAGCCCTCGAAACTGAGCTTTCCGTTTTCAACCGGCGCAGCGGCTCCGCCGAGTTCGACCCTTCTAAACAAGGCACGCACGCGCGCGATCAGCTCGCGAGGGTTGAAGGGTTTCGGCAGATAATCATCAGCACCAACCTCCAGACCGATCACGCGGTCGATGTCCTCGTTCTTTGCCGACACGATGATAATCGGGATAGGGCTCGTGGCCCGAAGGCGCCGGCAGATGCTGATGCCGTCCTCGCCCGGGAGCATCACGTCAAGAACGATCAGGTCGACACGATTGCTCGTCAGCAACCGGTCCATTTCCGCAGCGTCGCGTGCAAGCGTTACCTTGAAATCATTCGAGACCAGATGCCGCTTGATCAGCATTCCGATCTCAGGATCGTCTTCGACGACCAGTATGTGAGAAACCTTATGCATGCCCGGACATTACGCGCGTTTCTGCGTGAATTTCATCCGGAATTTTCGAAGAGTTGTTTCTGTACATTTCCGAAAATTACGCCGGAAACACGCTGAAAACAACGAAACCGGGCGGTTAAGTGCCCGTTAACTTTCGGAGCGCAACGGTGAAATCTCCACGACGAAATCATAATTCCTGCTGGCGAACTTCACGGTCTGACCGGCAACCGGATTGCCTGACCAACTACCCTCTTCGGTCAGGCATGGCGCCTGCCAGATGCTTTTCGGACCTACACAACCTCACCGAAATGCAGGGCGGGACATCAGCCGGTCACCGAAAGGTGGCCGGCTTTTTTTTCCAACGGCATATCAGTGCCGCTCGACGAAACTATCGATGACTTTCTTGACGCCGGCCTTCTCAAAATCGACCGTCAGCTTGTTGCCCTCAATGGCCGTGATCGCACCGTAGCCGAACTTGATGTGAAACACCCTTTCTCCGAGCGAGAAATCGGACGGCGTTTCGCTGACCGACTTGGCGACGAGCTCGCCTTCGATCGTCATCGGGCCCTGGCGCTTCATGCGTGCGGACTTGTAGCCTTTGCCACCTTCCGAAAATCCGTCGCCTGATTGGCGTGCCCGCTGCGCGCGCTGCCAGCCGGGCGTGGAATAACTGCCACGCTCAAAGGGATCGTTGCTGTCGAAACGTGACGGACCGTAGCCGCCGCCGGCATAGCCGCCATAGCTTGAGGAAGGTTCGGCGATTTCAACATGATCGGGCGGCAATTCGTCCAGGAACCTGGAGGGGACAGTCGACTGCCACAGCCCGTGGATCCGCCTGTTGGAGGCGAAATAGAGCTTGGCGCGTCTCTTTGCGCGCGTGATGCCGACATAAGCAAGGCGCCGCTCTTCCTCAAGACCGGCCCGTCCGCTTTCGTCGAGCGAGCGCTGATGGGGGAAAAGCCCCTCCTCCCATCCCGGAAGGAAGACCGTATCGAATTCCAGCCCCTTGGCCGAGTGCAGGGTCATGATCGAAACCGCGTCACTGGCATCGGCGCTGTCGCGGTCCATGACGAGCGAAATGTGCTCCAGAAATCCTGCCAGCGACTCGAATTCTTCCATCGAGCGCACCAGCTCCTTCAAGTTGTCCAGGCGCCCTGGAGCTTCCGCAGAGCGGTCCTGGCGCCACATTTCGGTGTACCCGCTTTCGTCCAGAACAATTTCGGCAAGCTCGGTATGCTTGAGCTGATCCACCTGCCGCTGCCAGCGACCGAAATTGTCGAGCACGTTTTTCAGCGCATTGCGCGGTTTCGGCTTGAGTTCCTCAGTATCGATGAGCTGTTGCGCCGCCTGCATCAACGGAATGCGCTCGGCCCGTGCCAGACCGTGAACAAGCTTCAGCGTCGCGTCACCCAAACCGCGTTTCGGCGTATTCACGATCCGCTCAAACGCGAGATCATCCGATGGCTGGTTCACGCAGCGCAGATAGGCCAGCGCATCACGGATTTCCATTCGCTCGTAAAATCTTGGCCCACCGATGACCCGGTAGTTGAGGCCAAGCGTCACGAACCGTTCTTCGAACTCGCGCATCTGGAAGGACGCCCGAACGAGAACGGCCATTTCGTTCAGCGCATGTCCCTTGCTTTGCAGCGCCTCGATTTCGTCGCCGATGGTTCTGGCTTCTTCTTCCGAATCCCAAACGGACGCCACCGAGACGAGGTCATGATCCGGCTCTTCGAAATCGGTGAAAAGCGTCTTGCCAAGGCGCCCTTCGTTGAAGGCAATCAGATGCGATGCGGCTGCCAGAATGTGGCTGGTCGAGCGGTAGTTCCGCTCCAGCCGAATGACCGTTGCGCCTTTGAAGTCATGCTCGAAGCGCAGGATGTTGTCGACCTCGGCCCCGCGCCAGCCATAGATCGACTGGTCATCATCACCAACGCAGCAGACATTGGGATTGCCCTGTGCCAACAGACGCAGCCAGAGATACTGGGCGATGTTGGTGTCCTGGTATTCGTCCACCAGCATGTAGCGGAACCGGCGCTGATATTCCGCAAGCACATCCGGACGGGTCTTGAACAGCGTGATCACGTGCAACAGCAAATCGCCGAAGTCGGCCGCGTTCAGGATCGACAGGCGCTCCTGGTATTCCTCATAGAGCCGGCGCCCTTTTCCGTTGGCAAAGGCCCGCGCTTCCCCCTCCGGAACCTGATCCGGCGTCAGCGCCCGGTTTTTCCAGCCGTCAAGAATTCCGGCGAAGGTCTTGGCCGTCCAACGCTTGTCATCAAGTCCTTCGGCCTGGATGATCTGCTTGATCAGGCGGATCTGGTCGTCCGTATCGAGGATGGAAAAGCTCGACTTCAGTCCCACCAGTTCGGAATGCTTGCGCAAGATTTTCACGCAGATGGAATGGAAGGTGCCGAGCCAGGCCATGCCTTCCACGCTTTCGCCGACGAAGCCGGAAATGCGCTCTTTCATTTCCCGCGCCGCCTTGTTGGTGAAGGTGACGGCAAGAATCTCAGAAGGTCTGGCAAGTCCTGTCGCCAGAATATGCGCGATACGCGTCGTAAGGACCCGGGTCTTGCCGGTGCCGGCACCCGCAAGAACAAGGACAGGCCCTTCCGTTGTCTCGACGGCGAGCCTTTGTTCAGGATTCAGACCGGTAAAGTAGTCAGGTGCCCGGCGTGCCGCCATGGCACGCGCGGCGATCCCGCCTTGCGGACGCGGCGGTGCGGGCGCCATGTCCCTTTGTGTTCCGACCGGCTGAAAAGGGTCGTCGAAGGAATCGTCATACCCACCCGGGTCTGCCATGGTTTCCTGGTCCAGTTCCGTAAAAAGCGCTCAAGAACAACGTGCCAGTCTTCTGACGAGATCAGGCCGGTTCTTCTATTGAAACCTCTTTGGGCATCCTTTGGAATTTTGAAAATACACAAGATGCTCACACGAGAACAATATAGCAACAAAGCAGCGCTGGCGAGGTGGGAAATCATCAATAGATGGGGACAAGAAAAGCAAGGGATTAGCGGGGTTTGACCGGAGGGTTTTCCCAGCGGCCGGTTTTTCGAGACATGTCCGCCGGCAGGGATCCAGTAAATGCAAGCGCTCAGGCCTCAAGCACTGCCGGGCATACCGGATCCCGGTCTTGCCGCATGGCGGCAAACCGGGATGACAACAAAGGTAAGAATAAGCGGCGAGATCAAAGTCAGCCTTTGTGGCCCGAGCGCGCGAAAATACCCCAGCTTGCCATCCCTGCACCCGATATCGCGGGCATAAACGCCGGCAACGGATCCAGTAAACACAGGCGCTCAGGCCTCAAGCACTGCCGGGAATACTGAATCCCGGTCTTGCCGCACAGCGGCAAACCGGGATGACAACAAAGGTTAGAACAAGCGGCGAAATCAAAGTCGGCCTTTGTGGCCCGAGCCAGCAAATTTACCCCAGCTTGTCATCCCTGCGAAGGCAGGGATCCAGTACAGGCAAGCGTTCGAGACTCAAGCACCACCGGGCATACTGGATCCCGGTCTTGCCGCCTGGCGGCAAACCGGGATGACAACAAAGGTCAGACGAGGTTGGAAAACAGGTCGTCCCAGTTGGGATTGCTTTCCTCTATCAGTCGGACTTTCCAAGCCCGCTTCCAGCGTTTGATCTGTTTTTCGCGCTTGATAGCTTGTTCGATTTCTTCGTGAACTTCGTAGTAGACCAGTCTGTGCACGTCGTACCTGGCCGTGAACTTTGCTCCCAGACCGTCCCGATGCAGGCTCACTCTTTTCAGAAGGTTATTGGTTACGCCGACATAAAGCGTTCCACCCAAACCGCTCGCAAGGACATAGACTTAATACTGCTGATCCAGATGCAATCTCATGGTCCGATAATTGGAACAAGTGAGTTGCACATTAGATCAACTTGTCATCCCTGCGAAGGCAGGGATCCAGTAAACGCAGGCGTTCGAGGCTCCAGCACTGCCGGGAATACTGGATCCCGGTCTTGCCGCACAGCGGCAAACCGGGATGACAACAAAGGTTAGAACAAGCGGCGAAATCAAAGTCGGCCTTTGTGGCCCGAGCCCGCAAATTTACCCCAGCTTGTCATCCCCGCAGCCGGTTTCGCGGGCATAATCTCCGGCAGAGATCCAGCACAGGCAGGCGTTCGAGACTCAAGTACCACCGGGCATACTGGATCCCGGTCTTGCCGCAAGGCGGCAAACCGGGATGACAACAAAGGTAAGAACAAGCGGCGAAATCAAGGTCAGGCTTTGCGGCTCAAACGCGCGAATTTACCCCAGTTTGTCATCCCTGCACCCGCCTTCGCGGGCATAAACTCTGGCAGGGATCCAGTAAACGCAAGCGCTCAGGCCTCAAGCACCGCCGGGAATACTGGATCCCGGTCTTGCCGCATGGCGGCAAACCGGGATGACAATTTTCATACGATGTGTCGGACTGTGTCCGTCAGCGAAATCTACGCCGCCTCGTCTTCCCTGACCTCGTTGAGGAAGGTGTTGACCGACTCTGAGAGGTTCTGGGCAACGTGCCCGAGCTGTTCGGCGGACATGCTAAGGGTCTCCGACTTCTGGCGCGTCTGGTCGATGGACCCGGACACACCGGAGACGTTTGTCGCAGCCGCGTTGGCACCGTCGGACGCAAAGGTGATGCTCTGCGTGATCTCGCTGGTTGCCGCATTCTGCTCTTCCACCGAAACCGCGATCGACCCGCTTACGGTGCGGACTTCGTCGATTTTTTCAACGATCGAGCGGATGGCCGCAACCGACTTGTGGGTGGAGCTCTGAACACCGGAGATCTGGCTCGCAATCTCGTCGGTCGCCTTTGCTGTCTGGTTGGAAAGTTCCTTCACCTCGGCTGCAACAACCGCAAAGCCCTTGCCTGCCTCACCCGCCCGCGCGGCCTCGATGGTCGCGTTCAGTGCCAGCAGATTGGTCTGCTCGGCAATTGCGCGGATGATCTCGACCACTTCGCCGATCTTGTCGGCGGTTTCCGCCAGGAGAGAAATATCCTTGTCGGCGGAAATGGCGGTTTCGGCGGCTTCAGAGGAAATCTCAGTGGCCGAATTTGCCTGCCGCGAGATTTCCCCGATCGATGCAGACAGTTCAGCCGCTGCCGAGGCAACCGTCTGGACGTTGGTGCTGGCTTCTTCCGTTGCCGAGTTTGCCGCACGAGCGCTTTCATCAGCATGAAGGGCAATCTGAACCATCTCGGACGCATTGGTCCTGACGCCGTCCGATTCCGCCGTGAGCTGCGCCTGAATGGCCGATACGGACGTTTCAAAGTGATGGATGGCGCTTTCCAGTTGCTCCGAACGCTTCCGGCGCTGAATGCGTCCAGCTTCCGCCTCTTCCTCGAGCGCCTTCTGACGGATCAGATTGTCGCGGAAGACTTCAGACGCGCGCGCGATGTCGCCGATCTCGTCGGGACGATCGGTATCGGAAATCGCGACGTCCAGATTACCGCCGGCAAGATCAGAGATCGTGTCGCGCTGACGTCCGAGGGTCTTGGTGATCGACATGACCTGATACACAACCAATACAAGTGCGATGGCCGTAAAGCTGACCGCGATCACGGAAAGCCAGAGAATCTGAGTGTTCAGGGCAGCCGCGTCCGCATCTGCAGCGGCCTCCGCGCGGTGGATCAACTCGTCCGAAAAGGATTTCATCAGGTTGAGACGCTTGGTTGCCGTCGCGAACCACGCCGGACCTTCCAGACCCCAGGCATCGTTCGTTCCCGGCAGATTGTGAATGATGTTACGCCACTTGTCGGTCTGCTCAACATCCGGACCTTTGACCATCTCCTTGAACATGGTCTTTTGTTCCGGGGTCGCGACTGCCTCAAACTCCTTCAAGAATGCTTTTTCACCACCATAGTGCATGATGACATTCTTGAACGTCTCCGCATTGACGACGCCGGCGGTGTTGAATTCGTTGAGCAGTGCGGCTCCGTTGGCACGCTCAAGACCGCCGGACTCCATAGCCTCGACGAGCGTCAGATATGGCAGCAGTTCCGCGGTGATTTCCCGTGACGGGCTGGACTCAGTCGTAATGCCGATGACGTGGATGAGTTCGTTGATTTCCTTTGAGTAGCCGCCAACGACCTCCGCAACGGCCGCGCGTTTTGCATCGACCGCGCTCCGGAGTTTATCCGTCTTGTGCACTTCTTCGGCAACGTGCTGCAGGTCCGCAAGGAGAGCCTCGTCATTCAGGTCAATCGCGGCAAGATGCTCGTCGAATATCTTCAGCGCAGCATCAGTCTTGGGGCGCTGCGCATCAAGATTTGCCCGGATATCTGGATTATATTCCGACTTTATCAGGCTGACACTCATGCCACGTTCTTTTTGAAGCTCGTGGACGAGATTGCCCGAATCCTCGGCAATCCTGGTCAGTGGCCGCATAAATTCGTGATGCGACAATTCCACGACTTTTTCGAAAACGCTGAGCGCCGCGAAGCCGATCACCGCAAGCATCGGCACACCCGCAAGCACCGCGATCTGCAGCTTAATGCGTTTCATCTCAATGTCCCCTCCAGAACAAAAATCTTCGCCTCAAACTGGAAGGTCTGGCTTACTTGTTACTTAACGTCAGTCACTGAATTGACATTTTACGACAGTGAAATCGCGTCATGCCAAAAGAAACAATTTTAGGTGGTATAGTTATTTTCAATGGCATGTCATTTCTGACAATCCATTGACGCAAAAGCCCGAGAAAACGATGCGCAAACTCGAATCGGGTACGTTGAATACAGAGCCTGATTTTTTCAGTTTTGTTCAAAAAGACCAGAAAAAGCGGTCTTGAAAACGCTTTCAATGCCCGAAATGTCGACCAGGTCGTCTTCTCGCGCACCGATCCACCCATCTGGCCGGATCCACATGGCGCAGCGCTCGATGACACCCAGAACGTTATGCGCATGAAGGTCGGTGTCCACGAGCAGCTCGGTGTTCTCGTCCGCCAAGGCCGTCCGAGCCGTTGCCCCTTCGATGCTTCGCGCAACGACGCATAGTGAAATCGCACCCGAAGACCCCCGGCAAAGATCAATTGCCTGGCGGACAAGCTGTTCTGCTTCGACACCACCATCGGCCGTGAAAACCAAGAGCGTGTGATCAGTGCCGGCAATCGCACCGGTCAACCAGCAGGGCCGCCCTTCGGCTGTCGCCAGCCGGATTTCCGCCGGCAGGAATTCGCCGGGTCTCGGACCGAATTCAGGAGCCGCCTCCTGCACCACCAAACTGCTTTCATACGGCCCCATCACCGGTTCCCAGCCGTTGCCGCCATTGGCCATATACTGCGTGAACCCGACAACGAACCGTCGGAAGGCACGGGATCTCTCGGATGGATCGGTAATCGAGAACAGATCGTCATTGCGCTGACTGACAGTTTGGCACCCTTCCGCAGCCGTCCGGCGTTCCGAGCTGTACGTATCCAGAAGCGCATCATTCGCATGACCGCGAATGACCGAGGCCAGTTTCCAGCCAAGATTGAGCGCGTCCTGAATGCCGCAGTTCAGCCCGAGCCCGCCGCTTGGGGACATTGCGTGCGCGGCATCTCCGGCAAGCAGTATGCGCCCCTTGCGGAAATTTTCGGATATTTTCGAGACGCTGTGAAACTCGGTATCGCTGAGCGGCGGCCCAAGTTCTGCGGACGGCACATGCTGGCGAAGAAAGTCCCGTACGCGCGACCAGCTCTCCTTATTGCGCTCAAACGATGCGGAATAAATGCGATAAACGTCCCGGGTGCGATAGACACCGACGAGAAGAGACTCAAAGAACAGCATTCCCGTACTGTCCTTGTAGGGCCAGCCGTCGATGTCAGCATCCAGAACATGCCAGTTGAGCGTCCTTTCATGGCCTTCAAACGCGATACCGGCGCCGTCACGCATAGGGCTGTGCACGCCGTCGCAGCCGATCAGCCAACCGACAGAGGCGGCCTCTGTCTCACCCAGCCGGTTCTCCAGGCTCACGTCGATGGCCTCTTCCCGTTGCTCGAAGCTCTTCAGCTCAATGCCCCGTTCGACGAGTACGCCAAAACTTTGCAGTATATCGGTCAGGAGCGGAACGACACGGTCCTCACCCACATTGTGGTTCCAGGGCCACCGCACCGAGGAAGAGGTTGCCGTGGCGATGATACGGCCCTCGAAGGAATAGGACATGGTGTCGACTGCGACACCTTCCTCAAGCAACCTGTCGAGAAACCCCATACGCTCAGCCGCAATCAGGGAGCAGGGTTTCATGACAAGCGCCCGGGCGTTGTCAGGAGGCGTTGTCTCCTTGTCGATGATACGAACGTCGACATTCCGCCGGGCAAGCTCGATCGCCAAGGTGAGGCCGGTCGGCCCGGCGCCGCAAATCAGAACCTCCGCCAAACCTTTTCTCCCTCAGGATGCGTTCCGCTCAAGTGTCATGCGCCGACCAGGTCGAACCAGCCGTCTTCAGAGATGACTTCGACGTCCAGGTCCTGGGCTTTCTTGAGTTTGGAGCCTGCCCCCGGACCCGCGACAACCAGATCGGTCTTCTTGGAGACCGATCCCGACACTTTCGCACCGAGCCGTTCGGCCATCGCCTTGGCCTCATCACGGGTCATGCGTTCCAGCGAGCCGGTAAAGACGACCGTTTTTCCAGCAACGGGTGAGCCGCTGGCATCAATCACTTCCGCGTCCTGCGGGTTCACCTGCTCCAAGAGTGCGTCCAACTGACCCCGGTTGTGTTCCTCGGCAAAGAACGCGACCAACGCCTCGGCGACGATCTGGCCGACGCCGTCGATATCGTTGAGGTCCGTCCAGGCTTCCCCGCCCTCATCCTCGGCCATTTTCATCGCTTCGTAGAACGCAGTCCAGGAGCCGTAGGCCCGTGCCAACAGCTTGGCATTGCCGTCGCCCACGTGGCGAATGCCGAGCGCAAAGATAAAGCGGTGCAGCTCAATGTTACGGCGTGCGTTGATTGCCTCGAAAAGGTTCTGCGCCGAAAGCGCTCCCCATCCCTCCCGGTTCCGCAATTTCGTCAGCGCCCGCTTGTCCCGCTCTTCGAGCGTGAATATGTCGGCCGGTGCCATCACAAGCCCGTCCTTGTAGAAAGCGTCGACCTGCTTGTCACCGAAGCCTTCAATATCGAACGCGTTGCGAGACACAAAGTGCCTGAGTTTTTCGGTCGCCTGGGCGGGACAGATGAGCCCGCCGGTGCAGCGCCTCACAGCGTCGATCCGGCCGGTCTTTTCGTTCACCTCCCGAACCGCATGGCTGCCGCAAGCAGGGCACAACGTCGGGAATTCGAACGGCACCGCATCCGCCGGGCGCTTGTCCAGATCGATATCGACAATTTGTGGGATAACGTCCCCGGCCCGCTGGATCTTGACCGTATCTCCTATCCTGAGGTCCTTTCCCTCGCGGATAGGTTCACCGTCCTGGCCGATGCCTTTGATGTAGTCTTCGTTGTGCAAGGTCGCATTGGAAACGACCACGCCGCCCACGGTAATCGGTTCAAGTTTCGCCACCGGTGTCAGCGCGCCGGTGCGGCCAACCTGGATCTCAATGTCGTTCAGAACCGTAA
>Ga0207422_1004859_pt1 | contig 10395 bp, 7 predicted proteins | sample MarCyaLeptolynsp_FD_187757 | JGI IMG/M metagenome (GOLD analysis project Ga0207422, IMG submission 187757) | Marine cyanobacterial communities from Panama - species 1 Leptolyngbya sp. (SPAdes) | ecosystem: Environmental > Aquatic > Marine > Unclassified | place: Panama: Panama City | collected... | reverse complement strand
AACAACTTTCTCAGTTCCATGTTTACCGACGTTTCCACCGAAGCGCCGTTCGGCGGCGGCCAGGCGGAAGAAACCTGGCGAGGATTTCTCATCCAGGAATATGCCGATCAGATGGTCGAAGCCGGCGGGATCGGTATTGCCGAAGCAGTGCATCGTGAACTCATCTCTCTACAGGAAGAGGCCAACCAATGACCGCATCCCAAGTAATAGAAGACCATTTTGCAAACCGCGGCGCGATCGCCGACACCGAGGACGCCGTCAGCCTGTGCGATATGATCGAACGGGCGATGGACAGTCTGATAGACACGATCGAACAGGAGACCAGCCTCGTTCGCGGCGGCAAGGTGATGGAAGCCAGTGAACTGCAGCTGAAAAAAGCCGGCCTGTCGGACATTTATGTCAAGGCGATCCTGTATGCCCGCAAACAGTCCGCGGAGTTGAAACGCCATGCACCGGCCGCGGCCGACCGGCTGCAGCGCCGGCACGAAGAGTTCAAGGCGCTCTTGCGCATCAACATGGCGGTTCTCATGACGGCGAAGGAGGTTTCTGAGGACCTGGTCAAGAATGTCAGCAAAACGGTCGGCAAGGGAGAAAGGCCGACAACCTACAGCAGGCCGGGCGCCGCCATCGCCCCTGCGGCGGCCCCGATCCCCGGGATTGCCTATGATCGGGTCGGATAATTCCGCCGCCGCCCGACAGGACCGTCGCGGCCGAACGCCTGTCTTTAGAGTCTTGTCCGTGCAGTGAGGGGTCCGGCGGATACGCCGCATCGGATGCGCGCCGGTTGCCGGCTATTGGCGCGCCATGGCCGTCAGTGCACCGGCCGCGCAGAGGAATGAGCCGCCGAGCCGGTTGATGAAACGGCGCACCGGCTGGCTGCGAAAAGTGCCGCTCAATCGGCCGGCGGCATAGGCCCAGGCGGCCGCGTTGAGCGCGGCCAGCGCCAGGAACGTCGCCTCCAGCGCCAAAAATTGTGGAAACACCGGTGCCCGTGCATCGACAAATTGAGGAACAAACGCCACGAAAAAAACAATGCCCTTGGGATTGAGCGCCGTCACCACGTAGGCATTCGCAAACAGGGACCGGGCCGTGCGGCGCGTGACCGGCCCGCCGGCATCCGCAACCGCCGCAACCGGCGTCCGCCACAGTTTGATGCCCAGCCAGATCAGATAGACCGCGCCGGCCATCTTCAGGACCGTGAACAGGGTGGCGGATGCGGCAAGCACCGCCCCGGCCCCCAGCAGGGACACGGTCATGGCGGTGAAATCGCCCAGAACCACGCCGGGAACTGTTGCAAACCCGGTCCGCCGCCCCTGCCCCAAGGCATATCCGACGATCAGGATGATCGTCGGTCCAGGAATTGCGAGGATCGCCATGCTGGCGAGTGTGAACGAAAACCAGAGGTCGAAAGGCATTGCATGGTCCTCGTTCGGCGGGCACGGGAACGCAGTGTAAATGGCGAGCCGTTTGTATATACTCGTTCCACGCGTTGCCGCAATGCGGCTATCAAGAGCCCCTATATCGCGACCGTGACAATTTTAATGGTTTCGTCAGCCGATTCTTGGGACCTCTGCATTATAGTTCTTCCAGTACGCAATGAGCACAGTTCAGCGTTTGTTGAGTGACCGGTAGCGGGGATGTCTTGTCCGAACCCCCGCCGGCTTGAACAGAACGACCGGATTTGTGAATTGGATCGCACCGTCTCCAATTCGGTATTTCCGCCGGAACTTTGGAAGGGTTCACAATGGATGCAGGATTTACCGGCTTGGCCCGACCGTCGCAGCCTGTCACGGCAACTGTGGCTCCCAAGGCCGCCGAAGCCGTCCCGCCGCAGGCTCGGAACGAACTGCCCGAAAACAAGACGGTAACACCGCCCGTGGAAAGCGCCGCTGTCCGGCTCGACAAGAAACGGGTAAGAGACGAAGACCGCGACAAGGACCGCAGGCGCGGTCGGGACGAAGACCACAGGCACGGTGAGGACGAGGACATTGCGTCCATGGCCGACCAGGCCGCAACCGCCTTTGTCAACGCATGTGCCGGCGGTTACATTTCGGACGCACAAACGCCCGCAGGCGACCGCGACACCAATATGCGCGCCTACTACGAAAAGCTGGCGGGGGAAAAAAAGCCCTTGCGACACCGAGTCGAAAAACTTGCTTAATGATTTGTATCGACTGAAATTGAGTCTCTGTAAAGCATAAAGCCGCCAAATACACTAAATTATGCTCAGATTCACTTCGATTCTGCAGAAATCGTGGTTTATATAAAGTAAATTACGCATTTAGACTATTAACCCTAAGCCCCGTTAACAGTACTTATTTACAAAAGATTCGATTCTCGCCCCAATACTGCATCCCTGTTCGGACAACAAAAAACCGGACGTCACATGGGTGGTAAAGGGACAGAAAGTCATGAGTGATGTAATTCTTTCCGCAGGAGTGCGGTCAAACCTGAATTCGCTGCAAACAACGGCGAGCCTTCTTGCAAGTACACAACAAAGGTTGGCAACGGGACGCGAGGTCAACTCCGCGCTTGATGATGCAACCAACTTCTTCACGTCGCAGGCCCTGAACAACCGCGCCGGAGACCTTAGCAGTCTTCTGGACGGCATTTCCAACGCGACACAAACCCTGCAAGCTGCGGACAATGGTATTGCGGCGATCACGGACCTGGTTGAAAACGCCCAGGCGACGGCACGGCAGGCGCAACAATCCGCCGGAACCAACGGGACGGTCACGACAAGCGGCCTGAGCGTGACCAGTTCGACAACCTTTGTCGGCTCCGGCGCGGGCACTTTGGCCGGATCGGGTGGTACCGCATTCGACGCTACGGACAAGATCACCGTTACCGACGGAACCGACACGTTGACGTTTGCGATCACGTCCACGAGCACGGTCCAGGACCTTGTTGACGCTGTTAATGCAGACGCCAACCTGGACGCGTCCGCCTCGATCACGGCAGACGGCGAAATCGAGATCCAAAGTTCGCTCGCCAGCGGCGGAACGGTAACTGTTGGCGTGACCGACGTTGTCACCACGGCGGCAACCAACGACGTCGCCAGTCTTGGTCTGACCTCGGGAACCGCAACCGCAACCGGCACGGAAAACACGGACAGAACCTCGTTCGCCTCGCAGTTCGACGATCTGAGAACGCAGATCACCCAATTGGCCAGCGATGCCTCGTTCAACGGCGTCAACCTGTTGAATGGCGACAGTCTTACGGTGAACTTCAACGAGGACGGCTCCTCCAACCTCTCGGTTTCCGGTGTCACATTCGACGCGACCGGGTTGGGAGTCTCCGCTTCGACGAACGGATTTCAGGATGACGCCTCGATCGAAGCCGCCCTCGGCGAACTGGAAGCCGCCCTTGGCACCTTGCGAGCCCAGAGTTCGGCCTTCGGTTCTAACCTTTCGGTCGTGGAAACACGGGAGAATTTCACGAACGATCTGGTAAACACGCTGCAGGTCGGCGCTGACAGCCTGGTGCTGGCAGACACCAACCAGGAAGGTGCCAACCTGTTGGCGCTGCAGACACGACAAGCCCTGTCGTCAACCGCCCTGTCCCTGTCGGCGCAATCCGACCAGAACGTGTTGCGGTTGTTCTAATCCGGGCAAATACGGGGTTCCAAAAGCAATAATATTCGAACCATCCGAAAACCTGAAGCGCGGCTCCGGCCGCGCTTTTTTCGTTTTTCGGTCCGGCAGGCTTCACACCTGAAAGCAATTTAATTTCGCCGGCACGGACCGCTTGTTCATATTTCGATTCTTAAGATATTGATTTTATTGAATTAATTTCCGATAAACCTTAACCTCGGTTTACCCTGTTTCTTTACCATCCTTTCCGATGCAACGCTCATCATCGTTAATGCTCGGAGAACAACGAGCATTTTAGTAACTGAGTACCAGGATGGTTCACCATGAGTGACATAGTTCTTTCTTCGGGTGTCCGAAGCAATCTTATCTCCCTTCAGACAACGGCCGACCTTTTGGCCGACACACAACAGAAATTGGCGACGGGGCGTCGGGTCAATTCCGCCCTTGACGATCCAACCAACTTTTTTACCTCCCAATCCCTGAGCAACCGCGCCAACGACCTGTCGCGGCTGATCGACGGGATCGGCAACGCGACCCAGACCATTCAGGCTGCCGATGACGGTATCAAGGCAATCACCGATCTGGTCGAAAACGCCCAGGCAACGGTTCGCCAGGCACAACAATCGGCAGCCACCAACGGCACGGTCACGACCAGCGGATTGAGCCTGACCGGCGATACCACGTTCGTCGGTTCCGGTGCCGGCACCCTCGCCGGTTCCGGTGGAACGGCATTCGATGCAACGGACAAGATCACGGTTACCGACGGGACCGACACTTTGACGTTCGCCATTACCGCCACAAGCACGGTCCAGGATCTTGTCGATGCGGTCAACGCCGACGCCAACCTCGACGCCTTTGCATCGATCTCTGCGGAAGGCGAACTGCAGATCGAGAGCACCCTCGAAGCCGGCGGAACGGTAACGGTCGGCGTCACCGACGTGGTCACCACGGCCGCGACCAACGATGTTACCAGCCTTGGCTTGACATCGGGAACCGCGACCGCGACCGGAACCTCCAATGCTGACCGGGCGGCATTCGCCCAGCAGTTCGACGATCTGCGAACGCAAATCAATCAGTTGGCATCGGATGCCTCGTTCAATGGTGTCAATCTTTTGAACGGTGACAGCCTTACGGTGAACTTTAACGAGGACGGTTCCTCAAATCTCGCCGTATCCGGTGTGACATTCGATTCCGATGGTCTCGGAGTGGCCGCGGCTACCAACGGGTTCCAGGATTCCGGATCCATTTCCGACGCCCTGGCCGGACTTGACAGTGCGTTGTCCTCGCTGCGATCGCAAGCGGCGACGTTCGGTTCGAACCTGTCGGTTGTGGAGACACGAGAAAGTTTCACCAACAATCTGGTGAACACATTGCAGGTCGGATCCGACAACCTGGTTCTGGCCGACACCAACCAGGAAGGCGCCAACCTGCTGGCGCTGCAGACCAGGCAATCGCTGTCGTCAACGGCACTGTCGCTGGCATCGCAGTCCGATCAGAACGTGCTGCGGCTGTTCTAGAACGGAACAACATGAACGAAACGCCTTGATGATCGGCGCGACTTTGGTCGCGCCGATTTACTTTTGACCAAATTATTTTTGCGATCCGCTCCGACCGCTCGCTGAAATACATGCCAAACTATTGAAAAAACGGCATTAATCTTGCGTTAATCTTAATCGCCGTTTACTATAATTTTTTACCATACATTGCGAATACCATCTCAGTATAGTTAACGTTCTAAGAATTCAGAACGTGTTCAGTAACCGAGTACCAGGATGGTTCCCAATGAGTGACATCGTTTTATCTTCAGGCGTAAGAAGCAACCTTATATCGCTGCAGACAACCGCCGATCTTCTTGCCGACACCCAACAGAAACTTGCAACCGGCCGCCGGGTGAACTCCGCCCTCGACGATCCAACCAACTTTTTCACGTCGCAATCCCTGAACAATCGGGCCAGCGATCTGTCACGCTTGATCGACGGGATCGGCAACGCGACCCAGACAATTCGCGCCGCCGACAACGGTATCGAGGCGATCACCGACCTCGTGGAGAATGCCCAGGCGACGGTTCGCCAGGCACAACAATCCGCCGCCACCAACGGCACGGTCACGACCAGCGGTCTGAGCCTGACCGGCGACACGACATTTGTCGGAAGCGGCGCGGGTACGCTGGCCGGGTCCGGCGGTACGGCCTTCGACGCAACGGATAAGATCACCGTTACCGACGGGACCGACACAGTAACGTTTGCCATTACGGCAACCAGCACTGTCCAGGATCTTGTCGATGCTGTGAATGCCGACGCCAACCTGGATGCCTTCGCCTCGATTACGTCCGAAGGCCAACTTCAGATTGAAAGCACCCTCACCGCCGGAGGCACCGTGACCGTTGGCGTCACCGACGTGGTCACCACCGCGGCGACCAACGATGTTGCCAGTCTCGGCCTGACGGCGGGAACCGCAACGGCGACCGGAACGGCGAATGCGGACAGGGCTGCGTTTGCGCAACAGTTTGACGATCTGCGCACGCAGATCAACCAGTTGGCGGCGGACGCGTCCTATAATGGCGTCAATCTGCTGAACGGAGATGGCCTGACGGTGAACTTCAATGAGGACGGGACCAGTTCGCTTGGCGTATCCGGCGTCACCTTCGATGCCGACGGACTTGGCGTGGCAGCCGCCAGCAACGGGTTCCAGGATTCAGGGTCGATTTCTGAAGCCCTGTCAAATCTCGATACCGCCCTCTCCTCCCTGCGCTCCCAGGCGGCAACCTTCGGTTCAAACCTGTCGGTGGTCGAGACCCGGGAGAACTTTACCGACAATCTGGTGAACACGCTGCAGGTTGGTTCGGACAATCTCATTCTTGCCGATACCAACAAGGAAGGCGCCAACCTTCTCGCCCTGCAAACCCGGCAATCCCTATCCTCGACGGCCTTGTCCCTGGCTGCCCAGTCGGACCAGAACGTGCTGCGGCTGTTCTAAAGCGGGACTTTGGGTCAATTTCGAAGAATCATTCGGCGCGGGATTTCCCGCGCCGATTTACGTTTTATCCGGGATTCATTCCCAGAGACATCGACTTCACAAATAAATACCCACTAAGTCATTGAATAATTTGGGTTATACATTCATTAACCTTAACAGAAATTAACCATACTTCTTTACCATACTTTGCGACTGGCGCTCCATTATAGTTAACGTTCTAAGAATTCAGAACGCGTTTTGTAACCGAGTACCAGGATGGTTAGTACATGAGTGACATAGTTCTTTCTTCGGGCGTCCGGAGCAATCTTATCTCCCTTCAGACGACGGCCGATCTTCTTGCCGACACCCAACAAAAGCTGGCAACCGGGCGTCGGGTCAATTCCGCCCTCGACGATCCGACCAACTTCTTCACATCCCAATCCCTCAACAACCGCGCCAGCGACCTGTCGCGTCTGATCGACGGTATCGGCAACGCGACCCAGACCATTCGCGCCGCCGACAACGGTATCGAGGCCATCACCGACCTCGTTGAAAACGCCCAGGCAACTGTCCGCCAGGCACAACAATCCGCCGCCACCAACGGCACGGTCACCACCAGCGGCCTGACCCTCACCGGTGCCACGACGTTTACCGGCACCGGTGCCGGCACGTTGGCCGGATCGGGTGGTGCGCAATTCGACGCCACGGACAAGATCACCGTCACCGACGGAACCGACACGGTGACGTTTGCCATCACCGCTACCAGCACGGTCCAGGACCTTGTCGATGCCGTCAATGCCGACGCCAACCTGGATGCCTTCGCGTCCATTACGGCCGAAGGTCAGCTGCAGATCGAAAGCACCCTGACCGCAGGCGGCAACGTGACCGTCGGCGTCACCGACGTCACAACCGCCAACACCAACAACCTCGCCAGCCTCGGACTGACGGCATCGACCGCGAGCGCAACCGGAACCACCAATGCCGACCGGGCCGCCTTCGCCCAACAGTTCGAGGATTTGCGGACGCAGATCAATCAGTTGGCATCGGACGCGTCCTACAATGGCGTCAACCTTCTGAACGGCGATGGTCTGACGGTGAACTTCAACGAGGACGGAACAAGTTCTCTCGGCGTTTCCGGCGTCACCTTCGACGCGGCCGGGCTCGGCGTTGCCGCGGCCAGCAACGACTTCCAGGATTCCGGATCGATCAGCGAGGCTCTGTCCAATCTCGACTCCGCCCTGTCGACCCTGCGCGCACAGGCGGCAACCTTCGGCTCGAACCTTTCGGTCGTCGAAACCCGGGAGAACTTCACCGACAACCTGGTCAACACCTTGCAGGTCGGATCGGACAACCTGATCCTCGCCGACACCAACAAGGAGGGCGCCAACCTGTTGGCCCTGCAGACCCGGCAATCCCTGTCCTCGACCGCCCTGTCACTGGCGGCCCAGTCGGACCAGAACGTGCTTCAATTGTTCTAAATCCATCCGAAAATACGGTCGATAACGCGTTCGATCGGCAAGGCGGGGCCACCACCCCGCCTTTTTTTGTGTCTGATTTCTCCAGCAAATTCGCAGGGTTCACGTCGACGGAAAGACTTTATTAACCATAAAATTCAGCGTGTTAACTCCCCATTAGGGTTAACGGATGATGATCGACCCGTCCTCAGGAAGAGGGCTAGTACATAATTCCTAGGATGGGAGTTTCATCACCATGAGTGATATCGTTCTTAGTTCCGGTATTCGGTCCAACCTGCTTGCCCTGCAACGGACCCAGGATCTCGCCGAGTTGACCCAAACCCGCCTGTCCACAGGCCGGCGCGTCAATTCCGCCCTTGATGATCCGATCAACTTCTTCACGTCGCAAGCCTTCAACAACCGTGCCAGCGACCTGTCTCGGCTGATCGACGGCATCGGCAACGCGACGCAGACAATTCGCGCCGCCGACAACGGTATCGAAGCGATCACCGACCTGATTGAAAACGCCCAGGCAACGGTTCGCGGCGCGCAGCAATCCGCGTCCACAAACGCGACGGTGACAACCACAGGCCTTACCCTGACGGGCGCCACGACCTTTACGGGAACCGGCGCCGGCACTTTGGCCGGCTCGGGCGGCGCGCAATTCGACGCAACCGACAAGATCACCGTGACCGACGGCACCGACACCGTGACGTTTGCCATCACCGCCACCAGCACGGTTCAGGATCTGGTCGACGCCATCAACACCGACGCCAACCTTGATGCGTTCGCTTCCATCAATGCGGAAGGCCAGCTTCAGGTTGAAAGCACCCTCACCACCGGCGGCGACATCACCATCGGCGTCACCGACGTCACCACCGCCAACACCAACACGGTGGCCAGTCTCGGCCTGACGGCATCGACCGCGACGGCGACCGGAACGGAAAACACCAGCCGGACGAATTTTGCGGCCCAATTCGACGACCTGAGAACGCAAATCAGCGCTTTGGCAGCCGACGCCACCTATAATGGCGTGAATCTGCTCAACGGCGACGGTCTGACGGTCACGTTCAACGAGGACGGGACGTCATCGCTGAGAATTGCCGGCATTACCTTCGATGCCGACGGGCTCGGGGTCGCCGCATCGACAAACGGCTTTCAGGATTCCGGTTCCATCGACACGGCGCTTGCCAATCTCGACGCGGCCCTGACCGCCCTTCGAACCCAGGCCGCCGAATTCGGTTCCAATCTGTCGGTGGTCGAGATTCGAGAAAGCTTCACCAAAGATCTTGTCAACACCCTGCAGGTGGGGTCGGACAATCTGGTTCTCGCGGACACAAACCAGGAAGGTGCGAACCTTCTGGCCCTGCAAACCAGACAGCAATTGTCCTCCACCGCCCTGTCGCTCGCCTCCCAGGCCGACCAGGCCGTGTTGTCACTCTTCTAGAACAACGGAATTAGTAAGAGTAGCACCGGTACGAGTAACGCCGGTCGCAAGAACCATAGGCGGGACCCGTCCCGCCTATGGGCCCGTTTTGTCCCAACTCCGTCCGAAGGCAAGCCGCCGTCGGGCGCGCTTTTGCGTCAAAATTGTGGCCTGTTAACCCTCCATTAAGGTTAACAAATCATTGTCGAATCCGAGGCGCGCAAGACTCTTGCGTTTTTGGGTATTCGGAGTTCGTCAATGAGCGACATTGTTCTTTCCCCGGGGATCAGGTCCAATCTTTTGGCCCTGCAGCGGACCGCCGACCTTGCGGAGACGACGCAGGAACGGCTGTCGACCGGCAAAAAAGTCAATTCCGCTCTCGATAACGCCACGAATTTCTTCACCTCTTCGGCGCTCAACAATCGTGCAAACGATCTCGGCCGGCTGCTCGATTTCATCTCGAACGCGGTCCAGACCCTGGAAGCCGCCGACAACGGCCTGACGGCCCTGAATTCGCTTGTCGAATCAGCCGAAAGCACCGCGCGCCAAGCCCTTCAGACGCCGGCAAACCGTGCCGAGACCGCTGGAACAACCGCATTTGCAACGACAACGGCACTGGTTGGCGGCGGCGCGGGAACGCCCGATCTCGGCGCCGGCGACACCTTGACGATCACCGCCGGCACCCAGAACATCACGCTGACGGTCGGGACCAATGCGGCCACGGTCGGCGACATCATCGATGCTGTAAACGCGACCGACTTCGCCCGCGCACGATTGACCACGGAAGGGTTTCTCTCGGTCGAAGCGATCGAGGGGTCCGATCTGCAACTCGATTTTACCGACGCCAGCGCCGGTGGCCAGACGCTGACTCAATTGTTCGGATATTCCGGCGCCCCGCAATTTTCCACCACGGGCCAATCCCTGACCAGCACCACGGCCCTGACCGGGTCGGTGACGACAGGCGACC
>Ga0207422_1004854_pt1 | contig 10415 bp, 7 predicted proteins | sample MarCyaLeptolynsp_FD_187757 | JGI IMG/M metagenome (GOLD analysis project Ga0207422, IMG submission 187757) | Marine cyanobacterial communities from Panama - species 1 Leptolyngbya sp. (SPAdes) | ecosystem: Environmental > Aquatic > Marine > Unclassified | place: Panama: Panama City | collected... | reverse complement strand
CCTCAACCAGAAAGGAAGAGGTTTGTTTACCGCAACCGGGTAAATTTGCTACATGCTTAGGCTTATACGGAATTCTACGCAGAGGAAGTTTCTTGCGATCATGTTCGCGGCGTTGATTGCCGTGAACGGACCGCTGCTGATTACGTTTTTTGTGATGACAAAAAACTCGGTCGAGCGCGAAATGATCGCGAAAAAACGTGTGCTGCTCGACGCCAACAGCAAGGCCCTCAGCAAGGCACTTTGGGATTTCGATTACGGAAACCTGAGAAAATGGGCCGGTGCGATCGCCAATGATCGCGACATATTCAGCATCGAGATCCTTGACGACAACAACAAGAGCCTTGCACTGATTTCCAAGGAAAACAGCGAGATAAGCGCCCTCAACAGGGAGAACGAGCTTTTCTCCAAGGAAATCACGCACAAGGTGGACGGGGTCGAACACTCCGTCGGCACCTTGCGCATCCGCTTCATGTCCAACCACATCAGCAACGCGGCAGTTCGCGAAGTCGTCAAATCGGCGATCCTGTTCATCGTGTCCACCATTTCGGTGCTTGTTGCAGCGTTGATTGCCAACCGCTTCATGATCACGCGCCCGCTGTTGCGGCTGAACGCAGCGATCGAAGCGACACAACGCTCTGGTACGCGCAAGAAGGTGAACTGGCAGTCGTCGGACGAACTGGGACGCGTCACCACTGCCTTCAACGAAATGCAGGAACGACTGGACCAGGACGAGGCGCAGTTGATCCGTGCCAACAAACGTCTGACGTTTCTCTATAACAACACACCGGTGATGCTGTATTCGATCGACAGCGAAGACAATATCCGCAATGTCTCGGATTATTGGCTGCACGCGACCGGCTACAGCCGAAAGGATGTCATCGGCCGCAAGTTTCGTGAATTCATCCACGATGATTTCAAAGACGAATACCTGAAGAACAGGAGCATGTTGTCGGAGGGGAAAAACGAGACGCTGGAACTGACGTCTGTCTTCCAGAAAGCCGACGGCACCTGTCTCGATGTGCTCATCACGGAAACCAAGGATTTCGACGACAGCGCGCATGGTGGCAGTTCCCTTTCCGTCATGACCGACATCAGCAAGCTGAAGGCAGCCGAGGCGGAAATCCTGCGTCAGGCACGAACCGACTATCTCACCGGGCTGGTCAACCGGGAGGGTTTCGCGGACAGGCTGAATGCGGCGATCGAAAACTCGGACGGTTCAGACGACATTGCCGTTCTTTTCTTCGATCTCGATCGCTTCAAGTGGGTCAACGACAATCTGGGGCATTTCGCCGGTGATCGTGTGCTGCAGTCGGTAACGCGCGAAATCGCCCAATTGCTGGGCGAAGACGATTGCTTCGGCAGGTTCGGCGGCGACGAGTTCGCGATCATGCTGGCGTGCGAGTCGAGCAAGAAGCGGGCCGTCGAACTTGCAACAAAGATCAATCGAACCTTGAACAGGCCCATCGATCTAGGAGGCCGGACACTACAGATTTCCGCCAGCGTGGGCATTTCGTTCTATCCGGACAATGCCAAGAGCGCAGAGGAGCTTTTGAAGGCTTCCGATGTTGCGATGTACCGGCAGAAGAACAGCGGACGAAACGGTTTTTGCGTTTTCAACGAGCAGTTCGGCAAGGAGGCCAGCCAGCAGCTCGAAGTCAAGGAAGTCATTTCCGAAGCGCTAGAGAACGACTGGTTCGAGCTGCATTACCAGCCGATCGTCAATCTGGAAAGCAGAGCGACCATCGGCTTCGAGGGGCTCTTGCGCCTCGTCCACCCTGAAAGGGGTGTACTCCCTCCTCTTGAGTATATCCGTGCCGCCGAACAGACGGGCGGCATTCTTGAGATTGGCGACCTGGTTCTTGAACTGGGTCTTGACGCGCTTGAACGCCTGCAGCAAAGCCGTGACTGCCAATCCGCCTATGTGGCTCTGAATTTTTCCGCGGCGCAGTTTCTGCCGGACCTGCCAAGCAACCTCAAAGAGAAGCTGACCGCCCACCGCGTCGATCCGGGCCGGCTGGTTCTGGAGATCACCGAAACGACCCTGATGCAAAACAGCATGGGACTGGACGGCCTGATCGAAGACATCCGCAAACTTGGCTGCACCTTTGCGCTCGATGATTTCGGAACCGGCTTCTCGTCTCTCAGCTACATGCATCGCTTCCCGGTCGACACGGTCAAGATCGACAGGTCCTTTATCAAAGGGCTGGACGAACGGTCCGGCATGGAACGGACCCACAAGACAGCTGCACTGATCGAAGCGGTCGTTGGCTTGTCGCAAAAACTCAAGCTGAATGTCATCGCCGAGGGCATCGAGACCGAGGCCCAGTACACTCGCCTCGTCGATCTGGGCGTGAAGACTGGCCAGGGCTTCCTGTTCGGGAAGGCGGAACCGCTCGAAACCTACCTTTCTGAAAGTCATACCGGCCGCTCCGATACGGCGCGGCTGCCAAACGAAACACTCCGAAACGTCGGTTAGGATTGACGGACCCGAGCAATCGAGGATCAAGCAATGCGAAAATTGACGAGAAGATCCGTGGTCGCCGGCCTCACCGCCTGCACGATCGTGCCCGTGACCACGTCCTCAAGGGCAGAGAGCGAGCTGGTGTCCCTCAAGGTCATGACCGAGGAATACCCACCCTTCAACTATCACGACGGAACAGCCCTGCGTGGCATCAGCGTCGAGATCATGGAGGAGATTTTCAAACGGACCATGTCGGGACACACCCGGCAGGACATCGCGCTGCTTCCCTGGGCGCGCGGCTACAATCTTACTCTGCAACGACCGGGACATGCGCTCTTTTCAACCACCCGCACCCAGGACCGCGAGGGACTGTTCAGGTGGGTTGGCCCCTTCGTGTCGACAGTTGTCGGTCTGACGGCGCGGAAAGACCGCAACCTGAAGATCGAAACGGTGCATGATCTTGCAAAGATCCGCATCGGTGTGGTGAAGGATGATGTCGGGCAATTGCTGCTGCGCGCCCAAGGCGTACCCGATGACCGCATCGAGCCCGTCCTGTCGAACGAGCAGAATTTCCGCAAGCTCATTGCCGGCCGTGTCGATGCGATTTCCTACGAAACCGAAGTGACGCGCTGGGGTCTTCAGCAAATGGGTGCCGACCTGAGCGAGTATGAAACGGTTTATGACCTGAACCGCGGCGAACTTTACCTCGCGCTCCACCACCAGACCTCGGCCGAAGTGATCGACGCCTTGCAGGAAGCGTTCGATTCCATGGTGCGGGACGGTTCTCACAGCTCTATCCTGAAAGGGTACGGCATCCGTTCTTCCGATTCCTGAACCGGAAAACGGCAACACTGCTCAGACCAATGCCGCTCCCGGGCGCTCAGGTGCTGCGGGAAAGAACCGTCTTAAGCCTCATCGCTTCCTCGCTGATCGGACGCGTCTGCGGCCAGGCAATGAAGTAGCCCTTGCCTGTGGTCAGCCTGCGGTCCTGCATCGGAACGAGCGCGCCCGACGCTGTTTCATCTGTCAGCAGCGGCAAGGCGCCCAGAGCCAGACCTTCTCCCCTTAGTGCCCGGCCGATCGTCTGATTGTAGCTGGCGCAGTCGACACGTTCATACCTTCCAAACTCCGTCCACCCCGTCCTTTGTATCCAGACGGACCAATCCGTCCAGTTCGGCGCCATGCGCGCGAAATTCAATAGCGGTGGTCTCTCCCCTTCCTCCTGAGAGCCTGAACGGGCGACGACATCAGGCGTTCCGACCGGAACAATTTCCTCTTCGAACAGCAGCTCCAGGTTCCAGCCCGGCAACCGGCTTTCGCCATGCAGAATGACGAGGTCATTTTCCGGCCTAAGCAGGTCGCCCAATTCGTCGGCGGTCTTCAGGTTGAAGGGGCAGGCTTCGTCGGACAGAGCGAAATCACGCAGCCTTGCCTGAAGCCAGAACGTTGCCAGCGCCGTGACGGAGGCAATCTGAACCACCGGCTGCACAGGCACCTTGATCGTCCGGAAGGCGTAGTCGAGATAATCCAGGGTCATGCCAGTCTTCTCGGCGAGATATGCTCCCGCCTCCGTCGGCACGAGCTTTCGGCCACTTCGCTCGAACAGGTCGACACCAAGCCACTGCTCCAATTGCTTGATACGTTTACTGACTGCCGCCTGTGTCACGAACAGCTCGTCGGCGGCCTCAGTGAAGTTAAGATGCCGCATGGCCGCCTCGAAAAAGACAATCGTATCCAACGGCGGCAGCGACTTGCGATAATTTTGCATTCCTGAAAGTTATCCATACCGCTGAGATTTTCCATAGTTTTCTTAGTTGAGAGCTATGGTGATATTCCATTTTGTAGGAAATGGGAGAAATGGTCCATGGCCGAACTGGACTGGCATGCAGAGCGAAGCGACCTTCACGCCCTGGCGCAGCTGGATCGCAGCCCGTCCGATGACGGTATCGACCACGTGGCGGTCCGTACCTACCGGCAGGCGCGCGTGCGCGCCCAGATGCTTGTCTACGGCGTCGACGCCGTGATCCTGTCCGATCCGGTCAATATCCGCTATGCGACGGGCACGCGGAACATGCAGGTCTTTTCCATGCGCAACGCGCCGTCGCGCTATCTGGTGATGACGCAGAACAGGTCAATTCTTTTCGAGTTCACCGGCTGCGAGCATCTTGCAGAAGGTTTTGAAACCGTCGACGAAGTGCGGCAGGCGAAGACCGCAAGTTTCGTTGCTGCCGGCCCGCACATCGCAGAACGCGAACGGACATGGGGTCTGGAAATGGCCGCCCTGATCCGGGAACTGACCGGCGAACAAAAGGCAACTGTCGGTGTTGAACGGTTGAATGCAGGCTCAAAATTCGCGCTCCTCGAAGCCGGTTTGACCGTTGTCGATGCACAACAACCCGTCGAAATGGCGCGTGCGATCAAATCGCCAGAGGAAATGAAGTGCGTGATCGCTTCGCTCCGCGCAACGGAAATTGGTGTTGCCCGTCTGAGAGATGCCATCCGCCCGGGTCTGACGGAAGTGGAGCTTTGGTCCGTGCTCCATCAGGCGATCATCGCGCAGAATGGTGACTACGTCGAAACGCGGCTCTTGAACGCGGGTGCACGGACGAACCCCTGGTTCCAGGAGGCTTCGCCCGGCGTGATCAGCCCCAACGACCTGATCGCGCTCGATACGGACGTGGTCGGGTGCCACGGTTACTATGCCGATTTTTCGCGCACGTTTCACGCGGGCCCGGACAAGCCCAGCGCAGTGCAGAAGGAACTCTACAGGGTTGCCTTCGAGCAAGTGCACCACAACATGGACATTCTTCACCCCGGCATGACTTTCCGGGACTACGCCGACAAGGCCTGGAACATTCCGGAAAAATTCTACAAGAACCGCTATTACCTGTCCGCGCATGGTGTCGGCATGACGGGAGAATATCCCTATCTCTACCATCACGGCGATTTTCCGGATGCCGGCTACGACGGCGTACTCGAACCGGGCATGACGCTCTGTGTGGAAAGTTTCATTGGCGCGGACGGCGGCAAGGAAGGCGTGAAGCTGGAACAGCAGGTTCTTGTCACGGAGACCGGGATCGACCTTCTGTCCCTGTTTCCATTCGAAGATGATCTTCTCAACTAGGTGCAACGCAATGGCGCCCCGCCCTCGCGTCGGTCGCACCCATGCGCTTTTTGCCCTGATCAGGCATGCGGGATTGCGAGCGCAAAGACGCCGACGAGGATGAGGCTGACGGCCCAGACCCTGTCCAGGTTGAACCAGGCTTTCTGCAGAAACTTCAGGCCGAGCCAGGAATAGACGCCAAAGGCGATCAGCCCGCCCGCGGCCGCCATTGCCAGCGTGTGAACGGCGGAGACCAGGAGCGCCATCCTGACATCCGCGGCCATCAAGGTTCCTGCCGCCTGATGCCCCTGGCTGTTCTGCACCGCGCAAATGCCGAGATAAATCGGAACCAGCATCAGACCCGCACCATGAGCGATCGCCACCAGAAAAGACCAGACCCCGAGCTTTGCCGGCGAGATGCGCGCCAGAAACCGGGGATGCCTGTTGGTGATCAGAAGATAAAGACCCAGGCCAATCACGAGGCAAGCGGCAACGATCCGGATCTCATTCTCCAGGCTGACCAGCGTGATCATGGCGGAAAACGGCAGCAGGATTGCGAGCATGGCCAGCAGATGACCCGCTGCCAGAGACAGAAGCGCACGCGGCAGAGCCTGCGTGCGCCTTTCCATCAGCGCTGCCGAGACAGCCAATGGCCAGCCCATCCCTGGATTGAGGCCGTGATAGAGACCGGAGCCGATGACGGCCAGCCAAAGGGCCGTCATGCTCATTCCATCCAAGGCTTACACCGACGGGTAGCAGAAACTGTCGGTTGAACAGTCCCCGCCTTCCAGCCTGATCTGGTGTGAGCGGTACCCTTCCGGGAACTCGACCCAGAAGTTTTCCTCCAACGTCAGGCCGCCGTTGGGACCGGCATTCGCCATGACCATCGCAGCTCCCCTGTCTCCCGGATAGAACTGGTCATCCCAGGTGGAATAGAGCGAGTTGGTCCAGTAGACCCTCTTGCCGTCGCGGCTGATCTCGACCATCTGCGGTCCGTAGCCGAAGTCCTTGCCGTTCGGGTGCTTTGTCTTTTTGACGATGCCGCCAATCTCGACCTTGCCCGCCAGTTTGGGGTTCATCGGATCGGAGACATCATATTGATGCATTTCACCGGTGCCCCAGCAGGCAACGTAGAGAAACTTGTCGTCCAGGCTGAGATCAATGTCGGTGACAAGCGGCGGCACAGCAGAAAAGCCCTTCAGCATATCTGGCAGGTCGTCCGGGTCGGCTGGCTGCGGGTCGATTGTCACCGTCTTCTTCGCTTCAAAGGTCCCGTCGTCGTTGCGCCACCAGGTGAAGATGGAGCCTTGCAGGTTGGTCGTGTCCACGACGACCCCGCAGAATCCGTATTGCTTGGCAGGATCATGTGCCGGGCGGATCTCAAGCGCCATCTGATGGTTTTCGCCCAGGTCAATCGTCTGGACGTTCTTGCGGGCTCTCAGATCCCAGAAATGGATCCTGTGTCCGTATTTGTTGGACAGGAGATCTTCCGGGACAAGCCCGTTCTCGAATTGAGGCGGCAGGCCCCATTCCGACGACACCATGTAGTCGCGCGGAAGGTTCCACCAGAAATCATAGTGTTTGTCCTGAATGCCGCGGTCCATTTCGTAGCGGCCCAGGATCTCGAAGGTTTCGCAATCCATGATGAAAATGCCGGGAGGGCCATCGGTGCCGTCCTCACCGCCGCCGCCCAGCGTCGAAACGTAGATCCCTTCCGGCCCGCAATGGATCGTGTGCGGCCGGGAGTATCCCGTCTTTGCGAAGACTTCTTCCGGTTCGATGATCTTGTGAATCTTCGCGCTGAGAGGCTCTTTCACGTCGATGACGTAGATCCTGGAAGACCGGATTCCCGGAATGATGAGATAACGGCGCTCGAGAAATGCGTGGCCGGTCAATGGGGACAATGCCGACGAACATGCATTCCAGCCGAAATGGTGAAATTCGTCGCCGGTGTTGGGCATCATGACCGTATGAACGATCTTGCCGTAGTCGGAACTTTCGGGATCGACATTCACTACGGCCAGGCCGTCAGGCTTGCTGAAATCCGGGCTGAGCATCAGCGTAAAGGCCAGTTTTTCAACCGGGGCCTCCATCGCCATCTGCGCTGTCGGATAAAAACTCGGATCTGGCCTCAAATTCATGTCGTCCTCCCTAAATTGCGACAATTATCAAGACGGGACACCCGCAACATTGTTTTTCGTGTTTTACGGTTCCGTCTTTTCCTTCCGGTCTGGTTCTCGTGACTTGCCGATCGTTCGGGACAGATGTGCGCTCTCAGGCCGCATTCAAAGCCCCTGGAGAAAGAGGATGCCTTAACGTTTCAGTCAGGTCGAGAGCAAAAATTTTCTAAATTATTGACGTTCTGCGCAATGTCAGCCTGATCAAGTGAAGCTTTCAACAAATACAGGAGTAATCAATTGCTCTCTTTTTGAAAAACCCGACCTTATTGTAAACTCGGCCTAGGCAAACTTCGCTCAACGTCCTATCTAATCGTAAGATTGCGATGAGTTCCGGTGACGGGTTCACGCGCAACAGGCCCGCCTTCAAATTTCCGGAGAGCTTTTCAATGAGCGACACCTCGACCTATACCCCGCCCAAAGTCTGGACTTGGGAACAGCCGAACGGCGGCGAATTTGCGAGCATCAACCGGCCGATCTCCGGTGCAACGCACGAAAAGGACCTCCCGGTCGGCGATCATCCGCTTCAGCTGTATTCCCTGGCAACGCCAAACGGTGTCAAGGTTACAATCATGCTGGAAGAGCTTTTGGCGCTCGGCCACACGGAGGCCGAATACAATGCGTGGCTGATCCGCATCAACGAAGGCAACCAGTTTTCAAGCGGCTTCGTCGGAGCAAACCCGAACTCGAAAATTCCTGCGCTTGTCGATCACAGCACTGAGCCGCCGACGCGCGTGTTCGAATCCGGCTCGATCCTCTTTTACCTTGCTGAAAAATTCGACGCGTTTTTGCCCAAGAATCCGGCTGCCAGAACCGAAACGATGAACTGGCTGTTCTGGCAAATGGGATCAGCGCCCTATCTGGGCGGAGGTTTTGGTCATTTCTACGCCTACGCGCCGGAAAAGTTCGAATATCCGATCGACCGCTTCGCCATGGAAACAAAGCGTCAGCTCGATGTGCTCGACAAGGCCCTCGCCGAACGACCCTATATTGCGGGCAAAGACTACACGATTGCCGACATGGCTATCTTTCCCTGGTATGGCGGGCTCGTGCTCGGACGCCTCTACAATGCCGCGGAATTCCTCTCCGTCGACGAGTACAAGAACGTCAAGGCATGGGCCGAGAAGATCGATGCCCGTCCAGCCGTTACGCGTGGTCGCCGGGTCAACAAGGCCTGGGGCGAGGAACACGAACAGTTCCACGAGCGCCACAGCGCGTCGGATCTGGAGCCCAAAGCGCCGGTTGAAACAGCGGCGGAATAATGTCTTCGGCAGCGGCCTGCGTCGACAGGTCGCTGCCAGGATGTACGCGGCCTCAACAATTGGTTATGGCAATCCCGGCGTCGCGCCGAGAAATTATTGCTAATTCGCATTTAAATCGGAGTATTCCTGTCGCAAATTGACCCGGCGACCAAGACTAGGATACCCGCCACCGTATTTTTCATAAAAAATCAGTTCAGAACGTGAACAAAGCAAACGTGCGCAATACACGTCCGTTCGCACGGAAACACGTCTTGTCATAAGTAAAATTTTCGTCTCTATATGCAGCCACACACAAAATCGGGGCATGCGGGGGACACTGCTCTTTCCTTTCGCCCACGATCCCACACTCTCGGCCATGTCCTGGTCACCATCTTGGAGCGACATATGTCAGAAGCCCTAAAGATCGGCACACCCAAGGAAATTTTCCCCGGGGAGGCCCGAGTGGCCATGACCCCGGAATCCGCAAAGCAGCTGCAAAAGCTCGGCTATATCTGTCTCGTCCAAAGCGGCGCAGGCAAAGCTGCCGGATTTTCCGATGAGGCTTACAAGGAAGCCGGTGTCGAAATCGTCAAGACGGCACCCAGCCTCTGGAAACAGTCCGACATTGTCGCCAAGGTGCGTCAGCCAGAGGACAAGGAGCTGGGATATCTGACCGAAGGCAAGACCCTGATCTCGTTCTTCAACCCCGGCGGCAACGAAGCCGGGCTCGAAGCTGCGAAGGAAAAGGGTGCCAATGTCATCGCGATGGAAATGGTGCCCCGCATCTCGCGCGCCCAGAAGATGGACGCGCTTTCCTCCATGGCCAATATCGCCGGTTACCGGGCTGTCATTGAAGCGGGCAACAATTTCGGGCGTTTCTTTACCGGTCAGATAACGGCGGCAGGCAAGGTGCCGCCTGCGAAAGTTCTTGTCGTCGGAGCCGGTGTTGCCGGCCTTGCCGCCATCGGTACGTCGACCTCGCTTGGCGCAATCACCTATGCTTTCGACGTCCGCCCGGAAGTGGCCGAACAGGTTGAATCCATGGGCGCGGAGTTCGTCTATCTCGACTTTGAGGAAGAACAGACGGACGGCGCGGCCACAGGCGGTTACGCCAGCGTTTCCTCACCGGAGTTCCGCGAGGCCCAGCTTGCCAAGTTCCGCGAGCTTGCCCCGGAGATTGATATCGTGATCACGACGGCGCTGATCCCGAACCGGCCTGCGCCGAAGCTCTGGCTTGAAGACATGGTCAAGGCGATGAAGCCCGGCTCGGTGATCATCGATCTGGCCGCCGAGCGCGGCGGCAACGTGGAAGGCACCGAAGCAGACAAGAAGGTCGTCACCGACAACGGCGTGACGATCATCGGTTACACGGACTTCCCCTCGCGGATGGCAGCGCAGTCCTCCAGCCTTTACGCGACGAATATCCGTCACAT
>Ga0207422_1004850_pt1 | contig 10430 bp, 8 predicted proteins | sample MarCyaLeptolynsp_FD_187757 | JGI IMG/M metagenome (GOLD analysis project Ga0207422, IMG submission 187757) | Marine cyanobacterial communities from Panama - species 1 Leptolyngbya sp. (SPAdes) | ecosystem: Environmental > Aquatic > Marine > Unclassified | place: Panama: Panama City | collected... | reverse complement strand
GCGCCGGGGGCTGATGCCAGATCGGAACAATGCCTCGCAGACATAGATATTGCCGAGGCCTGCAATCACCGCCTGATCGAGCAGCGCCGCCTTGATGGGCGTCGATTTTCCCTGCAGCGCTTCGTTGAGATAGGCAGAACTGAACCCATTCGAGAGCGGTTCCGGCCCGAGATGTTCGAGCCGCGGATAGCTCGCCAGCTGATCGGTCGGCCAGAGCTCCATGAAGCCGAACCGGCGCGGATCATTGTATGTAACCGTTGCCCCGCCCTGCATATGGAAGATGACATGATCATGGGCCGGATTGGTCCCCGGATCATGGTGGAAGTCAGCCATCGCGTCGCTATTCACAGTGAACCGCCCCGACATGCCGAGATGCATGATCAGCGCTTCGCCGGTGGACAATTCAGTGACCAGAAACTTGGCGCGCCGCCCTAGCAGGGTAATTCGCGCGCCTTCGACTCGGTCGCGAAACCGGTCAGGAAACGGAAAGCGTAGGTCAGGGCGATTGACTTCCAGCCGCTCAATCTGCTTGCCCTGCATGGCAGGCGACAGACCGCGACGAACCGTTTCGACTTCGGGGAGTTCAGGCATGCTCAGCAGGTAAGTCCATTCCGAGACAAGGACAAGCACACTCTACGGGGCCTAAATATAATCGTTTGAAGCAACTCTTTGGTTATGCGAACCAGTTTAAGCGAGAGCTTTGGTGAAGATTGGGATGACGTTTGAGATGCAAAAGCTGATTACAACTGAGGTTGGCGATATTGCCGTCAATGTTTCCGGTTCCGGTCCGGTCATTCTTTGCGTCCATGGCTGGCCCGAAAACGCCTGGTCGTGGCGCCATCAGGTCGCGTATTTCAGCAGCAGGGGCTATACCGTGGCCGCCATGGATGTGCGCGGCTATGGCGACAGCGCCAAACCGAAAGAGATTTCCGCCTACACATTGAAAGCGCTCGCCTCTGATGTGGCGGCGGTGATCGATGCACTCAGCGATGAACCCGTCATCCTGTTCGGTCACGATTGGGGCGCGCCGATCACGTATACAACCGCCCTCATCTATCCGGAAAAGGTGCGGGCAGTGGCTGGCATGAGCGTGCCGTACACGCCGGGCGGAGATGTCGGGCTGCTGGATATCATGCGCGCCGTCTATGCCGGGCGATTTTTCTACATGCTGTACTTTCAGACCGAAGGTGTCGTGGAAAAGGAAGTGTCAGCTGATCCGATGGCTGCGCTGAGAAAGATCTATTTCTCGATCTCCGGCGATGCGCCGCAGTCAGGCTTAACCATGGAGAAGCCCGTCGATGCGGGGCTTCTGGACGGATTGACCGACCCGGATCCACTTCCCGCCTGGCTTTCAAATGAAGATCTTCAAAAGACTGTCGATGGGTTTGAGAAGGGCGGCTATCATGGCGCGTTCCATCGCTACCGCGCACTGGATCTCGATCACCAAGAGCTGGTCGATTACCGAGGCAAGACATTATCGATGCCGACATGTTTCATTGGCGGCGATCGCGACCCGGTCCGTCGGTTTGTTCCCGGTGTGGACGCTTTTGCGGCGGCCGGAATGCCCTGCGACGATTTTCGTGGGGTGACCATTATCGAAGGCGCCGGGCATTGGGTTCAGCAGGAAAAGCCTGCCGAAACCAATGCGGCTCTGGAAGCGTTTCTGAACGGCCTTTGATCGCGAGCCCGGCAAAAATCGGCTAGTTCGGCTCTAAACGTCCATAAATTGCGCCGTATTGTCCGTCGGTCGAAGAATCATTGCTGTTCACCGTCGGGAACGGGGTCGATCCGGCGGCGCCGACAATGCCGAGCACGCCGGACGCACTCGCATCGACATCCGTCAGGCGGTCATTGCCGGAGCCACCGAGATAGGTGAACTCAAGCACGCTGCTCAAGTCCGCAGCCCAGCGGACCAGGATGCCATCCTCGCCGCCATCCAGAAAAGTCTGGAACGAATTGCTATTCACCGGTAAATCGGTGGAGTCGGTGAAGCCGGCCACCACGAAGGTGCCATCGCTCATCGCGTCCATGCCATCAAATTCTTCTTCGCCATTGCCCCCGAAATAAGACGAGGCAACCAATGAAGTGCCGTCTGCTGACAGAATGGAAATGAAGCCGTCCACGTCCGCCGCTTTCGAGGTCTGGAAAGCACCGTTGCTGGTTGGGAAGTTCTGCGAGTCGGTAAAACCTGCAATCACCGGACGGCCCTGGGAATCGATCGCCAAACCATGGGTTTCCATGAATTCGTCGCCCGAGCCGCCGAGATAGGTCATCCATTCAAGGTTGAGACTGCTGTCAATTTTGGCAACCACCATATCAACACCGCCGCCAATATTCGGCTGGAAGGCATTGGTATTGGTCGGCGCATTCGTGGCATTGTCAGGGAAGGTGATATAGGTCCCGGCAAAGTTGCCATTATTCTCGATCAGTTTCAGCGACGAGACCGGCTCGATAAAGCCGGTGCTGGAGCCTCCGAGATAGGTTCCATAGTCGACGCTTGATCCGTCTTCAGACAGGATGGCATAGACCGCATCTGCTGTGCCCTGGCGCGTGCCGCGAATGGCGTTTCCTGTGATGTGGGGAACGGATTCCAGGGCAATGAAGCCAATGTGCGCCCGACCCTGCGAATCGATGTCGAGGCCGCGGACAAAGCCTGGGCCGTTGCCGCCAAAATAAGTCGACCAGAGCAGGCTGCGCCCGTCGAGCGAGAATTTGGCGACAAAGCCGTCCTGCTGGCCATAAGCGCTGTTTGGGGCGTTATCGCCGGCAAAACTGGTCTGCAGTGCGCCTGACGTGGTCGGCAGTCCTGCGCCGGCCCGTCCGACAATGATGATGCCCGGATTGGGCCCATTCTCGTCGAGCTCCAGCGCATAGGCGCGGTCATAATTCGGGCCACCAAAGGATGTCGTCCAGAGCAACTGACCGGAACTGTTGAATTTCGCGATAAAGGCGTCCAGCGGGCCTTCGCCGCCTAGCGAGCCTCCGGCGCTCGATCGGAAGCTGGTATCGTAGACACTGGGATCCGGAAACGGGAAGTCACTCGAGCCGAAGCCGCCCGTAATATACATATCGCCTGCGCTATCGAAGGCCACGCTGCGCGACATTTCCTGTCGCCCGCTTCCGGATGCGCCGTCCAGCATGCCGAGCGCTGTGACATTAAAACTGGTGCTGCCGCTCGGGGGCGGAGGTGACGGCGGTGGCGGCGGAGGCGGGGGTGGCGGCGAGGTGGGCGGCGCAGAACTGGATGGCGGCGCTGTCGTCCCTCCACCACCACCGCACGCGGCGATGCCGAGAAACAGGGCGATTGCGGTCGATGTGACCAGTGTTTTATTCAACATGGATACAGTCCCTTCGCGATCATTCTGGCTCGCGTTTGTATTTCCCATAACCTCAGACAGACGCAGGTCGAGAGGTTATCCACACTCTGAAGGATAATTAACTCAGCGCGATTTGCACCATTCGCGATGCAATTTTCTTCAAAGATACAACGCTATTGACAGGTTGCATGGCGCGCCCGCAATTGCGACCCACGGCGCAAATCGGCGAGGATATGGACGAATGCTGAAGTGGATCTCACACAGATTTGTGATCTGGACGCTGCTGACGCTGCCTGTGGTCTGGCTGGCTTATGATCAGAAATTCAATGATCCCGGCCCCGGCGCGTTCTTTTACTGGACCGGTGTGTTGAGTGGTGTGCTGGCGATTGCCAGCCTGGCGATAACGCCGATCACGCGCACCTTTAAGACCATGCCGGGGCGCAACTGGCTGATCCGGCAGCGCCGGTATCTGGGCGTCGCCGCGTTTGGCTATGTCGCGGCGCATGTGGCCTGGTGGTTCTACAAGGCGCCGATCAAGCGCATCCTCACCAGCGTCTCTGATCCGGTACTCGCTATCGCCTGGGTCAATCTGGTGATCTTCCTGGCGCTGTTCGTCACATCGAATGACTGGAGTCTCCGCAAATTGGGACCGGGTTGGAAGAAGCTTCACAGCTGGACCTATTTCGGAACATTCCTGGGCCTGCTGCACTGGTTCTGGGCGCTCGGATTCCCGACCTATGATACCGCATTCTATGGCGGGTTATTCGTGCTGCTGATCCTGTATCGCGTGGTCCGGCGCAGACGGGCGACGGCTTAGACCGTCACCACCACCTTGCCGAGCGCCTTGCGATCAATCAGGTACTGGATCGCCTCGCCGCCGCGTTCGAGCGGGAAGGTCTCCGAGACGTGCGGCTTGATCTTGCCGTCCTGATACATCGCGAACATTTCAGCCAGATTGCGCTGATTGGCTGCCGGATCACGCGCCACGGCGGCGCCCCAGAACACGCCGCGCACGTCGCAGGATTTCAGCAGCGTCAGATTGAGGGGCAATTTCGGGATGCCCGCCGGGAAGCCGATGACCAGGAAACGTCCTTCCCAGTTCATCGCACGCACGGCTGGTTCGGCATAATCACCGCCGACTCCATCATAGATGATATCGACACCGCCGCCGCTGACTTCCTTGATGGCGTTTGAGAAGGCTTTCTGTTGCCCGCGATCGAGCGGGCCGCGATCATAGACCAGGCCCTTGTCAGCGCCTTTGGAAAGGCAGAAATCAACCTTTTCCTGGCTCGAACAGGCGGCGATTACTTCCAGGCCCATGGCCTTGCCGAGTTCCACAGCCGCAATCCCGACACCGCCCGCAGCGCCGAGGACCAGCAGTTTTTCGCCCGGTTTCGGATCGGCGCGATCCTTCAGCGCATAATAAGACGTGCCATAAGTCATGACGAAGGCGGCGGCCTCGTCGAACGGCACGCTATCCGGGATCGGGATGCAGCGCCCGGCCTCGAGCGACATTTCCTCGCGCATGCCGCCCCAACCGCACGAGCCAATCACGCGCTGACCGACCTGTAGATGGGTGACGCCTTCACCGACCGCCTTGATCACCCCGGAGACTTCGCCGCCGGGGCTGAACGGGCGCTCCGGCTTGAACTGGTACAGGTCCTGGATAATCAGCGTGTCCGGGAAATTCACGCCGATAGCTTTGACATCTATCACCACCTCACCTTTGCCCGGTGTGGGGCTTTCAACCTCTTCGAGAACGAGTGTATCGGTGCCGCCTGGGGCTTTTGAGAGCAGAGCTTTCATCGGGAGTTTCCTCATCGCATGCGTTGACGGAGCTTTGGTAGCCATGGCAACCGGCGCTGTGAAGGTTTGACGTCGCGGAGATGTGAGTTTGGACAAGACGCTGCTATTCTGGATTTTGGTCGGCGGGCTGGGATTCGCCTTCGCGCTGGCAGTGCAGATGCGGGTCATCACAGCTCTGGTCCTGCGCCGCGCGCTGAAGGACTGGCGCGACGAATTTGCCGACCGCGTGAAGGCGAATGCGGTTGTCATGGCCGCCGCAAGCCAGGCCCCGGCAGAGAATGACGCGGTCGCCTATATGCAGGAAACCTATCCGAGCCCGCTGGCGCATCTGCGCAAGGCGCGGCGTTATAGCGTCATCCTGCCGGTCTTGCTGATCGGGGTGCTGGCGCTGGGACGTCTGGTCTGGGGGGTGATCTGATGAAGGGCTATTTCGCGATCGGCGCTGAAGGCATCTCCAAGCCGATGAATCTCGGCGCGCTGATGCGGACGGCGAACGCGTTTGGGGCGAGTTTCGTATTCTCGGTGCAGGCCGCTGACCGGACCAAGATCGCCAATCTCTCCGACACATCCCGCACGTTCAAGAACGTTCCTTACTATGCCTGGGAATCGATGGACGAGATGGTGTTTCCGAAAGGCTGTCAGCTGGTCGGGATCGAACTGACAGATGATGCCGTGGAACTGCCTGAATTCAAGCATCCGCGCATGGCGGCCTATGTGCTCGGTCCCGAGCGGGGCAATCTGTCCGCGGCTATGGTTGAGCGTTGCGATCACATCGTGAAGATTCCGACCAAATTCTGTATCAATGTCAGCCTGGCCGGGGCGCTGGTCATGTATGACCGGGTCCGCAGTATGGGGGCCTGGCGCGACCGTCCGATCATGCCGGGCGGGCCGAAAGCGTCATGATCCGATCAGGCGGTTTTCCGCAGGATGAGGTGTGTGGTCTCCGGCACGGGCGTTGAGACGAAATCTGATCGCCCTTCAAGAAAGCCATCGACCGCCACGCGCACGCCGTCAAACCCGTTCAGTTTCGGCAAGTAATCGTGGATCAGGAAATAACCACCGATCACCAGTTTCGGCCAGAAATAGTCGAGCGATGCGAGCGCCGGGTCGTGCAGGTCACAATCGTAATAGACAACGGAATAGGTCGGCTCGGATAGTTCTGAGAAGGCGTTGGGGACATAGCCCTTCATCAAGTGCCCGCTCGGAAAATGGCCGAACGTGGTTTTCAGATCTTCATAGGACGTGTCCTTGAACATCCCGGCTGATGCGCTTGGATCATGTTCGGAAAGCTCGGGAAATCCCTCGAAACTGTCGATCATGTAATATGGGCGCTGTTCGCCCAGAAGCGTGTTCGCTAGCGACACCGCGAAGGCGTTGCCGCCCCGAAAAACGCCGAGTTCAACAAAGGCGCCGCCCAGGTCCTGAGTGGATTTCTGCATTGCCAGAAGCAAGGCACTGCCCATTGCAGAGGAGTGATTATCAATGCCGAGAAGCGCATTGGTCTTCTTGATGAATTCGTACTGGTCCGGGCTCATGTCGAGACCGAATTCGAGGATCCGCTCGCGCATGCTCGGGAAGAAAACATCGCCATAATAGTGAATATTGTCGGCCTTGAACCCGCGCTCGATGAGCGCCGTCTTGAGTTCACCGAACAGTCGGCTCGACATTGTGAACAGAATGATCGGGGTGGCGCGATCTTCATCGTCCAACGCTTCTGGGCGCTTCACCTCGATTGACTTGAAAGCATCGCCTTCAAAGAACTGATCGACGACATAGGCGCAATTGTCCGGAAGATTATCGCTCAAGACGATATTCTGGAACGCACCGCCTGCGGCATATCCGACCCAGCGCTGTCCGCCGAACGGATTTGGTCGCTCTAGGGCGTTAATATTGGATTCGACCTGCATGGGTGCGGCCTTTCTCTGTTTCGCCTCGAATCGCAAACTGAGCGCGCTTCAAGGTGCCCATATTCATTGGATAATCGTGGTATTTCTCGACATAGGTCTGATGCGACTCGCCGGTCAGTCCGAGATTCGTGAACCGTTTCAGAGACTGGATGGCACGCTCATCCTCGCCCTTCTTCACCGCTTCGACATAGGACGCCCAGTTGAGCACTGAGCAGTCCTCGATCTCCTCCAGGCCGGTGTCGCGGCCGAGATAGACCAGCGCTTCATAGCGAGACGCCGCCAGGATTTCATCCTGTTGATCGAGATTGTCGAATTGTGCTTCGGGATCGTCTCCCAGCACCCAGATTTTCGATGGAAGATAGGCACAGAGCGGGAAGAAACGAATATCGGAGCTCACCCGTCGATCGGGGCCCGGCGCGACTGAGGAGTGCAGAATGAGACTGTGGAACAGTAAGGCGCGCCCGCGTCTCGGCAAAATATCGATGGGCTCGCCGAGGAAATCCAACCGGTCATCGTCCAGATCGATCCAGTCATGACAGAGAATGCCCAGGCGATGACTGCCGGGATAGACGCGCAATCCCCAATTCTCGCCGGTTGTGGACGGGACCCAGAGCGTCATGCCGCCCGGGCTGGTCGGCAACCGGGCGCCAGTAAAGTCCTGATGCAGCAAATATTGGCCGAACGGTTCCAGAAAGGTCGAGTCACTCGGGTAACCGCCGTGATCGACCGCCGGTGCCACGAGGTCGGCGCCCTTGAACTGAGCGTGGAAATTGCTGCTGACATGCACCAGCGGTCCCAATAGGTGCAGCAGGATCGGCTCGAGCAGCGTCACCAGTTGCGATTGTAGGCTGGCAGTGGTGTCGATCTGAGAGAGGGATTTGCGCTGATCTTGTGAAAACTCAAACAGCGGCGTGGTGCCGTCGAGGATGCGGTCGAGCTCCAATCCGACAGATTTCAGCTCTTCATCCAACACGCGTTCGACGGTTGGCAACAGGTCGTGATCCGTATCGGTGATTTCGAGATAGCCATTCTGCGCGTAAAACGCCGCGGCCTTTTCGAGATTGGCGACACTCAAATCTCGTAGCGAAAGTTCGAACATAATCTACCGGTCCCCTGGTTTCACTGCCGTGTTCGCCCCCGGTCCCATGCAAGCGTGAGGCCAATAACCACCGCAGTGGTTGAGCCCTGAACCTAATCGAGGGTCGGGGGTGGGTCTAGAATTAAATCGTCTGAACTCAACGGTCCGCGTGAGATCGAAATCTTGTCTGCGCGGCGATTGCGACCTTCAACAAAGTATATGTCCCGATCCGGAAATGCCGCGATCAGATCGGCATTCTTCTCAAACCCAAGATCCAGAGCAAAAATCGGCCTGGATGAGGTGAAGGTCGGGTCCAAGGCAATAAACGCGCTGCCATATTCCGGATCGCTCTCCGAATTGACAAAGATCAGCGCGTTTTCGAACTCGGCCATCCGGCTCATCTCGACATAATCGCCGTGATATCCACGCAGGTTCGGGTACTTGTTGAAGGCGAGCCAGCTGGTGAAAACGAGCAGTGCAGAGACCCCGAGCAGCGCCGCAGTTGCGCCAATCCTCGGCGCGATTGCCGCATCTGGTAGGGCGTGATGAATTTTCTCGGTGACGGTTTTCAGTCCGCCGACCGAAAACATGATCAAGGGCAGAAACATCAGGAACCAGTAGCGCGGTCCGATATAGAAACTGCCTGCGAACCAGTACAATGAGTAGAGCACAAGCGTCATCAGGACGATCGCGCCGAGAAAGAGATGATATCGGGTCCAGCGTCCCCACAGTGCAAACACGCCGGCCAGGAACAGCGATCCAATGCCCCAGCCGAGAAACTCAAAATTGAGAAAATAGGCATTGTTCTGCAAGTGGATCAGCGCTTCCAGCGGACTGTGTCCCGGATACAGATCAACGCCGCCCCAATTTGGCGGGCCGACATTCTCGCGGAAGCCATATCCGTTTCGGCCCTCGCCCCAGATCTCAGCGACATAGGCATTGAGCGGCGTTTCGAGCGGGCTGCCGGTCAGGTAGGCATTGAAGGCGAACAGACCGGCCCCGATAATGATGCAGCCAACGCTATAGGCCGCAACCAGTTTCAAGCGCCGTTCGCGCCAGCTGAAGCTCACGACCCACAGGCCCGACAATGTCCCGATCAGCAATCCTTCCATCGGACGGGTGAGGAAGAACAGCCCCATCAGACCGCCTGCCGCCAGGGCGAACAAGGCGCGGTTTGAGTCCTTCGACTTTGACAGCAGCAACCAGGTCCCAAGCATCAATGCGAGGGTCAGCGTGTGCAGCATCAGCGAAGATGACATCAACAGGAACCAGGGCGAGCAGGCCATTAACAGGATGGCGATATTGGCGCTGCCTCGGTCGAATGCGGACTTGAACAATGCGTGCGCCAGCAAGATGCCACCCGCCGCGAGTAGGGGATTGACCAGCCAGGTGACGTTCAACCAGGTGCCGACGGCCAGCACCACCGCCCAGCCCGGAAAGGTGGTGGCGAACCATAAGCCCTTATGGGTGTCCATCAGGTAGAACTCGAAAGATTCAGGCGAGGGAGGCGTCGGCACAGCCAATTGTCCCTGTGCCAGCATCTTGGCCTGCATGAGATAAATCACTTCGTCTTCGACATGCGGCACGTTTTGAAACGAGAAATAGCTCAGCACGGCGCAGGCGATGAGCACGAATGCTGCAATATACAACGGCAACCGCGCGTCGCTGCGAGATTTCGGGGTATGGTCTCCTGGCATGCTGAACCTGCGCTTCACGCGGCTAGCCAGATGGCGGAGCTCATTGCCGGGCAGGGCGATTGTGAAGGCGATAATGCTGACCAGGTTCACGCCCCAAAACACGCTGGCAAAGAGGTGCTGCCGGACGATATATCCGAGATACTTTTGCTCGATGCCCTGCATCATCGTGGCCGCGCTGAGGCCGAGGACCAGCAGCAATACCAATATTCGCGCCCAGCCCAATGACAGGGCAAAGCGCCAGGTTTTCATCAATATGCCTGCGCGCAGGACGATAATCGCGGTGATGACGAATTGGGCGGCAATCATGCTCAGGATCAATGCGGACAGGCCGGTTGGCGCCGACAGGTCGATGGGGTGGAACCATAAGGGCGACTTCGCCACCAGCTGAGCAGCAGTGCCCCAGAGGATGCTGGTCGCCGAGACTCCGGCGAGGCTCCAGCGCGTTCCAATGGACGCAATCAGGGGGCTGGCGCCCAGGCAAGCCACCATCAGCCACCAGGCCTCGATGCGACGCAGGGTGCCCGGCGTCGTCCATTGCAGGAGTGCGAAGACCAGTCCCACGAGCGCGATCGCGCCGAGCGCCATTCTGGCAGTCGTCACCACGGGTCTGGGGTGTGATTGAGAC
>Ga0207422_1004846_pt1 | contig 10438 bp, 7 predicted proteins | sample MarCyaLeptolynsp_FD_187757 | JGI IMG/M metagenome (GOLD analysis project Ga0207422, IMG submission 187757) | Marine cyanobacterial communities from Panama - species 1 Leptolyngbya sp. (SPAdes) | ecosystem: Environmental > Aquatic > Marine > Unclassified | place: Panama: Panama City | collected... | reverse complement strand
ATGATTTCAACCTGGCGAACCAATTGTTCGCGCATGTTGAGGCGGCGAATGAAGTGGGTCGGTATGCCAATATGCGAAAGCCGGGTGAAGACGTGCTCGCTAATACGATTGTTGATTACACCCTTGCCGTTGATTGTGCCTTTCTTCTCAGCATTGAATGCCGTGGCGTCATCTTTGAAATACTGGATCAAGGTCCCTGGTTCGGGACCTTCATACAATATCTTGGCCTTGCCTTCATAAATCCGGCGGCGGTTCGACATGGGTGCAATCCTAACAGGCGCTCGGCTCCCCGAGCAAAAGCAATTGCCCCGGCTTTGGCAACTGGGTGGAGTCGCATCCGCCGGGGCAAGGTTTGCCACGATAGTGCTTCGATCCGGCAAACGCAATCACACTCGACATTGCTCTGCGCTTTCATCAAGGTTGGTCGTATGGATACCCGCTCGCGCACGCACCCATTTCCGTCGCCCGCACTGGCCTGGTTAACCGTTGCATTGGCAGGATTTCTGGCTCCTGCTGCTGCTTTGGCAATCCTCGCGGACACATCGGTGAATGCGCCGCTCGTGTTTATTGGCGGCCCAACACTGGCACTTGGCGTAATGGGGGGAGGGATTATCGCAGGCGCCGCAGACGGGCGCTTCTGGGTTGGTGTGCTGATTGCGATTCTGTTCGGACTGATGCTGTTGGGTTGCGCCAAGTGGTTCGGAATGCCTTTCTTACCGCTTACGCTGTCGACGGCGATTGCCTTGGTGGTGGCTGCCATTAGTTTTGGCGCACGAGGCGCCTTGTTTGCCCGGTCTTCTGGGGGCAAGGGCTGGTGGATTGCGGTGTTCGTTGTCGCTGGCGAGGCCGCGATAGTGCTCACGGCACTGGCTGATCCGGAGGCGCTACCGGAATGGCTGTTGGCGCTGCTGCCAGCGCAATGGGCAATCTCAGCGACTCAATCCTCGTTTGCGGGCAACGATTTGTTGGCTTCCGGCCCGGCATTGCTCGCATTGGCTGCTACGGCGGTGGCCACTTCGGTGGTGACCTGGTTATGGCCTCGCCGCTGGCCCTACATTGTTATGTTTACAACGTGGCTGGCGGTATCCGCACTTGTCTATTACCGGCCCGCGCCGCCTTTGCCACAGCCTGACGTCGCATCATTGTCGATCGTGAATCCGTACGCTACGAGATCTTGAATGCTAGTCGATTTGACCTCGCTCATGTATTCATAAGATTTGCCAAACTTTCGACCAACAGCTTTGGGTGGCTGAAGAATAGCAATTCACCCGCGCCATCGACAATGTCGAGCGTCATGTTTTGCCGTGTCGCGATGAACTCCTCGACTTTTGCAATAGGGTTTGCGGGGTCTTTGGTTCCATGGACGTAGACAACCGGAATATGACACTTCGAAAGGTCTGGCGACCAATCGCTCGTCAAAAGGCGGAGGTCGGCGGCAAGGGCGTGGTGTTTGTGAGCCGTCAGCATCGAAAACGCGGTTCTCACCAATGCTTGGCAGTCGGGATTCCTCAGCACCTCATCATTCACCTCTGACTCGCTGTAGATCGAGCGCGCGATGAATTCCGGACCACTGGCCTGCATTGATCGATATGAAATCTTCGCCATCAGCTCGGCAAACTTTGGTGAGGCCGAGGCGAGACGCAGCGCCACTCTACGGGTGTTGGAATAGTCCTCGAAGCGCATTCGCTTTTTGAAAGGAAAGTAGATTCCGATACACAAGATAGCACTGATCTTTGATGCTGGATCCGCTTGAGCACGGAACAAAGGGAGAGAACCCGAGCCTTGGCCCATCGCAACCCAATCATTGACGCCCAAGTGTTCTGCGACCGCGATAACAGCCTCCGCGTTAGCCTGTACAATGTCTTCCGAAGGCGCTGGTTCGCTGTTTCCAAAGCCAGGGCGGTTGATCAGGTAGAGTTTGATCTTGTGCTTCTTGAGCGCGCGTAAGCCTTCGTCAGGAAGCAAATATCCTGTTGCCAGCCCATGACTGAAAAGCGCGGGGCGCCCATCCGGATCGCCGCACCAAGTCAAAGCAACTGCGCGGCCGTTTCGATCATGGATGATTTTCTCGCGCCCAAGCGGATCAGACCAGACGGCCGCCTCCCCGCCGATCCCTTGATTGAGCCGCTGAGATACCATCGCCAGCAATCGCACCAGATCCACTTGCGAGCTGGTTTCGGTTTTGTCAAAAATGGTTAGCAGCTGCGCGCGAACTGTGTTGAATGTCGTGCCGCGTTCTTGCGCAACCATCCTCGTGTCGCGCAGCTCCATTAGCAATCGACATACGTCGATCTCGGCATCGGTCAGGCCGAACGCCTCTTCGAGCATATTCGAAATCTGGCTCGACCATGCTAGTTCAAGCGCGCGAACCGCGATCATGCCTGGATGATCAGCCGATGTCATCGTGTATATTTCTGCGATGCCGCTGCGTCCATCCTTTGCCGTTGTGCGAATGATCGAATGGTTGCGATTGCCTCTCGATTGTGACCCTCGGACCATCTCTTCATAGGAAGAAATTGAAACAGGCTCGATCCAGTCTGTCCCTGCTGAATTGCCTTGATGGAGCCCCCATTCTGAAACCGCTTGTTTATTGGCGGCGACCACTTTTCCGCTGGTGGAAAGGACCACCGCAGGGCTTACGAATGAGCCAATCGCTTGGAAGATAGGATCGCTGGATTGGTTCTCATAGGTGGATTCGAGCATGTCGGACACAGATTGCATATGCATCTTGAGCAAGGGGTGCTCGACTTCCTCGAGACCCTGCGCATCCACACGATCGAGCCGTTTGGCCCAATGCGACACGACATCGTCGAACGCGCTCGCATCGGTGACCAAGCGGTAGCTGGCTTCAAGGAGCTTGAGCTCGTCTTGGTCCAATTCGGCGGGTGACGGCATCGTACGAGTATACTCCGGGTTGCGCGGGCTGCATACTCCATATGGCGTATGACCCATGGGCATGGGCTTACTACCAATGCGTCACAACTCATGGGTAGGAGGTGACGTTGCCGAGATTTGCTGTTTTGATGGGGCTCTTCGCTTTGCTCGCGGCGACGCCGGTCTCGATTGTGGGATCCGAATATGAAGCGTTTGCGCAATCACAGAAAAAGCCGACTCTTGGCCCTTCTACAGCTCGTATCAAGCGGAACTTTGAGCAGCGCGCCTTGCGTGTAGCCAAGGATTGTGACCTGGCAGCGCGTCGGGTCTTGGTCAAAGATATGCTCGCATCCTACAAAATCCAGGAAGCTGCAAAGAAACTTCAGGCGGGAAAACTGGAAAGAGTTAGGTCAGGAGTGATCACCGACAACGATGAGATCCAGGATATCAAAAGCCGATACAAGGACGCCGAAGATTCGCTAGAGATGATGCGTTCCCTCGGGTTCATGATCCAGGCGAAATGCGATCCTTATTGGCTTTACTGGGAAGTGTCCGCGTACAAAAGCGACTGCGAAAGGCAGAAAGCCAAAGAGGCTCTGATGCGGTTTGAGCGCATCGTCGAAAACTATAGACGTCAGCTTCGTGGAGCCAAGCTTGGAGAAGGGCGCTCGGCGATTTCGGTCAGAGAGGCCGAGGCCGAGCTAAGATCTGCAGAAAAGTACTACAACAAAGCCAAGCAAAAGCCCTTCCCAAAATGCGATGAGAAAGATCGCGTGGGAGCAATCGATAGTGGCGGTGAGACGATAACGCTTCCGGGTATCTCCGAGCCTGCGCCAGAGCTCCCTATCTCGAACTATGTGCCTGATTTTGATGCGGACGAGCTGTTTGAAATCAGCGAAAACTCGGCATGGCTGCTTGGCGATTGGGTCTACAACGCCTGGGAAGGGGGGCAAACCAACTCAGTCTTGCGCTTCCGCTTAGAGAGTGATGGCACGATTTCGGGTTACTTGGTCTCGGTTACCAATGAGATGGCGCAGAAGGGCTACTCACCCGGCATGCAAATCCTGCGAGGGATTCGCGATACAAGCCACACGATCCGGAAGCCCGGAAACACATGGAGTCATTCTGCTGCTGGTGGAGAGACCTATTCACCAAAGGATCCCAACCGGGAGCCCGGGCAGATCTATGGTCAATCTGAGTGGTTCAACGCCGGCGTGATATTCGTCGACAAGGAAACGCAGCAGCTCGGCGGTTCGACTGGGTTCCAGAACAATCGGCTTAATTGGCATCGCGGCACTTTGTCTCGGCCAAACCTCTCTTCACTCCAGCAGGCGGTTCGAGAGCTATCCACTCAGGTCGAGCGGCTAAGCCGTCCCGGTAGTGAGCTTGAGCGGCTCGAGGAATTACCGGGCATCATCGAGCGTTTGGAAGAGAGTGGGCAATATTCACGCGAAGCGCGCGAAGCCGCGCAGATCATGCGGTTATTGCTCGAAAGAGAGAATCTCATCAACGATCCGCTGTTCCGTCAAGCATTATACAGTCTCGAAGATGGCGAGATCGAAATCGAAGATCTCGGCGAGTTTGCGAACGCAATCGTGGGCCGCACCGCTTTGCTTGGGCAAGCGGTCGTCAACAACACATATGACGATGACATCGCCGCTAGCATGTTCTTGCACGGAGTAAATGGAGCTAGGATCCACAAAAGCATGGAAAGTCAGCCAGAGCGATACTCCCGATCCACCAGGGAGCAGCTTGCACAGCACTTGGCAACGTTGAGAAATGCTGCGGGGTCAGCTGGCACGCCGAGCACAGACACCGCCAGTCAATTGATGAATGGATTGCGTGATCTGTCGACCTTGCCGGCAGGGCGACCCGGGCCGCTATCCATCCTTGATCTGCCTGCGCATACGGCGGCTGCGGTGCTTGAGCAGACCAAGGCGGCCTTTGGCCACGGCACCAATGCGCTGAAAGGTGTTGGCGCAGCGATCGCGCAAGGCGATACTCGAGCGTTTTCGCGCGCGACGCCGAGCATGCGAGCGTTCGAATCAACGCTTTCCGGGCCTGGTTATGTCGACGCCGTCAAACGATCGATCACTGATCGGATTGTTCGTTATGTTCCTTTCGCGCCCAAGATCGCGAGTTGGTTCAAATAGGAGATAGAATCTCAGCCGGGGGGATTGCGGGCGCCAGTTCAAAACAGACTAGACTGATGCCTTAGATGCACGTGGATGCCCGTAATCCAGATGGACAGCAGGGCAGATCTTAGTCCGCTGCAGCTCGCGCTTCGATCGCTTTCGAGCGTACAATGTCGAAAGCAAATTGCCGCATATCTGGTTCGCCCGCTTCATCGAGCGCGACCCCGGCAATTGTGAGATTTAAAGAAGGAACATGCAAAGCAAGCACGCCCCAGAATCCCCCATGCATATAGGTCTGATGACCACCAATCATCTCAGTGAAGAGCCCAATGCGATATGGGCTGCCCGCGGGGTGAGAGGGGGCAGCTTGCATAAGCTTCAAGGTTTCATCTGATCGGAAGATCTGGCCTGAAAACAGGGCGTCATAGTATGTGGCGGTGTCAGCAACATTGCCTATCAGGCCACCCCCACCGAAGGCATCGATGCTGCCGTTGACCGAGTGAATGTCGAGCCCGTCAATCCATTGATGCGCGCGCTCGGCGCCTTGTTCGTGGCCATCGATTGCTTCCCAGCGCAGCGCTGATAATCCGAGCGCTTCGAAGCGATTGAGTTGCCTGACTGCATCAGGAAGCGGATTGCCCGTGACTTTCTCGATTATTTCGCCAAGCAGAACATAGCCCGTGTCAGAATAGTGGAATGTTTGTCCGGGTGCTCCGCGCGGCTCAGTGAGTTCTATCATCAGAGCCACCTGCTGCGTCCTCGTCCATTGCCGATCAAGATCGGAAAACGCTGCTGCAATACCCGCAGGTGATCCAAAGTGATCGTCCAAGCCGCCGGAATGGGTTAGCAAATGCTGGATAGTGATCGCGCTCGGATCATACCCGTCAGATCTTAGCAGTTCGACATGCCGAGAGGAGATGAACGAAGCGATGGGAGCATCCAGATCGATCCGACCTTCCTCATTGAGGCGGAGAATAGCGGCTGCGACGAATGTTTTCGTCACCGATGCCAGCCGAAATGGAGTAAGCGGCGTCATGGCAGTCTGATCAGGGGACGCCACCCCGGTTGCAGCTGTCTCTAGCCGGCCATTGTGGATGACAGCAAACGCAAACCCAGGGACCTCAGGTTGCGACGCCTGCAATTGGTCGAGGTTGTGCTGCATTGGCTGTCGTTCCATCACAGGTGGTCTTTGAAGATCTGGTTCGTAGGATTGGGCGCAGGCGGCCTGCAATCCTAAAGTCAGCAGTGATAGAATCTCCTTTATTCGCATCCTTGTCCATCCACCGGATTTGTGATCTTCGCAGCACTAAGTGTGAAGCAAACTCTCATCAAGCGATAGGGTCTGCAGCGCACGCTACAAATGACTCTAACGTCCAAGTCGCTGGGCTAATATCAGAACCAAGAAAGTAATGGTGCCCAAGGGCGGGATCGAACCACCGACACTACGATTTTCAGTCGTATGCTCTACCAACTGAGCTACTTGGGCATTCACTCTGCGTCGACTGAAACCTCAGTGCGGCGAGCGATTGAGAGCGGGCCTATGGCGAACGGGACAAGGCTTGGCAAGCGGAAATTGGCGACAATCCCGCCAAACATGTCATTCTTGCGTGTCCCAGTCCTGTGATGCGATCTCATCCGGACTGGCCGGCCGGCCTGGCACTGCGTAGCCATCACCAAACCACTGTGCGAGGTCGCGGTCCTTGCAGCGCTGGCTGCAGAACGGCGCGAACGCCGCCGTTCGGGGCTTGCCACACATTGGGCAGGGCTTTTGGATCGCGGTCATGAAAGCAATATTTGTGCGCTCGGCGTCTCCAGCGCAAGCGCTGGATTGAATTCAAGACGGACTTTTCGACCGGTCCGACGGGCAAGTTGTTCAAGCCATTCGGGCTTGAGCTTGGCTTTGAGGGCCGGGTGTACGCGCAACAGCAGGATCGGCCCGGTCCCTTGCGCCTGTTCTGCGGCGCGTAATGCGAACCGCGCGCACATGCCGACGCGCGAGGTCGCAAATCGATGCAGCACCGACGGCCCCTCGAGACGCGAGACAATCTGGACAAAGCCAAATCCATTCATCGACGTGCGTTCATGTGGCCAATCACTAAGAGCCGCGTTGAGCGCTTGATCTACAGCGCGTCGATCAGCTTTGGGTCCGATTGAGGGGAAGTCGATACCGATGTTTCCGCCCAGGTCGAAAGCGCGCAGCCAAGTCGCAATGACTGGCACGGCGGAGAGCGAAAGAGCTTTGCCATCGCCTTCGCCATCCACATCGATCAAGGTCATCGCCGGAGTGACGGAAAACACAAGCGTTCCTCCGACGAATGGCACCTCTCCTGTAGCCGCCGCGTGCCATATTTCCTCCCAGCAGCCGCTGGCAAAGCCAGCAACTCTATGAGATCCTTCCAGCCATTCTGTTGGTCGGCCGGGCTCGCACGCGCGAGCTTGAGCGCGCTTCCAGCGCCCTTTCTCAGCGATTGCTGCGCGGGTCACGGTTACAGCCAGATTCTCGCCTTCGGTGATCGTGGCTGGCAGATGATCGACCAAAAGCTGTTGTCCCGCATTGGTGGTAACGACCCCGCGGCGCGTGCCTACGTGTTTGCTGGTCAGCTTTGTGTCCAGCTTCTGCCCCGCAAACAATTCACCAGGCCAGAGCACTTTCGCAGCTTGTATTTGACCATCTACGGTCAAGAGGGCGCGGGCTTCGCCGATACCATGTTCGACGTACCAATTCGAAGGCGCATCCTCAGGTCTGGAATCAGCCAATTGGGAATCCAGCAGATTTGAGGAGAGCGCGGGTTTCAAACAAGGGTAGACCCATCACTGAGGAATGGCTTCCCCGTATCCATTGGATCAGACCTTCGGCCGAGCCTTGGATCGCGTAGCCGCCAGCCTTGCCGCGCCATTCATCGCTGGCAAGATAAGACTCTATTTCTTCTGTTGAGAGCGATTTGAAGCGCACCACATTTTCAGACAGACGCGACCGAATCGTTCCATCGGGGGCCCGCAATACCACGCTGGAGAGTACAGTATGGCGTCGTCCCGAAAGTAGCTTCAGACAAACGCGAGCTTCGTCACCGTGCTCGGTCTTTGGCAGAATTCGACGTCCTGCGGCTACAACAGTATCTCCTGCTAGGACGTACCCTGGCGCATCTACTTTAGCGGCCTTTTCTCGTCCCATCCGCAGCGCATAGTCACGCGGATGTTCTGCGCTGTGAGGAGCTTCATCGATATCGGCGGGTCGCACCGCATTGGGAACGATTCCCAACCGCGCGAGCAATTCTCGTCGACGGGGGCTGGCCGAAGCAAGAGTGAGGTGCGGTGCGCTCATCTGCGCGCCACTGGCTTATTGAGGGCCGGGGCCACCGCGACCGGGCATGAAGCGGTAGGTGATGCGCGCCTTTGTCAGATCATAAGGCGTTAGCTCGCACAGCACTTCATCACCAACCAGAACGCGAATGCGGTTCTTGCGCATTTTGCCGGCGGTGTGGCCAAGCACTTCGTGGCCATTCTCGAGTTCTACCCGAAACATCGCATTGGGCAGCAACTCAACAACGCGCCCACGCATTTCGAGAAGTTCTTCCTTGGCCATGTAAATCCTTGGTGTTCAAATGTGTGTCTCTGGCGGGGGCCTTTACCTATGCCGAGAACAAAATGGAAGCCTTGTGCGTTGTGAGCATCAAGACAGCGTGCATTCGGTGCGCTGCACCGCGAAGGTCTTGCGGTGCAAAATGATACAATTCAGCCGGTTGTTCCCCCGCCGCTGTTCAAGCAAATGGCTTTGCATGACCCCTGATCCCCTGCTGCGTCTCGCCCCCCCTTCGCGTGGACGTCCAAAAGCCCATTATCTCTTGGCAGGCGCTTGCTTGCTGGCCCTGCTTCACACGCCTCTTTCGGCTGAGAATGAGGATGGGCAGGTGCAGTCAACTCCAGAGCTGCCAGACAGCGATATCGAGATTGGTGTCAGCACCGGCAGCGATGGCGAGGGCATTATTGTTGAAGGACAGCGGTTGCGGGGACAGCTGCTGGTCGAGCAGGCTCCGATTTTGGAACTCAACGAGCAGGATATCGCGGGCGAGGGCGTTACCTCTATCGCAGATCTCGTGACTCAGATTTCGAATCAGACGGGTTCTGCGCGAGGGCGTGGGGGCGGCGGTCGTCCCGTGATTCTTGTAAATGGCATTCGCATCGGCAGCTTCCGCGAACTCGCGTCCTATCCGCCTGAAGCCTTAGCCAGGGTTGAAGTATTTCCTGAAGAGGTGGCGCAGAGGTTTGGCTTTCCACCCAATCGCCGTGTAATCAACCTCATCCTCAAAGAAAACTATTCGAGCCGCGAGATTGAGCTAGAATTCGAAGGTCCGACGCGTGGCGGCTATCTCGCACTTGAGCAAGAACTGGGCTATCTGCAAATTGCTGGTGGCGGAAGGATCAACGTCAATCTCGAGGCGCGCGATGTTTCGCTTTTGACCGAAGCCGAACGCGATGTGATACAAACCGATGGGTCGATCTCGGATGTGGCCGGCGACCCGGACCAAGCCGAGTTCCGGAGCCTCGTCTCCGATACATTCACGCTTGAAGGCAATGTGAGCTGGGCAAAGGCCCTGGTCGACAGTGGTACGTCGCTGAGCGCCAACCTCAATTATGATCGCAATGAAAGTCGCCGGTTGAATGGCCTCAACAGTGTTATCCTCACGAATGACCCAACCAACCCGGAAGCCGGTGTGTTCAGAACCTTTGGTGAGGATACACCGCTCGAAATTCGCAATTCAACGGATACGATTTCTGTCGCAGGATCGCTCACACGACCGATTGGTGCCTTCCGGTTGACGGCGACTGTCGATGCCAGCTGGATCGAATCGGAGACTGAGATCGATCAGCGATTTGATACTACTCAGTTCGAACAAGACGCGGAAATGGGCTTGTTTCCGCTCGATGGTGCGCTCCCGAGCTCCGCAGACGCTGGCTTTGACACCGCGCGCAGCCGGACGATCAATGCGACGTCCAAAGCGACTGCGCGCGGCACGCTTCTTAACCTTCCTGGAGGAGAAGTTCGGACCACCTTTGATCTCGGCTACAGCTGGAATCGCATTCAAAGTTCAGACACGCGCACGCTGCAAGACAACGAGCTGACGCGCGGGGATCTTGAAGCGGGGTTCAATCTCAACATCCCCTTGACCAGCACGCGCAATGGTTTTGCGGACGCATTGGGGAGTTTCACGCTTAACCTCAACGCCGGCATCGACGAGCTTTCTGATTTCGGCACTCTGAGTGACTGGACGGCGGGCCTGACATGGAGATCGTCACCACCAATTCCGAAGCCGAAGCGCTGCTGCTCGAAGCACAGCTGATCAAGCGTTTCCGGCCTCCGTTCAATGTCTTGCTGCGCGATGATAAGAGCTTTCCTTTCATCCTGCTGCGCGCGGATCATGACCGGGACG
>Ga0207422_1004845_pt1 | contig 10438 bp, 8 predicted proteins | sample MarCyaLeptolynsp_FD_187757 | JGI IMG/M metagenome (GOLD analysis project Ga0207422, IMG submission 187757) | Marine cyanobacterial communities from Panama - species 1 Leptolyngbya sp. (SPAdes) | ecosystem: Environmental > Aquatic > Marine > Unclassified | place: Panama: Panama City | collected... | reverse complement strand
TAAAGTAAATTTATCTGCACTGTTATTAACATCGCTGACAATAAGTGTTTTAGGCACTTTATTAGCTGAAAAATTATTATCATTTATTGCGGGATTTAACAGAGCAATGCCATTAATACTTTTATCGTCAAATTCATGCAGCGAGTTAACTACAGCCTCAGCATAGTTATTTTCTGCTAGTATAATTAACTGTTTACTTTGTGATTGAGTGTTCGAAATGGCTTTACTAATATTCTTCTTAATACACAGGCTCAATTTACTGTAATTATCAGAATTACAGGAAGCATTTAACTGAAGGGTTAAATCTTGTTTTTCCCATAACTTACGATCGTTATCTTGAATTTCAGCATCGACAAATGCTAATACTAGTGCACGACCATAAATATTTTCTTGCTTAGGTTGAAAAAAGATATAAGTGCCTACAGCTAAAATTAAAATAACAACAAGCGTAATAAACTTGTAAGAAGAATTCATATGTTCATGGCTTATCCGATTAACAATCAAACTGATTGTACTTGATTCTGACTATATTGTGATAAAAAGTCAGTAGCTTTCAAAGATTATCTATGAATATTTGTCTGACTGCTGCAATTGCTTGTTGTTGCGACATACTATATTGTTTGGCTAATAGATGTCCTATTTCTAGAATACTGCGTTGACCATCAACTGCCGCCAGTACTTGTGCTTGCAGCAAATATTTTGATGAAATAGCTGTAATGTTTGCTTGTTGCGGTATCGCCAAACTAGTGTTTTCTACCCAGTCGGGTAAATAATTAACTCTTTTAGCAGGAATTGAATCAAATTTCTTTTGTGCATAGAAGTTGAATACATTTTCTACACGACCATGCGCACTGTGTGGAGAATGCAAATAATTTATTTTTTTCCTACTAACTTTAATATTGCTGAAGCCGAATTTTTTCAACAAATCAACGATTTCCTCTTGACTATAATTCCACTTTTCGTTTTTATGAAAAAAAGCCAAGGACCCCGTATTCACCCAAACACCGCCAAGCTTAAGCAACCGACTCACATGAGATATCAAATCCTTAAAATCTATTGGTACAATATCTATAAACCAAGGTGTTAGCACGGTATCAAACACTTTTTGCTTTAGCGGCGCATTCAAAGCATCAGCTAATAACAATGTAAAATCATCATTAGCACATACTTCGTTACTAGAACATACTTGTTCTACACAAAAATCAGCGGATGATTCTGGTGCAATAGGAAACTCATTTAACTTTATCTTTTCATTGTTTAATATTCTTTTTGCATAACCCAATAGCACAGGGTTAATGTCGATTAGCACAGAATGTTCTGCTTTATATTTTTTATGAAAGTCATAAGATAGCCTGGATACACCGGCACCCAAGGTGACAGTTAAACCTGGATTAAAATTTTTCTCAATGACACTATCTAGCGCATCAATTAATTCTTTATTTTCATCATTTTCCCAACACCAATCCCTAAAAATATTATTAATATAACTATCAACACCTTGGTTTTTTGCGATTTCAGCATTTTCAACTACGGAATCACTAGTCTGAAATTGGTCAAAACATTGTAAGTGATTTAAAATTTGGGCCTGATATTGTTTTTTTGCATTCAGCTGCTGCTTCATGCGCTCACGAGTAAGCTTACTAAGTGTCTTATCTTTTAAGTATTCAGCGAGTGAATTTATTTCTTCAGTGATCTTTTTATTAAAGCCTCTGATTCGCGCACACCAATCATAAACGGCTGTAGAAACATCAGAGAAAAGAAAAGGCAGGCTAGTATCACCAAAAGATAATAATGGGTACGATTGCTGACAACTTCGGCAGCTTATTGAAGATTTATCACTATCTTGATGCAGGGTGTGTGATTCACATTTGGGGCACTGTAATACACTAAAAACAGAGAAATCTTTTGCTTCAGAAATTTGCCTGGCTTGCATTCCCAAAATCTTTATGTGTTAAAGTTAAAACAGTATTTTGGGTTGTTTGAACCGATATGTATTTTATTTGGTCGCCAATTTTCGACCACTCATCTTTAAAAGCAGAGTGGCTAAACCACCCTGCTTTTTATAGATCAACTACAAAGAGCCAGCTTATATAAAAATATAAAAAAGTCTCTTTCTATACGATTGGGTCAAATGCAATAAATGGATCGACTGCTGCACCGGTTCCAAGACCATTACCTGCCAGTACATCAGTACCAAACATCGCTTGCTGCCCATGCAAACCTAAATAATTCAGCACCACCATTTCCGCCAGTGCCGTTACATTATTGGCAAACGGACTTGATGCTGTATTTACATTGCCGTCCATTCTAAATGTACCAAGTTGATTAGTACCTGCTGCATTACCCCTCAATGCTGGTCTAACACCACCAGGTCTATAGACAAAAATAGCACTTGCAGCCGTTTGCGAATTATCTGAACGCCAACGGAATTTAGTTACACCATTACCATCATCTTCAGGGTTGTTTGTATCAGCAGACACGGAACCATCACTAAACACATAGATCATAACTGGTTGATTGGATCGTTGTGCATACTCCAATGTTGCACCAATTACTTGACCAACCACGAAGTCTTTACCATCCGTTTCAGGTCTCGGGTCTTGGTGATAATCACGACCACCGTATTCAATCGTACCTGAACCCGCAAAACCTTTAATTACAGTTTTCATGACTGCAGCCGCCTTACGGAAATCACCATTATTTAATTCACCGTTCGGGAATATAGCCTGTAAATCAGCATCTTGATTTGGATCCAGCTCAGCAGATGTAATCGCCGTATTGAAAGTAGCTGAACTCTTGTCATATCCGCACTGGACTAATTCGCGAGTCGCCTGCTCAACTGTAATAGTGCCAAGTTTCAATGCACTGATGATGGCTGATGCCTCGGCAACACGGCCAGATGGAAATCCATCATTATCACCACCACCTAAACTAACTGCCTCATTTGAGTTACTTACTTTAGTTGGACGCACAGTAGGATCAATCATGTAATTTGGTACATCTGATCGACCACCAGAATCCGTATTGCGTGTACCTACCGCAGCTACAAACTGGCCGTTAGCACCGGCTTGTGCAATGCCATACACAGGGTTATGAGGATTGTTACCGGTATCGTTATCAGAACGTGCTGGAATAATCACTCCATTTGTTCCGGTACGGGTCACAGCACTGGTTTTATCTAACATACCCCTTAACATGGCGCTATTAGGATGCATGGCAATACCAAAGGTACGATCGACTCCTACACTGTCGGGAATAATCGCCTCAGGCAGTCCAAGTTTTGCATAACCCTCAGGACTCAAGAAATTTTCTTGTCCTAATGAACCCACCATAATATTGGACCCTGCAATATTGGCACCACCACCCTGGTCAATACTGATGAAGGGGATCTTCCCAGCACCTTGAACCAAGGTTGTTAGATCACATTCGGCATGCGCCTGACGTGCGAGCAAGGTGGATAAGGTTGGTGCAAACACCAACCCCATGCCAGAGATTAAGCCTCGACCTAAGAAATCTCTTCGTGTCACCGGAAGTCCATGACCTGTACGACGACACTGTTCTTCGATACGTTGTTGTAGACGACGATGTTGCTCTTCTTTACGTCGACATTCTTCTACATATTTACCCATCGTTATATCCTCGTAATAGATCAGTTAATTGTCATTACACCACTAGAGAGTACTGCAGCACAGCTAGCCTGTAGTGCAATATCTTTAGTTGCCGCAGAACATCCATTTGCACAACCAAGATCGTCCATTAAACGATTGACCTCTGCCGTTGTTGCTACACGGTCTGGTTGCGAATCCAAGTCACCTACAAAACGATCGAATAATGCGTTAACACGGTTTTGTTTATCCGTTGCATTAGCGATGTTGTTGCAACTTTGCCCAAACACTGTGTTGCAAGCTGCGTTAGATCTTCTAACACGGTCACAGTAAGTCACTGCTAAACGCTGGATTGCAATTTGTGAGGCTGCATTAAATGCAAGCATGTCAGCTGTTGCAGGTAACTGGTCACGCAGTTCTTCGTAACGATTGCGCACTGTGTTTTGTGTTTTAGGTATTGTTGTCAATGCTGACATACTGTCGTTAACACTGGAGAATGAACGTACTCCCAAGTCAGGCAACGTACCTAAGTCAACAATGCCAGGCTCACTAGGAGGAACATACAGATCACCTGATCCTACCTGGTTACCAAGTGCCTCAAATTCCAAATGGAACATATCCATCGCTGCGCCCTGGTCTTTAGGAATCACCGCACCCAATGGTGAAAGTTGTGTGCCACTTTGGTTAACCGTCATATTGACTGAACGGAATACTTGCGTCGCAACTGGAACAGTATTATTTACTGCAATACGAATATTCGTTACTTGAACACCGGTTGCATCAGTAATTAACATTGGTGTTGCAAACAAGTAAGCATTGTCATCCATTTCAGTTGCTTGCATTTGAATAGTTGCTGGCGCACCAACTGCATCACTAACATCAAATGCTAATGTCACAAAGTTACCCAGCCCGGCATCAAAATTTTGCCTGACTTGTGCATCTGATAGGGCTCGATTATGAATGGCAACCATCTTGAAAGTACCTTGCCATAGGTTTCCGCTTTGATCTTCATATTCATTGCCCAAGGCAAAACCAAAATCAGAATCCCAATTTAGCTGACCTAGTGGAGCACCATCCATATCACCGACAAATTGACCATCGACAAATACTCTACGTCCTGATGTTGCATCAACGGTAAATACAACATGCATCAATTCAGTTGTAACAGGTGCACCGTTAACCATTAATGCTGGCTGGCCATTATTTCCTGTATTTTGGCTACGAGTACGGAGTTCAAAATTATTATTGACTTGGCCAAAAATGAAATTGTTATTATTAATTGAGGCATTATTACGTTGATAACCTGCAAGCACAGATATTCCACCAACGTCTTGATCATCAGAATCAGGGATAACCCAAGCCTCAATAGTAAACTCATCTTGATCTTCCGAAATCATGTTGAACATTTTTGCACTGGCTGTCATTGAAGCTTTAGCTTTACCGTTTACGTTACGTAAACCACCGCCTTCAGCCCACTGCATATCACCTTCAATCAAAAGATCCATCGGTGTACCGACGCCACTAGTATCAGCAACGATATCACCAGCTCCTTCAGAGAAATCATAAAATGCGATCACATTATTATTAACGCGTGCGGCACCGCCGTCTTGTGCATCTGCAAAACTTGCCATCGCACTTGCTACTGTTGGAAGATTATTTGGTGGCGGATTAGATGCGGCAGCTGCATCTGCCCATGTTTGAATGGCTGCTTGCATTTCTGTCGCAAATTGCTCACATGCAACCGCACCACCACAGTTATGATTTTCTTCCCGCGGTTTAATCACAAGACGTGAATTGGCAGGATTAGTTAAGCTCACCTTTTGGTTACTCACAACTTGTGTGTATGCCGTTTCAAGTGTTTCATCCGCCATTAATGGAAGGACCGGCGCCAAACCTAATGGTGTTGGATCACTATGACATTGCACACAACTATTCCCAGTCATGATGGGGTATACAGTGTTTGCAAATAACTGCTGATCATCCACCGGCGGCACTGTTGGTGCTGGTGGTTCAGGGACTATTGGTGGTGCATCAGGTACGTCAGGAACAATGGGGGTAACAGGTGTATTATTATCCACAATATCATTGTTCCCAGTATCATTACCTGAGTCATTAGAAGAACCTGAGTCATTAGAAGACGTATTCGGCGTACTACCACTCTCTTCTGAGGAACCTCCGCCTCCACCGCCGCCACAGGCTGTCAGTGCAATCATTATTAGAATGATGCCAATCCATTGCAGCGATTTATGAAGTCGTCGGATATCCTTTTTCCGCGATACAGTTAAATTATCCTGAGTCATTACTATTCTCCTCGGTAGCATCGCTTAGTTACCCATACAATAAGCTGCAGTCTCTGCGAATACTCGCTTCATGCTGTAGTTATTGGTCTGGAATATAGTTGCAATATTTTCAACCTGCTGATGGTCAACCATGCCATTAGGTGGTCGATAACAAACTTTTTCAAAAGTCTTTTCCACTTGGCATTCAGCAAACTGTCGCGTAGAAGCAAGTTCGACACCAAGTGATTTTGCACCTAGCCCAGAACCTGCAGGACCATTCCAGCCTATAAAGGCATTGGGACCATTACGCCAGTAATTAACCCAGCCATCATTTTGTGTAACGTGGCCAAACCTAAATGTCCCCGCAGCTTGTAAATACTTGGGTTGGACAACACCCTGTGTATATGCGATCTGCATAGTCTCTTCATCAAAATCATAATATGCAAAAGCACCAGACAACCCATCCATACCTGCATGGCAAGTAAGGCATTCTGCAAAAAAGAAATTACTGTCCCCACCTGGCGAGCGCGTCACATCTTGGCGAATAAAATTCGGTCTGGCAGTTGAATCGCGTAAATCTTCCATGTCTTTACATAGGAAATTAAGACTGGTGTATCTAAATGCTGCCCGGTTGGTACCTGCTACTAGAAATGCTTGCGCAAATCCTCTGGTTGTCATAACACCTGCCGTTGCAGCTGCGGGAAGCACACTACCAGGTAGTGCTGATTGTTGTGCCTGGAAAAAGTTATTTGGATCGCTTAGATCGACATTTCTATTTTGTAGCTCTTCATAGTGTTCATTATCTGTTTGCGAATATGGCACATTATCCGATGCTGCAGCAGAACCAATATATACAATATCGCCGGATAACACTTGGTTAAATGGAACCTCATCACGAATCATTCCAATGACGGTAGCTGAAAAATCGTTTAAGTCTGAATAAATTGATTGCTCTCGATTAGTCCAGGGAGTAGCAAAGTCTTTCAACGTGGTACTGTAAAAAACAGGATTTTCCATCGCTTCATAAGCTGCCCCGACGGTATCCCCGTTTTGAATTTTAGTCGCCATTGAATCTAAAACAGCATCTGATGGAGGAACACCCACCAACCTATCGTGCATTCGTTTAGCTTGTTCTCGCGGACCTGCGTGTACTACAGATACAGTTAAGATGACTGAGATCAACGAAAAAACTAAACTAAAAGTAAGTTTATTACGTAAGCGCATATTGGCACCTTTTTCAGCATTACTTGTTATGACTAACGCCCATTGCATGAATGAAAGACGTTCCCCTCCAGCCACTTCCATGGACTGATTATTCTCTTCAGAAATCTGTTATTTCTGATCACCCTCCGGTGTGGGTGTATGTATAACTCTGTGAAGTAGTTCTGATTTTCATCCGCGACAAACGGTCGATATTTGCCTCTGAATGAACATAAAGTGGGGCTATATGAATGCTTTAAATAGCACTGTTACAAATAGCTATAATCAGTAGGTATGAATAAATACAGATCGAACAGGAAACGACTAAACTAAAAATGAACAAATTTGAGAAATTAGAAAAGTTAAAACCAGGTATAAAACTACTATTTGTGTGTGGATTCGTCGCAGCATGTACTAATGATAATCAACAACAGGCACAAAATAAGCTGCAAGAAGAATTCATTAAGACATACACCCATGTTACAGAGCACCATGCTGTTACTAAAAACTTTTCCTCTCAATTTGAATATATGAAAAAAATTAACTCAGATGCATTTAGTTCAATAGCATATCGGTGGCATGTTTTTGCAACCCAGGAATGCGAGTTATCCAATAATACACGCTCTCAATCTCAGCTAAGCGGATACGAAAAAATGCTGACGGAGAAGACAACTGATGAACAAACTATAGAGATAACACGTGATGAAGATCGCAAATGTTTAGCAAATATTTATTTATCGCATTGGATACAAATTAATAAAATGTTAGTGCTGAACTATCCAAATTCGAAATAACCGTCTGTATTTGTTTAAATTTATATTTAATATTTAGCTTCTAATGTCAAATTAACCTTAACGATCAACAAAAAGCTAACATAAAAAAACGCATAGCCCAGGCATTTTTTTGACAGTCTTCAAAGAGCTTAGCTATTATTTCAATTATATTTATTAAACATTCTATTTATTCAAGTATTTTTCGTAATGTCATACAGCGTAGTTTTATTCGATAGAGCAGGTAACGCCTCTCCTCCAATACCATGTGAAGTTCACTGCGACGGCACTGAAGTTGAAGTAGATGCCGAGCTTGCGTATGAGTATATTAATAGTTCACACAAAGCTCATATACTTGATGACTCACAAGTAGTCAGCAGGCATTGCGTACTTGGTTATAGTTTCCATGGTGACACCATCATCAATGGCGTAATAGCTTCTCGTTGTGGCCAATATATATTGATAATTAGTGCTGCTTCATAAAAAAACTATTTCTATATATAAGCGATTATTGAGCAATAATCGGCTTATCTCGTTTTCGATCGACGATGCAATAAAACCCAAATGCCTCTACGTTTGAATTAAGCAATTGATGTATAGCCATTGGTTTAATGTATAACACATCATTTTCTTTTACCTCGTATTCTTTATTATCAACGATCACTTTACCCTGGCCTCTGGCACCAATAATGACATGAACATGTTCATGCATCTCTTTAGTTGAATAACCATTTTGTGCAATTTCAAAATAGCGTAAATCAAATTGACAATGCCCGTCATTTTTACCAACTAGCTCTACTCTTTTAATATTCTTAAAAGAGCTATCGTTGACATTTTTATACGCGACTTTCTCCCTTCCCGACCATTCATAATTATCGAATTCAATGTACTCAAGTAATGGACTACTAGTCTCATGGCCATACTCACATGACGAAGGTAATGAGGTTTTAGCAGCTTGAATAATTTTTTCCTCAAATGATGTATTTAGCTTATCTTTAAATGCCTGCGTAGACTTTTTCAGGCTGGATGAATATTCCAATAACGAACCTCCGAGTAGCAACACCGAATCTTGTTTATACCAGTCACACATGCGTTGCAGGTCGAAGTACTGCATGCCTCCCGCAGGACATGGAAAAGCAGGTTTTATATTACCTAAGGGGCGACGAAGCTCGTCGGCGATATCCTTACAATCCTGTTCACTAAATTCAAATCGCCCACCCGTATTTGGATATACAGAAATATCAACTCCTGCAAGCCTGTAGAACAATCCATATAATAAGTGGTAGCTCATGCCTTCATTGGGCGAAACACAATAACTTCCTGTAAACGACGGATGCGCCATATATATCAGATCGTATTTAGCAGCCAAGCCTCTTGCAGTATCCAAACCAAGTATTAGCGGTGCGAGTAATACGCCCTTCACTCCTTGGGCTTTAACCCATACAAAATATTTTTCAATTTCTTCAAATGGCGCTGAAATAAACGGAAAGTATAAGCATGCTTTACCCGAGGATTGTTGTGCTTTATCAATAGCTAAAAGACACTGACTAACTCGTTGCTTAAAATCATCAAAGTTGCTAACTAAGTTTTGATCATCTTTAATAATATCCCCGCCACCTAATGCAAATTCATAACACATATTAGCAAACTGCTCATTAGTGTAGCCTCTAGGTTTCAATGCAGTTGCTAACAAAGGTCGCCCATAGACTCCCAAACAATCTCTAATCCCTGTTATGCCATAGTTTGGCCCAGAGAAAATATCTAATAGGTGTTCCGGTAATGAAATATCTATCAATTTTACATTTGGGTACATTGAAACGTTACCAAAACATAAATTGATTAATTGATTATACTGTTGGCTGACGATTTCTTCCGGATAAGCTAGTGAGATATTAAACGTGTTTGGCTTACCATTAACAATAGAAACTTCTTTTAATTGACCAAGGTATCTAGATTCTATTGCATCTGTAATAAGTGATTCTGGCGTTTCTACACTCTGCTCAATTGAAATTTTCCTTGCAAGCTCCTTAAGTTCTTTCTCATCAGTGATAACTTGATAAGAAACCACAACTTCTGCCATAAAATATTTCCTTAAATTAAAATTGTGTTTTTAATATTCAATATTGATAACCGGTAAAAAATCACGATTAAATGAGGCCATGAGGTATAAAGACTACCGAATATGACCGATAACATAAACTAAGCATAGCAATCTTCGGTAACGCAAATGGGAACAGTATATACAAACTTCGAGCAGGCAAGAATTGAGCGCGAATCTGCCAAGATAATAGCTGACTTAGTTTCAATGGGTGGTGTTGACTGGGCAATAAACACTATCACTCAAATCCCTTCGTTTAGTGATAATTATCAGGAAAAGCTGCGCCTTTCTCTCAAAGAAAAGCTCTCCAGACTAAACGAGCATATTTTATAAACTAAGCTAACAAACTTTGCCTCATTGATTATCTATAGTATAAGACTATAGATGCTCAAGCTGATATCCAAGGCAATATCCGAATATGGCGATTGGTTGCCCTACCTTGCATTAGGCTCAATCATATTTCTAGTTTTAAGCATCTTGCTGACC
>Ga0207422_1004844_pt1 | contig 10444 bp, 10 predicted proteins | sample MarCyaLeptolynsp_FD_187757 | JGI IMG/M metagenome (GOLD analysis project Ga0207422, IMG submission 187757) | Marine cyanobacterial communities from Panama - species 1 Leptolyngbya sp. (SPAdes) | ecosystem: Environmental > Aquatic > Marine > Unclassified | place: Panama: Panama City | collected... | reverse complement strand
CCGAGGAGACGCTGCCCTTCGGCTGGGACGCGGATCATCCCGCGGACCTCGAGCCGCTGCGTGGGCTTCGCTGCCTCGGGGGCTCGCTCGACCTCAATGCCGAGATCGATGGCCCCGAAGACCTGACCGCGCTGTCGTCCCTCGAGGTCGTCTGCGGCAACCTCAAGATCGGCAGCGCCAAGGAGCTGCGCGACCTGACCCCCTTCGCATCGCTGCACACGCTCGGCGGCCTGTGGCTGTACCACCTGGACCGGCTCGAATCCCTCGCCGGACTCGAAGGCGTTGCCTCCTTCTCCGGACGCGTGGAGCTCTCGAACATGCCCGAGTTCACCGACCCGAGTGCTCTCGCTGGGCATCACCACTTTCGGTTGCTGCGGCTCGAAGCGCTGCCCAATCTGACCACCCTCGGTCCGCTTGCGGACGTCGAGGAGGTCGACGGGGAGCTCATCATCGCGTCGATCCCAGGACTGGAGGTGCTCACCTTTTCGTCGCTGCGCGAAGCCGGGTGGTTGGTCGTGCGGGACAACCCCAACCTCGAAGCGCTCGACATCGGGCCGCTCGCGTCGGCGCACGCCCTCGGTCTTGCGTCCCTTCCCAAGCTGTCCCGCGTCGTGGGAACCGGGGCACTGACGTCGCTGCAGCGCGACGACGGTTCGCCCAACGGGCTGAGCCTGCACGAGCTCCCCTCGCTGACGGAGTTGTCGGCGCTGCGCAACCTCGCGACCGTGGGGCCCTTGAGCATCAGCGACGTCGGGTCTGGGCTGCCGCTGCAGGACCTGGGCAAGCTGAGCCACATCGAAGGCTGGTGGGGCCGAGCGGTCGACATTCGCAATACGGAGCTGCCGAGCCTGGCGGGTCTGGGCGGCGTCTCGACGGTCGAAGGGCGCATCACGATCGTGCTCAACCCCAACCTGCCCGGCGACGAGGCGACGGCGTGGGCGGACCAGTATGGCGGTTTGGTGCACAAGGTCGGCGGCAACCTCGACGACCCCATGCCGGGCTGGACGGAGTGCCCGTGGCGGGACGATGACGAGTGCGACGCGGAGCACGACGAGACGACCGGCCAGTCCGGATTGGGGCTGTGCACGTCGGATCCGGAGGACTGCACCGTTCCGACGTGCCACGACGAGTGCTGACGCGCTTCAGACCTTGGGCTTGATGAAGCGCAGGGTCATGCGGTCGCTTTCGCCGATCGCGATGTACTTGTCGCGGTCCTTGTCCTTGAGCGACAGGGACGGCGGCAGGGTCCATACGCCGCCTTCGTAGTCCTTGGTGTCCTTGGCGTTGGCGTTGACCTCCGAGGACTCCTCGAGCACGAAGCCGGCCGCGGTCACGGCATCGATGACCGACTGCTGCGGCAGGTAACCCTTCTTGCCGGTCTCCTTCGGATCGGCCCCTTCGGCCGCGCGGTGCTGCACGACGCCGAAGACGCCGCCGGGCTTGAGCACCTTGAACGCCTCGCCGTAAACCATCTCGGCCTGACCGCGGTTGAACCAACCGTGGCTGTTGCGAAAGGTCAGCACGACGTCGGCGGACTCGGGCTCACCCAGCGAGAACGGCTCGACCTTGATGTTGTCGATCTTGCCGTCGTCCTTGAAGGTGATCGTCTGCGGGACGACGACGTGCTCGACGTTGCCGAACACGTCGGCCTCGGCGGAGAAGCGCTCGAGCATGCGGTTGGCCTGGCCGGTCCCGTAGTAGTTCTCGGGGCCCTTGGGGTCGTAGAGGGTGACGGTGAGCTTGCCGCCGCCGGACTTGGCGTAGGGCGCGAGGATCTCGGTGTACCAACCGCCGCCCGGCCACAGCTCGACCACGTGGTGCTCGGGGCGGACGCCGAAGAATTCGAGCGTCTCGGCGGGGTGGCGATGCTCGTCGCGCGCCTTGTTGTCGGCCGAGCGGTGCTCGCCTCCGACGGCGGCGGCGAGCTGCCCCGACACGTCGGGGACGGCGGCCGCGTCGGCATCGGTGCCGGCGGCATCGGTGGCCGGGGCATCGGTCGCGGCGGGGGTGGCCGTTCCCGCGTCGTTGGTCTTGGTGCACGACAGCGCGGCGGCGGCAACAAAAGGAAGAAGAAGACGGCGGGTCGTCATGGCGCGGAGGGTACTGCTCCGGATCGCGCTGCGCGACCGCGCGCAGGGCGGCGGTTGTGGCCGGTCGCGGCAGATCCTGTAGCCACCCCCACTTTGCACAAGGTGCCCAATAACCGTAATCGTTTCAGGGATCGGTGCCGCAAGGGTGGGTTGGATCGCGGCTTGCTCAGTCATTGAGCATGCCTCGCACCGGACTGCTTCTCACCGCCGTCGTCGCTTCGTTCATCGGCCTGATGAGCGCACCCGCGCATGCTTCTCAGAGCGCATGCGGTGAAGGGCTTACGACGCTGCAGGAGCAGGAGGCCGCGCTCGACCTGCTCGAGGCGGCGCACGCCGAGGGGCAGGCGCACCGCGACACCGTGCGGGGCGAGCTCGATGGGCTGGCCGCGCAGATCAGAACGCTGCGAGACGAGGGGGCCAAGCCCGGCGCGATCGAGCCGCTGGTCGTCGAGCGGACGAAGCTGTTGTCCGAGCTCGAGCGGTCGCTGCGGGTGAGCAAGGCAGTGAAGAATCAGATCGACGTGCTGCGGCCGGAAGTCGAGGCGGCGACTCGGGCTTATTTGCAATGTGTCGAAGGCACGCTCGAGTAGCGGCGGCGTGCGTTGGAGGGTTCGTGCGGTCAGGGGGGTGGGTCAGCGGACGTCGCAGGCTCCGGCGACCGGCACGATGCTGTCGTTGGACACGGCGCTCACGTCGTTGCAGAACTGCCCGGGGGGCAGTCCGCATCCGACTGGCATCGCGCGACGCAGCTCTTCTGATTGCTCGCGGCCAGGCAGAGCTGACCTCGTGCGCAGTCCCATCGTGACTGACAGGGAATGCCGGTCGGTTCATCGCCTTCGTCGAAACACTCGAGGTCGTTGAAGTCGCCGAAGCACTCGAGGCCGGCCCCGCAGTCGAGGCCCTCGAAGCAGTTCTCGTCGAGCTGGCTCTCGCCCGCTTCTTCGCAGTGCCACGCGACGGCGTCGTCGCCCAGCGAATAGTTGCAGCGCAGGCCATCGGCGCAGGGCTGCTCGAGGCCGATGTCACAGGCGGCGCCCCGCGGCTGCATGGCCTGCCCGCTCATCCCATCGTCGGGCTCGGGACCAGCACAGCCAATGAACACCAACCCGGCCAGCAACCGCCGAGGAAACCACATACGCATCATCACTGCTGTCGCAACGATCCGCAGGGTCGGGTCTTTCACCCAACCGTCACGACAGATCCTTCGCCAGCTCCGCGTAGAAGGCATCGTCGACCAGGTACAGCGCCCAGTCGCGTTCGACTTCGGCGGTGCCGCGGCGCTGCTGGAACAAGACGAGGTCGTCGATTTCGCCCTGGTACCAACCCCACAAGAAGCGCACCCGCAAGGGATCGAGGTTGCGGCGCTTCAGCTCGCGCACGACGTCTTCGGCTTCTTCGTCGTCGAACTCTTCGATGAAGGCTTCGGCTTCGTCGATCGCGTTGCTCAGCAGGTCGAGGCCGGGCTGGGCGAGCTCGTACTTGCCCTTCTTGCGATCGATCTCGACCAGGCCCTGCACCGCGAGGCGCTCGAGCACGGTCTCGAGGGGCGACCAGGAGACGGGGAGCACCACCGGGAACTCCATGCCGCCGTCCTCCGGCGAGACGTCCATCTTCTTGAGCACCCACAGGCCGGCCAGGTCGAGCTTGATGTGTTCGGGGATCATGCGTGGGTCTCCTGCAGCGAGGTGGCGTGCCAGCGCTCGGCGGTGAGAACGTAGCGGCCGGCCTCGAACCATGACTCGACGTCGCCTTCGGCCCACCACAGCCGAACGCCAGCCACGCCCTCGGGCGGGGTCACGATGCGTCGATGCGGGTTGCACAGCGCGAGCACGACGTCGTCGACCTCGGTCTGCTCGAGCAGCGCGGGCAGACGTTGGGCGAGGAACACCGGCAGCGGGACCATGATCGCGACGTAGTCGTCCGGGTCCGGGCCGAGATCGATGTCGAACTCGAGCTCGATCGCGTCGGTGCCCGGGGGCTGCTCGTCGGCGCTGTGCAGGCCCAGCACGAGCGCCCTGCCAAGGCGACTGTCTCCGTCGCCCCGCAGCGTCAGACCGGGGACCAGTCCCCAGCCGAACGCGTAGAAGTCAGGGTCCGGGGTCTCGCGCTCCTCGGTAAGGTTGAGCAGCTCGCGAGGCTTGCGTCGCTCGAACACGAGGTCCTCGACGCGCCTGGGCACACCATCCATCGCGTTCACGCGGGCTCCTCGTCAGGCCTCGAGTCGAATGCTGCGAGCCGGCTTGCGCTTGATGCCGAAGCGCCCTCCTCCGCTGCGCGTCGGGGTGCGCCGCGGCGTCGGACTCGAGCGACCGCCGCCGAACGAGCCGCCCTTGCTGCCGTAGCTCTTGCCGGTCTTGGACTTCTGACCGGTACGCGTCGACGACGTGTTCTTGAACTTGTCCGGGTTCTTCTGCCGATACCCATCGCGATGCGTGGTGAGCTCACCGTGCCGCGACGTCGGGGTAACGTAGGGCTGGGTGTAGACCGGGGCGTACGAGGGGCTGAAGATACGCGCCACCATGTAGCCGGTGGCCGCGCCGGCGAGGATCGTCCACACCGGCGAGTGGTAGCTGCTGTAGCTGTTATGGCCCTGGATCTGAACCTGCGCCTTTTCGGGGTCGACCAGGTCGCGCTGGATCGTGAAGACCTTTTCTGGGTCGGAGACCTTGCCGTCGGTGTCCTTGTCGAAGAAGCCGACGACCTCCTGGGTCTTGTTGTCCTTGTCCCGAACCGCGACGCTGATGATCTCCGAGCCCGTGTAGATTTCGTTGACCTTGGTCTCGAAGTCCTCGGGGCCCTCGGCCTTTTCGTAGGCCTTGCCGACCGCGTCCCAGTCGATGTCCACCGCAGTGTTCTCCGTGGTGACCCAGCGATCGTTGCCGCGTGGCTTGCTGCTGCCGCCTCCACCGCCGCACGCTGGCGCCGCGAGCAACAGCGCAGCCATCGCAACCATGCTCGCACTCCGGAGATTGCGGTCCTTCATGTGCGCCGCAATGTAAGCCCGCGGTCGCCCCCGTCAACCGGGCCCACCCAAACGGACGGGCACGGGCCCCAATTGTCCGGGACCCGGTCAGAACTCCCACGTTGCGGCGCCGTAGACCGCTTTGCCGGGACCGTCGAAGATCACCGTGAACCGGTCCGGCTTGTAGCCGTTCCAGTCCCCGCCCCCGAACGAGAACCGAATTCCCTCACGCCGCAGGGCCTCGGTCGCCAGCTCGGTGACGTACTCCATCGCCATGCCGCTAGCGGTGTCCCCCGCGAACTCCTCGAACCGCAGCTTGAGCCCAAACGACTCTCGCACCGTCATCCGGTACCCCGCCTGGGTCGCAGCCCGCTCGAACGCGTCCCTGAGCTTGCGGGCGGTCCTGTCCTCGTGGTCCGACATGCGGCGATTTTACGTGATGCCGGCCCCGTTGGCGGCGAAAAAGGACCCGCCCGGCGGCGGGCCCGGCTCAGTGAATCGATCGGTACCGCTCGTCGGCGACCATCCGCGACACCATCCCGCTGAAACGATAGCCGTCGGCCTCGAGCGCATCGGTGTGCTCGACGACCCAGGGAAGATCGTCCTCGTCGAGCTCCCGCGCGAGCAGGTGCTCGGCCATCGTCCGCACCATGCACTGCGCCACCTGGCGCTTCTGCTCCGGCGTCTCGACGAGGAGCTCCGGCCCCATCTCCGCGTTGGACAGCTCGATCGGGTCGGCCCAGGCTGCCGTCAGCGGCAGCCCGCCGAACGCCTCGTACTCGGCGGGGTGAGAGTTGTCGGCCGTGACGTAGTAGGAGCGACAGGTGAGATTGCAGTTGGGGGTGTCGGTCCCTTCACCGCACAGGCATGTCTGGAGCGGCGTCTCGAAGCTCAAGACGTCCGGCCTCATCAGCCCGTAGGTCCCACCAGTACGCCACCGTCCCCAGTGGGCGGCGGCGGGTTCGAGGTCGGCGTGGCAGCCATCGCATCCGGCCCGCTTGCGAAGATCCGGATCGGGGTTGTCCTCCTGCGGCGGCAGCCCCTCCTCGGGCGGGACGAACGGGTCGCAGTAGAACGCGGTGAAGAAGCGATTGGCTCGACCGCGGTTGCTCGCAAAGCGCCCGAGAAAACCGTACGTGGTGAGCACGCCGGCGTGGGCCCCCTCCCGCTCCACCGGCACCCAGGCGTCGTCTTGGCCGTACGCGAGATCCGGAAGCTCGTCGATGGCCGTGTCGTAGGCCGCGCCGCCCTGGTTTGGATTGAGCATGCCGACCATGTGGCGGTAGTAGTGGGCCAGCGTGCCGTTCATCCACGTCAGGTCGGTGGTGAACGCCTCGGTGTACGGCAGGTCGGCCCGCACCACGTTCTCGAAGATGCGCAGTGGTTCCTCCGCGAGCACGTCGCGAAAGTCGTCCTTGTACTCGTCCTGAACCCGACCGCACCACTGCAGGTTGGGGCCACAGCCGCAGCCGGGATCGTTGGGGTGGTAGGCCGAGCACGCGTCTCCCGTCGCGCCGAGCTCGAGCGCCTGCGCATCGAATGCGCAGACCTTCACCTCGGTACCCGGTGCCCAGTAGGGCTCGACCATGACGTAGCCCTCGCGGCTACAAATGCCCCCCGCCCCGGGACCGTTGCAGTTGATGTCGGGGTAGGTCTCGATCGGGATCGGGCGCCCGTCTGCGTCGAAGTCCGTCTGTTCCTGGTTGAGGCAGGTGACAGTGTTGGAGCCCCGAAACCAGCGTCCAGCCGCAGGCACCCGCCATAGCTGTGTATTGCCGGCTCGGACGAGTCGACGGCCGGGATGCAGCACCCGGTCGACCACCGCGTCGTCCATCGAGGACCACATCAGGTTGCGGTGGTATTCGCGGACGTTGTCGAAGTACGCATCGGAGACCAACATGTCCTCGATGCGAGCATCGACCTCGGCCGCGGGGTCGTCTGCGTTCTTGACGGCTTGGTACTCGTCGAACGTCGGAATCGATCCGCGCAGATCGAGCGACGCCTGGCGAAGCAGGCGCAGCGGGTCCACGCTCTGGGTCGGGGCACACTCGCCCGGTTCGGCGGAGGCCGTCGTCGGCAGCACGGTGGCCCCGAGGGCGGCCACGGTCAGGGTCAGCAGCGTTTGGCTCAGTCGGTTCATCGGGTCCTCCTCAGGCGATCCAGGCGTCCAGCGGGTCCACGCGGAAGTCATCGGGTGAAAGCCCGGCCGCCGCGGCCAGGGTGGCGCCGATGTGCTCGGGCCGAATGATCTCGCCGCCGGGCATCGGCAGGCCGGTGACGAGGTCGACCTCGAGCAGGCCGAGCGAGTCGGGCTCGGTGGCGCCGAACACCCCACGCACGAGACCACCACCGAACACGAGGACCGAGTTGGCAAACCAGTGATCGCGGCCGTTGGTGCCGTTGATCGCGGGCGTGCGTGCGAACTCCGAGTGGATGACCACGGTCGTGTGCTCGAGGCTCGGGTCGTCCTCGCGAAGGTCGTCGAGCAACACCGCGAGGGCGTCGAAGGCCTGCTGTTGCTTGGCGGGCTGGGTCGTCGCCCAGTTGTCGCGGTGGGTGTCCAGCCCGAACTGAAACTGCGCCGTCACCGACGTCGCGAGCCCGAGGTTGAAGAGCTGCGAGATCGTCGCCGCCACGTATTCAGAGTTGCGAGCCTCCGCGGTGTTGGTGATCCCGTAGCGACTGGCGACCTGAGTCTGCACGTCGAAGTCGAACTCGGTGCCCAGGCCCAGGTCGATCAGCGCCTGGAACTGGCTGCGCGAGACCGCCTGTAGATCGGCGGGGCGCGCGTCGTAGTCCTGAGCGACGCAGGACGTCAGCGATGCCTGCGCCTGACGCAGCAGATCTTGGGTCTCGGGCGACAGCGGCTCCACCACCGGCTCGACCAAGGACGTGGTCTCGTTGGCGCGCGACAACCCGATCCCCGTGTACTGCGGGGCAAAGGTCTCGTTGCGCGACGGCACGCCGATCGAGACGTTGGGCAGCACGAACTGGTCGGCGTCCGACGCCGTGGTCAGCCGCGTCGCCAGCGAGTCTCCGCGCGGCACGACCCCTGCCGGCGGCATGAACGTGTTGACGTAGGCACGCCCGGTCGGATGGGCGACCGTGTTCATGTTGACGCCACGAAAGATCGTGGCGACGTCGGCGTGCCGAGCCAGCTCGCTCATCGTCGGGCCCCACAGCGTCGCCGTGCTGCCCAGCGTGACCTCGATCGGCTCCTGGTAGCCAGGCGCGAGCAGGTCGGTCCCCAGATCGATGTCCGAAGGGGCCTCGTCGGGATGGCGAGGGTCGAGGCCGAGCAGCACGTCCCAGCCTCCGTTGCAGTACAGCGACACGAAGCGCCGGGTCCCGGCCGGCAGCGCACCGCGGACCAGCGAGGTCAGCGGCAGCGAGCCGACCGTGGCTGCGGTCGCGCCGGCGCCGATGAGAAAGTGACGACGTCCGAGTCTCGTCATGGGCATGTTCATTCCGATGGCTCCTTTCGTACGAAACTCAGTACGCGACGAAGTCGGGGTGAGTGGCGAGCGCAACGCAGACCGCGGTCCAGCGCTCGCGCAAAACTTCGGGAGTGATGTCGCTCTGGCTCGGCGCCATCACGAGATCGGCGAACGCGTCCACCTCGGGCGCGTCGGGGGTGACGTCGGCCGCGACAAAGCGCAGCAGCAGGTAGGCGACGTTTTGGCGAACGTCCTGCTCATCGCTGGCCTCGATTCCCGCGTGGCGCAGGATGACGTCCCCGCCCGCGTCGACATCGGCATCGACCGCGGCCCGGCACGACCACAGCGCAGCATCGTGGGCGAACTTGTCGAAGGTCAGCGACAGCGTGCGGTCATGCGAGGTGATCTCGGCAAAGTCCGCCTTGCCCATCGCACCGGCGAACTCCTCGAACTGCGGCCAGGTCTGGCCCGTCGCCACCTGCAGCGAGGCCGCGTATTGGTCGGCGGTCATCCGACGGATCTTGCGACCCGCGGGATAGTCCGAAGGCCCGACGCCCCCCGGCTCGGGCGCTCCCGTGTCGCCATCGTCACCGTCGTCGGCACTGTCGTCGTCATCGTCATCGTCATCGTCGCCGCCCCCCGGACCCCCATCCGTGTCATCGGCATCGTCGATTCCCGGGGGCGTGCCGTCCCCACCGCCGGGGTGCCCCCCGTAGCATCCGCCCGCCCCCAGCAGGCCCAAGGTCATGGCCACCGCCATGCACGTGTTCGTCCTCGTCTTCACGTCCGTTCCCTACTCCTCGTTCCGTGGCAGACCGGCATCGAGCCAGCCCGCGATCAGCAACACCTCGTCGACCCCCCAACTCTCCTTGCGTGCACCCAGCGGCGGCATGTCGCCCGTCAGCACGACGCGGCCGTCGATTGTCGACGCAAGCGCGCTCCACTGCTCGTACGTCGCCAGGTCGGGCTGGGTGCCCATCGTCGGGTTCGGGCCATGGCAGCCCGCCCCCGCGCAGTGCTCCTCGAACAGGGGCACCACGTCGTCCTCCCACGTCGCCGCGACGAGCTCGTCCACCGCGAAGCGAAGCTGGCGCGAAACGCCCCCATCCAGCTCGATCGTAAGGGTGTGCCACCCCTCGGGCAGCGCCTGCGCCGAGACCGTCCAGGTACCCGAGGCCTCGGTCGCCGTGAGCCACTCGCCGTCGAGCGACACCGAAGGCGTGCTGCCGTCGGACACGACGATCGTCGCCTCGAGGCTGTCGCTGCGCCGGCGCTGATAGTCACGCACACCGAACACCTCGACGGTCGGCTCGTTCGAGGGCGCCATCCGGCACAGCTCGTCGCCGATCTCCAGCCACGCTCCGCCGGTCGCATCGGCCCAAATCGCATCCGGGGCCACGGCGGCGTGATCTGCTCCCGGGTCGTCGCGACGCGCTTCGACCACTTGGCCGTCGATGTGCCGGTACAGTCGATCCCCGGCGACGGTCCAGAGGACTCCGGGTGCAGCGGAGACCGACGTCGCGGCTCCCGCCTCGAACGTCAGCGTGGTGCGCTTGGCCTCGGCCAGCACCACGAGGTCGCCACCCACGAGCGAGGCCACACCAAAGCTGTCGTCCGCCGCGATCCCGTCCGAAGGCTCGAGCTCCGGCTCGGCGCCGACGAAACTCGTCGTCACACTCCACACCGCCGTGCCGCGACGCAGCCACGCGACGTCGGACGGGCCGGCACATGCCCCGGCGACCACCGCGAGCGCATCGCCGCTCGCGATCGGATCGCCGGGCAGGTTCCAGCGCCACCACTGTCCCAGGTCGCGGGTGTACAGGTCGTCGGCCAGCACGAAGCCATCGCCTTCGACGGACGCATCGCCGCACAGCCCGATCGGCGCCGGCTCCCCGTCGATCCAGCGGATCGAGTCGAGGTCTCCGTCGTCGAAGGTCCACAGACCGTCGGCCCCG
>Ga0207422_1004840_pt1 | contig 10448 bp, 10 predicted proteins | sample MarCyaLeptolynsp_FD_187757 | JGI IMG/M metagenome (GOLD analysis project Ga0207422, IMG submission 187757) | Marine cyanobacterial communities from Panama - species 1 Leptolyngbya sp. (SPAdes) | ecosystem: Environmental > Aquatic > Marine > Unclassified | place: Panama: Panama City | collected... | reverse complement strand
AGGATTGCCATGTCGCAATGCAGCGCATTGGGCAAGCATTCTCATGAATGTTGTCGCTTCGGTGTGGATAGCGTTGACGAGCGTGTTCCAGCCCGCTATCTGCCCGCGCCTACCGCGAGCCGAAGCACGATTGCTGGCTCGCTTGTGTGCCCAGATGGCGGAATTGGTAGACGCGCCGTCTTCAGGTGGCGGTGGGGGCAACCCCGTGGAGGTTCGAGTCCTCTTCTGGGCACCATTTACTCAAGAGCATGACGCAAGCTGAGGTCGATTCTTCGACATTCGGTCACAGGTGAAAATCACGCGATGAATTGCTCGATCGCTTGGACCAGCGCTGTATTCTTGGCTGAAATCAGTGCGTCCGGGTGTGGGTTGGAGAAGGTTCTGCGGTCGTTGTCGTAATACCGGCCCGAGGCATCAGCGAACTCTTCGCTAAGTGCGGCGCGAGCCAGGATGTCCGCCCCAATCGACAAATCATGGCCTTCCTGGCCATAGGCTTCCTTGACCATCTTGCTGCCAAGGAAAGAAGCGGGGTTCACCGCGATCATCGTGGGCCCAGCCTTCCCCAATTGCTCTGCCAGAGCGAAGGTCCACATTGTGATTGCCAGCTTGCTTTGCGCGTAAGCATCACTGTCCGTGAACGGCCGATGGGCAAGGAAATCGTCGAACTCGACCGAGGCCTGGGCCGCCGAAGACAGATTCACCACACGGGATGTGTTGTCCATGATGGGGAGCAGCGATTTGGTCAGCAGGTAAGGTGCAATCGTGTTCACAATGAAGCGAATGTCATGGCCGTCCGGTGTCAAAGACTGGGCCATCTTGAAGACGCCGGCATTGTTGATCAGCACGTCCAGCGCGTCGAAATCGGCACTGATTGCCTCAGCCAGCGATGTGACCTCGGAGAGCACCGACAGATCTGCGCGATAGGTCTTGATCTCGCCTGCTCCGGCGATGGCTGAAACTGCTTGGGCGGTTGCCGCGAGTTTGTCCGCATTTCGTCCATGAAGCAGCAGCGAGTGTCCCTCAGCTGCGAGCAATTTGGCGGTTTCGAACCCGATCCCGTCGGTGGCGCCGGTGATGGCAATTGTCTTGGTCATATCATCTGTCTCTGTATTTGAGGGGAGGCTGTTAGAAGGGAGCAGAGCCGTCTGAAGGGATGGTGGGCACGGTCCAGCGTTCTATGGCACTGACTGGTTCACCAATGGCTCCGTGTTGGTAGGGAATTTGGCCGTGTTCGCCATAAAGCCACAGCACGAAATTATGCCGCTCGCCTTTCTTGATCGGTTTGGAGGCATGCATTGCGCGGCCGTGGTGGATTAGCGCCATTCCAGGCTCGAAGGTCAGATCGGTGGCCTTCTTCGCAATCGGATCGATAAAGCGCACGGCTGAGCCTTCATACTCTTCGCCAGGAAGGTTGAGGTTTATGTTGAGCGTAACGCTGGACGCATCGGTGTGCGCCCGCAGGTCCTTGTCTCCGCCAGCCTGCCATTGGATCGAAAAGCCAAAGGTTTGGCTGTCATAGCCATAGATATCAGGGAACAGGAGCCGGGCGATCGGCCGCATGAAATGGTCCATCAGGTCTTGGTAGAATTGCTGGAACGTGGGCGCTGCAAGATAACCCTCAGAACGCGGGTCAAGCATGCCACCACCCTTGTTGAGCACGAGGCCATAGGGAGGTCGCAGCGGAATACCGGAATCGGCAACCCGTTCCATATAGGCCCTCAACTCGCGCAGCTTTCCCGGGTCGAAGAATTGCGCCTTGAAAACGCCGGGAAAGACCTCTTCAAACAGGTCTGCAACCGCACCTTCCTTGCTCGGGTCGTTCCAAGCGGTGTCGACAGCGCGCAAGAGTTGCGGCGAATAGATCGAACGATCGAGGACGATGCCGCCATGGCCGTTCGCTTGCTCCCATTCCGCCCAGGCGCTTTCAAAGACCTTGCGGTTGGTGTTCCAGAACTGGTGGACCGATGGCGCGCGCTGGAGCATCTCGTCGCGGCTGGGGCGGATGATGGTGCGTGCTTCGTCGAGGACGGCAGTAGACATGGGGATTGCCTTTCTTACTTAGGAATAGCGGACGAGAGTGCGGCTCTCGATGCTCTTGCGGGGGAGGGTGGCACGCGCATCGCCAGGAAGATCGAGCGCGCTGTGAGCCAATTGCGGGCGCCCACGATTGTCGTAGATGTTGAACACCACGATCTCGTCGGGCGTCATCGCGGATTGATAGAACCACTCGTGGCCCTTGTTGGCGGCAACGCCCAGGATCTGGCCAAAGCGATCAGGATAGACGAGGCCGATATCCATCCAGTCGTCGGCTTCGACAGAGCTTGGCCGAATGAAGCCAAGCGGTGATGTGGTGATCACTCGTTCAACCGGGCGCCACACATTGACGAAGCCATAGCCTGCCGCGTGGAACTCTTCGGCTCGAGCTGCTCCCACCAGGTCGGTAAGACGCTCTTCGGCTCCGGCTTTGCTGTAATCATTGTGGACGTTGCGAGCGGGTCGGCGCGGCGCTTCAGGATCATCGATCCGCACGGTGTGGTCGAACACGATGACCTCGCACGCTCCGATCTGAGCCTTGAGTAAGTCCTGCAATTCGCGGTCATAGCTTTCCTGCCAGAGATTGTTGGATTCGAAGTCCCGCACGCTCGATGGTTGGTTCAAGAACACCATGCCGTCTTGCGCTAAGCTGGGTTGGAAATCGCTGTGGCGGATATCCGCGACCTTGATGTCTGTGGGCACCAGCTCAGGCGAGACCAGGTTTCCGACGATCCCATCGACATCAAACTCAAAAGCCTGAGGGACCGATTTCTTGACGTGGTAGTTCACACTCGCGTCGATGTGCATCGCGGTTCTCCAAGATGGCAAGCAGGTTCTGCTTCGCCTTCCTGGGTTGAATATAATGCTCAAATAGGGATATAAATGGCGTGAAAATATAATCAGTTTTTAGAAAATGGATATAATATGGACACGCAATCGCTGCGTCTCTTCGTCATCGCCGCGGACTTGCTCAATATCAGCGCGGCGGGACGCCAATTGGGATTGGCTCCAGCTGTAGCGGGGGCTCGGCTTGCCAAGTTGGAAAATGAGGTGGGTGCCGATCTGCTGCATCGATCCACGCGCAAGGTCTCGCTGTCTTTGGAGGGGGCCGAGTTCTTGCCGTTTGCGAAGGAGATTGTCGCGCAGGCAGACGCCGGACTGGCCGCGATGGGCAAGGGCAGCCCTGAAGCCTCCGGCACGCTGCGTTTCGCTTGCTCGAGCACCTTCGCGCAGAAGTATGTTGTGCCATTACTGCCCGAATTTCTTGAACTCCATCCAAAGATCGATCTCGATCTGCGTTTCTCAGACACGCAGGCCAAGCTGATCGAAGGGGCGTTTGATTTGGCTTTGCGCAACCTTCCTATCGAAGACAGTTCGATGATGGGCCGCAAGCTGGCTGACGACACCAGAGTTCTCTGTGCCTCACCGGCCTATCTTGCACAGAATGGGATGCCCGAAACCCCGGAGGATCTGGCGGAGCATCGACTGATCACATTCGGCGATAGCGTCCGCACGTTGAGTGCCGTGGGAGAGCGGGAGTGCCAGTTCCCTCCTAGCTTCGCGAAAGAGCGAATTCGCTGTGACGACGGGACGAGCATTCGCCTGGCCACTATCGCCGGCGTTGGCATTTCCATGAATTCGCTTTGGAGTGTCCACCAGGAGCTGCGCGACCGGACCTTGGTGCGTGTTCTGGCCGATTACGAAGTCAAGGATGGCTCCGCAGTCTGGCTCATCTATCCCAAGTCAAACGTGCTTACGCCCAAGGTCCGCGTCATGATCGATTTTCTGGTCGAGCGCCTCGGCTCATCTCCCGTCTGGGAAGCCTGATCAAGGCTCGCCTAAGGGCTGTGACAGACCCAAGGCCCTGCAAAAATCCTGTTCCAAGCTGTGGCTGCGATGCTAGTCGGACTGCGACCCGGCTGTTGGCTGTGGTGAGGAGAGACAGGCATGATTATCGACGCATGGGGCCAGCACCCGACCTTGCGCCACTCGCAAGACCCGATCTTTGAATCGCTGCGGCGGTGGACCAAGACGCCCGCTCCTACCGAGCCGATCCCGATCGAGATGACTCTGGCAGCCATGGATGCAGGCGGGGTAGACACGATGCTGATCTGCGCCTGGTATGGCCCAAAAAGCGTGATGATCTCCAATGACGAAGTGGCCGACTTCGTAGCCTCCTCTGAAGGGCGATTCATCGGCATGGGGTCTGTCGATCTGTCAATTCCATCGCAGGTCTTTGGTGAAGTCCGACGCTGCGTCGAAGAGCTTGGCTTCAAGGCTATCAGGGTGTTGCCCTGGCTGTGGAGCACACCGCCCGACAATCGCCTGTTCTATCCTGTATATGTCGCGTGCAGCGAGCTGGGTGTGCCGGTGTGCATGCAGATCGGCCATACTGGCCCGCTGATGCCGTCAGAGCCAGGTCGGCCAATCTATCTTGATCAGGTCGCGCTCGACTTTCCTGATTTGAAGATCGTCGGCGGGCATATCGGCTATCCCTGGACCGAAGAGGCGATTGCGGTCGCGACCAAGCACCCCAATGTCTTCATCGACACCTCGGCCTACACGGCGAAGCGGTACCCACCCGAATTGGTCAGATATATGCGCGGCCACGGTCGGACTAAGGTTATGTTCGGGACAAATTATCCGATGATTATGCCCGGCCAGGCGCTGGATGGATTGGACGAACTGGGCCTCGATGAGCAAACCACCGACCTGTTTCTGCACGGCAATGCGAAGCGCGTATTTGCGCTGTGATGATGAGGTCAGCGACGCAAAGCTGACAGCGGGCATTGACCGCGCCCGGTGATGCTGCAATGCGGCACCCGTCCCAATCACAATCGGGCAGCTAGGAAGGCGACACAGTGACGGCAACGCGCAAGGGGATCATTCTGGCCGGAGGGTCTGGGACGCGGCTCTATCCGCTCACCAAGGGCGTTTCCAAGCAGCTGATGCCCGTCTTCGACAAGCCGATGATCTATTACCCGCTCAGCACTCTGATGCTGGCCGGCATCCGCGAGATCCTGATCATCACGACGCCTGAAGACAGCGAGCAATTCCAACGCGTGCTGGGCGACGGCCGCGACTGGGGGCTGGAGCTTAGCTATGCTGTCCAGCCCAAGCCCGAAGGCCTGGCCCAGGCATTCCATATTGGCGCTGATTTTGTCGGAAGCGATCCCAGCGCGCTGATCCTGGGCGACAATATATTCTATGGCCATGGTCTGCCCGATCTCCTCGGCAGCGCCGATGCGAGGACGGAGGGCGCCAGCGTATTCGCCTATCGGGTCAATGATCCGCAAGCGTTCGGCGTGGTCGAGTTTGACGGATCCGGCAATGCGATTTCAATCGAGGAAAAGCCCGAGCAACCCAAGTCGAACTATGCGGTTACCGGACTCTATTTCTACGATGGAACGGTGGTCGATCGCGCGCGCGATCTGAAACCATCGGCACGGGGCGAGCTCGAGATCACAGATCTCAATCGGCTCTATCTCGAAGATGAAGCGATGGCGGTCGAGATCATGGGGCGCGGCTATGCCTGGCTTGATACCGGCACGCACGGATCGCTGATCGACGCGGCGACCTATGTCCGCATCACCGAGGAACGACAGGGTCTAAAAATCTCCTGCCCCGAAGAGATTGCCTGGCGTCAGGGTTTTATTGACGATGCGCAGCTTGAGGCCCTGGCTCAGCCGCTGCGAAAGTCAGGCTATGGCGAATATTTGCGGCAGCTGCTGACAAACCCGGTCATGCCATGAACGTCATTTCTTGCGACATTCCCGGCCTGCTGATCATCGAACCGCGAGTGTTCGGGGATGAACGCGGCTTTTTCATGGAATCGTGGAACGCTACCGCCTTTGCGGAAGCCGGGCTCGATATGAATTTCGTGCAAGACAATCACAGCCGGTCGCAAAAGGGCGTGCTGCGCGGGATGCACTTTCAAAATCCCGGCGCGCAGGGGAAGCTGCTGCGTGTGACCAGTGGTGCCGTGTTCGATGTGGCGGTTGATCTGCGTCGCTCGTCTGATCACTTTGGAAAGTGGTTTGGCGTCGAGCTATCGGCTGAGAACAAGCGCATGTTCTGGGTGCCAGAAGGCTTTGCCCATGGCTTCCTTACGCTCGAAGACGACACCGACTTCATGTACAAATGCACCGCGCCCTATGCTCCCGAACATGAGCATTCACTGGTCTGGAATGATCCGGCCGTAGGGATCGATTGGCCCCTGAACGGGATTGAGCCGATTATTTCGGACAAGGACCGCGATGGTGCCCAACTCGCAACTGTAGAGACCTATCCATGAAGGTGCTCATCACAGGCGCGGCAGGACAGCTGGGAACGGCGCTTCAAGGTTCGGCGCCGGCCGAGGCGCAGATCACCGCGATCGATGTGGCCGAATGCGATTTGACCGACAGCAGTGCTTTGCGAGAGCTGATCGTTGAACTGCAGCCCGACATCCTTCTCAACGCGGCTGCCTATACCGCTGTCGATCGGGCCGAAAGCGAGGAGGAGCTCGCCCAGGCCATCAATGCAAATGCGGTGGCGACAATGGTCAGCGCAATCGATGAATGTGGTGGCAGACTGGTGCATGTGTCGACCGACTTCGTGTTCGATGGAGAAGCATCGCGCGCCTATCAGGCCGGCGATCAGCGCAATCCGATTTCGGCCTATGGCCGCACCAAGGCGGCGGGCGAAGACGCGCTGCGACCGAGCGACATCCTGGTTCGGACAGCATGGGTCTACGCCGCCGGTGGGGCAAACTTCGTTCGGACCATGGTCAGGCTGATGCGCGAACGCGACGAGCTTGGTGTGGTCGCTGATCAGATCGGTGCGCCAACTTGGGCGAGCAGCCTGGCGAAGGTTCTTTGGGGCTTGGTCGATACCAAGGCTGAAGGCGTGTTTCACTATAGCGATGCGGGCGTGGCGAGCTGGTATGACTTTGCCGTTGCGATTGCCGAAGAGGCGCATGATCTGGGTCTGATCGAGCGTATTCCCACCATCCGGCCGCTGACTACTGAGGATTATCCAACCCCAGCCAAGCGGCCCAAATTCTCGCTATTGGACAGTCGCTCGACGCATTCACAGATCGGCACCGAGCCGGTGCATTGGCGCACCAATCTGCGGCTCATGCTCAAAGAGGAACAATCACTTGGCTAATCTGCTTGTTACAGGCGGCGCGGGCTTCATCGGCGGCAATTTCGTCCATTACTGGGGTGAAAAGCGCCCCAATGATACGATTATCGTGCTCGACGCGCTGACTTATGCTGGCAATCGGTCAACCATCGCCGGTGTCGAACAGGCCGAGCTGATCGAGGGCGATATTTGCGACACCGATCTGGTCGAGCAATTGCTGCGCGATCGCGACATCGCCACAATCATTCACTTCGCGGCTGAAAGCCATGTTGATCGATCGATCACCGGGCCCGATGCCTTTATCGAGACCAACATCCTTGGCACCAACAGCCTGCTCAAAGCTGCGCGCGCGGTGTGGCTGGATAGCGGGAGCGGCAAGGATCACCGCTTTCATCACATCTCGACCGACGAAGTGTTCGGATCGCTTGGAGCCGATGATCCGGCGTTCAGCGAAACCACACCCTACGCTCCGAATTCGCCCTATTCGGCGTCGAAGGCGTCGTCCGATCATCTGGTGCGCGCCTACCACCACACATTCGGCCTGGATGTGACGACCAGTAATTGTTCGAACAATTATGGTCCCTATCAATATCCGGAAAAGCTGATCCCGCTATTCTTCCTCAACGCGCTCTCGGGCCGGAATCTGCCCATCTATGGTGACGGAATGAATGTCCGCGACTGGCTGCATGTCGAGGATCATTGCCGCGGCATTCATGCATGCCTTGATCGCGGCGTTCCGGGCGAGACTTACAATATTGGCGGCGGGGCGGAGCTTCCCAATATGACGGTGATCGACACGATCTGCCGCGAAGTCGATCTGGCCTTTGCCGAGATTGATGGACTGGCGGAACGTTATCCCGATGCACCTGCAGCCAAAGGTGGGCAAAGCAGCAGCCTCAAGACCTTTGTAACGGATCGCGCTGGCCATGATCGCCGTTATGCGATTGACGAAACCAAAGCCCGCGCGGAACTGGGCTATGCCGCTCAGCACGGCTTTGACGAAGGCTTGAGGCAAACCTTGCGCTGGTATCTCGACAATGAAGATTGGTGGCGCCCGCTGCTCACCCAGGGGTGATCAGGCGATCAATCAGCCGTGCTTGGTGGCAATGATCGCGGCGATCTGTTCGCTCGCCGTGCCATCGCCATAGGGATTGTGCGCTTGCGCCATAGCGGCATAGGCCGCCGGGTCGTCGAGCAAGCGCTCCACGTTGGACACAATTTGCTGGGTGTCGGTACCAACCAGCTTTGATGTGCCCGCCGCGACACCCTCAGGCCGTTCGGTCGTATCGCGCATCACCAGAACCGGTTTGCCCAGGCTTGGCGCTTCCTCCTGGATGCCGCCGGAATCGGTCAGAATCAGGTCAGATGCTTCCATCATCGCGACGAAGTTGAGGTAATCCAGCGGCTCGATCAGCGCGACATTGTCGATCCCGCCCAAGGCAGGCTGCATCACGTTCACAACATTGGGATTGGGATGCATGGGATAGATTATCGCGGTGTCTTCGCGGGTCGCGAGCGCCTTCAGGGCTTCGGCAATCTGTTCCATTCCAACGCCAAAATTCTCACGCCGGTGCGCTGTCACGGCGACAATACGCTTGCCTGCAAACCTTGCGATCAGTGGAGCGACGACCGGCGCCAGTCCGGGTTCGGAAGCGATCCGTTCGCGCACGGTCAGCAGCGCATCGATGACCGTGTTGCCCGTGATGTGAATGCCCGCATCAGCGACGTTCTCTGCACGCAGCGCGCTGGCCGCTTGTTCGGTTGGCGCGAAGTGCAAATCGGCGATTGTGCCGGTGACCTTGCGGTTCACCTCTTCGGGCCACGGAGCGTAGATGTCGCCACTGCGCAAGCCGGCTTCGACATGACCCACAGGAATGCGGCGGAAATAGCAGGCCATCGTCGCCATCATTGTGGTCAGCGTATCGCCATGGACCAGCACCCGATCGGGTTGTTCGGCGTCGAGCGCTTCGCCAAATTTGGTGATGATGCGGGCGGATAGTGCATCGAGGCTTTGCCCCGGTTGCATCAGATCAAGATCGATATCAGGATCGATGCCTGCCAGATCGAGCACTTGGTCCAGCATTTCGCGGTGCTGCGCGGTCACAGCGACCCGCACGTCGAAATGGCCAGAGGCACGCAAAGCCCGAACCACCGGGAACATTTTGATCGCCTCAGGCCGAGTGCCGAAGGTGACCAGGATTTTGGCCTGGCCGGGATGCGCACTCATTGTTTGAGCATTCCACGCGTATCAAACACGACCTTGTCGGCAAGGCTCGCCAGGTCGAGATGTTTGAAGGCGTCGTGATCTACCAGCACGACAACAATCTCTGCTGCGGCAAGCGCTTGGTCAAGATCAGTCAGCTGGGCTCCGGTGCCCTCAAGGCCTTTGGGAAGGCTTTCGGTAAAGGGTTCGACCACCAGCACGCGGTCGCCGCGGTCAGAGGCGAGGTTTTCAGCAATCTCAAGCGCGGGGCTCTCGCGGAAGTCATCAATATTGGGTTTGAAAGCCAGTCCAAGCAGCGCCACTTTGGCGTCGGGAATGGCATCGACCAATCCCCTGATCTTGGCTTCGGTATGGACCGCTTTGTGATCATTGACCTCGCGCGCTGTGCGCACCAGCCGCGCAGTTTTTGGCGCTCCCGCGACGAGGAACCACGGATCGACTGCGATGCAATGACCGCCAACGCCCGGGCCCGGCTGGAGGATATTCACACGCGGATGGCGATTGGCGAGGCGGATCACTTCCCAGACATCCACGCCGATCTCGTCCGCGATCATCGACAGTTCGTTGGCGAATGCGATGTTGACGTCGCGAAAGCTGTTTTCGACCAGTTTGACGGTCTCAGCTGCGCGGGCATCCGTGCGCAGGCAGTCGCCTTGGACGAAGCTGGAATAGAGGGCCGCAGCGCGCTCAGCGCATTCAGGCGTGATGCCACCGATCACGCGGTCATTGGAGACCAGCTCTTTGACGATTTTGCCCGGCAATACACGCTCAGGGCAATAGGCGACAGCAATGTCGCTGTTCGATGTGTCGCCGGTTTTGGGCAGCTTCAGGTCTGGACGGGCCTTAGCGATAATCTCGGCCACGCGCTCGGTCGTTCCGACAGGCGATGTGCTTTCGACGATCACGCAGGCTCCGGGAAGCAGCTTGGGCGCGATTGACCGCGCCGCTTGCTCGACAAAACGAATATCGGGCTGTTTGCCGTCGCCGAGCGGGGTCGGCACAGCAATCATGTAGAAATAGGCTTCTGGAACCGCATTGGAGGCGACCAGGCGGCCAGCTTCGACGC
>Ga0207422_1004839_pt1 | contig 10449 bp, 4 predicted proteins | sample MarCyaLeptolynsp_FD_187757 | JGI IMG/M metagenome (GOLD analysis project Ga0207422, IMG submission 187757) | Marine cyanobacterial communities from Panama - species 1 Leptolyngbya sp. (SPAdes) | ecosystem: Environmental > Aquatic > Marine > Unclassified | place: Panama: Panama City | collected... | reverse complement strand
AATACATGAAACCGCGGGCTGGTCGATGTCATGTCCGATCGGCAACTCCGGTGCCGCTGTCTTAAGCCGCCGGCTGGCCGTGTCCGACTGCCTCGTCCGTCGCGGCGATCTGGCCGTGTCCCGGTACGGCGCTGATAAGCGCCCTTGTGTAAGGGCTGCTCGAATGGCGAAACAACTTCTCAAGATCCTCCGAAAGTCCAAACAAACCGTGCTGGTCCGTATTCACGTTCCCTCGCGTCATCGGGAAACTGAATCGCATTACACGACCAAGTCATAGGTTAATGCGGGTATCAAGATAGGCGCCCATGGAGCCGCTTTCGGCGATTTGGGCCTTTCAGCGGAACACGACCAGGGTCTGAGGAAGAACGAACGGCTACAGTCTCACATCATCCGAACCGTCGGCGCAAACGAAAGAGGCAGCGGTTCAGATCGCACGGCTCGGCTCAGCCGTTCCCTTCGACGCAGTCAGCCGTCTCCGCCATCTTCAGCTTTCGGTGGCAACTGATCTCCCGTCAGACTTTGCGCAGCCACAGGGTTGAAGCCATGAAACACGGGGGGGTAAGCTTCCGTGGCTGCATGACTTCGGCACGGTCGTCGGAATGTTAGGCGGACCGACGTCGTACGTTTGACAAGGCCCTTATGATCGTTGAGCTACTCTGACTCAACGCACTCGATATCGACCTCTCCCCTACGAAGGTCACTTTGTTCATCCGCCACCCAAGTGATCAACCCGCGCGCCCCGAAGTAAGTGCCGCTGCCACCGATCACGATGTTCTCCACCGGTTCAATCGGCGCTCCGTCGATGGTCGGGTCCAGCATCCGATAGTTAGCACTGATGGCAATCGTGCCGCCAGGAAGCATGTAGTGACCGTGCCCAATCAGGCGAAAGGTGCCATCTTCGGAGCCCTGCGATACCACACTGTGAAAATACTTCTCTCCAATTTCGTCGCCATTCTCGTCAAACAGACGCACAAATCCAAACCGACTGTCGCCGACATCTACGCCCGGCTCGCCTTGGTCCACGATGCTGATTGGGCCGTATTCGCCAAAGACAACGAACTCACCACAAGCCTCTCCTTCGGTCGCTTGAGCAATCGGCGAAGTTGCGCCCACGACCAGCGTCAGGCCGAAGACAACTGCTGAAGCCAATACAATCTGCATGAATTGCCTCTTTCGATCTTGAAGCTTGCACGAACACCAAGCCCATTAGGACCACCGGGTTATCTTCTGCCGAAACCCTACGTTTGGATGCTGTGCGACCGCAACACCATTCCACGGGCCAGCCCTCGGTTCGATCCGTACCCGACGACTACAGGAGAGACAAGAGAGAATGCGCTTGCTGTTGCCGGTGCAAAAACAGGGTGGAATTCCTCTTGGGTGCTGATTGAGACCGTTCTACCGAAAGGGGAGGTGTCGAGGCATATATTGGGGGCTCTGCGTTCTAGATCGCGCCTGATGAGATCCACGTGTTCGACTTTTCGCGCGAGTTTCGCTCGGTTGTCGCCGAAACCTCGGTTATGACGGGTGTGATTATCCCACACGAAGCGGTCGGCTACGATCCGGGACGCCACGTCGCCTACATGAAACTTGCAGGAGCATTGTCGGTAGGGCGGTTCCTCATGGTCAGTTTCTTCGCCTTGAAGAACCAACTACCGCATGTTCAACATAATTCGAGGCGGCCGAAGATACAGTTTGTCGGTATCGGGCCCCCTTGTCGAACCTGCTAACTCTTTGTTGCAAAGAAAGTTTCTCAGATTCTCGGGGCCGGTGCATCCACTACCCTGAGATATCCCGGCTAGGCTGGTTGCTCCAAGCTATGTGCCGATAGAGTTCGGCAACATCGCTGGCATAGCTCTGGATGTCGCAGAGGGGACTGTCCGGCAACGTCTCGCGGATACTGGTCTTGAGCCTCACGAGATCCTGGACATTGCCCGTCAGTCTTGACGCGATGTCGACAAAGTCCAATTCGTCAGTAGCGATCAGCTCGCTGCACCCTGCGGCGTTCAGGAAACTTGCGCCCATGCGCCCGCAAAAGTTGTCGCCCGCCAGCGTCACCACCGGTACGCCCATCCACAAGGCATGGCAGGTCGTGGTGCCGCCATTGTAGGGCATGGTATCGAGGGCGATATCGATGCGGTCATAGGCGCGCATGGCTTGGGCAAACGGTTCCGGCCCTTCGAGAGTGAGACGATTGTCCGCGATACCCTTTGCTGCGAAGTGCCGGCGATATCGATTGCGTGCCTCGTCCTCGCGGAATGCCGCACATTTCATCAGCAAGCGGCTGTCCGGCACGGCATCCAGAACCTTCGCCCACAATGCGAGGGTGGGTTCCGTGATCTTGGGCAGGTGGTTAAGCGAGCCGAAGACGACAGGGCCGACCGGCTTGCGCGGATTGGGCCGCGGCATGCTTTGCGGCGGCACAAAACACAGGAACGCGTGGGGTAGCCGGGCGATCCTCTCGCTCACCAGCCGCTCCGCGCTTTCAGGCGCTACAATGGGGTCGGCAATCAGATAATCGACCGGTCCGAACCCCGTCGAGTGCGGGTAGCCGATGAAACACGCCTGCACCGGCGCCGGGCGATAGGCCATCACGGCGAGCCGGGTTCCCTGGGTGTGGCCCGAGAGATCAATCAGCAGATCAAGATTGTCGGCGGCGATCGTTTTTGCCAGGCCGCGGTCGTCGAGCTCGCCGACCGTCCTGACATGCGCGACGTCCTGCATTTGCCCTTCTGCGAGCTTGGCCGGCGCTCCACTGTCATAGACGATACTGTCGATGCGGTGGCCGCGATGGGCGCGAAGCAGCGGGCCGACGAACTGGGCCACGGGATGCGTGCCGGCGAGGTCGGCGGTCAGATACCCGACACGAAGGCGTTCGCCGGGCTCGCGGCGCGTCGTCTTGAGTTCCCTGATCCCCTTTGTCCACGGCGCGGTCAGGAGTTTGTGCTTCGAGAGCTTCTCCTGCGGACTGATGACGGGATCGTAGAGCAGTGCCATCAGGTATCCCCTGGCCGCCATCGCTCGCGGTTCAGGCACGTTCACCAAGCCTTCGAGAATCTCATAAGCCTCGTTTAGCCTGCCGAGGTTGACGAGACACTTCGCGACGGACTCCTTCGCCTCAGGATAGTCGGGGTCAATGTCGGCGACCTTGCGGTAGCAGCGCAGCGCTTCGTCATAGAGGTGGCTGCCCAAGGCCGCGTAGCCCAGATTCGCCCAACAGTCGGCAGTTTCGGGATTCTCTTCGACAAGCTTGCGCAGGATGTCGAGTGCCTGTGCCTGCTGATCATTCTCCCACATCAATCTTGCCAGGCGGATTCCGGTAGCGCCCAGCTCGCCGGCAAGCGCGATGGCGCGGCGGTAGGCTTCCGCCGCTACCTTGGTGTCGCCGGTCTCCTCTGCTGCTTGCCCCAAGGCTCGCCACAACTGCGTTGACTTGCTGTCCTGCCGGAGCGCCTTTCGCAGCCAGGTGATGGCCTGCCGCGGCTCGCCGAGGCGCAACAACGACAATCCCAGTTGGCGTTGCACCGGAAACCACTCGGGCGCGCGTGCTGCGCATTCGCGCAAGGCTGACAGCCCCTGTTCCATATCGCCGCGCTCGATATGCGTGACGCCAAGATTGAAATAGGCCGCTGGCGCCACGTCGGGCTGCTGTGTCGCCCGGCGATAGAGGTCGACTGCGTCGTCGATCCGCCCACGGACCTTCGCGATACGGCCCAGGTTGGTCAGTGTCGCGGCATGGTCCGGCCATTGTTCGAGGATCGCTCGATAGGTGCGTTCCGCTGTGGTCAGCTGGCCGTCACGCTGAGCCGCGACAGCTTGGGCGAATTGTTCGGCTGCTTCCGCTGGTAGCTCAGGCACCGGCCGTGTCGTCAGCCTCCGTCAGCCAGGATCGCTCCTCGCCGACCGAGAGCACGCGGCGAATTTCGTCGGTCTTGAAGCCCAACGCCATGGGACGGATGACGTCCGGCAGCGCGGCGACGTCGTAAAGCTCTTCGATGATGCCATCGATACGCAGCCAATGCACAGCATCACCACTCTCAAGATCAATGATCCACAACCCGCAGCGCGGATCGGCATCGTTCTTTTTCAGTGCGTCATCCAGCGGCAGATCCTGGAATGCCTTGTTATCGCGTGGCTTCGACAGGCCGACGATCGCAAACTTGCCATGGATCGCAAGCCCACGCCCGTATCCCGGGCAAAATGCCACGCGCTCGAAAGCGCCGCTCTTGGGATCGATATAGCCCAGGTAACCATGGCCGGAATCGAGCAGCCATAGCCTACCATCGTGCCAACGCGGCGAGTGCGGCATGGAGAGACCATCCGCAACGATCTCGTTCCCTTGGACGTCGATCACGATGCCGCCGTCGACCCTGCGGTCGCGCCAGCCGTCGCCGACATCCGACCGGCAAACCGCCGTGACATATGCGGGTCTGCCGTCTTTCATCGCCAGACCGTTCAAGTGACAGCGGTCTTCGGCCGCGAGCTTGGTGATGAAAGGTGGCTTCCAAAGCGGCGCGAAACTGTCGTTCTCGTCGACGGTAGCGAGGCAACTGAACAGCGTATTGACGAAATTCAGACGACCGTTTCCGTCGACCGCGACGTCGTGAATGTCGAGATCGCCCGTGGTCCAGGCCATGCGCGGGACATAGACCCGGTCGTAGCCCTCCACCGCCGCACCCGCGGGCAGCGTGTTGACGAAGCGCCACAGTTGATAGAGCGTCGAGAGATAAAGCACGTCGCCTTGGGCATAAAGTCCCATGGCCCTGTTGAACGTTCGCTCGAAAATCGAAAGTCGGCCATCCGCTTGCAGGCCGATCAAGAAAAGCTTGCCCGCTTGATAGGTCGAGAAGGCCAAGCTCAGCTTTTGCTCGGCAAGCCATGACGGGAACTGGCGCGAAGCGGTCAACTCGAACTTGAGCTGCTCCCTGGTGCTTCGATCCATGCGCTACCTTACTTTCCTCTCGGTCTCATTTGACAAGCCGGTCTCTTTGTTCCCACCTCATACTTGTACGCCCATCCTTCAACATGAACGTCGAGCGAGTGTCGCGCGACAGAGAGGCGTGCCAGCGGATCGTAAAGATCAAGGGTGTGCCTGTCATTTACTTTGTCCGCACATGGGTATGATGTAGTCCACCAAGGGATGCCGGTGACGAAATCTTGCCGATCGAGTGAATTGGCCGAAACTTGGGGGCGTCTTTCGCCAATCCCAAAAGAGTCAGGTAGTCGATGTAGTAGCTGGCATATCAGTAAAGTAGATTTTTGGTACGTCCTTCGTTTATGACGACAATATCATACTTCCTTTCCGTGGCGGTCCAGGACGTAGTGCGCGTCGAACAGAACCATTTATTGTTTTGACACTTTAGTTGAAAAGACCATTTGGTGCCCTAATTTTTTCGGTACAATAGACAAACCATAGTAGAGCCAACAGATTGGGGTGGCGTATATGGACCCCTACGTTGACGGATGTATTGGCCGGCCGTGCTGCGAAATGCGAGCGTTGCTTGGCAATGACCTCCCTGGGTTCCTGTCACATAGAAGACTGCTCGGAGCTGCAATCCGCGCAGCGCCCATGGTCGATTGCATCTCATGACCAACCGAACCCAGGTCCCTTCTTTTTGCCTGGATGCGAGCCGCCTCGGTGACCGCCACGGTTTTGACGAATGGAGGGAGGCCGTCCGCGAGGTCTACGACGTTGAGCCGCTTTCAGTTGGCCCCAGTCGAGAAGAAAAGGTCACCGCCTGGCTTGCAGGCAATCTAATCTTTTCGGACGTTGCGTTTTCTCCCCAGTCTTTCAACCACCACTCCCACCATCTGGAGAACGGCAAATACTTGTCGTTTCAAATCTACCGAAAGGGGGGATGTCGGGGCATATTTGGGGACGCTGCGTTCGAGATGGCGCCCGACGAGATCCACATATTCGACTTTTCGCGCGAGTTTCGCTCGGTAGTTTCCGAACCCTCTGTCGTAGCGGGCGTGATTATCCCGCACGAAGCGGTCGGCTACGATCCGGGACTTCACGCCGCCTACATGAAACTGCCAGGAACACTTCCAGTAGGCCGCTTCCTCGTGGACAGTTTCTTCGCCTTGAAGAACCAACTGCCGGATGTTCAACAGGGTGAAGCGAGCAAGCTGGCGGAAGGATTCTGTAGCCTGGTGCACAGCCTTATGATTTGTGAACAGCCCGACCGGACCGGGCTACAAGGCCTCCAGAGTGATCGCGGCATGGAGATCAAAGCCTATGTAGACCGGCACCTGTCGACGCCGGGCCTAGACGTCGACCATCTTTGCCGGACATTCAACGTGTCGCGATCCTCTCTCTATCGAAAATTTGCTGCGACCGGCGGTGTTTCGCAGTACATCACCCAGCGTCGGCTCGATCGTATCTTTCATCAGCTCATGTCTTCGCCGCCGTCGCGCGGGCGCGTGAAGGAGATCGCCGATCGATGGGGTTTTGAAGACCCGGGCTACTTCAGTCGATGCTTTCGCCAGCGCTTCGGTGTCCCGCCATCGAAAGCACTGGGAGCAGGCCCGGAATCGTTCCGAACGGCGCTGCCAGGCGCCGAAGGCGGTCAGCAGGTGGGTGCCTGGCTCAAAAGCATCTAGCGGTTGATGATTGACGGTTGTTCGGCCGTTTCGTGACACAAGAATCCAACAAAAATTGAAACACCAGTCCATGGACTGATGATGGGTTGTCGCTGTCCAATGACGCTGACACGAATGCGTGGGCTGAAACTGTTCGCGGATTGTGGGCGAGATGAATGAGATGGTGTGTCAGAGCATCCGTCTTGTTTGGGTGCGGGTCGCCGGAAAGAAGCTTTTTTAGACTCTGCTTCACAGAGCAGAAATAGCCAGCGACAGGCCTCAGCATTGCTCGCATCCCCGCGACCGGCAGGAAGGGGGGGTGCACTATGTCCATCCTCATTGGCGATAGCACGAACAATACAATCGATGGGACGAGCGACGGCGATCTCATCCTGGCCGGTAAGGGCGATGATACGGTCAATGCCGGCGACGGCAATGACCGCGTCTTGGGCGGTAAGGGCGACGACACGCTCAATGGCGGCGAAGGTCGCGACACGCTGGTCGGTGGACGCGGTGATGATGAGCTTGATGGCGGAAGCGGCAATGACCGGCTCTTTGGCGGCTCGGGCCATGACAGACTGACGGGCGGTGCCGGCAACGACTGGATTGTTGGCGGCTCCGGCTTCGACACCGCCGTCTTTTCCGGAAGTTTCAGCGAGTCGACCATTACCGTCGGATGGTTCGGCAAAATCAAAATCACTGGTCCCGACGGTGTCGACTGGCTGTACGGGGTCGAGGCGCTAGAGTTCGACGATGGTACCGTCTTCCTGGACGGCCGAAACAATCGTCCGTTCGCGACCGACGACGACGGCGCCGTCGACGCAGGCGAAATTCTCAACGTCGCGGCAGGCGCCGGCCTGTTGACCAACGATACGGATCTCGAAGGCGATCCTTTGACCGTGACGGCGGTCGAGGGCGGTGGCGCCAATGTCGGCGCGGCGCTGCTGCTCAGTTCAGGTGCCCTGGTAACGGTCGCGGCCGACGGCAGTTATGTCTACGACACCAACGGCGCCTTTGCCGGCCTCGCCCTGGGGGAGACGGCGACGGACACATTCACCTACACGGTTTCCGATGGCCAGGGCGGGACCGATACGGCGACCGTGACGATCACGGTGACCGGGGTCATCGTTGACGCGAACGAGGCGCCGACGGTGTCTCTGGCCAATACGCTCACCACTCTCGACGAGGACACGGACACGTCGTCGCGTGTGAAGGTGGCCGATATCGTGGTCACGGACGATGGCTTCGGCACCAATGACCTGAGCTTGAGCGGGACGGACGCCGGCCTGTTCGAGATCGACGGCACGGAGCTGTTCCTGGTCGCGGGCGCAGGCCTGGACTTCGAGACGAACCCGTCGCTCGACGTGACGGTCGAGGTTGACGACGCGGGCGTAGGCGGGGCGCCGGACGATACGGCCGTGTTGTCGATCGCGGTGACGGATGTCAACGAGGCACCTTCGGTGTCGCTGGCCAATCAGGTCGCCAACCTGGCCGAGAACACGGACACGTCGTCGCGTGTGAAGGTGGCGGACATCTTGATCACCGATGACGCGCTCGGCACCAATAACCTGAGCCTGTCGGGTGCTGACGCGGCGCTGTTCGAGATCGACGGCATGGAGCTGTTCCTGGTCGCGGGCGCAGGCCTGGACTTCGAGACGAACCCGTCGCTCGACGTGACGGTTGAGGTCGACGATGCGGGCGTGGGCGGTGCGCCGGACGACACGGCCGTGTTGTCGATCGCGGTGACGGATGTCAACGAGGCGCCTTCGGTATCGCTGGCCAATCAGGTCGCCAACCTAGCCGAGGACACGGACACGACATCGCGTATCAAGGTGGCCGATATCGTGATCACCGATGACGTGCTCGGCACGAACGGCCTGAGCCTGTCGGGCGTGGATGCCGGTCTGTTCGAGATCGACGGCACGGAGCTGTTCCTGGTCGCGGGCGCGGTTCTGGACTTCGAGACGAACCCGTCGCTCGACGTGACGGTTGAGGTCGATGACACGAGCGTTGGGGCAACGCCGGACGATACGGCCAACCTGTCGATCGCGATCGGCGATATCAACGCCGCACCGACGGTGGCGCTGGCGAACCAGGTCACCAACCTCGACGAGGACACGGACACATCGTCGCGTGTCAAGGTGGCGGATATCGTGGTGACCGACGACGGGGAGGGCGTGAACGTCCTGAGCCTGTCGGGTGCTGACGCGGCGCTGTTCGAGATCGACGGCACGGAGCTGTTCCTGGTCGCGGGCGCAGGCCTGGACTTCGAGACGAACCCGAGCCTGGACGTCACCGTCGAGGTCGATGACGCGGGTGTGGGCGGGACGCCGGACGATACGGCGTTACTGTCGATCGCGATCGGCGATGTGAACGCCGCACCGACGGTGGCGCTGGCGAATACGGTCACCAACCTCGACGAGAACACGGATACGTCGTCGCGCGTCAAGGTGGCGGACATCGTGATCACCGACGACGGGGAAGGCGTGAACGTCCTGAGCCTATCGGGCGCGGATGCCGGTCTGTTCGAGATCGACGGCACGGAGCTGTTCCTGGTCGCGGGCGCAGGCCTGGACTTCGAGACGAACCCGTCGCTCGACGTGACGGTCGAGGTTGACGACGCGGGCGTAGGCGGGGCGCCGGACGACACGGCCAACCTTTCGATCGCGGTGACGGATGTCAACGAGGCTCCGACAGTAGCTCTGGCTAACACGACGACGGCTTTGCCCGAGGACACAGACACGACATCGCGTGTGAAGGTTGCGGACATCGTGATCACCGATGACGCGCTCGGCACCAATAACCTGAGCCTGTCGGGCGCGGATGCCGGTCTGTTCGAGATCGACGGCATGGAGCTGTTCCTGGTCGCGGGCGCAGGCCTAGACTTCGAGACGGACCCGAGCCTGGACGTGACCGTTGAGGTCGATGACGCGGGTGTGGGCGGGACGCCGGACGATACGGCGTTACTGTCGATCGCGGTGACGGATGTCAACGAGGCTCCGACAGTAGCTCTGGCTAACACGACGACGGCTTTGCCCGAGGACACCGACACGACGTCACGTATCAAGGTGGCGGACATCGTGATCACCGACGACGCGCTGGGGACGAACGGCCTGAGCCTGTCGGGCACGGACGCGGCGCTGTTCGAGATCGACGGTACGGAGCTGTTCCTGAAGGCTGGGACATCGCTGGACTTCGAGACAGCTCCAAGCCTGGATGTCACCGTCGAGGTCGATGATGCGGGTGTGGGCGGTGCGCCGGACGACACGGCGTTGCTGTCGATCGCGGTGACGGATGTCAACGAGGCGCCTTCGGTATCGCTGGCCAATCAGGTCACCAACCTGGCCGAGAACACGGACACGTCGTCACGTATCAAGGTGGCGGATATCGTGATCACCGATGACGCACTCGGCACCAATAACCTGAGCCTGTCGGGCGCTGACGCGGCGCTGTTCGAGATCGACGGTACGGAGCTGTTCGTGAAGGCCGGGACGTCGCTTGACTTCGAGACGGCCCCGAGCCTGGACGTGACGGTCGAGGTTGACGACGCGGGCGTGGGCGGTGCGCCGGACGATACGGCGCTACTTTCGATCGCGGTGACGGATGTCAACGAGGCTCCGACGGTGTCGCTGGCTAATCAGGTCGCCAACCTGGCCGAGGACACGGACACGTCGTCGCGTGTCAAGGTGGCGGACATCGTGATCACCGATGACGCGCTCGGCACCAATAACCTGAGCCTGTCGGGTGCTGACGCGGCGCTGTTCGAGATCGACGGCACGGAGCTGTTCCTGAAGGCTGGGACGTCGCTGGACTTCGAGACAGCTCCAAGCCTGGACGTGACAGTTGAGGTCGATGACACGAGCGTTGGGG
>Ga0207422_1004837_pt1 | contig 10453 bp, 10 predicted proteins | sample MarCyaLeptolynsp_FD_187757 | JGI IMG/M metagenome (GOLD analysis project Ga0207422, IMG submission 187757) | Marine cyanobacterial communities from Panama - species 1 Leptolyngbya sp. (SPAdes) | ecosystem: Environmental > Aquatic > Marine > Unclassified | place: Panama: Panama City | collected... | reverse complement strand
CGCGCTCGGCGACGAAACGGGCCACCGCCTCGGCATGGACGATGATGTTCGGGTGGCGCTCCCGCCCTGCCGCGAGCAGCCGCGCCATCGCAGCGTCCACCGCCTCCGGATCGGTACTCGATCCGGACCATGCGCGCACGAACGAGCTGGCGACAACCACGGAGCCTCAGCGTACCAACCCGGTTCGCTCGGAACGAGCGGCGGCTTCTGCCCGCGCCGCACGCCGCAGCCACGCCTGAGGCTGCAGCGAGGTCTCCAGCCTCAGCGACGCGGACTGCCGCGACGACAGCCACCACAGCTCGTTTCCGTCGTCGGAGAGGCGGAGGTTGGCCACCGGGACGTTGACGTCCAGGTCGAGCAAGACCTCATCGGTCGTCAGATCCCAAACCGCAATCGCGCGGCCATCGAACGTGGAGGCGACGAGGCGGCCATGACGTGGCCCGGTCGCGACGTAGCGATACCCGCGGCGCTCGTCGAGCCACTGCCGGCCGTCCTCCTCCGCGCGGTAGTGGGCCACGCCGTCGTTCGAGGCAACGACCCAACCACCATGGCCGTCGGCCACGATGCCGAACACCGCCGCGCCGCCGACGCGAAGCGTCGCCACCTTGTCGAGCGACTCGACGTTCCAGACGTTGACACGCCCCGCGAGATCGCCGGATGCGAGGGTTCGACCGTCTTGCGTGAGCGCGAGCGACGAGACCGCGGCATTGTGTCCTTGCACTCGCCCCCGCGCCTGTTCCCCGCTCGCGGACCACAGCGCCACCCCGTACGGAGCCTTGTGCTCGATGGCGAGAGTGTCACCGCTCCGCACGACGGAATTGATGTTGGTGCCTCGATCCTCGAAGCGGCGCCGCAGCTGCCACTTGTTCCCGTCGGCTCGCCAGTAGCTCAGCTGCCCACCGAAGGACATCGTGCCCACCTCGCCGCCCGGCGCGGTGAACACAAAACCGGGTGGCTCTGAATCCGGCAGCTCGATGACTTGCGCCGCGCCACTGTGCGGGTCGACCGACACGAGCTTGGGCTCGGTTCCGTGGGCGACGACGAGCCGACCGTCGATGAGCTCGACGACCCGCTGGACCGCGTGTCCCACGGCACGGACCTCGGGCGCGCCATCGGTCCGGACCGACCACGAGACGACCTGACTCGGCGTGAAGGCCGACAAGGTCCCCCGCCCGTCATCGTGCAGCGCAAAGACGGTCTCCCGCGGCGAATCGAACACCGACCGGACCCGTCGGGCGTCGAGATCGGTCACCGCGATCGTTTCGTCAAAACCCGCCGACGAAACGAACCGCCCGTCGTCCGACAGCGCGATCGCGGTGATGCGTCCGGCGTGCACGCTGAGGCTTTCGAGGCCGGAGCGAGAGCACGTCAGCAGATGGCCCCCGACGCAGCCCGCGACCACCCGCGTCGAGTCGGCCGTCCAGCGCAGGCGCGTCAGCGGATCACCGTGGCCGTCGCATGCGTGACGAGCGACGCCGGTGCCAACATCGATGACGGCGAGTGTTCCGTCGGTTCCGGAGACCGCAACCGCGCTGCCATCGGGAGACAGCGCCACGTCCCAGTTGGCAAGACGAGTCAGCCGGCGTGGCGCCTGCCCGGGCAACGCGACCATCACTCCATGATCCGGGCCGTTGAACGCAACCGCGCCCCCATCGGTCACGGACACGATCCCGTCGGGCGCGACGGGCGTCGTCCAGCGAACCTCACTGCCATCGGCGACGGACCACGAGACGACGGCTGTCTCGGACGCGCCCTGCTCGACGTGGGCCACGCGGGTGCCCGAGGGGGACAGCGCCACGCTCGAAAGGTCGGCGGCGGCCTGGTGATCCGCGACCCGCTCGCCGTCCTCGACGCTGCGCACGACGACCCTTCGCCCGCGGTCCAGCACGACGTACCGGCCCCCGCCGTCCGCGACGAGCTTCGCCGACTCGGACTCGATCGCCCGTGCGCTCAGCTGGCCCTGGACGGGGTCGAGATCGCCGAGCAACAAGACGCCGCGCGCCCGCGCCTGCGTCCACCGCAGCCGCGCGCGATCTTCGGGATCGAGCTCCAGCTCGAGATTCGCGACGCCCTCGAGCGCCCGACCGGCGAATGCACGGGCGGCCAGCGTGCGGTGGTTTCGCTGCAGCTCTTTGGCCCGCTCGGCTCGCGCGTCGGCGAGGGCAAGGCGAGCGCGCGCCGCCTGTTGCCGCGCCATGGCGGTCGCGCGGGTGGCCTGCTGCGTCGCCTCCTCCGCCTGCTCGAGCGCAGCCTCCGTTCGCTGCCGAGCGTGTGTCTCGGATCGAAGCGCCGCGCCGGTCACGACCCAACCGACGGCGGCCACGGCCGAGACGACCAGCCCGCTGGCGATCCAACCCGGACGTCGACGCGCGAACCGGGCCAAGCGCAGCGCGATCGGATAGTGGGCCACCGAAACGCGACGGTCGGTCCGGTAGGCCTCGACGTCGCGCGCGAGGGCGGCCGCACTCCGATAGCGGTTCGACGGCGAAGGATCGGTCGCCGTCCGAATGACCGCCGCGAGCTCGGGCGGCACGTCACGCAGCAGCTGTGGATCCAGACCGTGCTCGTGCGTCGCCCGTAGCTTGGCCATCGCTTGCTCGAGCGAGCTCGCCACGATCGGCGCGCGCCCCACGACCACGAACAAGAGCACGGCCCCCAGGCTGTAGATGTCCGAGCGCGGATCGGCGGCGGCGTTCGGTTCGAGATGCTCGGGGCTCATGTATGCGGGAGTCCCGACCGCCGCCCCCTGCTGCGTGACCACGGCGCCGGTCGAGACCCCGAGCTCGCCCTCGCTGGGACGCGTGTCCGCCGTTCGCTTGGCCAACGCCCAATCGAGCACATAGGTCTCGCCGAACGGGCCGATCATGATGTTGTCCGGCTTGAGATCGCGATGCACGATGCCCTGCTGATGGGCAAAGTCGACAGCCTCGCAGACCGAGACGAAACGCGAGAGCAACCGATCCAGATCCGAGGCGTCCCCGGACCGCGCCTCGGTCAGCGTCTGCCCCTCGACGACCTGCATCGTGCAATACGGCCAGTCGTCGCGCACGCCCACGTCGAGGATCGAAATCACCCCGGGATGGCTGAGGTCGGCCATGATCCCGATCTCCCGCACGAAGCGGTCGCGGGCGATCGTGTCGGCTCCCGGGGCGGCGGAGCGCGGAACGAACTGCTTGAACGCCACATCCCGGCGCAGCAGGCGGTCGTACGCCCGCAGCACCCGCGACTGACCTCCGCGCCCCAGCTCACCGAGAAAGGTGTAGCGGTCGGCGGGCATGTCGGGCAGCGACTCGTCCTCCACCGCGGGGGCGGCTGCCATGCCCGATTCTGTGGTCGCGCTGAGGTCCACGAGTGCTTCGAGGCACTGCGCGCAGCCGTCGAGGTGGAGCTCGAGCCCTTCGGGCCAAGGTTCGAGCATCCCGACCGCCACGGCCTCCAAGACCGCTCGCTCCGGGCACTTCACCGTCGAGCAGGCTAGCACGCGGACGCCAGCGAGCTCCGAGCGGGGGTTGGGGATTTTTTTTCGCCGGGGGGCGCTACAGCAGCGCGCCTCGCTGCGTACCGCATCGGGGGTCTGCGCGCCTGCCCGTTGGGCGCCGAGCAGGTGTCGATTTTCTTCGCCGGCCGACGCTACAGCACACAACGTCGCACCGTACGGCCGGCAGAGGACACGCGATGAAACTTCGAACCTTTCTTGCCCTGACCGTCGTCACCGCTCTTCCGCTCGCCTGCGACGAGCAAACTTCGGACCCCGAGAGCATGAGCGGCCCGGCCGGCAAAGCCGACACCGCACCGCCCACGGGGTCCGAGCCATCGTGCAACGAGGGCTTCGAGCTCGTCGACACGTCCTCGGACTGCCTCCAGGACGCATCGTGCTACGAGCTGCCCGACTACGGCTGGTGCACCGGCGAGTGCCCCGAAGGCGAAGCGCTCGACGAGGCATCGCCACCGAGCTGCGTGTCCACGGCCCCCGCCGAGTGCGCCGAGGGATTCGAGGCGATCGACGATTCGAGCGGGTGCATTGCGGACGCCGACTGCTATGAGCTTCCCTACGGCGGCTGGTGCACCGGTCTGTGCCCCACCGGCGAGATGCTCGACGATTCCGAGCCCCCGCAGTGCGTCGAGGGAGAGTTCGGCGGATGCCTGCCGGGCTTCGAGCTCGTCGAGTCCGACACCGACTGCATCGCCGACGCGACCTGCTACGAGGCGCCCCCGGCGGGATGGTGCACGGGCGAGTGCGAGGCGGGCGAGTTCGTGGTCACCGAGGCTGGCCCGGACTGCGTGTGACGTCCGTCAGCGGGCCCGCAGAACCTGAAGGCCCGCCGTAAAGCCGCCCATGTCGACGGCCGCGCGGTCGTCGACCTGCAAACCGAGCGAGCGCGCCATCGCAGCGGTGGCCGCTGGGCGCGGGGACAACCAAGTGATCGTTGCCCCCGGCGCCAGACAGTCGACGGCGTGCTCGAGTACGCGCTGCAGCAGCGCCTCGAGGTCCTGACCACCGGCCACCCGTCGTCCCATCGGGGGATTGGTCACGATCCGGTCGACGGGACGCGGCGGGGCGAACGTGGTCGCGTCCGCACGGTGCAGAGCGACCTCCGCAGCGACCTCGGCCGCGGCGAGATTGTCGGTCGCGGCGGCGAGCGCATCGGGCTCGAGATCACTGCCGAGCAGCCGTAGGCCGTCGGTCCGACGGGCACACTCGACCAGCTCCTGCCCGCTGCCGCAGAACGGATCCCACACCGTCATGCCAGGCTCGGGCGCCGCCACCCAAGCGAGTGCGGCAGCAACGGTCGGATGCGAAGCCGCCGGGACGTCCGCGCGCCGGCAGGCAAACCGGGGGTCGAAGGCGGGTCGGCAGTCGAGGTGCCCGCGCGCCTCGTCGACCTCGATCGTCCACAGCGCCTCGCGGCTGTCGTTGACCAGCGGCAGGTCGCTCTGCGACACGGTGCGGGCCACGAGCCAGGTATCGGCCCGTCGGTGCCCCTGCCCGACCCACGTCAGCCGAAATCGGACGCGCCCGTCGGTCCAGGCGGTGAGCGCAGCAACGACGGCGGGATCGGACAACCCGTTGACGACGCGATGAACGGGCGACGCAGCCGTCGGCAGCGGGAAGCGAAGCACGATGTCGAGCGCACTCCGAACCCGGTGCAGCTCACCGAGCGAGCCGCTCCAAGCGAGCTCGACGTCGGTGGCCGAGACCTTCGCCTCGATCGGGGCCACCGCCACCACCTGCTCCGCGACGATCGGCGCGAGACCGGCGCGACAGCGCAGGCGTACCGTAGTTGCGGCCCGAAGCGCTCGGTCGACCACGATGTGTCCGGACGTCGCCCGCTCGGCGCGACGCTCGAGCAACGCGACCGCCTCGCCACGACGTCGGCGCAGATCATCGTCTTCGGCGCCGTGCTCGTCCGACGCGAGAAACTGCAGCGCGGCCGCCCCCCCGATCCGGCCCAGTGCTTCGATCGCGGCGCGCCGCTGGGGTGCATCGCCGTCCTGCACCACCGCGATGAGCAAGGGTTCGAACGGCGCGGCGAGCTCGTCCTCGAGCTTGGCCAGCACACGCGCCACTTCGCGAACAACGACCGGCTCGCCAACCAGTCCCGCCTCGAGGGCGGTCACCAGAGCCTCGACGCGCGGTGCGTCGACGATGTCCGCCGAGCGCCCCAGCATGCGCCCCACGGCACGCAGCCGAACGACCTGCTCGGCAGATTCGCGGGCCGTGAGCCCATCGAGGAGCCCGTCGAGCACTTTGGCCCCTCCACGGCCGAGCGCCTTGGCCACCGTCTGGTCGAGCGCCTTGCCGCCGACCTTCCCTCGGGCCGTCGCCCATTGGGCCAGCAGCGGCGCAACGTCGCGCTCGCCGGGCGTAAAGCCCGGGTCGGCGCAGCGAGACAGCAGCTCGTCCACCCATGCCTTGTACCCGTCGCTGCGATCGGAGATCAACGTGGCCCTCGCGTCCTGCTACGGTGGCTGCGTGCTGGTGTCGCTGCGCCGCATCCTGTTCGAGGACGCCGAAGTACTGGCGGTGGACAAGCCACCGGGGCTGGTGTGCCACGCGACGGTCGACCGCACCCGCGACCACCTGCACGCGGCCATGCAGCGGCTCCTGGCGGAGCGCGACGGCGATCCGGGGCATCTGACGCTCGTCCACCGGCTCGATCGCGACACCAGCGGAGTCGTGGTGTTCTCGCGGCACCCCGACGCCGACGGCCCGCTGGGGGATGCGTTCGCTCAGCGCCGCGTCGACAAGCGCTACCTGGCCGCCGTGCGCCTGCCCGATCCCGATCCTCTGTCCGCGACCGCCAACGCCCCGCTGGAGGTCCGTCGATTTCTCGCGCCGGGCAAGGGTCCCGGCGGACGCACGGCCGTCGTGCGCTCGGGAGGCCAATCCTCGTGCACCTTCGTGCGTGAGCTCGAGCGCATCGCGGACATGGGCCTGATCGAGGCACGTCCCACGACCGGTCGAACGCACCAGATCCGCGTGCACCTCGCCGACCTGGGCTGCCCCATCCTCGGTGACACGCTGTACGGAGGCGACGACCCGAACGTCAAACGCCTGCTCCTGCACGCGGCGACGTTGTCCCTGCCGCATCCGAGGACGGGCCGCCCGCTCGAAATCTCGGCGCCGCCACCTCGAGCCCTGCGCAACCGGTTCGGGTCGCTGCGGCTCACCCCGCCGTGAGCCAGCGTCAGCGGGCCGCCGTGAAGGCTTGCAGTCCCTTGCGCGCCGTCGTCTGAATCTTGCCGCGCACGATCGGGCTCCACCCCAGCACGAGCCCCATCGGGCCCAGCGCCTGCCGGGACCAGCGCCAGAGCGAAAACACGTCCCGATGCTCGATGATCTTGTCGCCGTCGAACACGAAGCTCGCGTCGATGATGTTGTGGACCGAGCGCCCCGTCGCAGAAAACGTGTAGTAGGCCTCCCAGTGCGCGCGGCCGCGGTCGCCGTCCACGGCGATGCCCGAGGCTTCGACCCGCAGGTCCTTGCCGCGCTCGCACAGCATTCGCCACATCATTCCGACTTCGTCTCCGCGAAGGTCCTCGAACACGGGATCGGAGAAGCGGGCCTCGGGGTGGTACAGCCCGGCCATCGTCTCGCCATCGTGCTCGTTCAGCGCGCGGTAGAGGGTCTCGATGACTTCGGCACGCTCCATGGCGACGACGGTCCCACGGCCCGCGCGCGCCGTCCACCGTCGCCGCCTGGACCACCCGTGACAACCGGGGGAGGATCGCCGCGATGACCGAGTACAAGCTCCACTACTGGCCGCAGCTCCCGGGACGCGGGGAGTTCGTGCGACTCGTGCTCGAAGACCAGGGCGTGCCCTACGACGAGGTGGCGCGTCGCCCCCCCGAGCAAGGCGGCGGGTCGGCTCGCCTCGCGCAGTGGATGCGCGGCAAGGGCCCGCGCTTCCCCGTGTTCGCTCCGCCGATCCTCGAGCACGGCGAGCTCGTCATCGCCCAGATGCCCAACGTCTGCCGCTACCTCGGGGAACGCCACGGACTGGCGCCCGACGATGCGGGGGGGCGCGCGCAAGCGATGACGCTGATGCTCACCATCGCCGACGTCGTGGGCGAAGTGCACGAGACCCATCACCCGATCGCGGGCTCGATGCGCTACGAGGAGCAGGTCGAGGCCGCCAAGGCGCGCTCGAAGGTCTTCGTCACGACCCGGCTGCCGATCTGGCTGACCTACTTCGAGACCGTGCTCGAACGCGGCGACGGACAGCACGCGATCGGCGATGCGGTGAGCTACGTCGACCTCGGGTTGCACCACCTGATGGCGGGGCTGCAGTACGCCTTCCCACGCGGCTTCGACCGCGCGACGCAGAAAACCCCGCGGCTGCTCGCATGCAGCGAGCGCGTCGCGGGGCGTCCTGGACTGGTCGAGTATCGCCAGTCAGAGCGGTGCCTGTCCTTCAACGAGGACGGGATCTTCCGCCGTTATCCCGAGCTCGATCTCGACTGACGTTCGTCGCCGCCGAGCTCTCCATTCATCGGTTCGTCCCGATCTAGTTCCCGAACTAGTAGCGGCCGCCTCGATCGCCGCGGTCTCGACCGCCACGACCACCACGACCACCTCCGGGCGGGCCTCCGCGGCCACCGCCGCCTCCGCCGCGCTGTCGCTCCTCGGCTTCGTTCACTCGGATGCGGCGCCCGTCGAGCTCCGCCCCGTCCATTTCCTGCATGGCTTTCGTACCGTCGTCGTTCGAGTCGTAGGTCACGAAACCGAACCCACGGGAGCGACCCGTATCGCGGTCCATGATGACCTTCGCTTCACGCACCGGCCCGAACTTCTCAAACGCACTCTGGAGACCCTCGGCAGTCGTCGCCCAGGCGAGACCACCAACGAACAATTTCTTGGACACGTGCTTGCTTCTTTGCTTTTCCGCGGGACGCCTCGACCGCTCCCGCACCGCATGCGCGGGAAACGGGAACGAAGCGGCCACGCCTGTCTTTGCCTGAAGCGCGGAGCGTAGCACCGTTGAGCGAGAAGAAAGCGGATTTGACCGCGCTTTTTCCGCGGGCTGACTTCAGCGGCGAAAGCCGTCCAACAGGTCCACAACGGCGTTTTTGACCCGCTCGCGGACGTCGGCCACGTGCTCGGGTGTTGCCCGCAACATCGCGAGCGCCCAGTGCAGTCCATCACGCCGAGCGACCGGGGCCACGTCCAGACGCTCGAGATCCAGGCGCAGCAGCCAACGAGCGGCACGAATCACGTCCCCCTGCCCGGCCCGATCGAGAAAGGTCACCACGTTGTCCGCGGCGTGAGCGGCCTCCATTCGCGCGAGCTCGGCCCGCGACGTCGCACGCCCATCGACGACCGCCGAGGGCGTTTGGCCGGCGATCGCGGCGGCGAGCCGGGTCTGGTTGCGGCGTCCCTGCTCGACGACGAACTGCAGCGACGCGTCCCGAGGCGACTCGGCGAGTCGCTTGGCGTCCTCGTTCACCCACCGGTCGAGCTGCTCTCGCTGAGCGACGAACCGCTCGCGCTCGACGACTCGCATCACGAAGCGGCTTGGTCTTCTTCGCGCAGCCGGATCGGCCCGTACTCTTCGGGGTACCGCGCCTGCGGCTGACGCCAGTTGTAAAAGGCTCGGATCTTGTCCATGTCCTCGCCGATGTTGCCGGTCAGATCGATCGGCTCGCCGAAGCCACCTTGCTTGGTCGCGTAGTCCAAGTAGCCGGGCACCACCGGCACGTTGGCCTTGCGAGCGATGTGATAGAAGCCCGATTTCCAGGTGTCGCGCCGGCTTCGCGAGCCCTCCGGTGGAATGATGAGGGTGAACGCATCACGCCGCGCAAACTCCTCGACCATCTGCTCGACGACCCCGTTGGCGCGGGAGCGGTCGATGAACACCCCACCGGCGTAGCCGACAAACGATCCGAGCACGGGTTGGTTGAGCGCGTCCTTGACCATCCAGGACATCTCGAGACCGACCGAGCGCGCCAGCATGATGAGCAAGAAGCCATCCATGTTGCTGGTGTGGGGCGCGGCAATGCCGACCCACTTGCGCACGGGCGGCAGCGGGCCGACGAACTCCCAGCCGATCGCCTTGAGCGCGGCCTTGGCCCCTTCGGCCTTGAGGTCGCCGGGCACACGGTTGAGGACGCTGGCAACGAGACGGTCCCGGAGCATCGGCGGCACCATAGCGGCCCGCCCTGCGCCGGTCATCCCCACCCCGCCCCTCGGCGGCGTTTGCCCTCCCACGCCGCACTGCGCAACGATCGGTCATGGCGCGTCACCTTCGCCGCGGGTTGGCCATCACCGGCCGGGTCAGCGTCGGTGGCCGCGCGATCGGGGTCGCGAGCATGGACCGGTGGTGGATAGCGGCCGTGCTACACCCTCGGGGCCATGACCACGATCACTGCCAAGAAGGTCGCCCTCATCCACTACACGCTGACCAACGACGCGGGTGAGGAGCTCGACACCTCTCGCGGCAGTGACCCGATGCCGTATCTGCACGGCGCGGGCAACATCGTGCCCGGCCTCGAGTCTCAGCTCGAGGGCAAGAGCAAGGGCGACAAGGTCAAGGCCGTCGTCAAGCCGGAGGACGGCTATGGCGACAAGAGCGACCTTCCGCCCCAGGCCGTCCCCCGCTCCGCGTTCGGTGATTCCGAGCCCCGCGCCGGCCTTCCCCTCGTCGTCGAGGACGAATCCGGCAACCAGATGCAGCTGTGGATCGTCGAGGTGCTCGGCGACAAGGTCATGCTCTCCCCCGACCATCCGCTCGCGGGCGTCACGCTCAACTTCGACGTCGAGATCGTGGACGTGCGCGATGCGACCGACTCCGAGCTCGAGCACGGCCACGCGCACCCCGGCGACGGGCACCATCATCACTGAGTCGCCGAGCGCGTCGCCGGTTCACCGCACGTTGGTGCGAAACAGCTGGTCGAGCGTCTTGGCCGGGTCTTCGGACGTCCCTGCGTGTACGGCCGAGACCTGAAGCACGGC
>Ga0207422_1004836_pt1 | contig 10456 bp, 8 predicted proteins | sample MarCyaLeptolynsp_FD_187757 | JGI IMG/M metagenome (GOLD analysis project Ga0207422, IMG submission 187757) | Marine cyanobacterial communities from Panama - species 1 Leptolyngbya sp. (SPAdes) | ecosystem: Environmental > Aquatic > Marine > Unclassified | place: Panama: Panama City | collected... | reverse complement strand
GAAAGGCGAGGTCATGGCAACACGCGTCGCGGTGCTTGAAGGCCAGCACCGCCGCGAGGAGATCGCCCGGATGCTGGCCGGCCAAACGATCACGGACGAAGCCCGCGCAGCGGCAGACCGCCTCATGCGCAAGTCGGCCTAAGACTCTGAAAGCATGAGCAAGACGGCATCGAAGAAGACCCACGCCGCTGTCGCGGCAAAGCCTGTGGAGGCTTTGAGCGAGACTGAGGCCGAAGCGGAGCTCGCCCGCCTCGCGAAAGAGATCGCCCATCACGATGCGCTCTACTACCGCAAGGACGCGCCGGAGATCTCCGATGCGGACTACGACGCCCTTCGCCGGCGCAACGAGGCGATCGAGACCCGCTTCCCGCAGCTCGTGCGCGAGGACAGTCCGTCCCAAAGGGTGGGCGCCGCGCCGGTCGAGGCCTTCGGCAAGATCAAACACCGCGTTCCCATGCTGTCTCTTGGGAACGTGTTCGAGGACGAGGGCGTGCGCGAGTTCGTCGACCGCATCCGCCGTTTCCTCGGCCTCGACGCGGACACGGCGCTTTCTTTCACCACCGAGCCAAAGATCGACGGACTGTCCATCACGCTGCGCTATGAGGGCGGGCGCCTGGTGCAAGGGGCCACGCGCGGCGACGGTTATGAAGGCGAGAACGTCACCGCCAATGTCCGGACCATCGGCGACATTCCCCACGCGGTCACCGCGCGCGGCTTTCCCGATCCGTTCGAGGTGCGCGGCGAAATCTACATGAGTCATAGCGACTTCAAGGCGCTCAATGCCGCGCAAGAAGAGGCCGGCAACAGGCTCTTCGCCAACCCCCGCAATGCCGCAGCGGGCTCTTTGCGCCAGCTCAATCCCAAAATCACTGCATCGCGGCCGCTGCGGTTTTTCGCCTATGGCTGGGGGGAGGCGGCAGAGCTCCCCGCCGACACCCAATGGGGCGTCTATGAGGCCATGGCGGCGTGGGGCTTTCCGCTCAATCCACTGGCCAAGCTCACGAGCTCCGTCGATGAGATGTTGCAGACCTATCGGGAGATCGAGGAGGGCCGGGCGGGCCTCGACTACGACATCGATGGTATCGTCTACAAGCTCGACCGCCTCGATCTGCAAGAGCGGCTAGGCTTCGTCTCCCGCTCGCCGCGCTTTGCCATCGCCCACAAGTTTCCGGCCGAGAAGGCCACGACCATCCTGCGCGACATCGAGATTCAGGTGGGGCGCACGGGCGCGCTGACCCCGGTCGCCAAGCTGGAGCCAGTGACGGTGGGCGGCGTCGTGGTGCAGAACGCCACGCTCCACAACGAGGATGAGATCGCGCGCAAGGACGTCCGTATCGGCGACACGGTCGTCCTGCAGCGCGCTGGCGACGTGATCCCGCAGATTCTCGGACCGGTTCAGGACAAGCGCCCTAAGGGCACGAAACGATTCAAGTTTCCGGATGTGTGCCCGGTATGTGGGAGCCACGCGGTCCGCGAGGTCGATGAACGCACCGGCAAGCAGGACGTGGTGCGCCGCTGCACCGGCGGCCTCATTTGTCCGGCTCAGCGCGTCGAGCGCCTCAAGCATTTCGTTTCCCGCAACGCCTTCGACATCGAAGGACTCGGCGAAAAGAACATCCAGGCCTTTTACGACGAGGGGCTGATCCAGTCCCCGCAGGACATCTTCACGCTGCAAGCACGGGATGCCCAAGCCGAGACCAAGCTCAGCGATTGGGACGGTTGGGGCGAGACCTCGGCGCGGAACCTGTTCGACGCCATCGAGGCCAGGCGCACTGTTGGTCTCGACCGTTTCATCTATGCGCTCGGCATCCGCCATGTGGGTGAAATCACTGGACGTTTGCTGGCGCGCACCTATGGAACGGCGGAGAACTTCGTGAAGGCCATGTGCACGGCGGGCGAAGACTCAGACGGCGAGGCCTTCGCCGAGCTTGAGAACATCGAGGGCATCGGCCCCACCGTGGCATCGGCAATCGCCGCCTTCTTTGCCGAGCCGCACAACGTGGATGTGGTCGAGGCCTTATTGCAGGAGGTGCGTCCCCAAGAGCTTGAGGCTGTCGATCAAGCCTCGCCCGTCTCCGGCAAGACGGTGGTCTTCACCGGTACGCTCGAGCAGATGACCCGCTCCGAAGCGAAGGCCCGCGCCGAGCGCCTGGGGGCCAAGGTGGCGGGCTCCGTCTCCAAGAAGACCGACTATGTCGTGGCGGGTCCCGGCGCCGGCTCCAAGCTCAAAAATGCCAAGGAGTTAGGGGTCGCGGTGCTGACGGAAGACGAATGGCTGAAGCTGATCGGCTAGCTAACCGATCTTCTCCGTAGCGTGCCGCAGCCACGGCCGGTCGTCGCTGAGGAGCAGCGGCTCAATCTCCTGGCGCACCCGCGCGTGGTAGGCATTCAGCCAAGCAAGCTCTGAGGGCTCGAACTGCTTCGGGTCGATCAGCCGCCTGTCGAAGGGCACCAGGGTCAGCGTCTCGAAGCTCATCATCTCGCGCTCGCCGCCTTCGATCTTCTCCAGTGGTGTCACGAGGATCAGGGTCTCCAAGCGGATGCCGTATTTCCCTTCCCGGTAGTAGCCAGGCTCGTTGGAGAGGATCATGCCGGGTTCGAGTTCCACAGTGCCGAGCCGCGACAGACGCTGCGGTCCTTCATGCACCGACAGATAGCTGCCGACGCCGTGACCCGTACCGTGATCGAAGTCCAGGCCGGCCTGCCACAAGGCGCGCCGGGCGAACGGGTCGAGGTCTTGACCGCGTGTGCCTTTCGGAAAACGTGCCGAGGCGATCGCGATATGGGCCTTCAGAACAAGTCCATAGTGGCGTTTCATCTCTGCTGAGGGTTTCCCCACCGCGACCGTGCACGTGACGTCGGTGGTGCCGTCCACATACTGTCCGCCCGAATCGATCAAGAAGAGCGACTTCTTGTCGAGCACGCGCTTGGAGGCATTGGTGGGCCGGTAGTGCACCACGGCGCCGTGGGGGCCAGAGGCCGCGATCGTGTCGAAACTGATGTCCTTGAGCTGACCCGACTGACGCCGAAAGTCCTCAAGCTTGAGGGCCGCGGAGACTTCGTCCACCCGGCCGGACTCCGACACCTCGTCGAGCCAGTTGAGGAAACGGACCATTGCCACGCCGTCGCGAAGATGCGCGGCCCTTGTGCCTTTGATCTCGGCTTGGGTTTTGAGAGCCTTGGGCAGCGTGCACGGGTCTTCGCCCGCGACGAATTTTGTGCCGTTCTGCTCCAGCACCCGGGCGAACCGCATGGATGCGGTCTCGGGATCCAGCCGGACTTTCGCCTTGGCCTCCGCCAGTTCCTTGAGTTTGTCCTCAAGCGCCTCCGGCGCGGCAACGTCGGTGAAGGGGGTCAGCGCGCCACGCACATTGTCGCCGACCTTGCCGCTCTCGATGAACAGCGTCGGGCGCCCCGTCGCCGGTACGATGGCAAAGGCGAGGGCCACCGGAGTGTGCTTGATGTCGCCGCCGCGAATGTTGAACAGCCAGCAGATCGAGTCCGGCGCGGTCAACAGCACCGCATCCTGGCCCTCCTCCGCGAGCTTGGACTGGACCTCTGCGATCTTCTCTCCCTGGCCGCGCCCGGCGAATTCGATCGGCTGCGGATAGATGGGGGCACTCGGCGGCTTCGGCCGGTCCTGGCCCCAGAGCTTGTCGATGGGGTTGTCGGCGACCGGGTTCAGCCGGATGCCGGCGGCGCTGAGCGTCTTGGTGAGCCGTTCGATCTCCTTGATCGTGTGCAGCGCCGGGTCGTAGCCCACGGCATTGCCGCGCACGAGCGTCTCCTTGATCCAGCTCGACGGCTTCTCCTTCGGGATCTGCAGCACTTCGAAGACGCTGGTGTCCACCTGCTTCGGCGCCTGCAGGATGTAGCGGCCGTCCACGAACAGGGCCGAGCCCTTGTCGGTGACGATGGCGACGCCTGCCGATCCGTTGAACCCCGTGAGCCACGCCAGACGTTCCTCCGAGGGCGGCAGGAACTCGTTCTGGTGCTGATCGCTGTGAGGAACCAGGAAGCCTTTCAGCCGCCGCGACTTCAGCTCTCGCAACAATGCCTCGACCCGGTCGCCGCTGGCCGCCGGGAGGGGGGCTTCATCGAAACTCTGATACATGGCGGGTCTTGTAAGCCGAAGGGTCGCTTGCGATCAATCGGACAAAATCTCTGTGCTTAAGCGGCCCAGCAGCAAGGTAGCCCATCCATCGAGAATGATTCGCTTTTCCAAGACGAAGCCATGGGAGCGGTAGCGGGCTTGGATACCGGGCGCTTGTGGTGCCGTCAGCCCGGACAAGACGGCATAGCCGCCCGGCGGGATGGCTCGCGCCAAGGCCGGTGCCAGATCATGGAGCGGCCGGGCCAGGATGTTGGCCAGCACCAGATCGGGCGACAGGCGCCGGAGTGTGGGGTGCGCCAGCCCGTCCGCCACGAGCGTATGAACTTGCTGCGCTAAGCCTGCTTTCAACGCATTGTCTCCAGCAACTGCAACGGCCACGGGATCGGTGTCCGTGGCGATGACCGGCCGGTCGAAGACGCGGGCCGCGGCGAGCGCCAAGATGCCGCTGCCTGTGCCGAGATCCAGCACGAGATCCGGGCGCCCGCGTTTGGCCAGGGCGTCGAGCATCTGGAGACACCCGCGCGTGCTCCCATGATGGGCCGTGCCGAAGGCCTGGCCAGCATCAATCTCCAGTCGGTAGCGGTTTCGCGTGACCGTGTGCCGGTCGTGGCTGCCATGGACCAGAAAGCGTCCCGCCCGCACCGGCCCGCGCTGGCCTTGGCTAAGCGTCACCCAGTCCGTAGGCGGCACCTCTTCGATGCGAAGCGGGGAGACGGGCGCATCTTGCGCGGCCCGCGCGATCAGCGCCGACAGGGCGGCCTCGTCGGGGCGGCCGGCATAGAGCGCCGACACTTCGAAACGTGCGTTGCCGCAATCGAAATGGCTCACCGACAAGGCCTGCGGGTCCTCGGCTTCTTCGAGCACGTCCGTGATACGGACCGCGACGGGACGCACCGCTTCGATGGTGGCACGATAGGTGGACAATGCTTCTTTGGGGCCCGTTTCCATGGCGCGGAAACTTAGAGGAGGTCCCTTGGCCCGCCAAGCTACGTGCGATGCACCATCCCCACTCCCGCTCCAAGAACAGAACAAGATCGATGTACTACATTTGTTCTTGTTCAGAAAGACGCCTCATGATAGTTTCTGGGCAGAACAGGGAGGCGCGATTCGTCGCGACGACCTCCCCACGCCCGCGTGCCTTCGTGAGCCAAACGCGGACGCAGGCTTTTCACCGACGGGGGGTGGCATGGCTCAACCCAGCAAAAGGATTAGGTCATGTCTGCTTTAGGTATCAAACCTCTTGGTACTCTCGCTACCGAGGAACTACACAGGCGCAGTGTCTGGGAAAAAGGGCGTGAAATTCCCGGCCTGGATCCCAGGGTTTGGCGTGCGGACCGCTATGGATCGAGACTGAAGTACGAGGATCATGGCAACCGCAATTCACTGTACGGTTGGGAAATCGATCACTATCCGATCCCCCTTGCACTGGGGGGACCCAACACGCTCGACAACCTTGAGCCCCTTCACTGCAAATCCAACGCCTCTCTCGGCGGAAAGCTCGGCAATGCGCTTGGGCTAGGCAATAGTCTGCTGAGAAAGTAACGGCCAAGCAGAAGCGATGATGAGATGATCAACCTCGGCTCATCGTCGCTTTTTGCCAGTGCGTTCCCCCAGCAATTCGACGGCGTTCCACAGCTCGTCGACTTCAGGATCAGCGACGCCAAGCTCGGCGAGATGCGCACGTACGCCCTTGATATACGCGTAGCTTGAGCCGGCAACGCCTTCCGCCGCGACGATCATCGCCGCGCGCTCGTGCAAGGTCAGGCCTTCGTCGATCAAGCGCGGCCCTTCATAGATATAGGTGAGCGCGCCGACGGTCTCGTCCGGCAGCGCCACCGCAACTTCCGTCGCCTCGCAAGTTTCCCGCGCAGACAAGTAGTCCTCGATCTCGCTTCGCGCGCCATCGTCGAAGGCGAAGGCCACGCCCCGGCAGGCGCCGGTTCGTGCAAGATTGAGTGTGAGCCCGGGCTGCTGATGCGTTCCCCAGCGTTCCAGGGACTTCTTGTTGAAGATGCGCGTATGCCCGGGGAGATCGGCCGGCAAGCGCCGCAAGCAGCCGAACGCACTTTCCCAGCCGTCCCACATCAACGAGCCATAGCCGAACAGCCACATGGCAGCGTCCGTCACACCCGCTCGACGAAACTGTCGACCACCTTCTTGCGGCCGGCCTTTTCGAAATCGACCGTGAGCTTGTTGCCGTCGATCGCGGCCACGCGGCCATAGCCGAATTTCTGGTGGAAAATGCGTTCGCCGACCCCGACGCCGGAACCTTCCGCCGTACTGGCCGCAACCAGCGTGCCTTCGATCGTCAGCGGCTGGCTGCGGGGCGCAGATCCGCCCCGTTCGCGGTTGGCTTTCGCGCGCTGCCAGCCTGGCGTCTCGTAAAAGCCTGAGGCAAACAGCGTCTCGGTGTCTTCGAAGCGGCTCGGGCCGTAGCCATGCAGGCCTTTGTCCTCGGCGACTTCCACATGGTCCACCGGCAGCTCGTCGACGAAGCGCGACGGCACGGCCGTCTGCCACATGCCGTGATTGCGGCGGTTTTGCGCGAACGTGATCTTGGCGCGCTTGCGGGCCCGCGTGAGCCCCACATGGGCGAGACGCCGTTCTTCCTCCAGGCCTGAACGCCCCGCCTCGTCGAGGCTGCGCTGATGCGGCAAGAGACCCTCGTCCCAGCCCGGCAAGAACACCGTGTCGAACTCAAGCCCTTTGGCCGAATGCAAGGTCATCAAGTTGACGCGGTCGGTCCCTTCTTCGGTGGCCGCGTCCATGACCAGCGAGACATGCTCCATGAAGCCTGCGAGCGTCTCGAACTCCTCCATGAAGCGGATCAGCTCTTTGAGGTTTTCCAAGCGGCCTTGTGCTTGCTGGGAGCGGTCCGCCTGCCACATGCCCGTGTAGCCCGACTCATCGAGGATCAGCTCGGCCAACTCGGTGTGGCTCATCGTATTGACCAGAGACCGCCAGCGGTCGAAGGCCGCGAGAAGGTCGGCAAGCGCCTTGCGCGGCTTCGGCTTCAGCTCCTCGGTTTCCACGATCAGCCGGGCGGCCTGCATCAAGGGCACGCCATTGGCGCGCGCGAGCTGATGCAGCGCCTTCATCGTGGCCTCGCCCAAGCCCCGGCGCGGCGTGTTGACGATCCGCTCGAACTTCAGATCGTTCGCCGGATTTAACGTCACCTCGAAATAGGCGGTCGCGTCGCGGATCTCTTGACGTTCGTAGAAACGCGGGCCGCCGATCACCCGGTAGTCGAGACCAAGGGTGATGAAGCGGTCCTCGAACGCGCGCATCTGGAAGGACGCGCGCACTAGGACGGCGAACTCATTGAGCGTATGGCCGTCCCGCTGCAGCTGCTCGATGTCCTCACCGATGACGCGGGCTTCTTCCTCGTCGTCCCAGCAGCCCTCGACGACGACTTTCTCGCCTTCGTCGCTGTCCGTGTGCAGCGTCTTGCCGAGTCGTCCTTGATTGTGAGCGATGAGGCCGGATGCTGCCGCCAGGATATGGCCCGTCGACCGGTAGTTGCGCTCCAGCCGGATCACCTTCGCGCCGGGGAAATCAGACTCAAAACGCAAGATGTTGTCCACCTCCGCTCCGCGCCAGCCATAGATCGACTGGTCGTCGTCGCCGACGCAGCAGATGTTGTTGTTGCCCTGGGCCAGGAGCCGCAGCCACAAGTACTGCGCGACATTGGTGTCCTGATACTCGTCCACGAGCATGTAGCGGAAGCGCTGCTGGTACTGGGCCAGCACGTCCGCGTGATCCTGAAACAATCTGAGGTTCTCAAGCAGCAGGTCGCCGAAGTCGGTGGCGTTCAGCTCCTTGAGGCGGCGCTGGTAGAGGGCGTAAAGATCGCGTCCCTTGCCGTTGCCGAAACCGAAGCTCTCGCCGTCCGGCACGCGATCGGGGCGTAGGCCACGGTTCTTCCAGCCGTCGATCATCGTCGCCAGCAGCCGCGCCGGCCAGCGCTTCTCGTCGATGTTCTCCGCCTGGAGCAATTGCTTGATCAGGCGAATCTGATCGTCCGTATCGAGCACCGTGAATGACGGCTTGAGATCAACGAGTTCCGCGTGGCGGCGCAGGATCTTGACCCCGATGGCGTGGAACGTGCCGAGCCAGGGCATGCCTTCCACCACGCCGCCGATCAATTCGCCGACCCGGGCCTTCATCTCGCGCGCAGCCTTGTTGGTGAAGGTCACCGCGAGGATTTGGCCGGGCCGGGCGCGGCCCTGGCTCAAGATGTGGCCGATACGCGTGGTCAGCACGCGGGTCTTGCCGGTTCCGGCGCCGGCCAGCACGAGGAGCGGCCCTTCAAGACTCTCCACCGCGTCGCGTTGCTCCGCATTCAGCGCCTCAAGATAGTCTGCCGGACGCCGGCGCATGGCGCGCTGCGAGACCGGCAGCACGGGGGCATCCTCGGTCTCGCCCACCTCCGGCGGGAGGGGCGCTTCCGCCGCTGATCCGCGAATCTTCACCATGGGGCAGGACTATAGCACCGGCTCGCGTAGCGAAAGGCGGCGCAGACACGCGTCTTGCCCCCAATGTGCGGATCATTTGCAACAGTCACGGAATTGTTTTCGCCAGAGGCTTGCGAGCCTGCGCGCGGAGTGGCAAAGGAGGCCGAGCCGAGGGTTAACCATAATTCGGAGGTCGGGATGCTTCGGGGATTCAAAGCCATTGTTATGTTGATGGGCTTTTCCGTGCTCTTTCTCGGGGGACTTCAGCAGGCAGAGGCGGGCTGCCAGTTGATCAAGGCGACGAATAGCGCCGAGTCGAAAGCTTCCGCCGCGCGGGCGGCGTATGCGAACGCCATCAACACGGCCAACCAGATCAAGCGGCAGCGGGGATGGAGTTACGTGAGGATGCGTCCCCGGAAGGTCAAGCCCGATCCGTTCTGGAAGTCGGTGCGCCCCGTGGTCACGCAGGATATGCTGCTTAAGCCAGACGTTGTGACGTCCAAGACCTACGCGCAGTGCTGGAAGGGCGTTGTCGTGCCTTTTGTCTGCACGGCCGGCGCCATCGCCTGCGGCAACTAGCCCGCGCAATCTTTCATCATTACGTCGTCATCGCCGGGCTGCCTCGGGTCCGCTTGAGGGGCCCGGCTCGATGACGTTTCTGTGAAACGCGCGCCTCATGTCCGCCACAACCCTCGCTGAGGCTGTGGCGTTGTCGAAGGACAAGGGGCAGCAGTGCGCGTTAGGGTTCCGCAGTATACTTTGGGTGAGCGTATCGCAGACGGTACGATCCACGTGCTCGGTGTTGCCGCGAGCATTATCGCGCTTCCTGCTCTCATCATCATCGGCTTCCAAACGCACACCGCCGCCATGGTCGCAGGACTCACCGTCTACGGCCTCGCGCTGGTCGCGACGTTCGTTTGCTCCGCGGGCTACCATCTGACGGCCCGGCCGCGGCTGAAGGAGATCATGCGCCGCCTGGATCACGCGGCGATCTTCCTCATGATCGCCGGCACCTACACGCCATTCGTGTTGATCAAGATGAACGACGCGTGGGGCTATGGCCTGCTTGCGGTGGTTTGGACCATGGCGGCCATCGGCATCGTCCTGAAGCTGTTCTTCCCGCGCTTCCTCGAAGGCTTGTCCACGGCACTTTACCTGGTCCAGGGCTGGGCGGTTGTCGTCGCCTGGGAGCCGCTGCAGGCCGCGCTCCCTGCGGGCGCGCTCACGCTCCTGATGCTCGGCGGCGTGCTCTATACGGTAGGCGTTGTCTTCCATCTGTGGAATCGTTTGCCCTATCAGAACGCCATCTGGCACGGCTTCGTGCTGTCCGCGGCGGCCTGCCATTTCGCCGCCGTCATCGGCGTGGCCCAGGTTTAAGGCGCAAAAGCCCTGATGTTCTTCGCCGAGTGCCTATAAGCTGGGCACCATGACGACGCTCATGGCTGAAGCTACTCCTTCAGAGGATGGCAAGGATGCCCTGTTCGCGGCCTTGGCGGCGCGGTTTGGCGATCGCTTCTCGCAAAGCCAAGCGCTGCGCGAGCAACATGCCAACACGCTGACATGGCTGAAGGTGCAGGCCCCGGACGCCGTGCTCTTCGCCGAGACCACTGAAGAGGTGGCCGAGGCGGTCAAGGCGTGCGCCGCAGCTCGCGTGCCCGTCATTCCTTTCGGCACCGGGACGTCACTGGAAGGACATCTCAACGCCCCGCGCGGCGGGCTGTCGCTTGACCTGTCGCGCATGGACGGCGTTCTCGCGGTGCACGAGGCGGACCTGGACTGCGTGGTGCAGCCCGGCGTCACCCGCAAGCAGTTGAACGACTACTTGCGCGACACCGGCTTGTTCTTTCCCGTGGACCCTGGCGCCGACGCCAGCCTGGGCGGAATGGCG
>Ga0207422_1004833_pt1 | contig 10482 bp, 11 predicted proteins | sample MarCyaLeptolynsp_FD_187757 | JGI IMG/M metagenome (GOLD analysis project Ga0207422, IMG submission 187757) | Marine cyanobacterial communities from Panama - species 1 Leptolyngbya sp. (SPAdes) | ecosystem: Environmental > Aquatic > Marine > Unclassified | place: Panama: Panama City | collected... | reverse complement strand
GAAGGTCGATGATTTGTGCTTCGAGGGTGGGGTTGTGGATTCTGGTATTTCGCGGTGGTCTGCCCTGCTCTATTTCGCGGGCGATGAAAGCAAGGGCGCGGGCATCCATTGGGTCGGTTTTGGAGTTGCTGATGTGGAGGCGGCGGGTATCGGCGGTGGTGCTGTGATTGACGAGGTAGAGTTTGCAATCCGGGATTTAGCTATTGAGGATATTGAAGATAGGTGCCATGTAATGCCAGCCGGTCGGTTCAGCCGCGACGAGGCAGCCGTTGGCAAGGATGTTGGTGAACATCTTCCACCAGTGTGGGTCATCTAGTTTGAAGTGGTAGACCCACCATAGATTGGGCGGTTCTTCTGAGGGGGTGGAAATGGGGATGTCTTTTGCGCCGATGTCGATTCCGATGATATGGAGCGACTTGGGCGCGGGAAGTGGTGCTTTTTCGGTCTGCATAAGCTGTATCCATCTGCACTATTGAACGGTTTGACAGGTTCAACGCGCTATACTCTGCTGCTTTTATTAGACCTGAGTCTCGATAAGCCTTGATGCTGTATAATGCTTACAATCTAAGTTGCTATACGGTATCGGCATTTTACCTATCGAGCGAGATTGTATCTCATGGATACGGTATGCTCCTATACCTGACCAACCTTGAATTAACACCATAATTTTACAAAGTGGTTTCGCTGTTGATGGAGAACCCATAAGATGTGAAAATATGGGTATTGAATACTTAACACGGTGATCGAGAATCATGAGCCTCCACTACATGCAACATGGTACAGGCAAAGATATTTTATTTGTGCATGGCTGGGCGAGTTCAGAGCACATGTGGAACAATGTCATTCCAATGATATCGGATAATTATTGCTGTTGGGCTATTGATTTGCCGGGAAATGGTGCTAGCCCTCTATCAGGTGATCAGATACCATCTATCGAATTATATGCTCAATCTGTCTTAGATTTTTGCGCTGAGAAACAACTCCATCCTGATGCAATAATTGCACATTCTATGGGCGGGATGGTCATACTTAAAGCTCTAGCTCAACATCCCTATCTCACGGATAAACTGATGCTGATTGCGCCTGTCATCACAGGAAAAATGACGATAGCAGGATCACTAGTCAGGCGATTGGTGAAGACACAGCTTGGCATCGCTGTATTGAAAAATAGTCACTCTATCTGGAATACGATGAAAATCACACCGTTGAACTATCTGGCAGCAACACCGATTTATGCGGGTGCCGAGGTTGCAAAACAAGCACGAGAAGATTTTGTGCGTTGCCACTGGAAAGCAATTACACATAGTTTAATCAGTATTGCACATGAAGATTTAACACCGATTTTGCCGGACATCCGTCAACGAACCACCATAATTGTCGGCGCACGTGATTACACTGTCCCACCAAGCGAAAGCCAAGTTGCGGCAGCAAACATACCCAACGTAGACCTGCATATCTATGACAATAATTATCATCTACCCCATGACGAATCTTCCGAGCGTTTTGAACAAGACCTGTTAACATTTCTCAGTTAAAATTCGATTTATCAAACCCATATCATTCAAGTTTAGGAGAAAAATATGCAACCCATGACTACTATTCGGGGCTGGCAGATCGACCAACTCCGCAAGATGATCACAATTTTGCAGCATACGGTTCAACCCATTTCACAGGAAGCAGCAGCACTTTATCGTGATGGTGGAAATGGCTGGACAATACTAGAAGTTATGGGGCATCTGGAACAATTTGAAGGTGTTTTTCTGGAACGCGCCCGATTGACCGCTACCGAAGAATTCCCATCACTACCATTTCCTGATCCAGAAACCTCAGCAGTGGAAAATAAGTATAACGAGCAAAACTTGCGGACTGTTTTAAGTTCATGGATAGAGAAACGCACAGCAACAGTGGCATTTATGGAAGGTATTGCCGACGACCAATGGGAACGCCCGGGCAATCATCCGAGTCGGGGTGAATTTACATTGAACGATCAATTAATCCTCACCGTTTGGCATGATACTAATCACCTCGAACAAATCATCAAAATCATACAGGATAAATTAACAAGTTAGACATTCGTCTTGAGACTTGAAGCGGATTATGTCTGGTCTATCCGCTTCACTTTTTCGGCTTACTGGTTAATCCAACCCAGAATTCTCCCCTTGCCATAGGCTGTAAATTAATGGTATATCTATTGTTCGTTTTGTAAACCATGTGAAGAAGGAGCAAGCATGACTGCACGCATACTATACGTTGAAGATAATCCGCAGAACATGGATTTGGTTTGTCGAATCCTGAAGCATGTTGGCGGTTATGATGTCTTTGGCGCGGTCAACGGATTATCTGGTGTGCAGGCTGCTAGTGAAGAACATCCTGACCTAATCATTATGGATATTAATCTACCGGACATTAATGGCTTAGAAGCGACCATTCGCATTAAATCGCAACCGGTTCTTGCGAATATCCCCATTGTTGCGTTCACAGCAGATGCTTCCGAAGAAGATCGACGTAAATTTCTTGATGCAGGTTGTGACGGGTATATGTCTAAGCCTGTCAGTGCAGATATTCTACTGAATACCGTACAGCAATTTTTGATATAACCGCTCAAAATAACCACAGAAATACGATAGTGTGTTGTCTGGGCTGGTGAATCCCAATGTTCACCTCTAAAACACAAGATGACACACTTTCACCTAAGAACACATCCTATAAGCAGGCAAACCACCAACTATTCCATTTCCAACGTGAGCCGCAGTTCATGTAACATGTGTATGGCTATTAGATTTCGCAGTGTGCCGCCAAACTTCGCCTCGTAACCTCGTGAAAAGTCTATAATTCGAACGCCACTTCGGCGCATATGAACATCGTCAGCATCTAAGCCATAATTTGGCAAATCGCGCGTAGCTGACCAGAGGTTCATCAAAGGGACATTATAGTCATCAGCGATTTGTACAATAGCGAGATTGTAACTCACAGCACGCGACCACTGGGCATTGTCTGGATGATAACTAAATGTTGAAAGCACTGGAATGACATCATGATTGAGCGTTTCTTCAACGATGAGGCGCATCTGCTGGTCATATTCCTCTACAGAAAAACCAAGGACATCATTGGGTCCAAACATAATGAAACTAATGCTGGGCTGGCGGCGATTATATTCGCATTGCAGAGGTGTTTCTTCAGGTTGACAAATCGTGTTGCTAGCCATAAAAGTGCTAAATACACTAAAGGTATTCAACCCCTTCTGTGCTGCAACACTGACAGGAGCCACTGACCCTTGAAAGAAACGGATGGTTTCATCAAGGTAATCATAGGGTCCCAGCAAGTATTGTTCTTCGTTTATGTTGGAGAGATACAAACCATCTGCTGTGAGGCTATCACCAACTTTGGTGATGACTTCACTATAGTTACCAAGCCGTTGCCCTCTTTCATATACTTCAAGCATTTCTGGGGCTATCTCCGGGATGATTGGCAAAGCATATAGTTGGCGCAACGCTTCATCCTCTACAGTTTCGAGATTAGCATCAAGCAGTAGAGTGTTCACAGGCGTATCACTAAATAATAAATCTTCTCCAAATTCGAGTTTCCCTGTCATGATCCAGCGTTGGTGTTGACGATCCCGTAATACACCTGCCCGCGCAATTCGTACCCAATTCCCAACAAGGTTCCGTTCCAAAACAGCGATTTCCGCACCCTCACCAAGTTGACCAACATCAAGATAAGTGGTGCCGGGTCCGTTATAGATGGTGGCTGCCTCACGGAGGCTAACGCGAACCGGCATATAGGTGGGCGTTGGGGTGACCGTGGGTGTTTTTGTGAATGTCGGTGATGGTGTGATACTGGGCGTGTTGGTCACATCAGGCGATGGTGTGTACGTCAACGTCCATGTTGGCGGCAATGTCGCTGAGATAAACCGTGTAGCAGTTGGCATAGGAGATGGGGAATCAGTTGCCGTTGGAGGAGCAGAGGCTTCCGTCGGTGTACAAGCAACTGTGAATAACAGACCAAAAATTAGACATGTGAATAAGCTACATTTCAGGGCAATTTGTCTCATACTTTGAGTATAGTTAAAACATGGTGCGAGGCAATTGAGCGATGTTTGCTAAAACCTTGCGTCCTATAGGCTGTTCCGCAACCTACAAATTATCGCCGTTAAACCAATTATTTGACCATCGTTCATCAATTGAATCCCCACCAAGCTGGTAGCGAATATCGGAAGATAAACGAATACGCCCTGATGTGTCATTGTTGATGGTCGAAGCGTGAATCATATACGGGCTATGGATAACAATATCACCTGCTTCATAGTTGGCAATGAGCCACCGAGTATTCAGCCGATCCGCCAATGACGGTAAATCTTTTGTGACCCAACCGCCCTCAGTCATATTGCGATTATAAGCACTCATTTGCTCATCTGGTGGTAAATTAGCATTCTTGATCCGAAATTCTTCTTCCATGCGGGCGCCTGCTGTATGCGACCCTTCCAGATAAATCAGCCCACCCATTTCAACTGGAATATCACCCAATGGTGTCCAGATTGTGATGAGGCTACGATCTGTGCCTTTACGAAGATAGGTTAAATCATAATGTGCTGGTGTGTTGCGACCAGAATCGGGCATCATGCGCCGCACCATCTTGCGACGATGGAGATATAAATCTTCGCCTAAAAACCACTTTAAAAACGCAAGGATGTTGGGATGCTGGCTGATTCTCGTGTAGCTCTCCCACAACACCACTTGATTTTCGATCTCTGTGACTTTTCGATTCGGTGTAAAATCTGGATTCCCAAACCCGTCCTTTGCATCTGAATCAGGCTTCAGCATTAGCGTCTCTCGAAATGCCTCAAAATACTGCGCGCGGAATTCGAGAATGTCTTCAACAGGCAGTAATCCCTTCAGCCAAAGATAACCCTGTTGATTATATCGTTGCTTCAGTTGTTCTCGTTGTTCATCAAGCCGTGATGCTTCTAGCCAACCAAGCCGATTTTCCGTTGTCGAAAGTTGCTTACCATCTGCGAAAAGGATGTATTGATCCATCGGTCAACGTACCTTGCGCTAATCAATCACACGCTGACCAAAGTCGCCGCCTTCTTGCAGCAGTGCCGCAACTGCCTCTGGTGAATGTGCCTCTGCGTAAATCCGCAAAACAGGTTCGGTTCCACTAGGGCGAATCAGTAACCAGCTATGATCCGCCATATAATATTTGATACCATCCATCGTATTAACTCGCTTGACTGTCTCACCATTGATGGTTGCGGGTGCGCTTGCTTCTAGCTTTTTAACGACTTCTTTTTTGGCGAGTTGCTGGCTGAGGCGAACATCATTCCGAGCATAATGCGCTGGTCCATATTTAGATTGCAAATCTGCGATAATTTCATGGAGTGGTGCGCCTGCATATGCCATTACTTCTAGCAGCAGCAACCCCATCAAGATACCATCGCCTTCTGGAATATGCCCTCGAATACTCATGCCGCCGCTTTCTTCACCACCAATGAGCACATCATTTTTTAGCATCAAATCTGCAATGTGATTGAAGCCAACAGGTGTCTCATGCAATTGCAGCCCGTATGCTTCTGTCATCTTATCAATCATCAAAGTGGTCGAAATTGTCTTGACGGCATCGCCTGTCATGCCCTTATTCTCAACTAGGTGCCGCAACACAAGGGCAAAAATATGATGCGGATCGACAAAATTCCCTTGTGCATCAACCGCACCAATGCGATCTGCATCGCCATCAGTTGCGAGTCCGACATCTGCTTGTTCGCGTTGTACCGCAGCGACCAATTCATTAAGGTGTGCCATGATCGGTTCCGGGTGAATCCCGCCAAACCCCGGATTCATCGTCCCGCGTATTTCTGTGATATGTGTGCGTGTGCGCGAGAGGATCATCGGCAATGACCCGCGACCAGACCCCCACATTGCATCTGTGACAACTTTCAATTCTGCATCGGAAATTTTATCGAGATCGATCAATTCACTGAGATGTTGATAATACAACCATGTTGGGTCAAAGCGGTGGATCATCTTTTTTTGGATCGCGAGTTCGTAATCCATCATATTCGGACCCCGACCATCACGATCCATTTTCTGTAAGTGCCGTTCCACCCGCTTAGATTGATCCGGGGTTGCGGAACCACCATAGTCCGCCTTGAGCTTGAAGCCATTGTAACGAGGCGGATTATGACTTGCGGTAATGACCACGCCTGCTGCTGCTTTTTTCTCGCGGATATTGAAAGACACTGCCGGAGTCGGAACATCCGCACGCGATAACCACGCGACAACGCCATTTGCCGCCATCACCCGTGCTGTTTCAATCGCAAAGCGATCCGATAAAAAACGGGTATCATAACCAATTATGATTTGAGGCGATTCATCTCCGGTATGAACTTCGTTGATGGAATCCGCAACTGCTTGTGCCACAAGGCGTAAATTGGCAAACGTAAATGTATCCGCGATGACTGCACGCCAGCCATCTGTCCCAAAATGAATCATAATCCGCGTCCTTCGTGAGGTGATGAAGTTCTATCATGTGCAGCGCATCAGTTTATAGATCAACGGGAGTGAGTACAATGCTGAGTTGAATCAAAAAGCCCCAAGCAATCACTTGAGGCTCTTAAATTGAGTTATCTTAGCGAATTTCCTCAACTGCCCAATGATCACCCATCGCCCGCCGACCTTCTGCTAGACCACCCCCTTCGGAGATTTCTCGCGTCAGGTCATCGCGTTTTAGGACGGCTTCATTGAGTTCGATGCCAAGTCCGGGTTTATTGGGAATATCCAGATAGCCATCGTTCACTGTCGGCACAAAGTCGCTGAGGACATCGAAGTAAGATTTGTAGAATGCCCGTACCGATTCCACATAGAATAAATTGGGGATATGGGCAGCGAGGTGCATACAAACCGCATGGCAAATCGGACCTGCCACGTTATGCAAAACCACAGGCACACCATAAGTCTCCGCTAGGTTTGCCATTTTGCGCGTTTCCGCAATCCCACCATTCCAAACAGGGTCAGTCATCATGATTTGTGCAACGTGCTTTTCCAGCCATTCACGCCATTGCCAGCGCGTCATCAACAACTCGGAGCCGATCAGAGGAATACTCGTTTTCTGTGACAATGCCTTAAGTTCATCGGGGTAAATCGCTGGCATAGAATCTTCCAAAAACAGGATGTCATAAGGTTCCAATGCGCGGGCGATACGTTCCATGCTGGCACGGTTCCAACGGAAATGACATTCGATGCCAATTTCCATTTTGTTGCCCACTGCATCCCGAATTTGCTTGATGGGGGTTAATCCATCTTCAATGTCATCAAGGCTGATATATTGCCCGTAGGTGCGTTCGCTATATTTATCAAAGGGCCAGATTTTCATAGCATACACGTCATCATCAATTAGGCTCTGCGCGAGTTTACCTGCGTCATCATGCCACCCTTGATAATCCTGCACATCGCCAAATCCAATGCAGGTGTTATAAGTCGGAATTTCATCACGGGTTTTGCCACCCAGTAAATGATAAAGCGGCGCACCATATTTCTTGCCCATGATGTCCCACAAGGCAACTTCAACGGCGGATAAAGCGCGAGTTTCCGCGCCAGCATAGCCGTGATACATAATGTTATCCATCACGAATCGCCATAAGCCTTCAATATCGAGCGGGTCTTGTCCGAGCAATAAAGGCGCGAGTGTGCCGTGCAATGCCCCTTTTGAGCCATGCACTTTATCGACTGTTTCACCCAAGCCGATGATGCCTTCATCCGTATGCACCCGCACCACCAGCAAACGCGGATATTCTGCCCATTGCAGGCTTTCAATCGCTGTGATTTTCATCAGATCAGACTACTTTCACTGGATTTTGCAGCGAGCCAACCCCATCTATGATGATGGTAATGACATCGCCTACGTTCAAGGTGAAATCGGCTGGTGGTACGATCCCCGTACCTGTCAGCAAAATAACACCATTGGGGAAGGTGTTGCTACGACCCAAGTAACCTACCAATTCAAGCAAGGTACGTTTGATGCGCGAGGTATGCACGCTATCCGAAAAGACTTCATTGCCATCACGCGCAATGCTGATGCGAATATCGGTATCGGGCCAGCTATCCGATGGTGCCAACAAAATACTTGATCCCAAGCCACAGGAAGCCGTATAGACTTTTGCTTGCGGTAAATAAAGCGGATTCGCACCTTCTATGTCGCGGCTGCTCATATCATTGCCCACTGTAAAACCAACCACTTCCATCGCTGGATTCATTACAATGGCGAGTTCTGGTTCTGGTACATTCCACTTAGAATCTTCCCGAATCCCAACCGCAGCCAAGTGACCAACGGTATTTTTCGCGGTTGCTTTAAAGAACAATTCCGGGCGATCCGCATCATAAACGCGGGCGTATACATCACCGCCATCTTCCGCTTCTTCTTGACGCGCTTCACGGCTCCGCATATAGGTCACGCCAGAAGCCCAGATTTCTTGCTCATCGCTGGGCGGTAACCATTGGGCGTTGCTATCTAATTCTTCTAGTGTGATGCTGCTTGTTGTGCCTGCGCTGCTGACAGCCTCAATTGCTGCGGATACTTTACCGACTGAATTTTGTAGCCATTCTGCCAATGATGCCTCTGGTAAATCAAAAATTTTATCGTCCACAATGGCGGCGAATTTTGCGCCATCAGTTGGGTGTTGATAACGAATCAAACGTGGTGTGCTCATGCAGGTAAACTCCAAGTGATAATGTTGTCATTATTGCGCCCTTCAACCAATTGCCCCCGTTGAACCAACCGTTGCAAATTGCCATTGAAAGGGAAATTAAGCGTTTCATTCATGGATGCGTCCCAAGTGGCGACCTGTGTGCCGACATGCTCTAGGGCATCTTTCATGGTGAAAGTACCGTGTGTTTGTGCCAATTCGAGTAATTTACGCTCAACTAATAAGCAGAAGTTGCGGCTCTCACGGAAGAAATCCCCAATATCTGAACCCTTGCGTAATTCCCAGTGTGCGCCGGAATAAATCTGGATGTCCATCGTCATCAAGCGATCTAACGTGGCGAGATAAGTATCGACATAACAATAAGTTGGTGCGAGGGCGGGATTCCAATCGACATCCAGAATGGCATTCCACAGAGCAGCCTCACCACCGACCATCGTTTTGCTTGCAGGATCATAAACTGCAAGATGCCCCCATGTATGCCCGGGTGTATGGACTGCTTCCACATACCAATCTGCGCTGAGACGGAATTCTTCGCCACCTTCAAGCGTCAAATCAATGGGTGTAGACAATGTATCTGCTTGGATAGATGCAACAGCTTCATCTGGCGTGACAAAACCATGTGGTTCATCGAATTGCTTATAACGCCCGTTGATCAGTGCATCGGTGCTTTCAATCCAAGGGCGATCTAATTTGTGGCAAAGCATCTTTGCTTGGGGTGCGATTTCCTTCATCGGTTGATTGCCACCCTGATGATCCATATCCGAGTGCGAAATCAGGATATAGGTCAAATCTGCCGGATCAAAGCCGATCTGCTGCATATACGGCAAAATCTCCTGCTGTGGATTTTGAGCGCAGGCAGTGTCCACCAGCATAGATGCTTCTGTGCCGATTAATAAGTGGACGAACACCACACGATTTCCGCCAAAAATACAGGGAATGCGATGTATATTAGGTGCAATTTCCATAAATTTCTTTCTCCTGAAATAATTTTATGATTCATCATCGGGCGGTTCACGAACCGCCCCTACAAGTATTTACGGTAGGGTCAGGTTAATCCTGTGGTTGTGTTCCTTTAGAACTCAACCCACCATCCACCTCGTAATTTGAGCCAGTGACAAAGCTCGATTCATCGGATGCAAGGAACAAACAAACATTCGCCACCTCGCGGATTGTGCCGACACGCCCGATGGGGTGCATATCATCAAATTGCTGGCGAATATCGTCTGGATCAGATTGGGCGGCGACAAAGGCATGGAGCATCGGTGAATCAATCGTACCCGGCGAAACGCTGTTGGTACGGATGCCGTCACGCGCATAATCCGTTGACATCGCTCGCGCCAACGAAATCAACGCACCCTTAGTCATGGAATACGCGGCAACACCCGGCAAACCCAGCACACCTGTCACGCTTGCCATATGAATGATGCTGCCTTGCTTTTGCTCCAACATACCGGGAATCACTGCTCGACTCATCAAATACGTACCACGCAAATTCACAGCGAGACAGCGATCCACATCATCAGGTGATGTTTCGTGAATCCGTCCGGCTGGCATAATAGCTGCATTGTTCATCAAGACAGTACAAACGCCGAATGCTTCTTGCACATTGGCAACCGCTTGCTTCACCTGTGTTTCATCAGTGACATTGCAGGCAAGTGCAATCGCTTCACCACCTGCCGCCTTAATTTCATCAACGACTTGTTGGCAAGCATCGCCATCTAAATCCAAAACACCGACTTTCGCGCCTTCTTCTGCAAAGCGCAATGCGATCCCATGGCGAAAAC
>Ga0207422_1004831_pt1 | contig 10483 bp, 4 predicted proteins | sample MarCyaLeptolynsp_FD_187757 | JGI IMG/M metagenome (GOLD analysis project Ga0207422, IMG submission 187757) | Marine cyanobacterial communities from Panama - species 1 Leptolyngbya sp. (SPAdes) | ecosystem: Environmental > Aquatic > Marine > Unclassified | place: Panama: Panama City | collected... | reverse complement strand
TAGTAAAGGAATATCAGGAAAAATGGAAGGGGACAGAAGGATATTATGTGGATAGGGATTATCGTATCGTCCTGTTTATGAAGTATCTAAAAACATTTCTTTGCATAATCGCATACTTTGCATAATGACATAAGATTATCCCACAGCTAGCTATTTTTAATGCTAGCGCAAAGATGACTTTTGGATCTGCCACTGTACCTGAGATACCACCTTGTGAGATGGTACTTACACCCAGCACTTTATTAGCTCTGTTGAGTAAAAGTATCTTGAAGTATTCCACATAACCTAGTTGCTCAGGTAGCCAAGTCTGTCTGAGTATTTCGGCAGCGGCTTGAGAAGAGGTTACGTTTGGCCTAAGCTTAGCAGGGATTTTAGAGGAGTAAGAAATCTTTACTTCAGCTACATAGTTGATGTCGAATGTTTTCATGACGGGAACGCGTTTAAGTTTGAAAAAAATTTGGGAAACCCGCCCCATTTTTTATTGAGGATAAGTGCCAAAGGAAGCGTTTTTTATATTCGGTTAGGGAGCTGCAACAAGTGTATTAAAAAGGCAGTCTTTTGCCGTCATGCGGGATAGGGTTGAGCTATCGTTCCAAAGAAAAAATGGATCTTTGCCCTTGATTTATTTGAATAATGGTGCATGGGTGGTTATACTTCTAGTAATTATTTTAAGAAGACTGGAGCTAATCATTAACATCACCATATTATTTAATGTGACACTGAAAATGTGCTAAAAAATAACGTATTATGAATTTTGGAAAGGAAAATTTTTTATCTCAAAGTGTTCGAGGAGTCTAGATAAATCAATATAGAAACTCCTTGGATTTTAATTTTGTATTATTCAAAGATTCACCAATTACAGTTCTATTTTGTCAATATCCTTAACAAAACAGTATGAAAATCATTGATTTGTCCTGTTTTCAAAAGCATAAAATTGGTTATATGTTTATTGCGAGCAGTGAAGGAAAAAGTAATATCAAATCAGCTAGAAACAATTTTTTCAGGGGCAATAACTGGCTTTATGATAACTACAAACAATACCAAACCATCAATAGGATCGGCAAAAAGGATAAAACGATACTGGCGAAGATGTCAAAATATTGTTTAAAACTATAATTTATAGTCTATCAGAACTTCCAAAGGATGAAGGATTATATATAGTCAACAGCCAACGTCCAATGATATTCAATGGAGAGGTCATAGCGGACTTTCAAAAAATAAAGAAAGATAGTAAGTAACCTTTATCGAAAATATCATTATAATACTTTCATGTAAAGAAATTTAGTCTTTTGGTATTGCAAGAAAAGGGTCCTAGCACACATATATTACTATTTTCTAGAATGAAGGATACATTATTGATTATCTGTATGGTCCTTAGCATATTGTCTTGTAATCCTCAGAATAAAAACTTCAATGCTTTTGATAAAGAATTCAGGTTTCATCAAGGTTTTAGGATAGATGACCATGATACCATAATAGGAGAATGTGGATATTGGAACCTAACAAACCGGAACGATGGCAGTTATTATCAATTTTTTGTTGATGAACCTGAAATAGTAGCCAAAGGTTTTGATATCTACTTAGATGTTACAAAGGTCGATACAAATAAAGTCTTGACCGATGACCATCTTTTTGAAATAATGAAATCTAACCCGATCGACCTTATAAGGTTGGAAAAAGAATTATCAAAACTAGATATCATCGATGTTAGATATGTGAAAAAATTTGGAAATGTCCAAGATATGGTATCAGGTGAAGAAAGAATGGACCCTATCAACTCATTAGGTGTTGTATACAAAAACGATTCAATTTATCTTACAATGGTAGATACCTATATAGAAGGTAACAAGTTGATCAGGAGGATAAGCTATTTCAATGGAAGATAGTAGCAAAAGTCAAGGCCCAATATCCAGAATGGGATAGTAAAATAAAAGTAGTGGACCTCTAAAGATAACCTGATAGGATCCCATGATTTTTTAGGATATCATCGGTCATAAGTTCACTACCATAAAAGCATTTCATGCGCAAAAGGTACCTTGAACGATAAAACATCCATCACCTTTCCCATCCCGATCATAAGGTTTTATGGTCCCCCTTACCCCGGGATCATTGCCCTTATTGACAAATATTAGTCAAACGAATATCAACATACCTTTACAAGCCTAAATATGGTGACATAAAACCGGATACCGTCGTAATAAGGACACGAAAAACATTACATGTGTACCCAATAAGGTACCGACCACTGAAAGGGGATAAACAACTGGGACCAACTGACTACTTTACCTGAACGACAAACACACCCTTTATGCGAGCGTACCATTACCTATTATCATTGCTTCTCACCCTTATCACCATTAACGCCCATGCCCAGTTGAACTATGCGCCACCCGAGGATACCGGGGTGGACAGCACGGGCAACATCTGGGACCGTCTGAGCTTCGGAGGCTCTGCCAGTATGTCCCAGCAGGACCCCACAAGGGTCTCGCTCTCCCCGAGTGTGGAGTACAAGGTCTCGGACCTTTTCAGCAGCGGCCTGAACGCTAACCTTACGTTTACACAAGGTGCCGATTTCCAGGGCATGGACCACGGTCTCGGGCTTTACGGCAGGCTTACTCCCTCCAAGGGTCTCCCTTTCCTGCAGTTGGAGTACCAGATGGAGAGCACCTCCATCGATAGCATGGGTGCCGAGAACAGGTCCAGCAGCAGGGACCTCCGTTCCAGCCTGATGTTCGGTGGCGGCCTGGAGATAGAGGTACATGAGAAACTTACCTTGAGGGCAACGGCGATGTACAATATGACAGGTGGCACAACAAATTCAGGGACTCCGGTCGCAGGTCAGCAGCAGATGGGTACCATTGGGAGGTGGTCCTTCAGGATAGGTGTGATGTCGCCGCTCTCCTTTGTGAACGATCCCCCCAAGAAAAAGGACCTTGACGGCTGGATCTCCTCGATGAAGGAGACCCCATTCAGTCCGGGGATGCTGCCCATACCCAATATCATGAAAAAACTGGACGTGGAAGGTAACGTCAGTATGAGCCTGGGCGATCCGAGCACCATCGATTTTTCACCAATGATATCCGTTGAGATCGACAGCAACTTCAGTGCGGGCATCGGCCCCAGTATCAGGATGAAAGCGGACCTGGGAGGCAACAGCCTTGAAGGACTTTCCATCGACAGGCGCATGGACTATGGTGGCAGGGCCTACCTGCGCTATCAGTACAACAAGTATGTGCCCTTCCTTCAGATGGAGTACGAAGGGATATATGGTCAGGGTGACAGCCTTAGCTGGGGGGAGGGCAACCGGAAGTGGGTCTCATCAGTGCTTGTGGGCATCGGCCACAAGATAAAGATCAAGAAGGTAGGCGAGTTCGGTGTGACGGCCCTTAGGAACCTGAGCTACAGGGGGGTGACCCCGGTGCACAACAGCCCCTGGACGGTCCGTACCAGTTTCAAGAAGGACCTCCCCTTTGATGACGTGCCCATCCCCGGTACCTTCGCCCCCAAGAAGAAAGGCTTCAGGCTGTCCGACCTTTTCAAGCTTGAGGGCAACCTGGGACTGTCCTTGGGCGAGCTGACCCAGATAGACTTTTCACCGGCCCTGGCCCATGAGTTCAACGAGCACATGAGCCTTGGTGCCGGCCCGATCGTGAAGTACCGCAACGACAAACGTGTGGACGTTTCCTCGACCCTATACGGGGGACGTATGTACGCCAGGTTGACCCCAGAAAAACACTACCCCTTCCTACAGATAGAAGGGGAGGGGATGAATATCTCGGGTGCTGCCCCCCTGACTGGCACCACCACATCTGGAAACCCTGGCCACAACCTGACGGACCTGGGCCAACGGACCTGGCAATATGCCCTATTGATCGGTGGCGGGGTACAGTTCCCGATAGGCAGCAAACATTCCTTCAACATCTCTGCCCTGAGGGACGTGACCTATAAGGGCAGGACACCTGTCAGGAACGAGCCCTGGGAGATAAGGATGGGGTTGAGGATATAGGTGGGAATATACCAAAAAAATGGTGTAACGCAGCCTTGCCCCCCATATTTTATAGGGGGGCGAAAAAAGGGGAGGATACCCAAAAAAAGGGCAGTCCCAACTATATCACCCAATGTCATACATGGATACTTTTCTTTGACATGGTGTTTATTACGTGCAGTGGGGTTGCATAAGTACCTGAAAACCAGTAGCGACCTACCCTTGGATATCCCGTTCCCCTCCGGTCGATCTGTCATTGTTCCTTCATTGGGGCCATTTATATTACCCATGTACCATGGGGCATCATTTCGGAGCTAAAATCTCCCCCTCTTTTCATTATTTCGTCCATTATTAAAACGATGTACCCCACCAGTGGTAAGTGGTGGGTGCAAGTAAACGACATTTTTTCAATGGGCCATGGCCCTATTTTTTTAACCTAAAATCGGCAGCACATACCGGACATGAGGAAAGCATTTTTTAAAGACCGTTGCAGCACATTTTTTTACCGTGCACTCATCCTATCGACATTATTGACCGTCATCACGGCCCACCGGCCGGGCCCACCGGGCAGTGGGGCACCCCCCATTACCATAGACCCTGGTGATCCCATCTGCGGACTGCTGCACTCAGCGGCGGAAGTGAACATCTGGCGTGAGCGTACAGGGCTCTTGCCCGGGACCACGGCCTATGAGGGTGAATGGTCCAGGGTATTGGCCGATGCCCAGACGGCGGTGGCCAACAGCGCCAATGACCGCTATACGAACTATGATATCACTCAGGGGCCGAACGCGCCCATCACCGAGCTGAACTCCCCTTGGGTGCCAGACAATTCATGGCCTGCCAGGACACCTTATATCGATGACAAGGAACCAAGGCCGGGGATCAACGGGCAGGACTATGGGGCCATATCCATCATGAACGCAGGTTTCGTACACCTGTTGATCGGTGACAACGGCAATGTGGGCGGATATTCCGGGACACAGTATGCCGCGGCCGTAAGGACGGAACTGTTGCACTATGCTGGTAATCAGTGGCTGGACTTTACCAATACACAGCGTTTCGTGCGCAGTGGTGGTACCTTTGCGGACCGTAACCCCGGTTTTTTCATCGCCACCTGGCTGAACAGTCTATTGAACGCCTATGACTATACGAAGAACTCAAGTGTCTACAGTGTCGCAGACAGGCAGGCCATAGACAGCTGGTTCCATGGAGCGATGGATTTTTACAAGGACATGTTGCTCGATGACATGTCGGGCCCTTGGGGGGGCGGTACAAGGTACCTGAACGGTGATTACAGTAGCCCTTTGAACTCAGGATGGAACGTGAGCTCAAGGGGCAAGCCCTTTGACGGTGCACCCTACACGGCCTATGGCCTGAACGAGTACTATGCGAACCGCCGTTGCCAACATATACGCTTCATGATGAAAGCGGGCCTTTTCCTTAAGGACGACCCGACCTATGGTGCGGATGCAGATGAGGCCATAGCCTCGGCGCACCGCTGGATCAAGGAATGGATGGTGTTCGGCAATTTTTCCGATGGTACGAACGCTGACATGCACCGTGGCGGCAGTAGTAACCCTTTACAGGGCCTACAGTACGGTACGATAGGTATCGGCGGTATCATCGATGCAGTGGATGCCTATGAGCGTGGGATGTCCCAGGAGGCCGGGTTCGAGAGCCTCTATGACTGGGAGTTGGTGAGGGGGAGTGCGGAATATAACAGGTTCCTTCCTGCTGCGACCTCGTCCTTTGTGTGGCGGAGCTCCTTTGATGTACCCTCTGGGAGACCAAGGGGCCTGAGGATGATCATCGATGCCCTTTTGAAGCACTTTGACGGGAGCTATGGCAGTTCACGCAAGTGGGGGGGACAGGTAATAGACGGTTTCGAACCTGGCACGTCCCATTTCATAAAGATCGTGGAGAGCGACAGATGGGTGGCCCCTGCCACGGTCTACTATGCGACCAAGGATGCGGCCTGGGCGGCCAATGCGGCCAGTATCTATACCCGTACCAAGTCGGGTACGGTGCCCTATCAGCCCAATCCGTCCAAGGCAGGGAGTTATGATATCAACCTGGGGACCTGGGGCGGCCATCCGAGCATACTACTGATGCACGGCAGGATGGAAGGTCTGGTGAACCCCTATGAAGGTTGCCAGCCCGATATCCAACAGGGTGGCCCCATCGCCGGCGACGGGGACGAGGAGAGCGGTGAAGGCTTCTGGTCGGTGGCCAATGGGAACTGGGAGGACGCCTCTACCTGGAGCAGGGATGCAGAAGGTACCACAGCGGCACTGTCGCCCCCCGATACCCTGTCGGAGGTACATATACTGGGCCATGAGGTGACCCTATCCTCTGATGCCTTCTCCGGTGACATAGAGATATCCGATGATGGTACCAATGCCGGGAAGCTGCTGATAGACGGTAAAGGGAGCGAGGTGCTCCTGAAGGTGACCGGTGTGGTACGCGTGGAGCGTACCACTGTCCCGGGCAGCGGGATAAACATCATCAATGGAGGAGGACTGGACGTGGAAGCCCCTGAACGCACCTTCGAAGAGGGTACGGGCGTGGCACCGACGTCCCTTATCGCTACCGGTCAGACGGCCTTTTCCATCACACTTGCCTGGCAGGCACCCAGTGACCAAGGTGCGGTACAGGGCCTTGCCGTCAAACGTGACGGTGTGACAGTGGCGACACTGTCCCCTACAGCGGTATCCCATACCGTGACAGGGCTTGCCTCCGGACGGTCCTACAATCTACAAGTGGTCTCCCTTGGCTATAACGGCAGGGAGCTGGAAGGTGGTGGCAGCGATATCATCACGGGTACGACCAATACGGCGGTAGAGGGTGCGATCACGGAGGCAGAGCTGGGCACCGACTATAAGGAAGGTGGCGGCAACAACGGGGCAGTGGGCCAGATAACCTCATCTTTCCTCAACGGAGGGGCGGGGATGGCGATCTTTGACCCGGGCGACGGTTTCAGGATAGGTTTCGAGGTAGCTGCCACGGGCAGTTACGGGCTCAGGGTACGCGTCCGCAGCGGCGCGTACCGTGATGCCTCCTATGACGAACCGACGGTCTATTGGCCGGGCGGGTACATCTTCAGGTTGGACGGGGAGCGGATCTACCCGACCGGCGACCCATCCAGCGTGGTAGGTCCCGACGGTGCCATCGGTGGTGCCTATTGGGGCACCATGGAACTGGAAGGTGTGGACCTTACGACAGGGGGCCACGTGCTGGAGATAGAGGCGGTGAACTCCTGGGGTGCCGTGGACTACCTGGAGGTAACGGGCGGGACAGGGGCCGCGCTCCCTGCCCCGATGAACCTCTCGGTGGGCAACGTGACCAACAGCAGCATAGCACTCTCATGGACGGCCCCTGCAACGACGGTCTCGCCATTGACCTATAAGATATTCACGGACGGTGTGTTGACCGATAGTACGACCGCTGTCCAATATACGGTAACGGGGCTGGCCCCTGGCACCGATCTTTCCTTTTATGTGACGGCCTCAGGGCCCGGTGGAGCGGTCTCCCCGGCCAGTACGGTGGTAACGGGAAGGACGCTCCCCGGCCAGGTGACGGTACGCAGGGAGGCAGAGGACATCTACCGTACGGTCAGCAACGTGGGCACCTATCCCATCATAGTGGAGGACGCCCCCTTGCTGAGCAACGGCAATGGGGTGACACTCTATGACAACGGTGATGCGATAGACCTGCCCTTCGAATTGGAACAGGCGGGCACCTATATCATCCGTGTAGGGCTGCGTTCCGGTGAGAACGGTTCCCCGATGTCCTTTTATGGTGACAGGTATTCCTTTGAACTCAATGGCAATGCCATCGTGATGACCGGTGATGCCACGGCGGTCTCGCCCTATGACCCAGAAAATTTCGGTGGGGCCCATTACGGCAGGATGGTGAGTGCCCCTGTGGCGCTGGGTGCAGGGGCCCATATGCTACTTGCAAGGGCCACGGCGGACTGGGGGGTCATCGACTACCTGGAAGTGTCCCCAGCGGGGAACACGGGCAACCAGTTGCCGGTGGCCGATGCGGGCGCTGACGGGACGGTCCTCCTACCGAGGCCCTCGTATACCCTCCAGGGTAGCGGTAGCGATGCCGATGGTACGATAGCGGCTTATTCCTGGGCACAGGTGGGCGGTACCGGACTTACCTTGTCGGGACAGCAAGGGCCTGCCCTGACATTGTCCGATCTATTGCCCGGTACCTATACCTTCCGTTTGACGGTGACCGATGACAAGGGGGACAAGGGTTCCGATGAGGTAACGGTGATCGTACAGGGCAGCAATGGCCAATTGGCCGTGAACAGCCTGACGCTCATCAATGCGGTGACGGACCTTCCCATCGAGGGCTATGGTGCACTGACGGCAGGGACGACCATCAATATCAATGCGCTACCGGTAGGTGACATCAGTTTCAGGGCCAATGTGACGGGCCCTGTACAGAGTGTTTCCTTCAGGATGACGGGCCCGGTGCCACTTGAAAGGACCGAGAGTACGGCGCCCTATGCACTGTTCGGCGATGCCGATGGGGACTATGCCCCATGGGTGCCGCAGGGCAGCCTGTTGGGCAACCATACGATCAGGGCGGTACCCTATGACGGGAGCAACGGCATGGGCAACGTGGGCACGCCCCTAGAGATAGGTATCTCCTTTGTGGACGGCACGGGCGGCAATACGCCACCTACGGCCGATGCGGGCCCTTACCAGGAGCTGACCCTCCCAGTGGACAACATCACCCTTGACGGCAGCAACAGTAGTGATGCTGAGGGTGCGCTGAGCTATAGCTGGCAGCAGGTCAGCGGCGGTGCAGCCACCCTGTCGGGCACGGGCACGGCCTTCCTGTCCCTTTCGGGGCTGGACACGGGCAGCTATGTACTGCGCCTGACGGTCGGTGATGCCGGTGGGCTCTTCGACAGTGACGATGTTACCGTCAAGGTCCTTGCTGCACCGGCAGGTGATGCAGTGGTGGGCTTTACATTGATCGATGCGGTGACCGATCAGCCGATCGCGGCCTATGACCCGATACCAGAAGGGGCGGTCATCAGGACGGACATACTGGGTACGGACAGCCTTAACATCCGTGCCAATACTTCGCCCGCCACGGTGGGCAGCGTGGTCCTCTCCCTTGGTGGGGCTTCCACCCATTCAAGGACGGAGACCACGGCACCCTATACCCTCTACGGTGACAGTGGTGGCGATTATGCGGCCTGGACGCCCGTACCGATGGCCGGCCAGTCCTATACATTGACGGCCACGCCCTATGACCAGGCAGGAGGTGCGGGCAACGCCGGTACGGCACTTGCCCTGTCCTTCTCTTTTGCAGGGAGCGTGCAGCCGGTACTGGAAAGGTACCAGGCCGAGGACCATTTCACAGTGGTGGGTGAAACGGGCACCCTTGGCAGTGTTGCCGTCGCAGAGGCGGGCAGCCTTGACGGGGGCAGGGGCGTGAAGATATTCGATACCGGTGATGCCATGGGGATACCCTTCACCATCGGTACCACCGGGGCTTATAAATTGAGGGTGCGGGTACGTTCCGGCGATGCCATCTCCCCGGAGACCTACTGGCCCGACGGTTATACCTTTTCGCTCGATGGCTCGGCCCTTGCCATGACCGGTGATGTGGCTACCATCGAGGGCACTTCCCAGTTCGGGGGTGCCAGTTTCGGTGAGATGTACAGCGGGGAGCTACAGCTCTCCAACGGACCACATGTATTGACGGTAACGGCAGGGGCCCCCTGGCAACTGGTGGACTACCTGGACGTGGTAACGGAAGGGGCGGTACTGTCCCCTCCTACGGGGCTGACCGCTTCGGGTACCACGGCTACGGGCACTTCGCTGTCATGGACGGCCCCTGCGACCGGGGACATAGCCGGTTACCATGTGTACCGTGACGGTACCAAGGTGAACGGTCCCCTTGTGACCGGTACGGTCTATCAGGTGGACGGGCTTGCCCCTTCCACGGCCTATTCCTTTACGGTAAGGACGGTGGACAATGGGGGCGGCCTGTCGGTGGACAGTGACAGTGTGGCGTTGACCACCACATCCGGTGTCCCCGATCAGCGTATAGAGATAGAAGGGGCCTTTACGGTCCTTGCCGACGTGGGCAGCAAGGCCACGGTAGGGACGGTCACCTCCTCTGCGATGAGCGGTTCGGAAGGGGTGCGGCTCTATGACCCCGGCGACAAGGTAGGTATAGGTTTCAGCGTGCCCCAGGCCGGCAACTATGTGCTCAGGGTAGGGGTACGCTCGGGCAGCTCCCTTTCACAGGACAACTATTGGCCGGGGGGCTATGCCTTTGCCATCGACGGGAATGCGGTCACCTTTACCGGTGATGTGTCGACCCCGGTCTTTACCTCTGATATCGGTGGTTCCTGGTTCGGGACCATGGCCACCGATGGCATGGCCCTTACGGCAGGGGCACACACCCTGACGATCGAAGGGGTGACGGACTGGGCCATCGTGGACTTCCTTGAGGTCAACGATC
>Ga0207422_1004827_pt1 | contig 10488 bp, 4 predicted proteins | sample MarCyaLeptolynsp_FD_187757 | JGI IMG/M metagenome (GOLD analysis project Ga0207422, IMG submission 187757) | Marine cyanobacterial communities from Panama - species 1 Leptolyngbya sp. (SPAdes) | ecosystem: Environmental > Aquatic > Marine > Unclassified | place: Panama: Panama City | collected... | reverse complement strand
GACCTCCTCATATAATTCATCTGCTAGCAATGCTGCTAATTCATCTGTAGAAAGTTCTGTTAGGTCTTCGGTGGGATTGAGTTCTACAGGAGAAGCATCTTCCAATTCTTCAAAACTGATAGTCTCCAAGATATCCCGAGCCAAGTAGTCTACTAAATCATCAATGTTGGCGTAATTGAACAAAGCGGTTGCTGACAACCGAGACCCTAAAATTGATTGCAAGCGATTCCTGAGTTCTGTTAACATCAGTGAATCTATTCCTATATCAAAGAATCCAGCCTGAGTGTCTATTCGCTCTGGTTCTGCACTCCCAATCACTTGAGCCACCTGCCGACAAACTTCATTTGTCAGAAGCTGGCGACGCTGTTCGGGGGGGACGGCTTCTAACTTCTCAATCAACCATCCTTCCTGAGATTGTTTGGGCTTATAAGGCATTAAATCCCTTAGCATTGGTACTGTTGTTCCTGTCTGTACCTGGAACCATTGTGACCAATTCACGGGAAACACTCCTACTTGGCTTTGAGACCCTGATAACAAGTTCTCCAATGCCACTATCCCCTGCTCTGGGTGGATTGTCCTCATTCCACTAATGTCTGAGCGATTTTGATGCCGAGTCCCTAAACGAGCAGCCATGCCCCCAGACGCCCATGGTCCCCAATTAATACTCAACCCTGGTAAACCCAAACCACGGCGATAGTGGGCTATTGCATCCATAAAAGCATTGGCAGCAGCATAATTTCCCTGACCAGGATTCCCCAACATTGAAGCTATAGATGAGAAACAAACAAAGAAATCTAAGGGTAAATCCTGAGTTAGTTGATGTAAATACCAAGTTCCTGACACCTTGGGAGCCAAAACCTTTGTAAATTGCTCCCAGCTCATCTTTTGTAATACCCCGTCATCCAACACCCCAGCAGCATGAATCACTCCTTTAAGTGGAGGTAAGGACCCAGATATTTCCTCCAAGATTTTGGTAAGAGAATCCTGAGTAGAAATATCCCCTAACAAAACACTCACCGTCGCTCCTGCTGCTTCTAAGTCCCCTATAATTTTCCCTGCATTTTCATTTGGACTCCGACGGCCAGTTAATACTATATGCTTGGCCCCCTCTTTCACCATCCATTGTGCTACTTCCAAGCCTAAAGCTCCTAAACCTCCTGTAATCAAATAACTTGCTTCTGCTTTGATAGACTGTTGACTTTCTAAGATGGGCAATTTTTTTTGTCGTACTAATCTGGCTACATAACGGACCCCCTGACGAATTGCTATTTGGTCCTCATTACTATCAGAAAAAATCTCATCTACTAAACTAGGGATAACTTCCGAAATCTGAGATGTAGGGTCTAAGTCGATTCGACCACATCTTAACTCTGGGTGTTCTGAACTAATAACACGCCCCAGTCCCCATAGACTTCCTTGTTGGGGTTGCACCACTTCCGCTTCATCTAAGACACTCTGAGTCCCTTGAGTAACTAACCACATCGGTATTTCATCAGTTAATCCAGCCTCAATTAAAGCTTGTAATAAATGTAACCCTATCGCACAACCTAGTTGTTGAGCTGTTTGTAAATCCTCAATTTGATTTATACCCCATAAATGCAAAATGCCCTTAATCTCAGAATTATCTTGCAGCAATTTAGAAAATTGTTCAGCAATAGTGGGATTAATTTGATAGTGTCGATCGTCTAATTGCTGATACTCTGAACCTGGGGAGACCCAAATATAGTCCTCACCTTTCTGTTGTAAATTCTTCCCAACAGACTCTACCAATTCATCAGTAAGTCCAAATACTAACCATTTACCAGAGACATTTTCAGAAGATGTTGAAGTTTTTGTTAAGGGTTGAGCTTGCCAGTTAATTTCATAAAACCAATCATTTAAATCTGAATCCAGAGTCATTAGTAAGGCTTTTGGATTCGCTTTCCTAGCTTTGAAACCATCAACATAAGCCACTAATTCTCCACTTTGGTTAAATAACTGTATTTCTGTTTTCAGCAGTTTTTTGTCTGACGTTCCATCTTGCAATTGACGGCCATAACACCAAAGTTTAAGATTTTCAGGACGCTGATAAAAAGTAAACTTCTCTATACTGAAGGGAACAAAAGTCTCACTTTCATCACCAGAAAGACCGAAGTAAAATGCAACCAATGACGACTGAAAACATGAGTCAATTAAGGCTGGATGTATTTGATACTTAAGCGCATCTAACACTGTCTCAGGTACTTTCATTTGACAAAGAATTTCTCCCTCTCCTAACCAGGCTTGGTCTATCCATCTAAAACTATCCCCCAAGTGAATTTGTCTATCCCATAGAACCTGGTAAATTTCTGCGCCTTCAAGTTTTTGACTACAACGAGATTGAATTTCTTTTATGGTTTCTAGAGAATGCTGGGAGGACTCGATAGTAGGAGAAATCTTGCCTGTAGCATGCAGATCCCAAGAACTACTATCATTGGCAGAACTAAAAGAGCTATCAAAACTAATTACTTGAAATGAGTATGAACTATCCTCTGGAGTCAAAGCCATATGAACATTCCGCACTCCTTGTTCCGGAATTGCTAAGGCTTGGGGAAACAGAATATCTTCCAATTGACATCCAGTTACAGAAAATGTTAAAGAGGCCCCTGCTAACAATAGAGAAATGTGACTAGCACCAGGTACTACAACTTTTTCATATATAAGGTGGTCTGCTAAAAATGGTAGGTTATGGGTGCTAAACTCAGATTCAAAAAATATCTCTTTTGATAAAGGAGATTGAAACTTGCGATTAATCAGAGGATGAAGTTTAGTTGTAGAGATAGTTTGAGAATTGGCATTTTCCAACCAATAATGTGCCCGTTGGAATGGATATGTAGGCAATGCTACTTTCTGACGATTATAATTAGAGTCAAACCCTGACCAATCTATTTTTACTCCTTTTACATATAATTGTCCTAAGCTGTAGAGCATTTGTTGCCATTCATCCACTCCTGGACGTAATGATGGCAACCATTCTCCCACATCTTCTGTTACACATTGTCTGCCCATTCCTAACAATATCGGTTTAGAGCCTATCTCCAGGAATGTTTTATATCCTTGCTCTTCTAGAGTTTTCATACTCTGAGCAAATTTTACTGGTTGACGCACATGACCCACCCAATATTCAGCAGTGGTTATTTCTGTACCTACTTCAGTACCTGTCACATTTGATATTAGTGGTATTTTTGGTTGATTATAGGTTACCTGTTTAGCCACTGCTTCAAATTCTGTTAACATTGGTTCCATTAATGGAGAGTGGAAGCCATGGGACACCTGTAATTGTTTGGTCTTAATTCCCATATTCTTGAATCGAGCGCAAATAGTTGCTATAGCTCCACTCTCACCAGAAATTACTATACTTTCTGGTCCGTTAACTGCTGCTATTGTTACTTGGGAAGTATATTCTTTTATGGCCTCTGTTACCTGAGATTCTGATGCCATTACAGATACCATCTCACCACCGGAGGGTAACTGTTGCATCAACTTTCCTCGCATAGTTATTAGTTTGAGACCGTCTTCTAGGCTAAATACTCCGGCAATGCAAGCGGCTACATATTCTCCGACGCTGTGACCCATGACTACCGACGGTTTGATACCCCATGAATCCCATAATTTAAAGAGGGCGTATTCCAAGGTAAATATGGCAGGTTGGGTGTAAACTGTTTGGTCTAAAATACTTGACTTTTGTGCATCTTTGGGGTGTATGATTTCTAATATGGATGTTTCCAAATAGGGTTGGAGAATTTGGTCACATTCCTCTAAAGCTTTACGGAAAGTTGGTGCTTTTTCATATAGTTGTCTTCCCATATTTACATACTGGGAACCTTGACCTGTGAAGAGGAATGCTATTTTGAGACTTTCACTATCATTATTTAGTTGTCCTGAAAATACTCCTACTAATTCTGACTGAGTTTTCCACCCCAGCAGTTTCTCTATTAATTCTGTGGATGAAGATGCGATCGCCCCTAGTCGATGATTAAAATGGACTCTACCTGTAGAGGCTGTATAACATATATCTGCTAGGGCTAATTCGGGATTAGTTTCTAGATAACTTTGATAATTACTGACTAAATCTTCTAAAGCCTTTTCTGTTTTCGCTGATAGAGTTAATAGATGAACTGGACGTTCAATAACGTTCTGAGTTGTGACTTGAGAAGGAGGTTGCGCCAGCACAGCACATCCATTTGTCCCCCCAAGACCGAGGGAATTAACCACAGCGCAAATAGGTTTTTGTTCAGTTTCTTTATCTAGTGATATGGGATAAATTTTTTCAACCTTGGTATTAATTTTAAAAGGGCTAGTGGCCAGATTGAGTTTATCATTGACCCGATCTAGATTAATTTGCGGTGGTATTTTTCCATGTTTGAGAATGAGGGCTGTTTTAATTAAGGCCGCCATACCAGAAGCTTGTTCTAAATGACCAATGTTGGCTTTGACACTTCCGATAGTAACTTGACTTTGTTTGACCCCAATGAACTTAAAGGCTTTAGTCATGGCCTGAATCTCTAAGGGGTCGCCAACAATAGTCCCAGTGGCATGGCATTCTAAATATTTCAATTGCTCTGGTTCAATATTGGCAACTGTTAAGGCTTCTACTACAGCCTTTGCTTGAGCAGGGACGCTTGATGCAGTATAGCTAACCTTTTTAGCACCATCGTTATTCACCGCAGTGGACTTAATTACGGCATAAATATTGTCATTATCCTTGATTGCTTTATTCAAGGGCTTAAGCACAATAGCTCCTACCCCGCTGCCGAATATTGTTCCCTTAGCTTCGCGATCGAAAGGCCGACAATGGCCATCTTGAGACAGAATATTGCCTTCACTATAGAGGTAACCACGATGCTGGGGTACGCGGATGCAGGAGGCTGAAGCTAACGCCATCTCACTTTCCCCACTTAAGATACTGCGGCAAGCTGTGTGCAATACAACCATAGATGTCGAGCAGGCTGTTTGTATATTTACACTAGGGCCAGTCAAGTCCAGTTTATAGGAAACTCTGGTACTTACAAAGTCTTTATCCATGGCCATGTGTTCCATACTGCCCGTCGTATTCGGTAACTGTTCAGTACGACCAATCCGATTAGCAAAATAACTAGTAACTAATCCCCCAGTTCCAGCAAAAACGCCGACAGGTTCTTTAATATCAGTAGCTCCGTATCCTGCGTCTTCAAAGGCATGCCACGCGGTTTCTAGTAAAACTCGTTGCTGAGGATCGAGCGTGGAGGCTTCTCTCGACGAATAACGAAAAAATTCAGCATCAAATCGATCGATTGCATCAATTATTGGTGCAGCAAGAACGTAATCAAGATGATTCGCAATCTTAGGTTCTTCCTCATTATCTAGCACTTGTTGAAGTTCCATGAAAGTAATACTTTCTTTTCCTTCGCATAGATTAGCCCAATAACTATTTAAGTCGTTGGCACCAGGAAATCTACATGCCATACCAATAATAGCGATATCTTGATACTTATGAAAAATAGACATAAACTAGAAAAAAAACTTATAAACGTTAAAAATCAAACTTGGAAACGTTCCCGAATTTTACTAAGTTCATCATCAAGTTCATCGCTTTCACCTTGATTATCTTTAAGCAAAAAATCGATATAAGCTTTCATCAAATCATTGACAGTTCGGACACTGGTGATAGAAACAAACTCAGCAAAGGGGTCACAATTTAATTCCAATTCTAAGGTTGTAACCAACTGAGCCAATTCCAGTGATGTTAGTCCCAGATCCGTATTCAACGAGTCAGTTCGTTTAACTTCGTTGATCTCTGATTCTTTATCCTGAAGAATTTCTTTGATTTGATCTTCGATGATCGAAGAAATTTCTTTTTCATTTAACATGTAATGCCTCCATCGACAACTAGGGTTTGACCAGTAACAAAGCTTGCTTTTTCCGAACACAAAAATAATACGCTTTCAGCTATATCAATTGTTGTGCCCATTCTCCCAAGAGGAGTTCTTCTTTTTATTCTTGCTTTATCAGATTCTGTTAATCCCCCAACCATATCACTCTCAAAATATCCGGGAGCAACAGAGTTAACTCTTATTTTCTTGATTCCTAATTCGCGAGCCAGAGCGCGTGTTAGTCCATCAGCTGCTGCTTTTGTCGCACTATAAACCGCGACCCCAGAATGACCTCGAATAGCATTTACTGATGAAATAAATACAACACTACCATTCCCGTTTTTTAGCATTAAGCTAGTTACCACTTTGGTTAAGTATAGAGGCCCTGTTAAATTAAGATTTACACATTTGGCAATATCATTAAAAGGCATTGTCCCTAATACCCCATCTAAGCCAACACCAGCATTATTTACTAAAGCATCTATATGTCCATACCTTTTATAAGCTTGCATGGCAAATGATTTTACTTTCTGTGCATTAGTAATATCCACGGATGTCCAGAAAAAATCTTCTGGGTTACTGTCCAACTGTTTTTTTATGAAGTCACTAGCAGTTCTACTAAAAGTAGCAACGCAGTAGCCTTCCTGCAGAGCTCGCTCACAAATTGTTTGACCAAGCCCACGACTACCACCGCTAATCAAAAGCACTTTTTTGTCTTTTTGTTTATTGTTCATAACGTCACCATACTCAATTAACCATTGACAGAATGAACAGAATGAATAATGAATAATGAAATCCCATGTAATTATACATCTTTAAATAAATCAGGAGTTACGCAATGGAAACCAAACTGGAAAGGAATGCCGGATTCAAACCCGTGTATCCCTATTCAACCAGCCGTTAAAATAGGCTGGCTAAATTTCTCACGCCGTTTTTTTTTGTTTTTTGAAACGAGCACTATGAAAAGTGGTATGGCAAAGCTCAATATAAGCCGGTACTTTGTATGCAGCTAAACGTGTTTGGCAATGTTTTTTGATTTTACGACGGAGGCTTTTAATGTCTTCTTCCTCGATGACAGCTACTTTTGCATAAACTACTTGACCTGTTAATGGGTTTGTTTTCCCAGAAACAGCAACATCTTTAATGTTTGGTATTTCCAGAATCACACTTTCAATTTCAGCTGCATAAACTTTTTCTCCGCCAACATTAATGATGTCGGTTTCTCTGCCCAAAATTTTAAAATATTCTCCATCAACCTCTACTTTGTCACGAGTATTCATCCATCCTTCTTCATCAAATGGTGAAGGGGCATTCAAATAACCTAACATCGCGCTTTCTGATTTAATCCATAGGATACCATCAACAACTTTCAGTTGATAACCATCACCACCCATTTTCATCCATAATGAGTCATTGTTTTGGGACTGGGTACTCAAAATCCCTAACTCAGATAAACCATAGGTCTGTTTCAAGCGACATTTGGGTAAATGTTTATGTAACTCTTTTAGGGTTGAATTCGGCATAGGTTCAGTACCGTATGTAATTAGCGATAAAGAACTGAGATTATATTTTTCATAGGCTCTTGAGATCAGTAACATATTTAAAAATGTTGGAGAAGTAGGTAAGAGTTGCAATTGATATTTTTCAATAAGACTACAAACAGATTCAGGAAAGCGATCAGAAACTGGAACCAAGATACCTCCGTTGGCCATTGTACTGAGCAATGTATTAATACCTCCTATATGGTCAAACATGAGAAAACATACAGTGCTCATTGCCTTGCGTTTTTTGAAAAATTTATCCATTAGTCTATTAAAATTTAAAACAATTGCTTTACTTTTTCCTGTTGAACCGGAACTAAATAGAACTAAACCCGGTGCATCGTTCTGTCTAAGTTTCTCGTAAAGTTCATAACTTTCTGATGATACAATAAAAGGTCGAATCACCTCCTTATCAACATTTGGTCTGATTATGTAATCAACTTTAGCTATCTCCATAAAAGAGTCTTTTTGCTGTTTAATTGAAGGGGAAAGAGGTACAATAATATTTTTGTTAGCAATTAACGCTAATAATAATGCTATGCTATCAGGAGTATAGTCAGAATCAATGGCGACAACCTCACCAGCTGACACATTTGTTTTTTCAATAAAGCTCTGCCATGACTTTTTAATTTCTAGTAACTGACTGTAACTAATTGGACTATCATCAAAAATAATAGCTGTACGATTATTGAAATCAGCCAATCTCTCTAGTAACCAGTGCTTTAACATAAATCACCTTATTTCATGGAAGCAATTTTTGATAGTTGTGGCTGTACCATCAGCTTTAGCATCAAAGGTTTTGCGCCTACTGTCAGGAAGCATAAATCTACCTTAGGCAAGCGATGTGTAATTATATTTACTAACTACTTTACAAAACTGTCTAGGGCTTCAAATACAGCAATTCATACTCTTTGGGCTTAGTCAAAGATAATAAAAATTCCAAATCTTTAGCCTCAATTTTTCCAGTATCGATTTTTAATTGGCTATCATTAACTGATTCCCCCTCAGAAATTATTAAAGATTTTATTAAAATTATATTTTCAAACTGAATATCAAAAAAATCTAAATCTTCGTCAAGTTGATAATCACTTGATTCCTGGAACTCTTGAACAACTCTATCTCTCGTCTCACTAGCCTTTTTTACCATAAAACTCCACTGTTCATCATCCGTTTCATCAACTCTTGCATTTTTAAGCCGACGATAGACTTCAATATAATTGTCCAGGAATTTTATATATGGTTCCTTATACCTCATATCATTGAAATAGTTGCGACTAAATAATTGTTCTAGTGCTTCAGTCAACTCAACTGAATCCATCATGAGCGTTTTCCAGAAATATACAAATATACCAATAAAATTACCATATTTTTCATTAATTTTTTCGATCAGGGCTTCAACTCCGTCAACAGCATATTCCCCTTTCAGTCGATATTTCAATGCGTTATTAGGAAAGGCATAATAAAATACCAGATCTTTTATTGACCTAACTTCGCTAGGCTTATAATCAATTCCGATTAATCTTGCTATATCATCTGTATAAAATCCAAAATATACCAGGTGATCTGCGCGGCGAGGTTCAGTTGTGCCATAATAATGATTGTTGTAGGCGACAAGACGCTCGTCCAGGTTATGATGTATCTTCTGATGAAATTCTGATTGAGTTATCATTTTATGAATGAATAACCCTTGCATTTCAATTATATTTGCCAGGCCACCTGTATAGGGACGTGTATACCCAATGAAGTATACATTGTTCAGTGTCCGGGGAATTACACCCATAAAATTATCTCTGTACTGATAGTTATAGGGAGTATTTCCATCAATCATAATTTCTGGTAACCTAGGTTGTTCTGTATCCCCTTTTATATACTGATGGAAATCTCTTTCAATGCCTGCATAAGTGATGGTTTTCTTTTCAAGATTAATTTCAGTATCTTTGGGCACAAGAATAACTTTACCTGTATGCAGCCACATGGCAATATCATTCAATAAGTAACCTTGAGAAATAGACTCTTCAAGGTTATTACCAAATTTATCCGCATATTGATCTATAGGCCAGTATTTGATCGCAATTGTACCGCTTGCAGGGCGTGACTTACTTGTAATATAACTATCGTCACGCACAGTCATAGGAAATTGATCTCCCATGAGAATTGGTTTATTTGAACCTACAGGCGTACCGTAGATTACAGAGCCGTAATGCTCATGGGACATATACCTAAAATTATGAGCTTCTAGCTGATCCAAGGTATATATTGTTCCCGGTCCCGGCACTACTTTATCTCGGGCATTAAACCCGTTTGTTCTAATGATAATTTTGTTGTTATTGGGTATCAATTTGGCGATGATTAGATTAGCCGAGTCTCCCATCGTATCAAACACAAAGGTTTTGTTCGATACACTGTAATCAATATTATTAATCTGGCTGTGTATAGCACGAGTAAACCCTGTGGAGCAGATGACGTGTTTGGCTTTTAGTGTTTTGCCAGATTTTGTAAAAATTACACTATGGTCTTTGAAATTATCTATTCTCGTCACCCGATCTCTTATTATTTCATTTTCATATACCTTTCGCCATTTCTGGTGCATTTGATAAAATTGCTTTGATGTAGGATAATAATCTTCTACAAAATCCTTTACCAAATCAAATGAATAAAAGCTAGTCAGATAACTGGATACTAAGTCAAAATCCAAACGGTTACTTTTACTCAGACTATCCCAGATACTATTATTGTCGTCGGAAATGATTTGAAACTCTGTTCCCGTGCGCTGTAATTCTCTAATCAATGGCAACGCACTAAATCCAAAACCTATGATACATACTTCAATCATGATATTTTACCTCACAATCTTATCAAAATAAAGAATTGGCTATTCTGGACTGGTCATAAAACCAATAATGGCAATGGGTTCTGTATTAGCTTGTCCAAAGCATTGAGTTTAGCTTTCTTATCCCGTAACTCGAGTAAAGCATCTCTGAGTAATTTTGATTGATCTACTTTTGTTGTCATATTTATTTAGACCTCCTCATATAATTCATCTGCTAGCAATGCTGCTAATTCATCTGTAGAAAGTT
>Ga0207422_1004826_pt1 | contig 10489 bp, 7 predicted proteins | sample MarCyaLeptolynsp_FD_187757 | JGI IMG/M metagenome (GOLD analysis project Ga0207422, IMG submission 187757) | Marine cyanobacterial communities from Panama - species 1 Leptolyngbya sp. (SPAdes) | ecosystem: Environmental > Aquatic > Marine > Unclassified | place: Panama: Panama City | collected... | reverse complement strand
GGCCGCGTCTCTCAGGTCATCGAAGTCGCCGCCGGTCTGTCCCCCCGCGGCATTCGGTTCATGCGTGCGGCGTCTCCGATCGAATGCGCCCCGGTTGAACACGCCGTCACGACCGCGTGGTTTGGCCCCATATAGCCATATTTGATTTGGACCTGCCCGGTCACGAGGTTGATCAATCTCCCATGGACGAAGTGTGGACTGACCCGTCCCGGACCACGCTCGTGGAGGTTGACAGATTCTTTCTCGATGCCTGGCAGACCGCCAATGCCGGCTCCGATCGAGCAGCCGGTGCGCAATTTGAGGTCTTCGCTCATGTCCTCAAGTCCAGCATCTTCGATCGCTTGGCCTGCTGCATCGATACCAAACACGATGAAGGGATCGACCTGACGCTGAATCTTGCCGTCGACGCGCTTGTCAGGATCAAAGCCCCAGGGATGATCCTTGTCCTTCACCTCGCACGCTATCGTGCACTTCTGCCCCTCAGGCTCGAATTTCGTAATCGGGCCCGCGCCGCTTTCACCTGCGATCAGGTTGGCCCAACTCGTTTCGACATCGCCCCCGAGGGGAGTGACCAGACCGAGACCGGTAACGACAACACGCCGCATGACATTACTCCAAATGCATCACAGGCCCGCACCCGCAAAGGGCTCGGGCCTGCTGGAACGCCGCCTACCCATCTGGGCAAGGCGGCCGACACGAGGGACAATTAGCCCTTGTTGTCTTCAATAAATTTGGTCGCGTCTCCGACCGTGGTGATCTTTTCTGCAGCATCGTCAGGGATTTCAACGCTGAATTCCTCTTCGAACGCCATAACGAGTTCGACGATGTCGAGGCTGTCTGCGCCAAGATCATCAATGAAACTTGCATCCTGCGAAACCTTATCGGCTTCAACGCCGAGGTGTTCGACGACAATTTTCTGCACGCGGTCGGCAGTATCGCTCATAGTGTTCCCTCTTGAAATTGGGGTGTGAAATTCAACTTCGCCCTAATGAACAGGGCACACAAGCGCAAGTGGTGTTGGCTTGCCGCTACGACAAAGCCCCTCCGCCAACGATCGCTCTTGCTCTGATATAGTCGGACTTGCGCTTCATTCAATCCAAATTGAGCAATTCGGCGGGTCTATCACCGATAACGGGCCTCGATTTGATTCATCGCAACCAGTCTGTCTTGAATGCGGTCTAGCCCCGCCTCAGCGTAAGTGCGATCCCCATCCACCGCCATCGACTTACGATAATAGTACGCAGCCTTTTCAAAATCCTGGGCCTTTTCGGCGCAGAGGCCCAAATTGAAAATCAACGATCGATGCGATCCGATCGTGGGTTCCAGTGCGGCGAATGCCAGGCACGCGCCATCTTCATCCCGCTTGGTCATTCGGATCGCCTCGCGAAATTGCTTACCCGCCTCTTTGTCCATTCCTTTGCGCGATTCGAACACACGAAGGTCTTTTCGCAGCTGCTGGGGTGCCAACTCCTTCCGGATGCGATCGGCAATTTCTGTTAAGGCTTCATCGACCAGGGGATTGAACGAGGGCTGGTTCTCGTCGGCGCAGAAGCGCCGCTCGCGATTGACCGTGAAATTTCCGGAGTGAACAAGCCTCCCATCGCGTCCAACAAGTCGCAACTCAGGTGTGACCCGGATCCGGGCAACATCGCACGGGATTCTCTCTTTCACCTTTCGCACGCACTTGCGGCGATCGTCGCGTTCGACACACACCGAAACTTCCTTGTCGTACGACTCGTCGATCCTAATATCGGTGCCGACATATCCGCTAAGCGCCGCCTCAGCATCCGTTGCGAAGCTGCCCGAGTAGATTCGGAACCAAGGTTCACCGTTCACCCTTGCGTCCCGCAACCGGTCGGAGATCAGACTGGAAAGCCGGCTGCCGTCAGGGCCTCCCAACCGCTCGACTGCGATGGAATCGAGCGCTGCCGCTTGATTGTTACCAGCCGGATAAACGCCATCAACTGTTAAGGTTTCAGCCGGGACAGAGTGTGCCGCACACATCGCGCATACAGTCGCAGCCGCTTTGAAAAGCATCTTCATCACGCATCTCCCCCAATGCTCCCAACGAACATGGAGGGAAGCGACCTCCAAGGTCAAGCGCCTATGCTAGCTCTCTGATTGTCCAGACTGCTTCTGCGGTGGCTCAACCGTTCGCAGGAAGAGCTCGCGCAACTGCTTGGGCTCGGCCTTAGAAGGCGCCCCCATCATCAGATCTTCGCCCTTCTGGTTCATCGGGAAGGCGATCACTTCGCGGATCGCTTCTTCGCCGGCGAGCAGCATAACGATTCTGTCTATCCCCGGGGCCGATCCGCCATGCGGCGGCGCGCCAAGCTTGAACGCTTCGATCATGCCAGCGAAATTGGTGTCAACGTCTTCCTGGGTATAGCCGGCGATTTCGAACGCTTTGTACATGATGTCTGGCCGGTGGTTCCGAATAGCCCCAGAGCTGAGTTCATACCCGTTACAGACGATGTCATATTGCCACGCCTTGATCTCAAGCGGGTCTTGGTTCTCAAGCGCCTCCATTTCACCTTGCGGCATCGAAAACGGGTTGTGTGAGAAGTCGACCTTCTTGAGCTCTTCGTCCCATTCGTACATCGGGAAATCGACGATCCAGCAAAACTTGAAGCAATCCGGCTCGATCAGATCAAGCTGCTCGGCAATCTGGGTCCGCGCTGCACCCGCGAGCTTCGTCGCGTCTTTTTCCTTACCCGCAGCGAAAAACAAGCCGTCGTCAGGGCCGAGGCCAAGCTCATTGTAGAGCTCCTCCATCCGGTCTGGACCATGGTTTTTCGCGATCGGCCCGCCAAACTCGCCCCCCTTACGGGTGACATAACCCAGGCCAGCGAAGCCTTCTCCGCGAGCCCAATTGTTCATGTCATCAAAGAACTTGCGGCTCTTCTCATTGGTCTTTGGCGCCGGGATCACGCGAACCACACCGCCCCCGCCCACAATTTTCTCGAACAGCCCGAAGCCTGACTTCTCAAAGTGCGTCGTTACGTCCGAGATAATCAGTGGATTGCGCAGATCGGGCTTGTCGCTGCCATATTTGAGCATCGCTTCGGCGTAGGGGATGCGTGGGAATTCGCCCGATGGTGTTACGCTTTTGCCGCCAGAGAATTCTTCAAACACACCAGCGAGCACCGGTTCGAGCGCTTGAAACACGTCTTCCTGCGTCACGAAGCTCATTTCGAAATCGAGCTGGTAAAACTCCAAACTACGATCAGCGCGAAGATCCTCATCGCGGAAGCACGGAGCGATCTGGAAATAGCGATCAAACCCTGACACCATCAGCATCTGCTTGAACATCTGCGGCGCCTGCGGGAGCGCATAAAAGCCGCCAGGATGCATCCGGCTTGGCACAAGAAAATCACGCGCGCCTTCAGGCGACGACGCGGTTAGGATTGGCGTCTGGAACTCAGTAAAACCCTGGTCGGTCATGCGGCGACGCAGCGACGTGATAACCTCACTCCGCAGCACTATGTTGCGATGCATTGTCTCTCGCCGGAGATCGAGGAACCGATACTTTAGACGGATGTCCTCAGGATAGTCCTGCTCACCTGCAACGGGCATGGGCAGCTCTTCGGCCGCCGATTGGACAGTGATCGCACGCGCAAACACTTCAATCTCGCCGGTTGGCAGGTCGGCATTGACGGTCTCGGGTGTCCGCGCCTTCACATCACCATCAACGGTCACGACCGACTCGCTGCGCAATTTTTCGAACACCGCCAGCGCCGGAGAATCTTCGTCAGCGACGATCTGGGTGATCCCGTAATGATCGCGTAAATCGACAAACAAAACTCCACCGTGATCGCGAATTCGGTGAATCCAGCCCGAAAGACGGACGGATTCGCCAACATTTTTTGCGGAAAGCTGTGCGCAAGTGTGAGAACGGTAGGCGTGCATCTAAATTCTTGTCCTGTTTGGGTGTATGGCGCTAAGGGCGCGACCAATAACACGCGCGCAAAAAATAAGCGCGGTAACGCGCGCGCTAACAGGGGAAGAGGGTGCTTTTGTCAAGGCACGACTCAAACCAATGGGGCCCATTTCCCGGACCCGAGGGCGGTACTCCGCCCGCCAGACAAGAAAAGACGAATGAAAATACACGACCTGATTACAACCACGGATAAGCTCGCCGAGCTGTGCGAGCGTCTCTCAAAATCTGAATTCGTGACAGTCGACACCGAATTCATGCGCGAAAACACCTATTGGCCCGAACTCTGCCTCGTGCAGATCGCCAATGAGGAAGAAGCCGCAGCGATTGATCCCTTGGCAGATGGGATCGATCTAACTCCGTTGCTCGAATTGATGACCGAGAACCCCGATGTTCTCAAAGTCTTCCATGCTGGCGGACAAGACGTAGAGATCATCGTCAACATGACCGGGAAAACCCCATTCCCGATCTTCGACACCCAGATTGCGATGATGGCGATCAGCCAATCCGAGCAGATCGGTTACGCCAATCTGGTCGACACCTGGCTCAACCTGCAAATTGACAAAGGCGCTCGCTTTACAGACTGGAGCCGCCGCCCGCTGACCGATCGACAAATCGAATACGCGATTGGCGATGTCACGCACTTGTCGAGGATCTTCCCCAAGATACTCAAAAAATTGATAAAAACCGGGCGCGGAAACTGGCTTGATGCCGAGATGGAACGGCTCGCCAATCCGTCAAACTATATCATCGATCCGGATCAGTCGTGGAAGCGCATACGCCAGCCGGGACGCAATCCGCTGGTTTTGGGCCGACTCAAAGCGCTCGCTGGTTGGAGAGAGGGCGAAGCGCAGCACAAAGATATTCCGCGCGGCCGGATCATGCGCGACGAGACGCTCGCCGATATTGCGAGCCATCCGCCCAAGAAGCAGGGCGATCTCGCCAAGGTCCGCGGACTCTCGGGCGCATGGAAGGATAACGACATCGGGAAGCGCTTGATGAAGGTTATCGCTGATGCGGAACCTTTGTCCAAATCCGAGATGCCTGAAAAAATGAAGCGCGGCGCGCCCTTAGGCAAAGAAGGTGCCCTGGTTGCCGACCTTCTCAAACTGCTGCTCAAGATCCGCGCGCGCGAAATCGAGGTTGCGGCACGGCTGCTCACCAAAGCTGAAGAGATGGAAGCGCTCGCCGCCGGAGTTCGCGACCTCAAGGTTTTGCAAGGGTGGCGCTACGATGTGTTCGGCAAGGATGCACTCGAATTGGTTGAAGGTCGTCTGGCGTTTGCGGTAAAGGACGGCAGGTTGATCATGACCCACGTCAACGACATGCAGGCGTCGATGGAAAAGTCGCTGGCGGCCGAGTGACGTGAGCACCTACCTCCCCACCATCAAGCAGTTGCAATATCTCGTTTCTCTGCATGAGCACGGACATTTCGGTCGTGCCGCAGACGCCAGCTTTGTCTCCCAATCGACACTTTCGGCGGGGATTCGGGAGCTTGAGTCTTTGCTCGGAGTCACACTGGTGGAGCGCTCGCGCCGCGTGGTCCGGTTCACGGCACTTGGTGAACAGGTTGTTGAAAAGGCGCATCGTTTGCTGCGCGAGGCCGAAGAGCTTTCGGACTTGGTTCAAGCCGCAGGCAAACCGCTTTCGGGCACACTGCGCATGAGCGTGATCCCGACGATCGCGCCGTTCATGATCCCGCGAATTCTCCCGCGATTGCGCGAAGAACGCCCCGACCTCGCGCTGATGCTGCGCGAAGAGACAAGCCATGACGCTGTAGAATCGCTTCAGCACGGCCGGGTCGACTGCGTTCTGCTAGCCCTCCCTTACGATATTGGCGAGGCCGAGGTCGAGCATATCGCCGATGACCGGCTGTTCGTGGCTTTTCCAAAAGACGACCCGCGGGATCCACCGGCGACCATAACCCCAGACATGATCGATCAGGGTCGTTTACTTTTGCTCGAAGACGGACATTGCTTGCGCGACCACGCCCTGGCCGCGTGCAACCGCACCGAGCTCCGCGCCAGCGCAGCGATGATAGGTACAAGCTTGCACACTCTGGTTCAAATGGTCGACAATGATCTGGGACTCACGATGCTGCCCGAGATGGCGCTTGACGCCGGCATATTGGCCAACACTGAGGTTGTCGCCCGACCTGTCGAAAGCGAGACCGCCAAGCGTGAAATCGTGTTGATCTGGCGCAAGAACTCTCCCCGTGAAGCCGATTTCCGGCTGCTCGCAGAAGAACTGCGCGCGGGCTAAACTTCGTCGGTTCTTGGGGCCGGTTGGCAGAATTGGCCTGACATCGGCTTGAAACGGTATTACCCAAATTCCCGCAATTTCTCGCACCAGGGGATATCCATGTCGAAACGACTGTTTGCCGCCGCTTTGCTTGCCACGAGCGCCTTTGCTTCCGCTTCGATCACGCATGCGCAAGAGACAGAAACCAAGCTTTTACGAGATCCAGCGCTGTCCGACACCGCGCTCGCCTTCGCCTATGCTGGCGACATATGGGTTGCGCAGCCCGATGGCAGCAACCCGGTTCGCTTGACATCGCACGCCGCGAATGAGCGCGATCCGGTGTTTTCTCCTGATGGCACCAAGATCGCCTTCAGCGCCAATTATGACGGCAATTACGATGTATTTGTGGTCGATGTCACCGGCGGTCAGCCGCAGCGCCTGACGTATCATCCCGGAAACGACACCGCGATCGATTGGTCTCCCGACGGCCAATCTGTGGCCATGATTTCCGCACGTGAACGTTCAGCCGGTCGCTCAGCCGAACTTTATCACGTCGGGCTCGACGGTGGACTGCCAGAACGTATCTCCAAGGCGCGGATTGCCGGCGGCGCTTACAACGAAAACGGAACGCTGTTCACTGCGATCCCGTACACCTCGGCGAACGCCGTGCTTGGCGGTGGGGTCAATGGGTGGCGCGGCTATCGCGGCGGACGCGCGCCATCGCTGCAATTGATTGACTTCGACGCTGACACGGTCACGACCATTCCCGGCGATCGCACCAGCGAGGGCGATCCGGTTTGGATGGATGGTCAACTCTATTTTCTCTCCGATCGTTGGAACACGCGCTCGAATATCTTCCGGTTTGACCCGACGAGCGGCGAGGTTTCCCAAGTGACCCAGGTCAGCGATTGGGACATTCGCAACATCACCGGAAAGAACGGCCGGATCGTCTACGAGGCGGGTGGAGCTCTTCATTCGCTCGATATTGCGAGCGGAACCACGACCCCGATGTCCATCTCGCTGGTGGCTGACCTCCCTGCAAGGCAGCCGGAATGGAAAAGCGTCGCTGGCCAACTCACCAGCGCCGAGCTTTCGCCCTCTGGCAAACGCGTGACGATCACAGCGCGCGGGGAAGTATTCACTGTTCCGACGGACAAGGGATCGACCCGCAACATCTCGCAAAGCGCGAGCGTCCGCGACTATGGCGGCGTGTGGTCATCTGATGGAACCCAGTTGGCCTATATAACGGACAATGGTGAATCTCAGTCACTGGTTATTGAAGATCAGACCGGGATCGAACCCGCCCGGACGATTGGGTTGGGCGACGAGTTTTATCAGCTTATTGGCTGGGGGAACGATGCCAAGACCATTCTTTACGCGAGCAGCGATCTCAAGCTTTACGGGCTCGATGTCGCAACCGGAAGCAGCTGGGAAATCGATGAGAGCGCTCGCCGAAATGGCGATTTCGACGCCGCGATGTCGCCCAAAGGTCAGTGGGTCGCTTACACCCTGCGCGGTGCAAACAACAACGCCGCCTTGCAATTGTACGATCTCGACACCCGCCAGAGCTACGCAGTAACCGGCGCCTTTGCGGATATCGGCTCACCAGAGTTTTCCAAGGACGGCAAGCTGCTGTTCTTCGCCGCCTCGACCAATGCGGGATCATTCTACGCCGGGCTGGATATGACCACGCAGGATCGTCCCTATCGGGCCGGTCTTTACGCGGTCGTGCTCGAAAAGGATGGTGAGTCCCCGCTTGCTCCAATCCTAGCGAACGAAGAGGCCAAGTCCGACGACAAGAAAGACGATGGCGACAGCGGTGACGGTAAGGAAGATGGCGACACCGCCAAGAAAGGCGTTGCGGTCGACCCGAGCAACATCGCACGGCGGATCGTGTCGCTTCCAATTGCTGAAGGGGCCTACACCGATCTGGCCACCGCTAAGGACGGCTCACTGTTCTTTGTCGAGTTGCCGCAACCAGGCGTTGCCACTGGCCCAGGCAGCGGACGCGAGAACGCACGCTTGATGCGGTTCGATTTCAAGGAGCGCAAGGCCGAGCCGGTGGGTTCGGGGATTGTCAGCGTCTCCACCAGCGGGGCAGGAGAAAAGCTGCTCTTGCTCAAGCATGACAACACTCTGCTGACCGCTGACGCAGGCAAGAAGCTTGAGCCCAAGCCGGTCTCCCTCGGAGGCGCCCGCCTCTACGTGGATCCGCTCGCCGAATGGAAACAGATCTTCGGCGACGTCTGGCGGATGGAACAGAAGTTCTTCTATGACCCCAATCTGCATGGCCTCGACTGGGTAGCCGTGCGCGCGAAATTTGAGCCGTTGCTGCCGCATCTGGGTCGACGCGAAGATCTCAACGAATTGCTGGTTGAAATGGCTGGCGAGATGGCAGTCGGACACAATTACATCGGTGGCGGAGATGTCTACAATGGCGGCGCTGCTTCTCCCGGATTGCTTGGGGCTGATCTCGCGCTTGAGAACGGGCGCTATCGGATCAAGCGGATTTACACCGGCGAGCAATGGAACCCTTTCCTATCCGCTCCGCTGTCCGCCCCGGGCGTCGACGTTAACACCGGCGACTACATCATTGCGGTCAATGGTCAGCCGGTTACCGCGAACGACAACATCTACGCGGCTCTTTCGGGCTCAAACGGGACGCAAATCGCCTTGACCGTTGCCTCCTCACCCGATGGTCCGCGCCGCACTTCAACTGTGGTTCCGGTCGGCAATGAAGGGCAGTTGCGCTTGTGGTCGTGGATCGAAGACAATCGCAAGCGCGTTGACGAGGCGACCAACGGACGCGTTGCCTATGTTTACATGCCGAACACCGCGAACGCCGGCTTCACCTTCTTCAACCGGATGTATTTCTCGCAGACCGACAAGGAAGCGCTGATCCTCGACGAACGCTCGAATGGCGGTGGCCAAGCGGCGAACTACATTATCGACGTGCTCAGCCGCCAATGGCTAGCCGGGTGGAAAGACCGCGAGGGCCTGGACTGGGCAACCCCAGGTGGCGGGATATACGGTCCTAAAGTCATGCTGATCGACCAAGATGCGGGGTCGGGCGGCGACTGGATGCCTTACGCATTTCGAGAAACCGGGCTTGGCACCTTGATAGGCACCCGCACCTGGGGCGGCTTGATCGGAATCAGCGCCAATCCGGGTCTGATCGATGGCGGTTTCCTGACAGTTCCCTTCTTCCGCTTCTACGACACTGACGGACGGTTCACGATCGAAAACGAAGGCGTAGCGCCCGACATTCGAGTCGAACTTGACCAGATGGCGCTCGATCGCGGCCAAGACACTCAACTAGAAGCGGCAATCTCAGTGGTTTTGGAGCAATTGCGGAGTGCGACCTCTCCAGTGCCACCGACCCCGCCCTACCCGACCGAACTGGGCAAATAGGGACGCATCCCCTACCGCCCTTCGCCGACGAGGACGAAGGGTGCCCATGCGGCGGGGTGCGGGTTGGTCTGGCGGACCGCTTGCATCGCCTGCTGGAACGCTTCGGCGCGCGGCGTGCCTTGCTGCGCGCGGGCTAGTGTCTCGGCGGTGAGGATCGGGGCGACGCTGTCGAACACCGGCCAGTGGCTCACGAGCAGGCTTTCAGCACCGGCGTAGAAGAACGCTTGGGCGAGGCCCGAGAGACCCGTCTCGCCCGCTTTGCCTGATGGCGCCGCGGTGTTGCAGGCCGAGAGGATCACCCAGTCAGCTAGGCTGAGGTTGAGGCCCACCACTTCAGAGGCTGCGAGATAGCCGTCGTCGGCTTCACTGCTTTGCTCAGGGGGAGTGAACACGAGGCCGGGTTCCGCGAGATCACCCAGACGCCCGCCTTCCTCGCTGGTGAGACCATGGGTGGCGAGATGGAGGATACGGGTCTTCGAGAGGTCTGCACCGCGGATCGCAGGCTCGGTCATCGCCTCTCCCAGGAACAGGCTGGTGTCTGAGGCGCCAAGCAATTGGCTGACCTGTTCAAGCTCGCGCTTGGTTCCGGGAAGGCTCGCCATCTGCTTGAGCGAAGCGGGGTTCATCAGCGCATCGCCCGAAGCACCACGCGCGAGCATGGTCGCCGCATCGACTGAGCCTCCCAGACCCGCCGAGCGCGATCCGTTCTGCGAGGCATGCCGCGCCAGCACCGGATCACCGAACCCGGTGTAGCCTGCGCCTTCAATATCCTCATCGCTCAGCCCAAAGGTGCGGATGAACACCAGCGATTGCAGCGAAGGCAGGTTCACCAGCGCGTAGCGATCCGCGAGCCAGGACGCGCGGGCGAAGTCTTCAGGATCGTTGGCTGCGCGCTCCGTC
>Ga0207422_1004822_pt1 | contig 10509 bp, 11 predicted proteins | sample MarCyaLeptolynsp_FD_187757 | JGI IMG/M metagenome (GOLD analysis project Ga0207422, IMG submission 187757) | Marine cyanobacterial communities from Panama - species 1 Leptolyngbya sp. (SPAdes) | ecosystem: Environmental > Aquatic > Marine > Unclassified | place: Panama: Panama City | collected... | reverse complement strand
GGACCTGATCCAGCGCGAGGACATGGTCGTGACCGTGTCCCACAAGGGCTACATCAAGCGCGTACCGTTGTCGGCTTACCGCGCCCAGCGCCGGGGCGGCAAGGGCCGCGCCGGAATGGCGACCCGCGACGAGGATTTCGTCAGCCGCATCTTCATCGCCAACACCCATACGCCCGTGCTGTTCTTCTCGTCCGTCGGCATGGTCTACAAGATGAAGGTGTGGCGTTTGCCGGCGGCGGCGCCACAGGCCCGCGGGAAGGCGCTGGTCAACCTGCTGCCGCTGCGCAAGGACGAGACCATCACCACGATCCTGCCGCTGCCGGAGGACGAGCAGTCTTGGGCGAAACTCGACGTCATGTTCGCCACCAATTACGGCAGCGTCCGCCGCAACAAGCTCTCCGATTTCATCGAAGTCCGCCAGAACGGCAAAATCGCCATGAAGCTCGACGAAGGCGATCACATCGTAGGCGTGGAGATCTGCAATGAGCAGCAGGACGTGTTGCTCACCTCTCGCGACGGACAGGCGATCCGCTTCCCCACGACCGATGTGCGCGTGTTCAAGGGGCGGGAATCGGCCGGCGTACGCGGCATCAAGCTCGGCAAGGGCGACGAGCTCATCTCCATCACCATTCTGAACCACGTCGAGGCCGAAGCCGCCGAGCGGGCCGCTTACGTGCGCCAGGCGAACATGATGCGCCGAGGCGGGGCCGACTATGAGCCCGACATCGAGCCCGAGGTAGACGGTGCCGAGGAGGTGGCGCTCAGTCCGGAACGCTACGCGGAGCTGAGCGCGCACGAGGAGTTCGTGCTGACGGTCTCGGAGAACGGCTACGGCAAGCGGTCGAGCGCCTATGAGTTCCGGGTATCTGGCCGCGGCGGCAAAGGCATCATCGGCATGGTGGTCAATGCGCGGAACGGCAAGCTCGTGGCCTCCTTCCCGGCGCATGACAGCGACCAGATCATGCTGGTCACCAATCGCGGTCAGTTGATCCGCGTGCCCGTGGACGGCATTTCCATCATGGGCCGGTCCACCCAAGGCGTCATCGTGTTCGATACCGCCGAAGACGAGCGCGTGGCGTCGGTGGAGCATATTCCCGACGAGAACGGCAATGACGGCGTTGGCGAGGATGAGGTCGACGAGCCTCCCGCCGAGTGACCGGCAGCAGGGGAGGTCTGCGCGTCAGGCGCTGGTCTCGGTTCCGCCGAAAAGCGCCATGAGCGAAGGTGCCGCCGGGGTGAGCGCGGCGAGCTCGGAGATGTCGCGCACCAGTCCCCGATTGCGTTCCGGATGGCTCACCACGCCCGAGGCGCGCAAGCGCGACATGGTCCGGGACAAGGTGTCGGCGTTGAGCCCCAGATAGTCGGCGACTTCGGTCCGGTTGAGCGGGATCTGGAAGTCGAGACCGCCGGAGGGCGACCGGACACCGGTCCTGAGCGCCAGCTCCAAGAGGAAGGTCGCCACCCGTTGCCGGCAGTCGAACCGGCCGACCGCGGCCATGTGGATCGCAGCCCGTGCGGTCTGCTTGGCCACCGCCTCCTTGTAGAAGCGATCGATATCAGGGGTCTTGGCCGCCAGATCGCCAAAAGCGGCCCAGCGGAAGCGGAGCGCCTCGCCGGGACTCACTGCCGAAAGCCGAGCCGAGGCGGCCGGTGGGGCGAAGGCGGAGCGGAAGACGTCACCCGGATAGAGTAGCGAGATCACCTGGCGCAGATCCTCGGGGAAGGCGACCCGCAGCATCAGCGTGCCGGTCCGCACCACGTAGACCGTTTCGGCGCCGTCCACGGAAAGCGAGACGGACTGGCCGCGGCGGGTCCTTACGATGGCGCCGTGGGCCGCCAGCGTGTTCAGAACGGAGCCTGGCGCGTCAGACCCGCGGCTGGTGGGCGGCGCGGCCGACACGCGGACCGGTTCTCGAGCTTTCAGACTGGATGGTGTCACCAAGGGTCATCCCCCACGCGGCGGAAATCCGCCAGTACAACCAAGCTGTCGGTCGAAGGGGCGATTCGCGCTTTGATATCGATCAAGCGCGCCACGGGGCGTGACGAGGCGCTCATCGTCCGGCGTCCCGGGCCACGGCAAAGTCTTGATGGAGATCAAAAAAACCGTTGCGCGGGAGCAACAGTCGCGGCCTGATATGACCAAAGCTGACTTCTATCAGGCCTGAGACGCGATCCGGACTGGAGGACGGCGCCGCAACATTTCAAAAATACGAAAGAACAAAGGCGGGCGGCCAGTTGGGGCTGACGTCATGACTGGGGGACGTTTGAAATGAATAAATTCCTGACTGGTCTTTTGGCGGCTGGGGCCGTGATTGCGAGTACGACCCTGGGGGCTCAGCCGGCCCTGGCAGGCGACGAGAACGGCAATTTCATGATCCGTGGCCTGGTGACCGGCGTTCTGCCGGATACGGATGCCACGGTCACCGCCGGCGGCGCCCGTATTCCAGGCGCCAACGCCGACGTCAGCGACGAGGTCATTCCGGCCACGACGCTCACCTACTTCTTCAACGACAACATTGCCGCAGAGCTGTTCTGCTGCTTCGCCAAGCACGAGGTGGAAGGGACGGGCGCGATCGCTGGCCTGGGCAAGATCGCCGATACCTGGATCTTCCCGCCGGCCCTGACGCTTCAGTACCACTTCAATCCGGGCGGCACGTTCAAGCCTTACGGCGGCGTCGGCCTGCAATACATCGCCTTCTTCGATGAGGGCGTCGGCCGGAACGCGCTCGGCGCAACCAGTGTCGAGATCGACGACGCGGTCGGCTTCACCCTGCAAGCGGGCCTCGACATTTCCATGGGCAATGGCTGGTACCTCAACGCCGACGTGAAGAAGACCTGGCTGAACACCGACGTGAAGTGGAAGGGCTCAGCCGGCAATGTGCGGGCGGACGTCGACCTCGATCCGCTGATCGTGTCCGCCGGCTTCGGCTATCGCTTCAACCTTGGCGATCTGTTCGGTCACGGCGCCCAGACCTATGTCCAGGACCTCAAATAGGTCTGGCGACGAACACCACCAAACTGACCTCTCTAAGGCCCGGCATCGCCGGGCCTTTTTTATTGGCGCCTGCTTGTTGAGCCCGTTTATCGGTGCGGACCGCGAAAGGGCCGAGCGCCCCAGGAGCGATTAGCGGGCCGGCGCCCTTGCCGACGCGGCGCCAGCGCGGCTAGAACGGGCTCAACGCGTTCGCCAGATCGGCGGAGAACGCACCAAAGGCGAGAAAGCGCCGCAAGCCTCAAGGAGCCTTGGCCGCATGCGTGTGGGATTCTATCCCGGCAGCTTCGATCCCGTCACTTTCGGCCATGTGGACATCGTCCGCCGGGCGGCGAAGCTGGTCGACCGCTTGGTGATCGCCGTGGGCACGCACCACAACAAGCGCGTGCTGTTCACCGCGGACGAGCGCGTAGAACTGGCCGAGACGGTGCTCGCGCCCGTCGCCGAAGAGATGGGCCTCAGCCTGGACGTCGCCACCTATGACAGCCTGACGGTCGACGCGGCCAGGGCCGCGGGCGCCGTGGTCATCATCCGGGGCCTACGGGATGCCGGCGATTTCGACTACGAGATGCAGATGGCCGGGATGAATGCGTCGCTCGCCCCGGATATCGAGACGGTGTTCCTTGCCTCGTCGCCGGCCACGCGCCATATCGCGGCAAGCTTGGTTCGTCAGATTGCCGCAATGGGAGGGGACGTATCGTCCTTCGTCCCGCCGATCGTGGCCTCAGCGCTTGCGCAGAAAGTCACATCCTAACCCAAACCCCCGCGAGGAGACCCCATGACCATCAGGTCCATTGTCCTTTTCACCGCCGCGATGCTGTTCGCCGCCGTGAGCGTGCACGGTTCCGCCAATGCCGCCAATCTCGGCAATCCGGCGTCGCTCACTGAGCAGGCACCCGACGTCTATAAGGCGAAGTTCGACACGTCCAAGGGGACATTCGTCATCGAGGTGAACCGCGCCTGGGCACCGCAGGGCGCCGACCGCTTCTACAATCTGGTGAAGAACGGGTTCTACAACGACGCGCGCTTCTTCCGCGTCATCGACGGGTTCATGGTGCAGTTTGGCATCAGCGGCAATCCGGATCTGTCGGCCGTCTGGCGCGAAGCGCGCATTCCCGACGACCGGGTCAAGGAGAGCAACACGCGCGGCACCGTGAGTTTTGCCACGGCCGGGCCCAACACTCGCACGACCCAGGTGTTCATCAATTTCGGCAACAACGCCGGCCTGGACGGCCAGGGCTTTGCACCGTTCGGCAAGGTGGTGTCCGGCATGGACGTCGTGGATTCGTTCTTCAAGGGCTACGGCGAAGGTGCCCCACGCGGCCGCGGGCCCGACCAGGGGCGCATCCAAGCTCAAGGCAATGCCTATCTGATCACGAACTTCCCCAAGCTCGACTACGTCAAGAAGGCCACCATCGAGCAATAGCCAAACCCAAAAAGATCGAAAGGAGGCCCGGTACCGTGGCAAATCCCGAAGACACTCTCACCCTGGAGACAAGCAAGGGCAACGTGGTCATTGAGATGCGGCCCGACCTCGCGCCGAACCACGTGGCACGCATCAAGGAACTGGCACGCCAGGGCTTCTATGACGGCGTGCCCTTCCATCGCGTGATCGACGGCTTCATGGCGCAGACCGGCGATCCCACCGGCACCGGCACGGGCGGCTCCGGCCAGAAACTGGCGGCGGAGTTCAACGCCGAGCCCCACACGCGCGGCGCGGTGTCCATGGCGCGGGCGCAATCGCCCGACTCCGCCGACAGCCAGTTCTTCATCTGCTTCGACGATGCGACCTTCCTCGACCGCAAGTACACGGTCTGGGGCCGCGTGATCGAAGGCATGGAGAATGTCGATCAGATCAACCGCGGCGAGCCGCCCGCCGCGCCCGATACGATCGTGTCGGCGAAGATCGCCGCGGACGCATAAGGACTGACAATGCAACAAGGGGGGATGCCCATGTGGGTGCCAGGTCTTCTACTCACGCTGGTCGCGCTCGTGGCCGGCGGAATGATCGCTTTGCAGGCGCCCATCAACGCCGAAGCCGCAGGCCGGTTAGGGCATCCCATCTCTGCTGCGACGATGTCGTTCTGCGTGGGCACGGTCGTGTTGATCGCGCTCATGTTTCTCCTGGCCCGCGGCAGCACCAATTTCGGCGCGCTGCAGACCATGCCGCTTTACATGCTGCTGGGCGGAGGCCTGCTCGGTGCGGTCTATGTCACGGTCAATCTCATGCTGGCGCCGAAGATCGGGATCGCCGCCGTCATGGCGCTGGGCATTGCCGGGCAGCTCTTCACCGCGCTCCTCCTTGACCGTTTTGGCATGTTTCAGCTGATCGAGCGCGAATTGAGCCTAGGACGCGTGAGCGGCGCCATTCTCGTGTTGGTGGGCGCACTCATGGTGCGGTTACTTTAGGCCTCCGTTGCGCACCGACCTCTTCGATTTCGACCTGCCGGAAGAGCTGATCGCACTTCGCCCGGTGCATCCGCGCGATGCCGCGCGGCTCTTGGTGGTCACACCGGGGGCGGACGCCGGGCAGGCGGACAAGGGCGTTCGGGACTTGCCGGCGCTTCTGTCGCCGGGGGACGCGCTGGTGTTCAACGACACGCGCGTGATCCCCGCAGCGCTGAAGGGTCAGCGTGTGCGTGGGGAGTCGGCCGTGCAAGTCTCCCTGACCCTCATCGAGCGGCTCGACGGCCGGCGCTGGCAGGCCCTGGCGCGTCCCGCGAAAAGACTGGAGTCGGGCGACCGCATCCGGCTCGGCGGCGGCCTGCTGGACGCCACCGTTGAGGGGCGCGGCGCGGAGGGCAGCGTTACGCTGCGTTTCGACCTCGAGGGCGAAGCCCTCCATGACGCCATCGAGACCCAAGGGGCCATGCCGCTTCCACCCTATATCGCGGGAAAGCGCGCGCCCGACGACCAGGACCGGGTCGATTACCAGACAACGTTCGCGCGGGAGGAGGGCGCTGTAGCGGCGCCCACGGCTGGGCTTCATTTCACTCCCGGCCTCATTGAGGCGCTTGCCGGGCGCGGCATTGCCTCCCACTTCATCACGCTGCACGTGGGCGCCGGCACGTTCCTGCCTGTGCGCGGCGACGACACGCAAGAGCACACGATGCACGCCGAGTATGGTGTCATCAGTCCGCAAACCGCCACCGCGTTGAACGCCGTGAAGGCGCGGGGCAACGCCGTCGTGGCTGTCGGCACCACGTCGCTGCGCCTATTGGAGAGCGCTGCCGACGAGGGTGGAGCCATGCAGCCGTTTTGCGGCGACACGGATATCTTCATCACGCCGGGATACCGCTTCCGGTTCGTGGACCGCTTACTGACCAATTTTCATCTGCCCCGTTCGACCTTGTTCATGCTCGTCGCAGCGTTCTCGGGGCTTGATACGATGAAGCGCGCCTACGCTCATGCCATCGCGCAGCGCTATCGCTTCTATTCGTATGGCGATGCCTGTCTCTTGAGTCCGGAGGCGCCAGGATGAGCGGGGAGTTCGATTTTTCAGTCAAAGCGCGGGATGGCAAGGCGCGCACCGGCGCCATCACCACGCCCCGCGGGATCGTCCGCACGCCGGCCTTCATGCCGGTCGGCACCGCAGCGACCGTCAAGGCCATGTTCCCGCAAGACGTGGCCGCTGCGGGCGCTGACATCATCCTCGGCAACACCTACCACTTGATGTTGCGCCCGGGCGCCGAGCGCGTCGCCAAGCTCGGGGGCTTGCACGCCTTCATGCATTGGGACAAGCCCATCCTCACCGACAGCGGCGGCTATCAAGTCATGTCGCTGGCGAAGCTCAGGCGCATCACCGATCAGGGCGTGACATTCCAGTCCCATCTCGACGGCGCAACGGTGGAGCTCACGCCGGAACGCGCCGTCGAGGTGCAGTGCCTCTTGGGCAGCGACATTCAGATGGTGCTCGATGAGTGCACGCCCTATCCCGCCACGCGCGAGGCGGCGAAGACGTCCCTCGACCTTTCGATGCGCTGGGCCGAGCGGTCCAAGAAGGCCTTTGCGGAGCTGTCCGCGCCGGGCCAGGCGCTCTTCGGTATCGTGCAGGGAAGCGTCTACCCGGATTTGCGGGACGAGAGTGCCCGCGCCCTGATGGAGATCGGCTTTCCAGGCTACGCGGTCGGCGGCCTGGCCGTGGGCGAGGGGCAGGCGGCCATGTTCGACATGGTGGAGGTGACCACCGCGATCCTGCCGGAAGACAAGCCCCGCTATCTCATGGGCGTCGGCACGCCTCAAGACATGCTGGGCGCGATTGCCCGTGGCATCGACATGTTCGATTGCGTCATGCCGACCCGCTCGGGCCGCCATGGCCAGGCCTTCACCTGGGGCGGGCGTGTCAATCTGCGCAATGCGTGCTTCGCCGAGGACACGCGGCCCCTCGATCCCGAAAGTGCGTGCCCCGCCGCGCAGTACGAGCGCGCCTATCTGCATCACCTGGTGAAGTCGGGCGAGATGCTGGGATCGATGCTGTTGTCCTACGCGAACGTGCAGTTCTACCAGGAGCTCATGGCCGGTGCGCGGGATGCGATCGCGGACGGTAACTTCGCCACTTTCGCGCAAGACGTCTGCGAGCGCTACGCCGCGAGCGACCCGGACTAACCGGCTACTGCGGGTCGACGCTATTGCGGGTCGACACTATTGCGGGTCGACTTGGGCGGCTGGGCCGTCCTTGGACACCGCGCGCCGTTCGCGGGCGAGGAGATAGAGGCCTGCGATGATGACGATGGCCCCGCCAGCCAGGGTCCATCCCGTGGGAATGTCGCCGAATAGGACGAAGCCCGCCACCGACATCCAGATCAAGCCGAGATAGATGTAGGGCGCCAGCACCCCGGCGGGTGCGATGCGATGGGCGAGGATCAAGAGCCAATGGCCGAGCCCGCCCCAGACACCGAGCGAGGCGAACAGGATCCACACCCACCACTGCTCCGGCGTCTGCCACGCCGCAAGGCCGAAGGGGGTCATCACCACCACGCCCACCAGCGGCGTATAGGTCTGGGTGACCGAGGCGGGGTCGTACGCGGCGAGATAGCGTGTCGCGATATTGTAGAGCGCATAACCGAACGTCGCGCCCAAGGTGAGCAGCATGGCCCATTGGAATGTGCCGATGCCCGGATGCATGACAACCAGGACGCCGACGAACCCGGCGACGATGGCGACCAGACGATGCCAGCCAACCCACTCCCCAAGGAGGGGACCCGCGAGCGCTGCCACCAGGAGCGGCGTCAGGAAGAAGATGGTGATGTTCTCGTCGAGCTGAAGATATTTCAGGGCGACGAAATTGAGCGCCGTCGTCAGGATCATGAACCCGGAGCGGACGAGCTGAACCACCGGCTTGGCAGAGCGCAAGGACGGGCGTAGCGCGAACGGCCACAACACCACAGCGCTGAACACCACGTGCCCGGCAAAGCGTAGCCAGGTGATCTGGCTGACCGGAACCTGCTGGGCGTCCGCCAGATATTTGGCCGTCGTGTCGAGGCCGGCGAAGCAAATCGTGGCCAGGACCATCAGGCCGATGGCTTTGAGGACGTCGGCGTCGCTGGCAGGCGCGGTGTGTTGGGCGGGCGGGGTCATGGGACCGTTTGTGTGCACCAATCCTTGCCAAAGCGCCATCCGCGGATAGAAAGAATGACGCTTCGATGGAGGACAACCGTGGCTGACGTGCGCGCGATCTGCGCTATTGGCATGCGGGGGCAGCTGGGCCTCAACGGCAAGCTCCCCTGGGAAGGCAACAAGGGACGCGAATACGTCGCCGATGTCGCCCGGTTCTTCGACGTGACCCGGGGGCATGTGATCGTCGCGGGGCCTGCTACCTTTGCCTCGTTCCCTGCGTTTGCCTACGAGGACAGGACCATTTGCGAAATCCGCTCGACCCACCATCCCGAAGAGGTGCTGGCCTGGTTCCCCGACCGGATCGTCTATGTGGGGGGCGGCCCGCCGGTGTGGGACGTCTATGCCCCCTATATCCGCCATTGGGACATCAACCGCTTGCCTTATGACGGCGAGGCGGACCGCTGGTTCGATCCCGCTTGGCTCGTCGCGGTGCCGAATGGCGCCGGCGGTTAGCGCCTGTACCGGCCCGCCGGCCAACAGGCCGCGAACACGCCAAAAAGGCCCATAACCGGCGCGGGCCCGTTCACGCGCAATTCACCACGCAGTCACGCGATGTGTCACCTCTGTGAGAGGGAGGGGGGTACAATCTAGCGGTGAGTTGAGTTTACCGTGAGTTGTGAACGGTGATTTCATCTCGCGCGTCGAGGCAATCATGCCTCGAGCACTAGAGGAGAACCCCCATGAAGAGACTCATCATCGCAGCGGCGCTCGTCGGCGCTTTCGCGGTCCCGGCTTCGGCCATGGGCCCGTTCTACGTCATGTTCGACAACAAGACGAAGAAGTGCTCCGTCGTCAAACAGCCGCCGTCCGACACTGCCAAGTTCGCCATGATGGGCGAGTACGGCAGTGAGGCCGATGCCAAGATGGCGATGAAGGGCATGATGTCCTGTAAGTAGGGCGTCCCTTCAGGGGAGATCGGTCGCTCCGCGGCCGGAACTTCCGCTGCACAGCCGCTCTGGGTCTCAGGGCGGCTGTGTTGCGTTTGGGAGGCGCGACCGGCGCCTGCCGTTCCCGGGATCTGGTCAAGACCCGGGGTGAACTGGGCAATGAAAAACCCCGGCCGGGAGGACCCGACCGGGGCTGGCATTTGCCGGAGAGATAGATCTTGAAGGGCTATCTCGTCGTCAATTAGCCAAGCTTCAACGGCTCGACCACAACGGCTTTCTCGTGGTGGCCAAAGCAACCGCCGAGGCCGATGGTTGCAGAAATGATGAGAGCAGCAGCAATAAACAGACGCATGGTTGGTCCCCCGTTTCTTTCTCTGTAATCGATTCTGGCTTCACTATAGCGGGCCTCGCCATGAAATGCTGTGACACATAAGTCACGCCTTGCCCCAAAAAGACACGGGGGATTTCCAAGGGGTTCAAGCCCTCCAGGAGCCCCAACGGCGCCAGGCCGAGAGCAAGTGGCGTGGCAGCGGGGCCGCGTAACCATATGGCTTAAAAGTGATTTCAGCCCGACCGCCCATCAGGCGCCTGGAAGGGCCGCCAAAGGGCCGGAGGCCTGCGATCGGGCGAATCCGGCCCCTCCTGAAGGGCCGGGCGTCCACAGGAGCCCGCGCGGCGAGAGAGGCGCCTGGCAGGATATAGTGCCCGCGCCACCGATAAACCGGTCCAACACCCACAGGGAAACACCAGAGTAGTGGAGGGAATGAACCCATGCGCATGATGCTGAAGATCAAATTCCCGCCCGAAAGCGGCAGCCGCGCCGTTCGGGACGGCTCTATGGGGGAGGCGTTCAATGCGCTGAAGGAGAAGCTGAACCCGGAGGCCGCCTATTTCGCCATGGAGGACGGCATGCGCTGCGCCTACCTCTTCTACGACGCCAAGACCTTGCCCGACTTCGTGCGAATCCACGAGCCGCTCATCCAAGCCACCGGCGCACTCGTCTACGACGCCCCG
>Ga0207422_1004817_pt1 | contig 10518 bp, 10 predicted proteins | sample MarCyaLeptolynsp_FD_187757 | JGI IMG/M metagenome (GOLD analysis project Ga0207422, IMG submission 187757) | Marine cyanobacterial communities from Panama - species 1 Leptolyngbya sp. (SPAdes) | ecosystem: Environmental > Aquatic > Marine > Unclassified | place: Panama: Panama City | collected... | reverse complement strand
TAAAGGTAATGATTGCGATTACGCCGCAAATCAGGCTGTTTCTGACACTCTTACTTCGGGACAACATAACGTGCTCCAGTCTCTGCCCAGCATTTTGTGAGTAAAGACTCATTGTGGCAGGAATGGGGGCGTTTAGATCAGGACCGCCCCAGCGCCTCTTCCCAATGGAAGCGGCAAAGCGAGACATAGACCTCCTTGCCGACACTGACCTGCGCGCCTTCCGTTAGCGCATTGCCCGCCTCGTCCATGCGGGCGGTCATCGTTGCTTTCTTGCCGCAATGACAGATCGTGCGGGCCTCGCGCAGATCGTCGGCAATCGCCAACAGTGCGGACGAGCCTTCAAACAGTTCGCCTTGGAAATCCGTGCGCAGGCCATAGCAAAGCACCGGCAGTTTCAGCTGATCCCCGACGCGGGCCAGCTGCCAGACCTGGTCTTCGGTCAGGAATTGCGCCTCGTCGAAGAAGATGGCGCTGAGCGGCGTCTGATCATTCTGCGCTGATATAGCTGCGAACAAGTCCGTCTCACCGCGATAAAGATGCGCGTCCGCGTTGAGGCCAATCCGCGACTCGATGGCGCCCATGTTTGCCTCGGGGTCGGCCCCGTAATGACCGGAGGTCCAGAGCATGACTTCCATGCCGCGCTCGCGATAATTATAGGCGGCCTGCAACAGGATTGCCGACTTTCCGGCATTCATGGCGCTATAGGTGAAATAGAGTTTCGACATGCAGGCAGGTGTAGACGATTCCTTGGCGGAACTCATCAGGGGGTGTCAGAGTCGTGTGGCTTTTAGGAAGCTGAAGCCCCTGCCGGGGCATTCTTTGCCTATTTTTGGTCCACTGGACCAAAAATCTTGCTGCGCAAATCGGCTAAGAATGGTGCGGATGAGAGGACTCGAACCTCCACGCCTTGCGACACCAGAACCTAAATCTGGCTGCAACACAGCCAAATCCCACAACCACAACACTTTCAGCGCCACGCGTGCCACAGCGTGCCACGTCTGTGCCACACCGCGTGCCACGTGCCACATCTCTGTGGCACGTGTGTTCTTTTTATGTTCTTTTCTCCGTTGACAATTTTTGTTATGTTTCAGTGCCTCTAAAGCGTTTCGAATTACCCTGTGGATAATCGCCCTTCCGAAGTGCGGCTCACGACGAAAAGCGGTAATATTGAATGGATTGATAATAATTAGGCGAGAATGGCGGTAATAAAATGCAGATTGATGAGCTTCATCGTTTGACCATCTGGGTCACTGAAAAAATAGAGTCGAAATAAATATTACAGCGCTACCAAGAATTGCATGGCGTATTGAGCAACAACGCACAAGCGAACGCTCAAAAGCAACCCTTCGAGGAACAGCAAAACAATCTGATCGGGACAATTTTGGAAGTGCCAGTCGAACAACTGACGCGAGCCCAGGAAAACGTACTCGAAGTAATTGGTATACGAGGTGCTGTTTCCATAGAAGGCAGAATGCAGGTCGAAGACATTTTGTTCCGCAACCAGCTCGATATCGCTAACGCCGCTGAAAAAATTCAAGAAATCATTCAGGCAATAAGCAACGGGATACAATGGAACCGGCAAACAAAAACGCAGCTTGATCTCATCAACGCGGATCATCTCATTCAAGCGACTGAACCGGGCGAAGTCCTGCTTCGGGTCAAATTTACCAAGGATGCCAGTATAGACAACGTAGTAGAATGGTCTGAATGGTCCGATGCTTGGTTGGAAATCGCGCGAGGTATCTCGATGGCGACCGGAGGCACACCCGAAGACGTCCGAATTATCGGCGCCAGCCGCGGGTCTTTTGTTCTCGACCTGGTCAGTGTCGCCGGGTTTGCAAAGGCCGTGAGTTACATTCTCAAGGAGGTGCTAGACCGCGTGCAACAGCTGGTCGAAATCAAAAAGGCCTTCGAAGAGGTTCGAGGCTTAAAAATTGAGAACAATAAAGCGGCGCTCGAACTAGAGCAGGCAATTGCAGAGCATAAGGAAAAATCCATCATAGAAGTCACTGAAAAATCGGTAGCGAAGATTACAGAAGACGTCGAAATGAATGGTGAAGACGTGTCGGTCCTGAAGAGGGCGATTAAGCGACTCTTTGAGTTCTTCGACAAGGGCGGCGAAGTGGATGTAAGAGTACCAGAGCCCGAAATCACGCTTGACGAGAATGGTGAAGAAATTACCGGAGACGGTGAGGTAGAACGGGCCGAGTTAGCCTCGCTGGTCGAAGATATCCGTCGGCTGGAAAACCAGATCAAGAAGATCGGTTACGACCCTTCGGACTAAGCAGTACCAAAGCTTTCATTTGAAATTACATGAAACGTGCCACACGGCGTGCCACACGTGCCACAAATAAGGCAATTTGTAACAGAACTAGCAACGACCTCGTTCGTACGCCAAATCCTGCGCCACAATTAGAATCTGGCGCGGCATTAGGCTTGTAACTTTGTGTTATGAACGACCTTGTTGCCCTGAATCACCGGATTCGTGCCACACGGATGTGGCACGCAGCCAAAGTAATTGATCTTTACACTGATCAATCGCATTAACCGGACACACCCACAACACACTGATTTTATGGGACTTTATTCTAATGGTGCGGATGAGAGGACTCGAACCTCCACGCCTTGCGACACCAGAACCTAAATCTGGCACGTCTACCAATTCCGTCACATCCGCATCAGTAGAACCGGGCATTTAGCGGGGGTTTCAGCCCGCCTCAACCCCCGCCCGTGCTTTTCTCTGCAAAAGGTCATGCACGCGGCGTGGACAGGAGCGCCACCCTGCCCTATAGAGCGCCGTTTCAGTCGACTAAACGCCAATGAATGGCGCGGGTTTCAAGCGCAAAACGCGAGCCCGACCCGCAATAAGGAATGACCAGTATGGAAAGCGTCGAGACCATCGAAGGTTTGAGCCGCACGTATAAGGTGAGCGTGGCCAAAGCTGACCTGCAGAAACGCTTCGACGAGCGGATCGAAGAGATCCGCCCGCAAATGAACCTCAAGGGGTTCCGCCCCGGCAAGGTGCCCGCCTCTCACGTCAAGAAGATGTTCGGCAAGGACATTATGGGCGAAGTGGTCCAGGCCCTGGTTCAGGAAACCAGTCAGAAAACCATCGAGGACGCCGATGTGCGCCCTGCCGGTCAGCCGGAAATGAAGATGGAAAGCGACATGGAAAAGGTCCTCGAAGGCGAAGAGGATCTGGCCTACGAAATGTCCGTCGACGTGATGCCTGACTTCGAGCCGGTCGACATTAAGAAACTGACCCTGACCAAGCCGGTTGCCGAGATCAATGATGACGAGATCGAAGCCCGTCTCACTCAGATTGCCGAAGCCAATCCGCAATATGACAAGCGCGCCAAGACCGCCAAGGCCCGCAAGGACGATGCGGTGGTGATCGATTTCCTCGGCAAGCTGGATGGCGAACCGTTTGAAGGCGGTGCCGCTGAAGAGCACACATTGGTGATTGGCTCCAACTCTTTCATTCCAGGATTTGAAGACCAGCTCATTGGCGTCAAAGCCGGCGACGAGAAAGACGTCGAAGTCACCTTCCCTGAACAATATCAGGCCGAGCACCTCGCCGGTAAGGACGCTGTCTTCGAGGTCAAAGTCCACGAAGTCCGCGCGCCGAAAACACCTGAGCTTGACGAAGAGTTCGCGACAGGCCTCGGCCTCGAAAGCCTCGACAAGCTGAAAGAGCTGGTCACCGAACAGATCAAGGGCGAGTTCGACGGTGCTTCCCGCGCCAAGGCCAAGCGCAACCTGCTCGACGTGCTCGACGAGAAGCATGATTTCGACCTGCCGCCCAAAATGGTCGAGCAGGAGTTCAACCAGATCTGGCAACAGGTTCAGGCTGAAATGGATGCTGGCCGCACACCGGAAGAGGACAAGGGCAAGTCTGAAGACGACCTGAAAGAAGAATACGGCAAGATCGCCGAGCGCCGCGTGCGCCTTGGCCTGGTCCTGGCCGAGATTGGCCGCGTTGCCGACATCCAGATCGACGAACAGGAAGTCCAGCAGGCGCTGATCCGCGAAGCCCGCAACTTCCCGGGCCAGGAACGCCAGGTCATCGAATTCTTCCAGAAGGATCCAAACGCGATGGCTCAGCTGCGCGCCCCGATCTATGAAGACAAGGTGGTCGACCACATCCTCGACACCGCCAAGGTCAAGGAAGAGACCGTCTCCAAAGAGGACCTGCTCAAGGAAGAAGAAGAGTAGACTCCCCCCTCTTCACACAGACATCAAGAAGCCCGCGGCCAAGTGCTGCGGGCTTTTTCGTGGGGCGATTGGCGGCCCAGCTGGAGCGACGCGACTAATTCTGATACGGTCGGCCCCAGGGCAAGGGACGACACATGACGGATTGGCACGGAAAAGGACGTTGGGGGACTGGCAGCCGACCTCTGCAACCCGGCCCGGAGCAATCCGCATATGATCTGGGCGCACAGCAGAGGCGTTTCGAGGAAGAACGCCGCGCGCGTGAGCAGCGCGAGCATTACGATCGCCAGCGCAAGCAACAAGAAGAGCAGCGTCGCCGAGACGAAGAGTTCCGAAAACAATGGGCCGATCGCCCGGACGCAAAGGCGCCAACACCCAGCCACTCATCAGATGACGACGACCTGGACTTCGATGACTGGCTGCTGCTGGGCGCCATTGGAGGTCTGACCTTCCTGCTCATCAAGCTGTGGGGCATGGCGACGGCCTCGCTGTCGCCCAGCAATGATATCCTGGCGGCCATCGTGGATCATGGCGTCTGGGGCGTCGGCCTACTCGGCATCGGCCTCGGCATCCGGTTTCAAGAGAGATTGTTGCCGATTGCAAAGGTCATTTTCGTCCTGCTCGCCCTGTTTTTCGGATCGGCCATTGCAGTCGGCATCTATCGAGGCGTGACCGGCTAACGGCACACGCCTTTTCACAAAGGGGGACATCATGAAATCTCACAGAAAAACAATCGCGGCTCTGGCCGCATTTGGTGCAGCTGGATTGCTTGCGGCATGCGGTGGCAGCGGCGGTGGTGGCGGGACGCTGGAAGGCGTCTATTATCCGCAATTCGGGCCCGGCGCGAACCGGCTCGACATGGCTCTGACTGATCAGAGCTGGGCGTTCTCCGCCGACGGCACCGTGGTCACCACATCAGAATCCGGGGCGCGCCCATGGACCTATAAGGTCAAAGGCAAAAAGGTTCACCTGGCTGGCGCGAGCGATCGCAATGCCGGGGAGAAACGTGTGCTAACGATTGGCGATGATGGCTGTATCTGGGACGGCTCGGGGAACCTGGCCGGCAAGATCGCCTTCTGCGCATAACAATTCGGCCCGCCTAAACCCCGGCCACCTCACTCGCGGCGGCTTCGGCTTTCACCCATTTGATGAACGCGCGCACGTCTTCTGACAGGTGGCGGCCTTTCGGCCAGACCAGCCAATAGCCGTAATCGACGCTGATCGATCCATCGGCAAATGGCGCGATAAGGCGTCCCGCCGCGATATCAGCCGAGGCAATGGCGCGCTTGGCGAGGACGACACCGCGCCCTGTCGCCGCCGCTTCGATCGCCAGCGCGGACTGGTTGAAGCGCGGTCCACGCGTGCCATCGACATCGGCGCCGGCGCCGCGCGCCTGTAGCCAACTGGTCCAGTCCGGACAGGAGGGATCGACCTCAGCGCTGACATCATGGATCAGCGTATGCTTGGCGAGGTCCGCCGGCTTGCGGATCGCGTCCGGGCCTTCCAGCAGTTTCGGTGAGCAGATGGGCAGCACGGTTTCGTCGAGCAGTTTTTCTGATTTCAGGCCATCATACTCGCCGCCGCCATAGCGAATGGCAAAATCGGCGTCAGCTGTGGTGAAGTCAGTAATGCCGCTATCGGCGCTGACCCAGGCTTCGACACCGGGGTTTGCGCTGTGAAAGCGATCCAGGCGCGGGGCCAGCCATTTGGCAGCAAAGCTCGGCGCCGAGCTGACCATGACCCGGCCCTTGCGCGCGGGCGCCTGCATGATCCGGCCGGCTTCCGCGATCTGGTCGAAGGCTTCGCGCACCAGCGGCAACGCGGCCTGCGCCGCATCGGTCAGCAGGACGCTGCGGCCGGTGCGCTTGAACAGCGGCGTGCCGGCATAATCTTCAAGCTGGCGAATATGTTGCGAAATCGCACCCGGCGTGACGTTCAATTCATCGGCGGCCTTGGTGAAAGACAGGCGGCGCGCAGCGGCTTCAAATGCTCGTAAGGCGTTGAGCGGCGGGAGGCGATCATTCGTATCTGACATAATTGACGTCTATAACCAGATTTTGATTGTAGTTTCTCTAAACAATGGAATAAGGCTCTTTCGGTTGCTGAAACCGCCTCGTCAACACATTTCTGCGCCACAGATCGATCACACGGAATTTCACACACATGCGGCTCTTCCCCGCCTTTTTCTATACGGACGATGCGCACGTCACTGTTTTCGGTGGCGGCGAGGAAGCCCGGCGCAAAGTTCGGCTTCTGGCCAAGACGACGCTGAACATCACCGTTGTCATCGACACCGAGATTGAGCCCGGCTTTGCCGAAGAGTTTGCCGGTCGCATCACCATCGCCCCGCGCGACATGGCCGGCCAGGCCCTGGATCGCTCCAAGTTTGCAATTGTCGCCTGCCGCACCGAGCAGAACTCGGAACAGTCCATCATCTGGGCGCGCGAATATGGCATTCCGATCAATGTCGTCGACCAACCCGACGAGTGCGATTTCACCGTGCCCAGCATCCTTGAGCGCGGCGAGATTGTTGCTGCAGTTGGTTCAGGCGGCGCGGCCCCCGTCCTCGCCAAGCGTGTCCGCACCAGCCTGGAAGCGCTGATGCCGCAGAATATGGGCCCGCTCTCGGAAATCGCGCGGGACTTTCGCCCGCGTGTTTATGAAGTCCTGGACGATGCCACCAAACGCCGCCAGTTCTGGGAAGCCGCGCTGAACGGCACGCCGGCTGAGCTCGCGCTGGAAGGCAAGTTCGAGGAAGCGCGCGCCGCGATGGAAGCATTGCTGCAAGACACGGTCGCTCCGGCGAACGCCATCGGCCCCGTCCATATTGTCGGCGCTGGCCCCGGCGATCCTGAGCTGCTGACCCTTAAAGCGTTCCGTCTGATCCAGAATGCCGACATTGTCTTTCATGACCGCCTGGTCAGCGAAGAGATCATGGATCTCGTTCGCCGCGACGCAACGCGTGTCTCTGTCGGCAAGGCCAAGGCCAATCACACGGTCCCGCAGTCTGAAATCCACGAACTGATGATCAAGGCCGCGCATGACGGCAAGCGGGTGGTCCGTCTCAAAGGCGGCGACCCCTTCATCTTTGGTCGCGGCGGCGAGGAAGTCGAAGCCCTGCGCGAGGCTGGGATTGAGGCGTCTGTGGTGCCTGGTATTTCATCTGCGCTCGGTTGCGCCGCCTCGGCGGGTCTGCCACTCACTCACAGAGATCACGCCCAGACGCTGACTTTCGTGACCGGCCACGCCAAGTCCGGCACCGTGCCGGATCTGGACTGGGACAGCCTCGCCAAGCCCGCTCAGACCGTTGTAGTCTTTATGGGCGTTGGCACCGCGCCGACGATTTCAGAAAAACTCATCCATGCCGGGCGCGCCAGCTCGACGCCCGTTGCCGTGATCGAGAATGGCACGCGGGCAAATGAAATTCGTGTCTATGGCACCCTGGCCGAACTGCCTCAGCTGATCACGCGCGCTGGCATTAAGGGCCCCGCCCTGCTGGTCATTGGCGAGGTCAGCGCCATTCCGGCCGAAGCCCTGGCTCAACTCTCATCGGAGACTGCTGCATGACATCCGTGCGCCCGAAACTGAAACCCGACACACCGAAAACCGTTACGGCGTGGGAGACCGCCTCCGGCAATGTGGTCTGGCTGCGGGCCGACCTGACCTGGACCCAGGATGCCAGCGAGATTGGCGTGTTCACCGGCGAAGCTGCCGAAGCGGCGCTGGAGCAAGCCAAGACGCAGGAAGGTGAAATCACCGACCCCTATTTCATGGAAGTCACCGAAGACGGCAAAGTCGCGGGTCGCGAAACATTGCGCGAAAGCATCCGCGCCAATGGCCCGACTGTCCCTTATGGAGTGATCATCTGATGCCGAGCCGCGAGATCACCAAGCTCACCCTTTATGGCGACAGCATTTCCGGCAATTGCCAGAAACCGCGCTGGACCGCCGATTATCTCGACATCGATCATGATTGGGTCGAAGTGGATATTCTGAATGGCGGCACGCAGTCAGAGGAATTCCTGTCCCTGAACCCGGTTGGCCAGGTGCCGATTGCGCGTTGGCCTGATGGCCGCGTCCTGCCGCAGTCCAACGCGATCATGCTGTATCTGGCCGAAGGCTCTGATCTGATCCCGGAAAGCAGTTTCGAGCGCGCGCAGATGAATAGCTGGCTGTTCTGGGAGCAATATTCCCACGAGACCTCGATCGCCGTGCGCCGGTTCAAGAAACATTATCTGAAACTGCCGGATGAAGAGATTGATCCGCAATTGATGGTCAAAGGCCGCCGGGCGCTGGGCGTTATGAACATGCAGCTGACTTGGACCGACTGGCTGGTCGGCGAAAACCTGACCTGCGCCGACATTGCGCTCGTCGCCTATACGCGCGTCGCGCATGAGGGCGGGTTTGACGTCGCAGAATTTCCAAATGTCGAGCGCTGGGTGAGCCGCGTTGAAGGCGCGCTCTCCATCGGTCATGCCATGCCCAAGGAAGGGGTGACGCTTTGATCCCCGACATAACCCCATTCGGCCTCATCCTGAGCGAAGTCGAAGGACGAGGCGGGCTTCCGGAAGACAAATCATCCTTCGAATTCGCTCAGGATGAGCCGTGCTTCCTGCCTCTGTGGAGACAATAGAATGTATCGCTATGATGAATTTGACGCGCAGATCGTCAAGGAACGCGTGGATCAGTTCCGTGGTCAGGTCGAACGCCGCCTGTCCGGCGAGATCCTGGAAGACGAGTTCAAACCGCTGCGCCTGCAGAACGGCGTCTATCTGCAATTGCACGCCTATATGCTGCGCGTGGCCATTCCCTATGGCCAGCTGAACGCGGTGCGGATGCGCAAGCTGGCCAAGATCGCGCGCGATTATGATCGCGGCTATGGTCACATGACGACGCGCCAGAACATCCAGTATAATTGGGTCGCACTGAAAGACATTCCGGACGTGCTGGAAGAACTGGCCGAAGTTGAGATGCATGCCATCCAGACCTCTGGCAATTGTATCCGCAACGTGACCTCAGACCATTTCGCCGGCGCGACCCAGGACGAAATCATGGACCCGCGTCCCTGGTGTGAGATTATCCGCCAGTGGAGCACGTTCCACCCCGAATTCGCTTTCCTGCCGCGCAAGTTCAAAATCGCGGTCACCGCGGCGGAACATGACCGCGCCGCGATCCGCGTGCACGATATCGGCCTGCACATGCGCGAGCGTGACGGCGTGGTCGGCTTCGAAGTCCATGTCGGCGGCGGCCAGGGCCGGACGCCCATCATCGCAGCTCTGGTCAATGAGTTCGTACCTGAGACCGAGATCCTCGATTATCTCGAAGCCATTATGCGCGTTTATAACCGCTTCGGTCGCCGCGATAACAAGTACAAAGCGCGAATCAAGATCCTGGTCACCGAGACCGGGCCGGAAGAATTCACCCGTCTGGTAGAGGAAGAATATGCGGCGCAGCAGAGCAGCGAGAAGATCGCCCTGCCCCAGGCTGAGATTGATCGGATCAACGCCTATTTCGCGCCACCGGCCTTTGAAGACAAACCGGCCACCAGCGACGCCTTTGAGCGCGCCAAGACCGCAGACCCAGCCTTCGCCAATTGGGCCAAGGTCAATCTGCACCCACACAAGGTGCCGGGTTATACCTCTGTCACGACCAGCCTGAAGCCGATTGGCGGCCTCGCTGGCGATGCGACCGACGCCCAGATGATGGTCATGGCGCATCTCGCCGAGCGTTATGGCTTTGACGATATCCGCGTCACGCATGCGCAGAATGTCGTGCTGCCGCATATCGCGCTGGATGACTTGTACGAGGTCTATCGCGAGTTGGCTGCGGCCGGGCTTGCGACCGCGAATGAGAGCCTGATCACCGACATGATTGTCTGCCCGGGCCTGGATTATTGCAACTTGGCCAATGCTCGCTCAATCCCGGTCGGGCAGGAGATCCAGAAAGTCTTCGCCGATCCCGATTTCGAACAGGACATTGGCAAGCTGCACATCAATATTTCCGGCTGCATCAATGCCTGCGGCCACCACCATGTCGGCCATATCGGCATTCTTGGCGTCGACCGGAAAGGCGAGGAATATTACCAGATCTCGCTGGGCGGCCGCGCCGATGAGAAAGCCGCTGTCGGTCAGATTATCGGCAAGGCCCTGCGCCACGAAGAAGTGCCGGGGGCGGTGAAGACAATTGTCGACACCTATCGCGGCCTCCGCACAAGCGCAGACGAGAAATTCATTGATGCGGTTGAACGCCTCGGCGTTGAGCCATTCCAGGAGGCGATCTATGCCACTGATTAAAGAGGGTGCCGAAA
>Ga0207422_1004815_pt1 | contig 10524 bp, 7 predicted proteins | sample MarCyaLeptolynsp_FD_187757 | JGI IMG/M metagenome (GOLD analysis project Ga0207422, IMG submission 187757) | Marine cyanobacterial communities from Panama - species 1 Leptolyngbya sp. (SPAdes) | ecosystem: Environmental > Aquatic > Marine > Unclassified | place: Panama: Panama City | collected... | reverse complement strand
AATCATGATCCACTCGGGCCACGGTCGTTGCAAAGGTCTCGGATGAGTCCCGTCCCTCTGGCACAAACAAGCGAAGTTCACCCGTGCGGCCGGGTACTCCGCTGGAGAACGACGCTCTGGAGATTGCGCTCTGACCCAGCAGTTGCTGACGGAAGCTCTCCCATGTCTCACGCTCGTTTTCCGTGTCCATGTTGATGACCGCCACGGCTTCCTTATCGAATCCGAGCGGCTTGTTCTTCATGTATTCGATCTGCTGCCAGATGACGAACGTACCGATGATCAGCACAATGCTGATTCCGAACTGCATCACCACCAATCCGCGACGGGTGGCCGACTTGCTGGCCAGACCGGCAACCTGACCTCGCAAGACGGTCACCGGTTTGAAGGCCGACAAGACGAAGGCCGGATACCCACCGGCGGCGAGCGAGCAAATGAGGATCAACGCGAATGCACTGGCCAGCATGGTCGGTGTTGCCAGCGACATCATGGTTAGGTCCTTGCCTGTGATCTGGTTGAACCAGCCCATGGCTGCAGCCGTGAACACAAGTGCCAGCCCCGAAGCAATCAAAACGGTCACCAGCGACTCAGTCAGGAAGCGACGCACCAATTCAGGCTGTCCCGCGCCGATTGCCTTCCGAACACCCACTTCTTTGGCTCGCATCGTTGAACGGGCCGTGGACAGGTTCGCAAAATTGACACAAGCAATGAGCAGGATGAAGACCGCGATGATGCCGAATGCGTAGACGTAATTGACGTTGCCATTGGCACCAAACTCAGCCTGCCGCGCCGAGTGTAGATGGATGTCCGTCAGTTTCTGGAGCTTGAACGAAAACAGGATGCCAATCTGGCGTCCCACGGCGCCGGCGCGATCCTCGTGAACAACTGCCATCTGCTGCTCGAAGTCAGCGACGCTGACATCGTCTGGCAGCACCACATAGGTCCACATGCCGATGTTGTACCACGCTCCGTCCCGTCCATCCCGGGCCTGCTGAGGCAGATTCATCAAGGAGACTACGAAGTCCCATGTAAGATGGGACGCGGTCTCAGGCGTACGCGTGACTCCGGTCACCGTCATCTCGATATCGTTGATGGTCAGCGCGCGTCCAACCACATCAATGCTTCCGAACAGGCGATCCGCTGTGGATTCCGAGAGCACGACCGAGCCGGGTTGATCCAACACGGTTTCTGGTTCACCACTGATGAAATCCGCTGAGAACACCTCAAAAAACGAGGTATCCGCCAGCATGCCGTCCTCCTCTTCGAAATTCACCCCATCAACGATGACTTGACCGCCCCATCCTTCTACGCGTGTGCCGTTGATCACGCTGGCCAGGTCATCCCGGAATGCGGGATAAGCCGCGAAGGGTGCGATAGCGAATTCAGATTCACTTCCACCGATTTCCGCGTCGATAACGACTCGATAGATGTTGTCGGACTGCTCGTACCCCTTGTCGAAACTCAGTTCGTGGGTGACAAAAAGCAGGATGAGCAGACACGAGGCCAATCCAATGGCCAGTCCAATCAGGTTGATGGACGAGAATCCCAGGTCCTTGCGAAGACCTCGCAGGACAAGAAGCAGGTTATTGCGAAACATGAGTGGGGCGGGTTGACCGGGAAATGCGCGAACCAGGGAGGTGGCCCAGCATGGGTTGCCGGTCGGTACGGGACGAGGGGGTCAAATGTTATACCCGCCCCCCACTCAAAGGAGGGCCTTGGGTCAGCAATTGAGGCTGGCGTTCAGTCCCTGACCGCCTGCGCCGCCCGGAGCATCGCCTTGGTGATCCTGGCGGCCTGTGAGATGTCGAGCAGGAAGGCAATCGTACTGCCGATTGCCAGACAGGTAGACAGATATACGAGGATCGCCGTCATGGTCACATTGAATGGCGCGGTCGCCACCGAAATCAGGGCCAGAATGATGGAAGCAGTGGCCAGGAAGATGGCTGCGCGCAACACTTCGATGCGATACACCATGTGTACATCGGATCCTACTTGATTGGACGCGATGTACTCACGCACTCGTGCGGTCAGCGTGGCGAAGCGATTGGTCAGGACGAGCAGGAACAGGCTCATCCCGGAAACCATGACGAACGGTGTGAGGTCTGGAAAAGTGATCATGGCACAGAAGAAAAAAGCCCGGATCGAGTCGAGTCGGTCCGGGCTTCAATGAGGGTAGATTCGATGCTCAATCGTCAAACATGCGACCGACAACAGCAGACACGGCACCAATCAGGATCAGGTACACCAGCATGTGGAAGAGCGTGGGCTGGATGATGAATACCGTTGAGAGCGGAATCAGCGGGAAGGTGACCATGCAGAAGGCCCATCCCACCAGCATTTTCATTGATTTGTCCATCTTCGGAAAAGCGCTGGGGTGCAACATTGATGCGGTTGTGCTGCCAGAGAGCAACGACAACTCCAATGTACAACCGTCCGCATCGAGAAGGGAGTTCATGACGAGAGCTTCACACGAGATTGCCTGTGGGCGTCCGTCCCTCTCGCAAGTCCGGGTCAAGCATCGTTTCTTGGCTGGCACATCACCCAACACGACCCGTGTCTGATCTCAATCCCTCCAAACGACTCGTATCCCTGGATGCCCTCCGGGGGTTGACGATTGCCGGCATGTTGCTGGTGAATAATCCCGGATCGTGGAGCAACGTGTATTGGCCTCTGCTCCACGCGGAATGGAACGGGTGGACCTTCACGGATCTGGTATTCCCGTTTTTCCTCTTCATGGTCGGCATGGCCATGATGTATTCCTTTCCGAAGCGCCTCGCTGCCGGTTCATCCCGCCGCACACTTTTTGGACACGTGGTCCGCAGAGCCGTTGCGCTCATGCTGTTGGGTTGGTGGGGTGCATCGTGGTCCAGGATATTTTGGACCGGCGATGTAGAAACCGGACTGGCCGGATGGATTCTCCGGTTAGGATTCATGGCTGCAGCACTGGGGGCCGTTGTATTGCTTGCCGGCACAAAACGCATGCGGGAATGGACCTTCGCGTGTGCTGGCGGTGCCGTGTTGTTCTTGATCGGCGCCTTCATGCTGGGCTGGCAGGATCCATTGCTGGATCGACTGGCTGGACTCCGGATTCCGGGCGTGCTCGTGCGAATCGGTTGGTGTTATTTGCTGGCATCCGGGATCTACTTCCTCACACCAGCCTGGCAGTCCATTCTCAAATGGATTGTCGGTCTGCTCCTCGGATATGCGGTATTCATGATCTGGGTACCGATTCCTGGATATGGCCTTGCTGACCTGTCCGTCGGCTTCCCGACAACCGACACTCCAGTCGGCGACCTGTTCTCCAATTGGGCCTTCTATGTCGATTACCACATCCTGGGCGATCACACGTGGAGCGCCCGGCAGCTCCGGGATGCGAGCGGTGCCCTGATCTGGTCGTTCGATCCGGAAGGGATCATCAGTACGATTCCTGCCACCGCCTCAGTCCTGTTTGGCGTCCTGACGGGTATGTGGATGCGACGGACCGACGTGGACGCATCGCGGAAACTCAACGGCTTGTTCGTTGCCGCAGGATGGTTGATGATCATCGGATTGCTGTTCAGCATCTGGATGCCCATCAACAAGCGGATCTGGACGAGCTCCTACACCGTGTTCACGGCCGGCATGGCGCTGGCCACCCTGGGCATCCTGTACCATGCCATCGACATGAAGGGACTGACGCGATGGGCGTATCCGATGGTCGCCTACGGTCGCAACGCGATTTTTGCCTTTGTGGCATCCGGGATGATGGCGACCGCGCTGGTCCTCATCCGGGTCGGTGAAAACCAGGCCCTGAAGACCTGGCTGTACGACGCACTTCCCGGCTCGCCCAAGATGGCATCGTTCCTCTTCGGAATGGCCTTTGTGACCTTCTGGGCCGTGATTGTGTGGCTGCTGGACCGACGCAAGATCTACTTCAAGGTCTAGCCGGAGGCCCGTCTCAGGCGACGGGCGAATGACCCAGCGGATCGGTATCATGGTTCTCATGGAATGCGGCCTCTAGCGCCGCACGGCTGTAGTGTAACCCTGACCTTTCTGAAACCACCCACGGTATGGCCAAACCCGTCATCCTCACGGTCGACGACGACCCCCAGGTTCTAGCTGCCATCGCGAGTGATCTGCGCAAACAGTATGGCAAAGAGTATCGCATTGTGCGCGCCGATTCCGGTGCATCCGGTATTGAAGTGCTGGATCAGCTCAAGGAGCGCGGCGACACGGTAGCGCTCATCCTTTCGGATCAGCGCATGCCCGTGATGAACGGCGTGCAATTCCTGACCGATGCTCGCGAGAGATTCCCCGGAGCAAAGCGGGCGCTTCTTACGGCCTACTCCGACACGGAGGCTGCGATCGCAGCCATCAACGCGTCCAATGTGGACTACTACTTCGTCAAGCCATGGGACCCGCCTGAGGAAAAACTCTATCCGGTCGTGGACGGCATGCTCGATGACTGGCAGTTGGGTTATCGCCCGGGCTTTGAAGGCATCAAACTGGTTGCCGATCGGTGGTCGGCGCGTAGTCATCAATTGAGGGATTTCTTGGCCCGCAACCTGATCCCCTATTCGTTCCTGGACGTCGAATCGTCTGATGAAGCGAGAGAACTGAAGGGCGATGCAGAGTTGCCATTGCTGGTGCTCGAAGACGGATCGCGCCTGTCGGATCCGTCTGATCAGGACCTGGGCTCTCGGGTCGGACTGCAGACCCAAGCCGGGAATGCGTTCTATGATCTGGCCATCATCGGTGGCGGCCCTGCTGGGCTGGCAACCGCGGTGTATGGCGGTTCAGAAGGCCTCAGCACTGTGCTGATCGAAGAGTCGGCTCCTGGTGGTCAAGCGGGTACGTCAAGCCGGATTGAGAATTACCTGGGATTCCCGGCGGGACTCTCAGGCGGTGAATTGACCGGCCGAGCCGTGGCGCAAGCCAAGAAATTTGGCGTCGAGCTGATCAGCCCGCAAAGCGTAAAAAGCATCGATTTGGAGGGTCCGTATCGCCATCTGAATCTGGCCGATGGATCGCGGATTTCCTGTCACGCTCTCATGTTGTCGATGGGCGTGTCCTGGCGCATGCTCCCAGCAGAGGGCGCCAACCAGTTCAGTGACCAGGGTGTGTTCTATGGAGCCGCCCTGACCGAGGTGGACAACTGCATCGGAGAAACCGTCTACATGGTGGGCGCAGGCAACTCGGCCGGTCAGGCCGCCATGCGTTTCGCTGACAAGGCTGCAAAAGTCGTAATGCTGGTCCGTGGTGACTCGCTCGAGGCCAAGATGTCCCAGTACCTCGTGGACCGCATCTATTCCACGGAAAACATCGAAGTCCGGCTGGGCCACCAGATCCAGAAATGCGGCGGCGATACCCGACTCAAGGAATTGCACATCGAAAACCGGAAAACCGGAGATGTGAGTGTCGAAGACGCCTCGTACCTGTTCGTGTTCATCGGGGCCAGCCCCCGAACGGATTGGCTCTGCGACCTCATCGCGTGCGACGATGCCGGATTCATCCTGACCGGTCCCGACCTGGGTGAAGAACACCTGGTGGATTGGCCGCTCGAACGGGATCCGTACCTGCTCGAGACGAATGTCCCGGGCATCTTCGCAGCAGGTGACGTCCGTCACGAGTCCGTAAAGCGCGTGGCCTCAGCCGTCGGCGAAGGCTCCGTGTCCGTGCATTTTGTTCACCGCCATCTGGCCTCCCTCTGATCCCATGCACTCATTGGTGACCTGGCAGCCGCTGTTCGCAGCAGGTGCCGCTCCCCCATTCTTTGTCGAAATCGCGCTGCTGATCCTGGCCAGTGCCGGTATCGCCTACATCTGTTATCGACTCGGCATCATCCCTATCGTGGGCTTCCTGATCACCGGTGCAATCATCGGCCCGGAGGCCCTGGGAATCGTCGCGGATCCCGAGATCGTCAACGCAGCGGCCGAAGTCGGTGTGTTGTTGCTCCTTTTTACGATCGGGATTGAATTCAGCCTGGAGAAACTGGCCAAGATCAAACGCCTCATCTTCGGTGGGGGCGGCTTGCAGGTTGGCATCACGGCGCTGGTTACGCTCGGTATCCTGCTCGCTTTCGGCGTGCCGTGGAAAGTCGGTCTCTTCACCGGATTCCTGGTTGCGCTCTCGAGTACGGCCATCGTCTTGAAACTGCTTTCAGATAGCGGTGAGATTGATGAACCGCACGGCCAGGTCGGCCTGGGTCTGCTGATTTTCCAGGATCTGGCCATCATCGTCATGGTCTTGCTCGTCCCGATGTTGTCGGGTGGCGGCGGTGGATCTTTGGAGCTCATCTGGGCGCTGACCAAAGCGGCCCTCATCATCGTGCTCGTCCTCGTTGTCGCCCGCAAGGTGATGCCGATCTTCCTGGAAGCCGTGGCCCGGACGTGCTCGCCCGAACTGTTCCTCCTGACCGTGATCAGTATCTGTTTCGGCACGGCCTACCTGACCAGTCTCGTGGGCGTCAGCCTCTCACTAGGCGCATTCCTCGCCGGCATTATCGTCAGTGAAAGCCGCTTCAGCGAACACGCCATGGGCGAGATCATGCCACTGCAGATCCTGTTCAGCGCGACGTTCTTCGTCTCGGTGGGCATGTTGCTCGACGTTGGATTCCTCTTCAGCAATCTGCCGCTGGTACTCGGCATCGTGGTGGCCGTGGTCCTGATCAAAGCCGTGATCACTGGCGTGAGTGTGCGCATGCTGGGATATCCCATCGGTATTGCTGCCGCTTCCGGATTGATGCTGGCGCAGATCGGGGAATTCTCGTTTGTCCTGGAGCGTGCTGGACGGGAAGCCGGGCTCTTCCCTGCTGGCCTCGAAGGAACGGGCTCCCAGATCTTCATCGCCGCGACTGTGATTGTGATGATCCTAACCCCGTCATTGAATTCGCTCGGGGCCAAGCTCCGTGATCGATTCGACGACGAAATGGAGGACATGCCGGAAGAAGAATCCATGGCACACGGTCCCCTCCCCGACATGAGCGGCCACGTGATCATTGCCGGATTCGGAACGGGCGCGCGCTACCTTGTGCGTGCCCTGGGCAAGGCAGACGTTGACGTTGCTGTCCTGACCCTCAGCCCGGATGGGGCGACAGAAGCCGAATCCATGGGTGTGCCGGTGCTTCGTGGGGATTATTCAAAGCAGCACATCCTCTCACTTGCTCATATTGCCCAGGCAAGGACCTTCGTGATCGCGGATGACAACCCGGGCATGACACACCGGGTGGCCATGGTGGCTCGCGAGATGAACCACGACATGCGCATCGTCGTGCGCACGCGTCGCCGACAGGAAATCGCGCACCTTCACGAACAGGGTGTGGATTGTGTGATCGTTGACGAGCTCGAGAGTGTGATCCAGTTGATGGGTCAGCTCCTGAAAGACCGGGACGTTCCCAGCAGCTCAATCGAGGAAATGGCCGAAGCCATCCGTGGAAAAGACTACGCCGATATCCTCGACGATGACACGATCGAAGCGTCCTATGCGGACGACCTGGTTGTGCTGGATCCACAACGCCAGACCTGTGAGCACTGCAATACCCGTATGGTCATCCGACCGGAAAGCACGTCCGAGTGCCGCGAATGTGTAGAGGCCGGCGATACTTGGGTGCACTTGCGCGTCTGTATGGACTGTGGGCACGTTGCGTGCTGTGACTCCTCCCCAAATCAGCACATGCGCAAACACTTTGAAGCCACCGGCCACCCCATCATCCGGTCCATGGAGCCTGGAGAGGACTGGGGCTGGTGCTACATCCATGAACAGTATATCCGATGATTACTGCTGACGATCTGACCCTCATCCCTGAATTCGAAGACCTCGAACTCGAGGATCGCGAATGGCTGGCCTCCCGGTTCGAGGAAAGGCAATTCCAGATCGGGGAGCGGCCATTCGAACCCGGAAGCCCGGCAGACCATCTCATGATCGTGCTGGCAGGCGAGATGCGGATCTTCGTTCAACGCAAGAACGAATGGCGCTTTTTTGCCAACCTGGAATCGGGCACCGTGACCGGTCTCCTGCCCTACAGCCGGATGAAGACCTATGAAGGACGATCCGACGTGATCGCGCCCTTGCGAATCGGATTGCTGCACAAGGACCTGTTTCCAGACGTCCTCTACCGCCTGCCGATCCTCGGACAGCGGCTGGTGGCCAAAATGTCGGATCGCGTTCGCAACGTAATGCGGGTTGATCAGGAACGGGATAAGATGATGGCCCTCGGCAAGCTCTCTGCAGGCCTGGCCCACGAATTGAATAACCCGGCGGCCGCAGCAAGACGTGCAGCAGCTGACCTCGATTCGCTTCTGAAAGAGCTGCCCAATACGGTTGCCCGCCTTGTTGGCTACGGATTGACGCCGGAGTCGGTGATTCCAGCCGCCGAAGCGTGCACCCTCCCCCACGCCAAGAAGCCACTGACGGCGCTGGAATTGGCGGATCGTGAAGACGAGCTGCTTGATTGGCTGGAGGATCACGAAGTCGACGAAGCGTGGCAGCTTGCCCCTGCCCTGAGCGAATCAGGCGTGACGGTCGAGAAGCTTGAGTCGGCAACGGAGGGTTTGCCCCAGGAAGCCATCCACGATGTCGTGCAGTGGATCCAGCAGAGCACTTCAGCCAGCCGCTTGATTGGTGAAGTGCATGCAGCCTCAGAGCGCATCTCTGAACTGGTGGGCTCAGTGAAGTCCTATTCCCACATGGATCGCTCCAACGAGAAGCAGCCCGTGGATGTACGCCCGGGTCTGGAGAGCACTGTGACCATGCTGGGCCACAAAATGAAACAGAAAGCCATTTCGGTTGATCAGGTGTGGCCTGATGAGCTTCCGTTGGTCGCGGGATATCCAGGCGAACTGAATCAGGTCTGGACCAACATCATCGACAATGCCATCGACGCATTGCCGGATGAAGGCACCATCCGCATCGTGGCCTCGGATTTCGGACCACACGTGGAAGTCTGTATCGAGGACAATGGTGGAGGCATTCCCGAGGATGTATTGCCCCGGATTTTCGAACCGTTCTACTCGACCAAGGATGTCGGCCAGGGTACCGGGCTCGGACTGGACATCGCCCACCGCATCGTGGTGGAGCAACACCGGGGCCAGATCCTGGTGGAATCCCAGCCCGGTCGAACCCGATTCCGGGTTCAGATTCCGAAGATGGCGGAGTAAGGCCCTACTTCTTGCGGACCCACCATCGAGCGGCCAGCAGGATCACGAGGGCACTGGTATAGATCACCGGGTCCCGTTCGAGCAGCTTGGTCTGCCACAGGAAGTGCAGGACACCCAGGATGGCAATCGGGTAGACCAGCTTGTGCAATCGATTCCACTTCTTGCCCCCCATGCGTCGGATCCATCCGGCAGTGGACGTGACGGCCAGCGGAATCAACAGAAGCCAGGACAGCATGCCGACCAGGATCCAGTTGCGCTCGATTACATCCTCGATGATCGGTCCCATTGCGAACTGGTGATCAAATAGGAACCAGCTCAGGACGTGCAAAGTCGCGTGGAAAAACGCGAAAAGGCCGATCAATCGCCTGAATTTGATCGTCCAATTCCAACCGGCCAGTTTGCGTAGCGGCGTGGCTGCCAACGTGAGCAGCAGCATGATCAAGGCCGTATTGCCCGTCCAGTGCTGAACCAATTCGATCGGGTCGACTACGAATTCCCCACCCGTGTATTGTCCGAACAGGAAAATCCGATCCGCAAGGATGGCCAGTGGTGCCAGGCTGGCAATCCACACACCTACCTTGGCCCACGGGACCCAGACTCCCTTCTTGCGCGCCATCAGTAATACCGCTTGAGGTCCATGCCCTCATAGAGCGATGCAACTTCGCCGTAGCCGTTGAACATCAATGTGTCACGGCGGAAGGCCTCGCCGATTCGACGTTCCGTGGCCTGGCTCCAACGGGGATGGTCCACCTCGGGATTGACGTTGGCATAGAAGCCGTATTCGCGTGGAATGGCTTCATTCCAGGTCGTGCGAGGCTGACGCTTCGTGAACCGGATCTTGACGATGGACTTGGCTCCCTTGAACCCATACTTCCACGGAACGATCAAGCGCATCGGGGCACCGTTCTGCGGTGGAAGCTCCTTGCCGTACACACCTGTGACCATGAGCGTCAGCGGATGCATGGCTTCGTCCATCCGCAGGGCTTCCACATACGGCCAAGGCAGGACCGGACTCAGCTGGCCAGGCATCTGCTTGGTGTCGTACAGCGTCGTGAATTCTACATAGTTGGCGTCTTCAGTCGGTCCGAGGCGCTCGAGCACATCCTTCATGGGGATGCCATTCCAGGGGATGACCATGCTCCACCCTTCCACACACCGCATACGGTAGATGCGCTCTTCGACTGTCAGTCCGTCAAGCAGCTCCTCGATCGAGAATTCGCGCTTTTCAGCTACTTCGCCCGTGACCTCGACGGTCCATGGCGATGTCTTGAAGTCCTGTGCGTTCTTTTTTGGATCACGCTTGCCGGTACCGAACTCGTAGAAGTTGTTGTACCCGGTAACGGCTTCCCACGGGGTCAATTCGTCACTGGACGAACCGATCACCGTCGGCGGC
>Ga0207422_1004814_pt1 | contig 10526 bp, 14 predicted proteins | sample MarCyaLeptolynsp_FD_187757 | JGI IMG/M metagenome (GOLD analysis project Ga0207422, IMG submission 187757) | Marine cyanobacterial communities from Panama - species 1 Leptolyngbya sp. (SPAdes) | ecosystem: Environmental > Aquatic > Marine > Unclassified | place: Panama: Panama City | collected... | reverse complement strand
GATGAGAATGGTATGGTCATCATGAAAGAAGAAGGAAATATGTCTGCCCGCAATGTGGTGAAAGACATCTATGCGCCCTTCACAGATGAGGAGATTTCTGCCAAGATAGCCGAACTGGTTTGTCCCAAAGGCTTTAAGCCAGAACTTGAGATAGTGTACCAAACGATTGAGAATCTTCACAAGGCGATCCCGGATCACAGAGGAGATTGGTACTTCTCAGGCGACTATCCAACTCCGGGCGGAGTGGGTGTGGTAAATCAGGCCTACCTCAATTTCTATGAGGGCAAAAGCTCACGAGCTTATGCCATGGCCAATGCCTAGTTTCTACATCGAAGAAAGCAGGAAATAATTGAGTCCCAATATGCCGATGGCGTAGCGGGACCCTATACTTTTGCTCCGCATTTCAAAAAAGAGGTCGGAGCGGGGACCTACTTTCACACTAAAGCCCAAGCCACCATTAATGCCATGGTTCCAGGCCCCTTTCTGAATGGCCCAGCAAGAACTACAGGCATCCCGATCCCAGTCATAATTATTGCCCAGATAGCCGAGCAAAATATACAAGACAAAGGTTTTCTTTCGAAAGATTTCTCTTTGGTAATTGAGGCTGTACTCCATCATACTTTTGAGGTCCTGTCTGTCGAAATAGTTGTTAGCCTCAAATTCGACGGTGCCTTTGGGAGTAACTTTCCAGAAAAAGCGCGAGTTTATCCCCCAATCATCTTCTTCCGCAATGCTGGCAATCATTCCTATCCCAAATCCTATGCTGGCCTCCTCTTCTTCCTGGCGGGCCTGTGCATGAAGCTGCATGCTAAATAGAAAGCCTAAATTCAGGATTAAGAGAACAGGAACTAATTTTTTCATATAGGTAAATTTAACTGAAAAAATTAGCATTCCCTCCTTTCCGTAAAAAGGTAGAAACTTATGCCTATGGACTTTCTACCTTAACAATAAGCTCATTTTCTAGTGCAGCAACCTCTACTTTCAAAAGCTCAAGGTACTCTGCTTTCAATCGAGTACTCCCATCCTGCCCGATTTCTACCGATTGATAAAAGCGAGGCAGGCTGAACTTTCCTACTATCCGTCCTGCCAGATAGTTCGACAAAATAGCTTCCGCATGGCTAAGCGAGCTCCTTCCTCCCCCTTTGCCTGGTGAAGTACTCAGCAAAAGAATGGGTTTATGCTCAAAAAAACTCATATGTATGCGGGAAAGCCAATCGATGCTATTTTTAAAAAAAGCAGGAACCGAAATATTATGCTCGGGTACAGAGATAATAAAGGCATCATGAGCATCAAAGACAGATTTGAGTTGGACCGCTTCCTCAGGAATGCCTTTCGACTTCTCGTGATCAATTCCATATATAGGTAAAGGATAATCGGTAAGATGAATTTCATTCATCTCAGTATGCTCCAGTAAATTCCCTGCAATTCGAGCCAGGCTTTGGTTGACGGATTCTGAACTATTACTTCCGCCAAAGACTAATACTTTCTTCATGTATTTTTCGATTTCTTTTCTTCAAAATTAGGGCTGAAGGTCTTCGGGCTAAAGGTTGATTTAGCCCTTAGTATGGTCAATTTTTCCCCTGAGACTTATGCCTTTAATCTACTCAGCATAGCACCCAGACCTTTGAGCAGCGAATGGAGATCTGTTTGATAGTCTTGCCAGGGATTTCTTTTGCTCAAAGGCGAGTTTACCTTCTTCAATTGTTTCCTGATCTGCTGCCCGGCATAGAGCCCGCCTAATACATTGCTGAGAGAAAGACCTGCAAAGATTCCTTCAACTCCCCAAATCGATCCGATCAAAACCAAAGGAAGGGTAAACATAAAGCTCTTCACCAAAATGATTTTGAGGGAATTGACCGGCAGTTGCAAGCCGTTGAAAATGGAGCTACTGATTAAATACAGGCTGTAAAAGGCATAAGAAATGGCTACCAGATAAAAGTAGGTTTTGGTATAACTGATGATCTGGATATCCTCACTAAACAATCCCGCAATGGGTCCAGCCAAAGCAATCAAAAAGACAAATAAAAATATCCCCAGATAGGTCGAAGCTTTCCCCCCAAATACAATGGCTTCATCTATGCGGAGGTGTTGTTGGGCGCCAAGATTTTGAGCGATGAAAGGAGTCGCAGCTGTACTCACCCCCAAAACTCCGATCAGCATAAGGGTTTCTATTCTGCCTGCCACCCCAAAAGCAGCAACAGCCTCAGCTCCTTCTTTGCCGAGCATAAAGGTGATGAACATGAGGGTCGCAGGCCCAACCAATTGAGTCGCTATTGAGGGAAGTCCCAATTGAGCTATTTCCTTGAAGATAGGGAGTTCAAAAAATGAGGAAGTAAATCGAGGCAGGATCAATAATTTATCCCGTAACAGAAGTACGGTCATTGCCAGAAAAATAAAGATCCAGGAAATGACTGTTCCCAAAGCAACTCCCTGAATACCGAGTTGAGGGAAGGGACCTGCACCAAAGATGAAGGCATAGTCAAGCAGGGCATTTATGATACCTGCTATCCCAAATACGATCTCTGGTGATCTCACATTTCCTGTTGCGCGTAAGGCGGCTCCTCCTATGATACCATAGGCTAGTATTGGCATGCCGAGGTAAAGGACATTCATATAGTCGGCTACATGCGGCAGGGTATTTTCATCCGCTCCCAGGAAGCCAAACAAGCTATCCAGGCTAAAAATCCCCAGAAGGGAAATCAGTATCGTTAGGAAGATGCTCAGGAGAAGGGAGAGCAGCAATATCCGCTTGAGCTTGTCATATTCCTTTGCCCCAAAGGCTTTGGCGACCATGATCGAAACTGCCACAGAAAAACCGATGAATAAACCTACCAGCAAAAAGTAGACGGTAGAGGCAAAACTCAAAGCCGCCAGGGGTTCCGGCCCCAATTGCCCTACGAAATAGGTATCAATAACCTGAAAAAGTATGGTGGACAACATGCCGATGCTAATGGGCACAGACATGGACAGGAGGGCCTTATGGGTTGATCCTTTCAATAAATCCTTTGACATAAATTTCTTTTCATCAAAGGACCGAATTTCCTTCAGGCGGCTAAAGGTCAGAAAAAGAGATAGGATGGTAGTTTTTTGCCTTGTTATTGCTCCCGGAAAGCTGTGGGCGTCATGTCGGTATACTTTTTAAAGTACTTGACCATATTGGTAGGTTCACCAAATCCGAGTTCATAGGCAATTTGCTTAATGGCCCGATTGCTTCCCCTGAGGAGACGTTTCATTTCAAGGATCACCCGCTCATTGATGACTTGTTTGGGAGATATTTTGTAGCGATCCTGGGTAATACGGGCCAGGACTTTGAGGGAAATATGAAGCTGGTCAATATAAAAACTTACACTTCGCTCAGCTTTGTAATGGCTCTCCAATAAGTCGAGGAACTGTAGGAGAATTTGGGTATCCTCTCCCCCTTGTTCCAGAAGTTCTATGGGAGGTGCTTCCTGCAATTTTTCACAATAGATCAGAAAGATGCATAGCCAGTGATAAAAGGCATCCTTACGGGCTTTGCCTTCCCATTGATAATAGACCAGCCGCAAATAACTGACGACATCCTCCAAAAAGTCAGCATCTTCCTTTTTCAATTGCAATACCTGCTGCCCTTCCAGATGACAGGAAATATTGAAATTGAAAAGGTGTCGCAGATCATTGTCATTGCGGTAGATAAAATCACTGCGAAAGGGGATAGAAATGAGTTCCCAGTCTTGTTCGGGTTTTTCAAAATAGTGCACCTGGTCTTTGGAAACCATCACTATCGTGTTGGGTTTATAGGTGTACTCCTGAAAATCGATGTAGTATTTCCCCACGCCTTTCTTAAACCAAAAAACCACATGAAAATCCCGCAAGGAAGGAGCAAAAAGGTCTTCCTCCAGCATAGGTTCCTCAATACTGGAAAGGATAGCGAAAGGAAGACCTTTTCCTTTTTCACTCGATCTATGGAAAATGATGTCAGACATATAAGCCTTTGTATCCCTAAGATACAGTTTCTGCGATTTTTTTAATGCGCTCCATGCTTCTTTCCAAAGCCTCCTTATTTGTATGAATGGAAGAGCGGGAAATCACCAACGGATGCTGAGAAGCTTTGGCACTTAGCAAGACAAAATCAGCACCTTGTGGACCGACAATAATTTCCACTGCCTCATTTCCCTCTTCCAGAATTCCCATTCGCTGATTAGGTACTTCTTCTCCTGCTATAAATAGATTTCCGTTTCGGGGGAAAAGAAAGGCTTTGCTTTGGCTGGGAGGGAGCTGAATTTTCCAGGCTTCATTGGCTTTTAGGGAAATATCGAGGTAGCTCATGTCAAAAGGAGGATGAATTTTCCCTTGTACTCCTTCATAGTCCCCCACCAATACTTTCACATTTCCGATAGCAGGGATTTCTTCAGGTTGTAGATTGCTGTATTCTACTTCGCTTTCTTCCCATTCTGGTGGCAAGGCCATCCACAACTGATGAATGGATGCCTTCCATTTTCCCTCAGAAATTCCGCTGGGTCTACGGTATTTTTCTTCATGCCAAACGCCTCCTCCGGCTCTGATCCATTGTGCACCTCCAGCCCGGATGATTCCATCATTGTTTCCGCTATCTCCATGATGAAGATCAGTTCCATGAAAATAGGTAATAATCCCTATGCCGGAATGTGGATGGGTATGGATTTCCAGGCCTTCGTCCTCTCTATGCATATTTCCTGCATCGAAAAAGACAAAAGGTTTCATCGCTTCCCGGTCTTCAGGATAGACGATAAATTGAATGTGATTTCTGGGAGATTGAATTTTGCGAATCTTTCTCATATCCTTTTTTTGACAAAACTATAGGCATAGCATACATGTCAAAAGGTGAGAAAAGGAGCATCGCTGGTAAAAAACTTCCTAGCTTTCTACGTACTCAATCTCAATTTTGATGGGAGAATTCTTTTCCAGCATAGCCGAAACTCCACAATATTTTTCTTTAGAGAGCTGAACGGCTTTTTCCACTTTTGCCCGATCGATATTTTCTCCAAACACCCGATAAATCAGGCGAATCTCAGAGAAGACTTTGGGATGCTCATCGGTGAGATCTGCTTCTGTATCCAGTTCCAAACCCGTGATAGGCACACGCATTTTCTCCAACATAGATACAATGTCGATACCGGTACAGGCAGCTAATGAGGTGAGCAACATCTTTTTGGGGCTAGGTCCAGTTCCCTCAGGGGTCGGCCCATTACCATCGATGCGAAAGCTGTGTTTATCTATCTGATTGTCGAAAGCGAGTTTTTCTACCCAGGTGGTTTTGGTTTGATAGACGACTTTTGTTGTTGTATCTGCCATGACTTTAGATTTGAAGCTCAATTATTTTTTGATCAGGAGGTAATTGCGGAAGCCAAAAATGCCTCTTCCTCCCATGATATTGTTTTCGATCCAACTGAGGATACGATACTTTAGTTTTTCATGTTTAAATAAAGGCCGATCCGGCTCCTCATTGTCATACCTCAATTGATCGCCCCAATTAAACTTTTTAATAAAGGCCCCCATGACGGCTGGATGACTTTCTGCAAATTTCGGGATGCGACTCATATTGCCATAGTCAAAATGAGCAGGAGCATCTTTGTAAATCTCCCCTACCCTTTCGCTGCCTTTATGAATGGTATCCAGGGCTTTCTTTTTGTTGAGCATGACAGAAGGAGGACGTACCCAACCATAATGGTAAATGTGGGCATCTACCTCTGCTACCTTTAATTTATAGGTGCCTTCTTGCTGGCGATAGTTTATTCCGTCAAAATTGGGGATGCGGCGGAAAGACTGGGCAGACTCCCAGGAATGAATTTCGGGATCATTGCGAATGATGCGTATTTCCTTTCGATACCAACCATGAGATCGATGCACATGATCATAATCTCCCCAGAAGTGATTGTACTTAAATAAGAGTCCTTCTATTTCCTGATCATCCAATAATTGCTCGCACCGCTTTCTGATTGTAGCATGATCCTTTTCGTGGATCAATTCATCGCCCTGTAAATACAGCAACCAATCTCCGGTACAATGGCTTTTGGCGATATCTGTCTGGTGGGCATTTTCCATTCCCCTTGGATAAGCCTCCAGGTCCCAAACGGTATCGATAATCTTTACTTTAGGGGAATTGATGGCTTCGATTTCTGCCCGACTGCTATCATCAGGATCACAATCTCCCACTGCCACGATAAACTCATCCACCAGCGGCAAGGCCGATTCAATTACTTGTCGGATGGGGAAATAGAGTTTTACTCCATTTTTCACAAAACTAAAGCCCGAGATCTTCATAAGCTGGCCCAAATATACAAGGACTATTTGGCTCTTTCTTTAATTGCACAAAGCTACGTGCTTATTTAAAAAATTTATACTACCTTTGCAGTCCGTTTTAATAAAATTATGGATATAACACCCAAATCGTTTAACAACGAGTATGAAACGACGTTCATCCTCACTCCCGATCTGTCAGGGGATGACCAGAAAAAGGCAGTTGACAAAATCGTCAATCTGATTAAGGACAATGGTGGGACCGTGCACAATAGAGAGCACTGGGGCGTACGCAAGTTAGCCTATCCCATAGCGAAAAAGACGTCCGGCTTTTACGTTTACATTGAGTTCAACGCTCCAGGAGCTATTATTCCTAAGCTTGAGCAAACGTATCGCTACGACGACCAGGTAATTAGGTATTTGACCGTAAAATTGGAAAAGCACGCACTTGCTTATAACAAGAAGCGTCGCGAGCAAGGCTTTGGACTCCGTAAAGAAGCCAAGACATTTAATTAATCAGAAAGACATTTAAATTATGGCAAAATCTCCAGTTATTGGACCTACGGCGTCCAACCGGATTAAGTCAAAGCAAAGAAGCAAGAAGTACTGCCGATTCAAGAAAGCTGGCATCACTTATATTGACTACAAAGATCCAGACTTCCTATTGAAGTTTGTAAATGAGCAAGGAAAGATCCTGCCACGTCGTCTGACAGGTACTAGCCTGAAATTCCAGCGCAGACTTTCCGTATCTATCAAGCGTGCCCGTCACCTGGCACTTTTACCATTTGTTACTGACGAGTTGAAATAAGCAAGGACATGGAAGTAATCTTAAAACAACCGATTAGAAACCTGGGAGACCAGGACGACGTGGTAAAGGTAAAGCCTGGATATGCGCGTAACTACCTAATCCCACAAGGACTTGCTATTTTGGCTACTGCCTCTAGCAAGAAAGCTTTGGAAGAAAAGAAGAGACAAGCTGCCCACAAGCAGGAATTCGTAAAGCAACAAGCTGAAGAAGAAGCTGCTAAACTAGAAGGCTTGAAAATCACCATCGAAACCCTCGCAGGTGCTGATGGAAAACTCTTCGGTTCTGTTACCGGCATTCAGTTGGTAAACAAGCTGAAAGAACTTGGACACGAAATCGATCGTAAGACCCTGACTTTTGAAGACATCAGAACTACTGGCGAATACACAGCTACGGTTCACCTTCACAAAGAAGTTAAGGCTGAGATTCAAATCGAAGTCCTCAGAAAAGAGAACTAGAAATATTTCTATATAGAAAAAGCCCGACCGCATTGGTCGGGCTTTTTTTTTGAAAAAAATTTTGATTCATGTTGACATAGTTCCTGGCTTTGGGGTCATATCCTAATGAGATCGAGCTTCAATCTGATCTCTGAAGAATCGCTTTAATACCAAGAACATGAAACACATGAAGAACCTTTTCCACTTTCTACTCGCTGGCCTGATCCTGACGACCGCCTGCCAGCAATTTTCAGAAGAAGTCCCTCGTCCCAGACAAGAGCAGGTTTCTCAGCAGATTGCTTTTGTTGAGCACATTCAGGGGCTTACACAAAAGCTCAACTCTTTTAGCCCTTCCGAGCAAGTATTTCTGGAGAAATTGCACCAGACCTATCCCAGCCTTGACCACTTTCTCTCAGAAGCCAGAGAGACGGAAATGTATCAGCTCAAAAAAGTCATTAGAAACAAATCTCTGGACGAAGTCCTCATCCCGATTGCAAGCTATGCTTCCTTGTTGAAATACAGCCTGAAGAGTCCGGAAACCGAATATGTAAATCCCAGCTATGAGACTGGAATCACAGAAGATTTTCCGGTGTGGAGCTGTAAAGAGTTGTGCGTCATTCGTGCAGAAAGATCACGTCTGGCTAACATCAGCACATGCATCTCCGAAAAAGGGGATGAACATGAATGCAAGCAAGAAGCAGACATCCGCTACTTCTATTTCCTGACGGATTGCACAGGTAGTTGCTAGGCAACATTTACTCCAATCAAGTATTCCGATCCGGGGACTTGAAGCTCCTTCCTGGTCAAGGCATTTGGCAAGTCCAGGAGGAGCAAATTCTCTCCCTTAAACAGAAACGCTCAAACTCCTTTCTCAAAAGGAGACAGGAGAACAATACATTAAATCCATTTACTTATGAAAACACCACGTTTATTTAGCCTTGCTCTTTTAAGCCTCCTCTTTTTCGCTTGTAAACAAGAGATTATCCCAGAAAAACCCCTCCTCAATAAGGATGAGTTACTGCTTCACCTGGCTGAATCAGAAGAGTATCAGCAATATCTCACAGAATTCCGGATCGAGACCCAGGCCATCATCAAAAAGAAACGAGAGATCAGTAAAAAGGAATTTGAGCTTGTTAAAAGTATGCACCAAAGCTATCCCTTGCTGGAAGATTTTCGTGCTGCAGCAGATGAAAACCTGTATAGCACCTATAAAAAGTTAACGGGGATTGATCTGCTCTCCAGAAATTCTTTGGCCCAACAAAAGTTTGAAATTTTCCTACAAAAGCTAAAAGAGGAGATTCGATACGAAGATTCAGATTTACAGGATGTGATGTTCCAATTGGAATCAAACATTTTTGGCGAAGTAGAAAAAACAGCGCTCAGCTGCTCTGTCTGGTGCATGGGCTCAGCCGCACAACATCGGCAAATGGTCTATTACAGATGTATGGAGCCTGTAGGAGGACTCTCAGAGCCAGAATCTTTTTGCCAGGAAGAGGCTCGTTTCGCATTCAACTACTATTTGAGAGGTTGTCTCAGTGGCTGTAGCCAACACGAATAATTTCAGCTCCAATTAATTTAAATCTTATGAAAAATTTATCTATCAGCAGCTTGCTACTTTCCTTACTATGCATGCTTTTCTCCTGCCAAAGCATTGATAAGCCTCTGGGTAAAATTCGCTTGAATGAAAACCAATTATCTGAAGTTGTTATGGATATGGAAGAATACCAGGCCTATGTGTATGCATTCCATGAACTTCAAAATGAACTGGAAAAACGAGCTTCAGATATGAGTCCGGAAGATGCTGCCTGGCTAAGAAATATCCACGGCAAATATGAGGAGCATGATGACTTCCTTCGATTGGCCAAAGAGGAGGAAATCAAAAAGTATAACTATTTGACCGGAATCGATCTTATCCAGGAGCAATCTGGCTTGAGTAAGCGTTTTGAATTACTCAAGGAAAAACTGGATGAGCACTATGTCTACAATAATGGCGATTTCGTAAATCTCCTTTCTCCCGAAAACCTTTAAGATATATAAGACATGAAAATCACAATACATATCCTGACTGTTTGCCTCTTGCTATTATTCTCTTGCCAGCCTGAGGTCCAACAGAGCCAGGAAATTCTCACACAAGAGCAACTACAGGAAAAAATCCTGAGCATGGATGCCTATCATCAGTTTTTGGAAGTAGAGGCAAAAGTCCAGGAAAAGATTGAGCAAAAAAGGAGGAAGCTGGATAAAAAGGATCATTGGTGGGTACTCAACATCCATGAGAAATACCCTAAGATGAATGACTTTCTCTCCACAGCATCTACTGCAAGTATCCGTAAATACACCTTACTGACTGGGATTGATCTCATGGAAGCTGACTCAGAGATGAGGGCTTTGCTGATGAAAATCCATGAGGAACTCTCCGATCGGTTTATCTTTCAAATCAGCGAGTTAAATGAACTGCTGTTCTTTTCCGAGCAATTCAGACCTACAGAGACTTCTCACGCTAAGAGCAACTGCCTTCGTTATTGTGACCGGGAAGCAAATGAAGAGTTTGAGAAAGTATTGGAAACTTGTCAAAGGAGTGACCTGATGTACTGTCAATACAGGGCACTTATGGCAAGGCAGTACTTCCACAGAGGCTGTATGGCGGGATGTAACCATCGAGAATAATACATACAAAGAAGGCTTTTAACGCATGCAATCTCCCCTCCTCTGTTCTGAGTGAGTGGGAGATTTTACATAAAAAAAAGCGCCCCATCTAAACGATGGGGCAACAGCCATGAAAACGCCCTAAAACGAAACGAGAATAAGATCTCGTTCAATTTGTAGACAGGAATAATCTTCACAGGTCACCCCACTTTTAAATTTTTTGAAAAAAATTTCGAAAATCGTTCTAAAACGCATTTAAATGCAGAAAAAAAAATTTAAGCCTTTCACTATCAGGAAATCAGCCTATTGAAATAGCCAGGCTTTTTTGAGTAAATTAGGCACCCAATATCCAAACAGAATGCATTATACTCTTGATGTCAGCTCTT
>Ga0207422_1004813_pt1 | contig 10535 bp, 7 predicted proteins | sample MarCyaLeptolynsp_FD_187757 | JGI IMG/M metagenome (GOLD analysis project Ga0207422, IMG submission 187757) | Marine cyanobacterial communities from Panama - species 1 Leptolyngbya sp. (SPAdes) | ecosystem: Environmental > Aquatic > Marine > Unclassified | place: Panama: Panama City | collected... | reverse complement strand
ATATATGGTACGTGCAGGTCTGTTTGAAGATGTAGATGCTGTACTTCACTGGCATCCCGGATCGGGTAATGGAGCTTCTGCAACTTCTTCCTTAGCCAATAAATCAGCAAAATTTCGCTTTCATGGATTCTATTAAGGCTGGAAATGACACCAAAGTATTAGATGCCAAGGGGAAATATGTGATCCCTGCACTTTGGGATATGCATATTCACTGGCTTTCCAGTCAGGCTCCCCAATTGAATATGCCCTTGTTTATGGCAGCAGGAGTTACCCAGGTCCGTGATCTGGGAGGGGGAGCAGATCAGGAAGTTAAAGATAAATGGCAGGAAGATATTAAGGCCGGAAAGCTCCTGGGGCCTCGGGTGGCTTCACAAGCAGCATTTATCCTGAACTACCTGAAAGATGAAGAGGAGGCCAGAGGAGTGAATGAACGGGTTGAAAATAAGGATCATTTCATCAAAACCTATAATGCTTTGCTTCCCCATCTTTATGATATCATGGCAGAGGAAGCAAAGGCTGACGGAATTGAGTTTATGGGGCATAAACCTCGAGCAATTAGCACTGAGCATTGTGTAAGAATGGGCCATAAAAGCCTGGAACATGCCCGGGTTTTTCTTTACGATTGCTTTCCCGGTTCCGCTGATATTCAGGAAGAATACAGAGCTCGAATAGCAGGTGAAAAAGAAGGCAATGGTCCCATTGTCGATACAAAGATGCGCCAGCGAATGGTGGATGAGCACGATCCCCAAATGTTTGCGGATTTGGTGGAGGTGATAAAGGAGTATGGTTCCTGGTACGTGCCTACCCATCTGACCCGTAAAATGGATGCCATGGCAGATGATGAAGATTACCTTAATGATCCTCGCCTCAAATATATCTGTATGGCACAGCAATTTGCGTGGAAGGAGGATACTGAAGGCATGGTCAAAAGTGATCCTTCTCCCGAAGGCAGGAAAGCATTTATGGACTTTTACGAAAAAGGCCTGGAAATATCAGGTATTGGCTATGATTTGGGCTTACCGATACTGGCAGGAACAGATGCCAATGATACCTATTGTATTCCGGGTTTGGGTTTGCATGAGGAGTTGAGGGAATTGGTGAAAGGAGGACTGGAACCTCATGAAGCCCTGATCACAGCGACTATAAATCCCGCCAAATTCTACGGATGGGAAGAGGAAATGGGCACGGTAGAAGTTGGGAAAATCGCAGACTTTTTGCTGCTGGATGAAAATCCTCTAGAAGATATCAGCCAAACAGAAAGCATTTACAGTCTCATCAATCGGGGAGCAGTTTACAGCCGCTCAGAATTGGATGAGATGTTGAAATATGTAGAAAAAAATGCCGCCAGCTTGAGTGTGAATGCCCAACTGATCAAAGAAAAATTATAGCAGAGCAGCTTTAGGTGCCTGCTTTAACTTTATGTGAGCTTTTTCGCACTAGCATATCTGCTGCCTGCAAAATTTTGTTTTTGAGTTTATCTGGATAGCTGGCTGGCAAGTCTCTGATGAATTGATCTAGTATTTCCCTTGCCTCCGGACTGCTGTGGCCGCTTAATAGGCTGACGGTCCAGCTTTTGGGAAAGAATATGCCATTGGTCTTTTGCAATTCCTCTACCAGCTCTAGGCCGGGACGGAGATAAGCTTCTGACTCTTTGGCTACCAGAGGATGATTGAGGTAGCCCAATGCCTGGTTTACCCAGGGTTCTTTCTGACGGTTGTTGGCATCTTTGAGGCTTTCAAAGAAGTCGGCCCTTAGGTTTGGATTGAGGGAGAGTGCAGGCGAAATGAATGCCATGGCTTTTTTTCGATCGGGATTTTCAATCCTCGCCATTTGTTGCTTGAGGATTTCGTCGCTATTACCCAAGCCCCTCAATGCCAATTCATAGGCCAGATTCGTAAGATCATTTTCAGAGAGCTCAAGGCCTTCGATAGATTCTTTTTTCTCCCAAATCTTTAACAATAAGGCTACGTCATTTACGTGCATGGAGACGGAAACAAAAGCATCGTAAAAGCTCTTTTTCTTATCGCGATCTTTGCTGCTATCCATGAGTTGGCGAAGTTCCCCTGCGAGTTCCTGAGAGAGGCTTTTGCGTTGATTTGCATTCAGGAAGCCCCAATAAATGCCTCGCAAATATCCCAGTCTACTGGATAAACCCAATTGCTCGTTTTCCAAAGGCAGCCCTCTTCGAATAGTTGTCAGAAGTTCCATTGGAGCAATATTCCCCCGCAACATCCCTTCCCACAAACTCTGCCAGGCAACCAGTTTGCTGAAGGAACTAGGCAATTTCTCCACATGTTCTAAGAGATAGCTTTTGCTCCTTTCGTCCAACTCAAAGTATCCATAGGCATTTTCGCTGTGATTAGGCAAGACAAAATCAGGCGCAAATTTCCCACTTAAGCCTTCTAATTCGTAGCTATTTCCCCTCAGATTGATCGGAAACTTCTCTACAGTTTCTCCCCAGCCGACCAAAGCTTCACTATTCTCCTCCCACAATGAACCTCCGGAAGTTTTGTTCTGAAGTCCCAGAGTATATGAAGCTACTTTTCCATCTACCAACTGCATATCTGCCTTAAAATGAGGCATGCCCGATTCTTTCACCCAGGCTTTGCTCCATGCATGCAGATCTCTTTCAATTTTCTTATCCAGAATTCCGATCAGGTCATCCCAGGTGGCGTTTCCCCAGGAGAATTCTTCTAAATATTCCTGTAAGCCTTCCTGAAAGACTTCCTCGCCCATCATGGCTTCCAATTGCTTCATGACGACCGGAGCTTTCTGGTAAATGATTCTGCCATATAGCAAACTGGCCTGGTTCAGATTATCCAATTCCTGTTGAATCGGATGGGTACCCTTACTTCTATCCTCCCCATAAGCGGCAGGTTGATGTCTTTGAAGAAAACGGAGACTGTGATCTATTTCAGGGAAATTAGGATTGACCATTTTCGCTGCCATGAAATTGGCGAATACTTCCTTCAACCAGACATCATTGAACCAATCCATAGTAACCAAATCGCCAAACCACATATGCGCCGTTTCATGGGCGATCAGGGAATTGCGGGACATCTTTTGATTGATGCTGGCATTCTTTTCCAGGAAAAGAGAACGGTCCTTATAAAAAATGGCTCCCGGATGTTCCATACCGCCAAACTGGAAAGCAGGGATCAATACGAAATCAAACTTTTCGAAAGGGTAGGGGATGCCTGTATAATCTTCCAGCCAGGCCAGAGACTTGGCATGTAAATCGAAAACTTCCGGAGCATTTCTGCTTATTTTTTCTTCATCCGTTTCCCGATGATAAAGATTCATTTCGCGGCCATCAATTTCCTTAGTGATTTTCTCAAACTTTCCGGCTGCGAAAGCAAATATGTAGGTACTGATAGGAGCTGTTTTTTTGTATTGGTAGACCTGTTTTGCGCCTTCTCTTTTATCACTTTTTTCCAGGGAATAGTTTGCTACGCTGGTCCATTCCTCCGGTACTTCTAAACTCAATTTATAGGAAGCTTTGATATTGGGTTGATCAAAGCAGGGAAAGGCGGTAGAAGCTTTATCCGGGACAAAAAGGGTATAGAGATAATCGTCATTGCGATTTAAGGCTTGCTCTCCCGCTACAAAAGCAACTTTGATTTCTTCCCTGCCATTAGATAGCTGAGAACCCTCAATGATGATATGCTGAGATTCTACACGATAGTTTAAGGGATTTTCTCCTTTCCATACCCCTAAAACCTGTTCTCCTTCATTCTTGAAATCAAGTACCAGATCTTTTTGCCCTCCCTGCCATTGAAAGCTGATTTCATTTATTCCTTTTATGGCTTCTTCTTTTTTATCCGGAATAGAAAAGTGAAGCTTATAATTTACCTCGCTAAGGTCTGATTTTCTTTGGTCAGCGAGAATTTTACTTACGCCATTTTCAAGGACTTCCTGGTGAGACTCCTTGCAGGCAATGATAAATATGGGAAATAGGAATAGAAAAGGGATGATGATCTTTGTCATAAGGGAAAAGAATGAAGCTTTCGATTCCGCAAAATAGAGAATTTTTACAAAGGCTCTTTCTGCTATCGACAAGCTTCAGGAAATTTCCATCATGACAGCCTGGTCAGCATATAATTGCTTAGCTGGATTAATGCTGTAAGAATTATTTTTTGTCCGCTAAAAACTCATCCCAATCTCTGGAGAAAAGGCCTGAAAGGGTGCTGATGTAAACTTTGTCTCCCAATTTGTTTATGCTGGTGATGTAGTCATTCTCAAGTTCACGTGGATTCAGCTCAACCGTTTTAAATAAATCATTGGTGAATTCTTCGACCAAAACCAGTTGACCGTTCCAATGCCCAATCAATTCTCCATCCAATTCATAAAAAGTGGTTGCTGCCAAAGCGATTCCCTCTCCTGCAAAACGCTGCGTCCAGCTTAAGCCTCCGTCTTGTGATTCGAGGATATAAGACTGGTTGAAATTATCGTACATGGCATACAAGCGATTCTGGTAGGTAAATACTCGTATGAAGAGGCGATCGAATATCTTTTGGTAGGTCCCATCGGTATTTATTTTGTAGGTCCCGTAGGCATTGGGATCTATGCCCCCAATCGAGAAAATAAAGCCGTCATCCAGGCTCCATTGTAAGAACGTATAATCGAAAATGGATACCCCCGGAAATGCGATCTTTTCTATCTCTCCTGGGAAAACGCGGGCAAATGTTCCGTTATTTTCAGAAAAGTCCATTTCAATTAGCGCCAGATTAAGTTGACTCTCAGCTCCTGTTGAATAGGGATAAAGGACATGATTGCCAGAAATCAAGGCATAGTGTTCCAGAAATTGGAGTTGAGAGAGCGGGTTTGGGTTGACTCCCACATCAATGGAGTCATTTCGCAAATTGGTTCGCAATTGATCCGAACAAATACTTCCGCTTTTACTGGACCAGAATTGCAGGGCTGTTTCTGTGCTGTTTAGGTAAAAGTCTTCGGAGATAGGTTCTTTATTGGCGTCCTTCCAAAAGAAGATGCAATTGTCATGATTGCCATCGGGATTGATCCTCGCTATGCGGTTTTCCCCCAATGCCAGAATGCTTTCGCCAACTCTTTCCATGGTGAAAAAGCGCTGGAATACGCCACGGGAAAAATCTAGTTCTTCAAAATCAACTTCTCGGGGGACTTCAACTTCCTGAATGATGACTTCAGGTTCTTCGCAGGAAAATAAAAGGGATAGGAGGAGGCAAAAGGGCAAGAATTTTTTCATGGGTAGATGTATTGTGCGTTTGTTTCTTTTATTTGACGTAAATGCGATCATTTAGATCAACTTTCGTCCATATATTTTTTGAGATATATTCATCTCTCGATTTCCATAAATTTGCCTGAACTTTTTTTCCCAACCTGATCCTCATTCTTTCGTCTAATAATATACACACTAACTAAGAGGCTTTACCATGAAGTTCCGCAGAAAACATCTTGTCTTCCTCCTGGGATCAGTCCTGATCCTTTGGATCTTCTTTAGTAAAAATGACAGCTTTACTTCCGGTCAGAAATTGCAAGTAGTTTCAGGAAGCAGATCCTTCAATTTTGCTGTGATAGGTGATTGGGGAGTGAGAGGAAAATTGCAACAAAAAGAAGTTGCCCAACAACTCAATGCCTTTACAAAGTCAGAGCAGCTGGATTTTATCGTAACTACAGGAGATAACTTCTACCCGATAGGTGTAGAATCTATTGAGGATGATCATTGGAAAGAATCTTTTGAAGATATTTATCAGGGAGCTTCTCAAAGTATTCCCTGGTATCCGGTATTGGGAAATCACGATCATGGAGGAAAGCTTGATGCCCAATTTGCTTATTCTTCGGTAAATAAGAGCTGGACCTTCCCCGGGAGGTATTATGCAGTAGAATATAAAATTGCGAATGGGCAGCATATTCTTATGGCATTCCTGGACACCAGCCCTTTTCATGATGCTTATTTTGAGGAAAGGAGATACGAAGGAATTGAAGCCAGCGACTCAACGGCTCAAAAGGAATGGTTGGCAGAAGTTCTGGCTGAATCCAAGGCAGATTGGAAACTGGTCTTTGGGCATCATCCACTTTATACAGGAGGCATGAGAGCTAAAGACAAGCCCTATGTCCGTATGCATCTGGAGAAATTATTTCAAGAAGAAGGAGTCGATGCTTATATCTGTGGACATGAGCATGATCTACAACACATCAGTCCACCCGGAGGAGTTGAATACTTCGTTTCGGGTGCTGCTGCCATGGTTCGTCCTACCGGAAAGATCAAATACACTAAATACAGCGTATCTCAGCCCGGTTTCATGTTGTTTGAAGTGGGTAAGGAAAAGATGAAAGTAGAGATGATTGATTTCGAAGGACAATCTCTTTATAAAAGTGCCATGAGCAAAGCAGAAAAGGATCCTTCTTTCCTTCGCTATCTCTACGAATTGATCGCCGGCTAGGCATCATCCCCTCCCAATGTAGGGCATTTTGGTTGCCATTACTGTGAGAAATGGGACATTAGCTTCAGGTGGCAGTTCTGCCATGTAAAGCAAAGTCTCTGTTACATTGCTGACATCCATGGTGGGTTCTATTTCTATACGTCCATCTGCTTGAGGAACTCCTTTCTGCATTTTCTTCGCCATAGGGGTAAGGGCATTACCAATGTCAATTTGTCCTACCGCTATGTTGTATTTTCTCCCATCCAATCCACAGGAACGAGTCAAACCCGTTACGGCATGTTTGGTAGCCGTGTATGGGGCGGAATTGGGGCGTGGCACATGGGCAGAGATAGAACCATTATTGATGATGCGACCTCCCATCGGATTCTGACTTTTCATTAGCTTAAAAGCTTCCTGCGAGCATAGAAACATGCCGGTGAGATTGATATCCACTACGGACTTCCATTGCTCAAAACTCAGCTCTTCGAAAAGCACTCCGGGCGCACTTACTCCCGCATTATTGAAAAGCAAATCCAGCCTGCCATAAGCAATGTGAGTTTCTGCAAAAAGATGTTTCACCGAATTCGGCTGACTCACATCTGTAGAAACGCATATTCCCTCAGCTCCTTCTCCTGCCAGCTTTAGCGTTTCTTGTAGAGCTTCAAGTCTACGGCCGGCTAAAGCAACTTTGTATCCTTTTTTGAGAAGGGCCAGGGCGAAATCACGGCCTATACCGGAACCAGCACCTGTGATGATGGCAGTTTTATTCGATGAGTTCATACTATTTCAATTGAATTAGGAAGAATTATGTGATGCTTTCCCTAATAATAGAAATAATACCTTTCATCTGATATATTCACCAGGTATTATTCAGGTATTTTCGAAAAGGAATTTATCCTTCTTACAATGGCATGAAGGCTTGCTGGACCATTATCGCCATTGAAGTTTATATTCTTACTTTTCCCTCTACCATAATTTACGGTTAAGGTATAGTGCTGCTGGTGCGAATCCATACTTATATACTCAGCCTCAAGGGATGGGAAATTACTATAAGAAAGTAAGGCAAAAAATTCGTTTAAGTGTTCCTCTTCTATTAGTTCTATATTCGTCTTTCTATGATCTTCTTTAGCACGGAAGTCTGAATACTTATGGATAAGTAGTCCCGTCTTATCAATTAAAAATTTGGTGTCATATCCAATTCTCAAAATGACCTCTGTTATTTTATATTGTTTCGGATGAGGATTTGGTTCTACAAAGTCTCCAAATTGAAATCGGAAGGATTTTGTATAAACTTCATTGGTCTGACGAAATGAATACTTGGTATCAGTTCCATAATAGATATTAATATTAGTATCTGCCCCTGCTTTCAAGAGCAGGCAATTGGGGTAGGGGGCGGGATTGAGTTTGAATTCTTTAATTGAATCTTTTCCAAAACCCATCAAAGCAATGACTTGATTCCAGTACTTATTCTCAAATAGATTCCAGTTATATGTGAATACCAAATCCGTATATCCATTGCTATCAATGTCCTTTTTAACAAAATTGTCTTTAAGCTTGATAGAATCTTCCAGCCTATAAAAGTATAAGGAATCAAGGCAGCGAGAGCTAAAGGTTGATTTACCAACAACTTTAATTTTTCCCTCCGACAAGCCCTTAAGCTTGTTGTAAAAAAATTCAATATCCTCTAGGGTATCCAGGCTATCGAGACGAGAGGTATGGTTCTGGCTACATAGAAATGAATAGAAGCTGATAAGAAGAGATACGAGTAAAATCCTCATGCTTATTCTGTTAAGGTGAAACTTAGTGTAGCAAGCGCTACCGAATAAGGATGAGGATATTCCTTAAGGAGAGGATTTTGACTAAAGGTAGGAAAATTTCAGATACTCCACACAAGAACACCTGAACACGAGAACACTTCTTAAGCCTTCATCTCATCTTCCATAAAAATCTCAATCACTTCCCTCACAGAAGCATCTTTCACAAAGCCTAGCTGATCGGCTCTTTTTGTTTCAAAATCTGTGGCGAAGGTAAGCACCACGCTTTGGATAAATTCATCTGGTTCCCAATCGATGCGTTCAGCTACCTCTTTTCCCGCCATGGTTTCCAGGGTATTAACCATGTCATCTACTGTGGTAGTCAGGCCGGGCATGGTGAGGATACGATTCTTGCCGAGTTTTTCTGCAGGAAGATGGGCTGCATGGAGAAAATTTTGGGTCATTCTTCTGGGCGAAAGTATCCAGACACGGGTAGAACGGTCCACTGGGCATTGAGCCCTTTCGCCTTGCAAGGGCTCACGTATAATGCCACTGATAAAGGAAGTGGTAGCTGCATTGGCTTTACCCCCTCTAACTACAATAGAAGGCAATCTTAATATGCGACCATCGATGAAGCCTCTTCGACTGAAGTCATTCACCAGTAATTCCCCTACGACCTTTTGCATCCCATACGAACTCATAGGAGTAGCTGCAGTTCCATCTTGAATGACTCCTTTGGCCAACTCTCCCCCAAATGCTGCACAGCTACTTGAAAAAACAAATACCGGCTGATAGGCAAATTCACGGCATAATTCCAGCATCTGTAAGGTGGCATGCAGATTCACATTCATCCCCAAATCAAAATTCTTCTCAGCTTCCCCACTTACCACTGCCGCCAAATGAAAAATTACATCTGCGGGCTTTTCCAGAAGATTACGTAAACTGGATTCACTACAAATATCATCAGCCACCAGGCTCAATCTTGCATCTACCGGGAGGCCTTCAGCTAAGTATTTATCAAAGAGGATAAGTTCACGGATTTCTTGAGGAGCTTTTCCATTTAGGGAAATACTGCCCTCTTCCAGCAAGCTAATAGCAAGCTTTTTACCCAAAAATCCGGCAGCTCCAAAGATGATGATGCGCATATATGACGTGTTGGAGTGTTAGGGTATTAGTGTATTAGGGTTTCTGTGATTGGGATAACTCTCGAACGCTAATACCCTAACACACAAACACTTTTATTTAAACGGCAAAACATAAGAGAAAATCATTACCTGAACCAAGCCAATCAGCGAAAAGGTCGCCAGTACAACGGTCCAGGTCTGTAGGGCTTCTTTCTCGGTAAACCCACTCATTTTTGATACTACCCAGAAACCACTGTCGTTCATCCAGGAAATGAATCCGGAGCCAAAGCCGATCGCCAGGAAGACGTAGAGCATATTGTAAGGGAGCTCCGCACCATCGCCGACCAAAGAAAGCATAATACTGGCTGCCGTAATCATAGCAACTGTACTGGAGCCCTGCGCCGTTTTCATAACAGCAGCGATGAACCAGGCCAGTAAGAGGTAATGGATGCTGAAGTTCTCAGTTGCAGCTTCGATGGCAGTACCTATACCGCTAAGCTTGATCATAGAACCAAAGGCTCCTCCGGCTGCTGTAATGAGGATGATTACACCCGCTATTTCCAATGGTTTCAAGCTAAACTCCCATAGCTTTTTAGAAGAAAGGCCTTTCTGCTTGGCCCAGAGCCAAAGAGCGATTGCAGTACCCAATCCCATGGCAATATTTTTATCTCCGAGGAATGCCAGAATAGAAGGCAAACTTCCAGTACTCAATTTGATAATGGAAGCCATGGCAATGAGTACAATCGGAAGGAGGATGGGCAGCATAGACAGGAAAAAGGAAGGCGGCTGAACATTGCTGTCTGCCGAAGGAACAGCTACCCGAATCGGAATATCGAGTTTTTGATTGAGTCTTTTGCTGAGGAAAGCGATACCCAAAGCGGGAAGGATTCCAAATCCTAAACCAGCCATCATGGTGATCCCCAATTCGATGCCTAGTTGCTCAGAAACAACCAGAGGACCCGGAGTAGGAGGGACCATGGCATGGGTGATTACTGCACCTCCGGCAATGGCACAAACGTAGAGGACATAATTCTTTCCGGTTTTACTGGCCAAAGCGATTGCCAGGGGAATCAGGAGGAAGAATACGGTGTCGAAAAATACAGGAATAGATAAGACAAAGCCACTGATCAGGAGAGCTGCAGGTGCTCGCTTTTCTCCCATAGTTGAAAGCAATCCATTTACGATTCTTTCAGCTGCTCCACTCTCCATCATGGCTGTACCAATAATGGCAGCCAGAGCAATCACCCATGCAATAC
>Ga0207422_1004811_pt1 | contig 10537 bp, 10 predicted proteins | sample MarCyaLeptolynsp_FD_187757 | JGI IMG/M metagenome (GOLD analysis project Ga0207422, IMG submission 187757) | Marine cyanobacterial communities from Panama - species 1 Leptolyngbya sp. (SPAdes) | ecosystem: Environmental > Aquatic > Marine > Unclassified | place: Panama: Panama City | collected... | reverse complement strand
AATGCCCCATTCGGTATAGTGGCTGAGCGAGTTCACGGCCCGCACAGACATGAGCGGGCCTTCAAATGTCGACATGCCATAGAAGGCGAGCGAGACGACCATCATCCGTACCACCGGGTCAGTGCGCAGCTTGTCCCAGGCACCCGACAGCGTCATCACACCATTGATCATGCCGCCCCAGCTTGGCATCCACAGCATCACCGAGAAGGTCATGCCCAGTGTCTGCGCCCATTGCGGTAGCGCCGTATAATGCAGGTGGTGCGGTCCGGCCCAGATGTAGATAAAAATCAAAGACCAGAAGTGCACGATGGACAGCCGGTAGGAAAAGACCGGTCGGTTCACGCGCTTCGGAATGAAATAGTACATGATTGCCAGGAAGCCGGTGGTCAGGAAGAAGCCCACCGCATTGTGGCCATACCACCACTGGGTCATTGCATCCTGGACCCCGGCAAAGACCTGCACGGATTTGGAGCCTGTCAGGCTGACCGGGATCGACAGGTTGTTAACGATATGCAGCATCGCGATGGTGACGATGAAGGAGAGATAGAACCAGTTCGCCACATAGATGTGCGGCTCTTTCCGCTTCCACAGCGTGCCAAGGAATACGAGCAGGTAGACGACCCAGACCAGGGTCAGCCACAGATCAACATACCATTCCGGCTCGGCATATTCCTTGGACTGTGTGATCCCCATCAAATAGCCGGTCGCGGCCAACACGATGAAGATCTGATAGCCCCAGAACACAAACCAGGGCCACATGCCACCCGCGAGACGCGTTCGACAAGTCCGCTGTACGACATAGAAGCTTGTCGCGAGCAGCACATTGCCTCCGAAAGCGAAAATCACCGCACTGGTATGCAGCGGGCGAAGGCGTCCAAAATTGGTCCAGCCGAGTTCCGGAAAATAGAAGATGGTCGGCCATGTGAGCTGCAGCGCGATGACGACACCGACTAGGAGCCCCGCAATCCCCCAGAACATGGAGGCTGCCACACCAAACTTGACCAGCGTGTTTTCATACTCGCTTTCGTCGAACGGGTCGCGATCGACCAATCCTCCGGCCCAGAGGGCCATTCCGACGACAAACACGCCTGCCAATAGCAAGAAGGTCAGTGCCTGATATTCCATCCCGGCATCCTTCGAAAAGGTTGCCATCAGCAAAGCCAGGAACAGGAAAACGCCTGTCAACGCCCCGACCGCGATTATGCTTGTATTATTACTGCGCCGTGTGGCCCCAATTGCTTCACTCATCGCCGAGATACACCTCCGTCAGTCCCCGGAAAAAGGGGCGGTTTCAGCTTGGGCGATGCATAACTTTGGCCGGTGCCTGCCTGAATAAGGGAATTCCCCTATGTGCGTGCGCGCCGCACCGGGTAAATACGGAGCCATACAGAATTGAGCGGACACTCGATATGAATAGCTACTGGCAAGCCTTTCTCGGCGCAGCGATGATCGTCATTGGCGGCATCAAGACCTGGCTCCATATGGGGACTGTTCCGCTATTGGCCTTGCCGACCTGCAATGGTGAGACGCTCAATGTAGCGCTGAGCAATGCCAACTGGGTCGAGCGAGCGCATTGCTGGGGTTGCTACATGTTCGCAGCGGGATTCTTGGTTTTGGCGCTGGCCGCCTACGAACAGTTCGCGAAGCGGCGCTCTGTCGCTTCCTGAATGGATTGATCCATGCCTGACGCCCGCTACAAAGGTTGGCTGATGTCAGAGCCTCAATCCCCGATTCTCAAAGACTCATCCGGTTCGTATGGAGACAAGGAGTCTCTCGAACTGCTGATGCAGTCCATTCTGGCCTCAGTCCCCGACGCGATGATCGTGATCGATGAAACCGGACAAATCCTCGCGTTCAGCGCGGCGGCGGAACGATTGTTCGGATACCAGGCTGAAGAAATCGCTGGTCAGAACGTCTCCGTCCTGATGGCGGGTGCAGATGAAGCGCATCATGATCGCTATATCCGAAACTACCTTTCCACCGGCGAAAAACAGATCATCGGCATTGGCCGCATCGTCGAAGCGCGGCTGGCGAATGGCGATCGCATTCCGGTTGAACTGAAAATCGGCGAAGCCGATGTTCATGGCCATCGCCTGTTCACTGGCTATATCCGGGATATGTCAGAGCAGCAGGCGAATGCCTTGCGCCTGAATGAGATGCAAGTCGAGCTGGCAAATTTCTCTAGGCTCAGCGCTGTCGGGACCATGGCGTCGGCGATGGCGCACGAATTGAACCAGCCCCTCACCGCGGTCGCCAATTATCTCGAAGCTGCGCGTGACCTGCTGGACCAGGCCGACCCGGAGACACTGGCTTTCATTCAGGAAGCTCTGGATGCCGCAGCGACCCAATCGATTCGTGCGGGCCAGATCGTGCGGCGACTACGGGACTATGTCTCTCGCGGTGAACTCGATCTCAGGTCCGTCCGGCTGCAGGACGTGGTCGATGATGCAATCTCATTGGCAAAAGTTGGAATTGAAGGCCAGCTGGCGCGCGTCATCTCGCGCATTCCGGAGGATTTCCCGCCGCTACTGGCTGACCGACTGCAATTGCGACAAGTGATTGTGAACCTGGTCAAGAATGCCATCGAAGCTCTTTCGGACACCGCCAATCCGCAAGTCTGGATCCGGGCCGCGCTGGAAGATGACCTCGCCGTGATTACGGTCGAGGACAATGGCCCGGGCTATCAAGGGCAAGGCGACGCGTCTCCATTCGATGCGTTTAACAGCTCAAAAGTCGGGGGCATGGGCCTCGGTCTGTCCATCTGCCAGACCATTCTCGACGCCCATGGCACCGACATAGAGTACGCGCCATCGGAGCATGGCGGTGCCGCCTTCAAATTCACACTTCGCCTGGCACAAGGAGAGGATTGAAATGAGCAATCGAACCGTTTTTCTCGTCGACGATGATGAAGCCATCCGACACTCCGCCAGTTTCATGCTGCGTCACGCCGGGTTTCTGGTGAAAACCTATCCGGATGGAATCACGTTTCTGGAACAGGTAAGTTCCGAAAACGAGGGCTGTATCCTGCTTGATGTTCGGATGCCCGGAATGGATGGATTGGCAGTGCAGAGCGCACTCAATCAGCGCGGCATCACCATGCCGGTCATCGTCCTCACTGGGCACGGCGATGTTCCAGTTGCGGTCGAAGCCATGAAAGGCGGCGCCATAGAGTTTCTCGAAAAGCCCTATGAGAAACAAACGCTCGTCTCCGCCATCGAGAACGCATTCGAACAAATTGATACGCAATCTGCCGATGATCGCAGAAGCAAGGATGCGCAAGCCAAGCTGACGGCCCTGACACCACGCGAGAAAGAAGTCCTAGAATGCTTGGTCGATGGGTTGACCAATAAGGGCATCGCGCAGGCGCTATCCATCTCCCCGCGCACCGTCGAGATTCACCGCGCGCACATGATGGAAAAGCTGGAAGCGGACAGCCTGTCTTCCGCCCTGCGCCTCGCTTTCGTTGCGGGACTTGGCGCCGAATAATCCTCGGAACACTACCTAGAGACGCTTCGGATACATCGTTGTAGCGAGTAAGCCATGTTGGAGTCTTCCGAACGCCCTGAACGCGATCCACGCACAATCTCGTCCAGACTGGTTCTGATCGAAGATGATGAGAATGTTCGCCGTTCGATGACCATGCTGCTGCGGGCCCGTGGTTTCGTGATCGATGCCTATCGAAGCGGTACGGAGTTCCTGACGCTGCAAGGACGACACGGCGGTGATTGTCTGTTGATCGATTACAAGATGCCGCGCCTTGACGGGTTGGAAGTCATGCGCCGCCTGCGCGCCGGGAATGATACGACCCCGGGTATCATGATTACCGGCTACTATTCGGATTCCCTGCTTGCACGGGCCCGATCTGTCGGATTCTCAGAAGTCCTGGAGAAGCCAACGCCGCCGGAGGCACTCATTCGGATGATCTCTGAGACGATCAATTGAACCGATCGATGGTGCCTTGATCGCGCAATTTTCTAGAGTTGTATGCTGGATGACAGCCCAAAAATATCTTTGGTGTCGATCCCTTTACGCGCTGCATCAACCTTGTCCGGGTGCACGAAGTCAGACTGAAACCATTTGTGCTGCTGCTCATTGAAGATCGACAAGAGCCACTCGATTGCAGCCATGCCGGCCGGGTTGCGGCGCACGCGTTCGGTATAGGTCAGCCAGAATTGGATCGGTGCGAGCGCTGGCAGGTGCAGCGGCACCAGGTCTTTCTCAATCTCGGCTATATAGCTTGGCAGAATCGCAATGCCGCCGGAATTTGAAGCCAAGGTAATCAGGGCTGTGCCGGAATTTGTGATCACCGAATAGTCAATGAAGTCCTTGAGCTGTTTAATGTTCTTCGACCAGCGCTCGACCTGATGCACATAAGCCGTGTGCATCAGCAGCTTGTGATCCTGAAACTCAAAGATCGACTGCGGGTGCCCCTTCTTGTCGATATAGTCCTGCGAAGCGAAACACATATAGTGCAAGGTGCCCAATCGCTGCGCGATGATTTCGGGATGTGACGGCTTTTCGAAAACGATCGCCATATCGGCTTGCCGGTGCACCACTTCTTCGACCGCAAGGCCGATCTCCAGATCGACCTGAACCTTTGGGACCGTCTCGTGAAATTGAGGTAAGTGCTTCGCGATCCAGTATGGGCCCAGGCCATCTCCCGCGATGATTTTCACCGCGCCGGCAATCGTGGTGTTGTTCTCAGCCACTTGATCGCCGACCGTTTCAACCAGGCCCTGCATCTTCTGAACGAGATCAAGCAAGCGCTTCCCAGCTGCGGTCAGTTCGACCCCGCGCTTCGATCTCTGGAATAGCTTGGTTCCGAGCTCCCGTTCGAGATCATTGATGCGGCGACTGACGGTGGGCGTCGATTCACCCAGTGTTCGCGCGGCAGCGGTCATGCTGTGGGCCTCCGCCACAAGGCGAAACACCCGCAATCTGTCCCAGTTGAACCGCTCGGATAACACTATTCTCCCCCACTATTATTTTGTTAACCGAAGTTTTGCGCAGAGATCAGGTTTAATCCAGAGCAAAACTGCATTTTGAGCCGAACAGACAAATTTCGATGTTTCACATTAAACTTTTTCACACCGCTGTCTGGCAAAGACGCGCCAACAGATAAGTAGGTGGAGCAATGAGCAAGCGGGTGAGCGAGTCCGAGCGATTGGACCGCGTTTTAGCAACAATGCGGTTGCTTCAGAGTCATCTTGAAGAAGCGAACTTCGAGGTGACTGAATTCGAGGAAGTCGAAATTTTTCTGGACCTGGCCCTGGACGCAGGCGAACGCCTACGCACGCCGAACCATCAGCCCGTGCTGGATCGTTACTTCAAATAGCTGGGCCTAGCGGCCCTTTTTGCCGAGGCCGATCTTCTTGGCAAAATCCGAACGGCGTCGGGCATATTCAGGCGCAACCATCGGATAATCAGCCGGAAGTCCCCAACGCGCCCGATACTCGTCCGGTGACATATCGTAATGCGTGCGCAGATAGCGTTTCAGCATTTTCAGCTTCGCGCCGTCTTCAAGACAGATGATATGATGATCGGTGACCGATTTCTTGATCGGCACAGCCGGATCCGGCCGGGGGGCATCAGTCGTTGCATCAGCCAGTTCACCCAGTTTCGAATGGACAACCTTTAGAAGTCCAGGAAGGTCCGCAGGGCTAATGGCATTGTTGCTGACATAAGCAGCGACAATATCTGTTGCTTGCGTCAGTAAATCTAGATTTGAAACAGAATCATTCGCAGAGTTTGACATTCGCCATGGTTACAAACAGGCTTTGGCAATTGTCTAATAAATGCTTTGAAATACTTGCTCGATTGCATATTTATGCATTCGAGACCGACAATCGTTTCAAAAATATTGTATACACAACCATTGGTTTCATCTGGTTTATAACTAGACCTGAGTGGAGATCAATAAAATTGATGATGAGCCGGTTTCACCAGCCGCCACCACCACCGCCGCCGCCACCACCGCCGGAAAAGCCACCACCACCGCTCCCCGAAGAACTGGAGCTTTGAGGCAAGGCAGTCGAAACGCCCGAACTCATGCTCGACACCATATTATCGGTCATACCGCCAATCGATCCGAACGTTCGCGCGTTCATGTTTGTCCAGGCCGGATCATAGTCTTTCGCGACGTCCGGGATCAGTCGTTCGAAATGCTTGGTCCAGGGCTTTTCGACGCCAAGCGCAACAGCGTAGGGCAGGAATGTCTCGTAGCGCTCTAAAGTCATTGGCGGCGGTGCATCCCCGCCGACTTCGACCGCGTTAAGCTGCAGTTTTTCCGCTTTTTCCATATATAGCCGCAGGCCCTGCAGGTGGGTGCGGACTCCCTGCCCCTTCTCTGTCGGGGCCGGCATCAGATACATGAAAAGGCCATTCAGGCCGGCGAGCGCGACGACCAACAGAGTGTGCCATCCTGACCAGTAGCTTGCCTGCATGATGGCAAACACGATCGCGCCAATACTTATGACGCCGCCTGCAATCACGTAACCCAAGTTCCATTTGAAGTATGGGGCGCCGTACTTGCCCGAAATCTTCTTGCGGAACTTTGTGTACGCCTTGGTGAAGTCGGCATCATACTCTTTGCCCAGCTCCATCCTCTTACCATCGGCAAATAGGCGATCATACAGATTGGAGAGCTCTGCCGTGAGGGCGCTGGATGGTTCCATGCTCTGTTTGGACAAGACCGTCTTTTTCTTGTCGGCCTTGTCGACATCGATGCGCATGAATCCCTTGGACGCCAGATACATGAGGCTGGCAATCAGGCCGTCGTGTCCGCTAAAGCCGCGATAATATATGTGGTGGGCGGCAGCTGGGGAGTATCCCTCTGGCGGTTCGTATTGCGGAAAGACTGGTCCTTTCGGCGGATCCCGGCCGACCCGATCAAAGCTGCGATTGTAAAAGAGAAGAAGTCCGAGGAAAGACGCGATCAGCGCAGTTAGCGCACCATTTCTAGCCCACCAGAGCCAGCCTTTGTCAGCCAGAGAGGGCGGGTCAATCAAGCCCTTCTCGATCGTCACGGACACGGTCAGCCCTTCGCGCACGTTAAGTTGCCGCGTGGATTCGAACACGAATGACGTCCCCTCTCTGCTATAAGTGAAGTTACGACCGGGACTGCCATGACGGCCCGTATAAGCGTTCACTTCAACCAGTTCAGCGCCATCCGGAAAGCGCACTTCCGCCCGCGCCTTCTGGATCGGGAACAGCCAGTAATTGCCCGTCGCGTTCCAGAACATCTCGTCAAACGTTTCATTGTAGCGAACCATGTTCTTGACCCGGTAGCGGATCTCATACTGGTGCACTCGGTGCTCAAGATAGACATTTGGATCCCCGATTTGCAGACGCACCGCATTGCCATCAGCCTCTCGTGAATACGGCTCACGCTCGCCATCCTTTCGAACGCTCAGAATATTGTACCGATAAGGAAGCCGCCCGGGTCCGTCCTCATCGAGATAGAAAGCGTGGAAATCACGGAATATCCCTCTCCGGATGTCACGACCTTCGACGTTTACATCAATAGTTTCTGTGACCAGGATGTCGCCATCCTTCTCAACTTCTATCAGCGTGTTGAAATTGACGATCTCTTCCTGCGCGTAGGCTTGATAGCCACACCAAATGGTGAGTCCGAGAAATACCAGCGCGCGCGCCAGATTGCGCATCACGGCGTGCCCCCGAGATCGATCTCTGGCAGCGCGCGATCGCTCATCTGAATTTCGAAGAAATGACGTCTGGCAAATCCGAACAGACCCGCGACGAGATTACCCGGAAAGCTCTCTACCGCGACATTCAACTCACGGACAGCACCATTGTAGAACCGCCGCGCCATTTCGATCTTGTTTTCAGTTTCCGAGAGTTCGGACTGAAGCTCTTTGAAATTCTCGTTTGCCTTGAGGTCCGGATAATCTTCGGCGAGCGCCATCAATTTTCCGACCGGGGCCGCGAGGGCGCTTTCTTTCGAACCACGAGCGCCGGGTTCATCGCCGGCCTGTAGCGCCGCGTTGCGCTTCATGATGACGTCCTCGAACAATTGCCGCTCATGGCTGGCATAGCCCTGCACCGTGGTCACCAGTTGCGGAATAAGGTCTGCGCGGCGCTTCAACTGAACGTCGATATCGGCCCAGCCATTATTGACCATATTGCGTTTGCCAACGAGCTGATTGAAGAGAATGACAACGCCTGCCAGCAACACCGCAAGGACCCCCAGAACCACATAAATGCCTGTCATGAGCTGAGCCCCTCTTTTCTGTGTTGCTTCAGGCTTACGACATTCCCCTGAATTGTGAAGAGCGCACTTAGCCAATGCTTGGAGCGAAGACTTGCACTCTTTCGATTGCCAGCTTCCCGGCCTCAGTCTAGATCGAATATATTGTCTAAATAACTGGGAGAGATGGGCATGGCAGAGGCCGCCGCGCAGGCAGAGACAAAAGGTTTTCTCGGCTGGGTTGAAAAAACGGGCAATAAACTTCCCGACCCGGTTTTTATCTTCTTTTACTTGATCATTCTGTTGATCGGCATTTCCATCGTCGCAGAACTGGTCAACGTGTCGGCTGAACATCCGACCCAATTGAACCCGGATGGTACGCCGGCTGTCGAGGAAGCCGTCAGTCTGCTCTCGCCCGACAATATTCAGCGCCTGTGGGTCGATATGCCCAAGACGTTCACGCACTTCCACCCCCTCGGATATGTGCTTGTGGTGATGCTGGGCGCTGGTGTTGCCGAACGTTCCGGCCTGTTTGCAAGCGCCATTCGCGGCGCCGTGCGCAATGCCCCGAAACTGCTTTTAACGCCGCTCGTGGCCTTGATCGCCATGTTGTCCAACCATGCCGCCGATGCCGGTTATGTGGTCATGATCCCGCTGGCTGCGATCATATTCGCATCTGCCGGTCGCCACCCGCTTGCAGGGATCGCAGCCGCGTTCGCAGGCGTTTCAGGTGGTTTCTCGGCCAACCTCGCTCCGGGCCAGCTCGATGCCTTGCTCTATGGCATCACAGAAACTGCCTATGATGCGAGTTCGATCGATGCCGGATGGACCATGAACATTGCCGGAAACACCTATTTCATCATGGCGCTCTTGTTCATCTATATGCCGATCATCTGGTATGTAACGGACCGGATCATTGAGCCGCGCCTAGGCAAATGGGTGCCTGACGAAGGCAGCGATGCGCAAAGCTATGGTGACGAAAACAAGCCATTGACCGCTGAACAGAAAAAGGGCCTCGCCTGGGCAGGCATTGCCGTGCTTGGCGTCTGTGCGCTCTGGGCCTTTATGACATTCGGGCCTGGCACACCGCTGATCGACGAGTCCGCTTGCGCCGGTGAAGCCGCTGCTGCGGGCACGTGTAGCCCGATCTCCAATTACGGACCGTTTTTCCGTTCATTGGTGGGTGGTTTCCTGGTCCTGTTCCTCGCCGCGGGCTGGGCCTATGGCGCAGCCGCCAACACAATCAACAATCACAAAGACCTTGTGAACATGATGTCGGAAGCGATGAAGGACATGGGCTACTATCTGGTCCTGGCTTTTGCCGCGGCCCATTTTGTGGCCATGTTCGGGTGGTCGAATCTCGGCCTGATCACTGCGGTGCACGGCGCTGACGCGATCCAGTCCAGCGGCCTTCCCTTGCCCGTGGTGCTTGGCATGATCGTGCTGTTCTCGGCATTGCTCAATCTCTTCGTTGGCTCGGCCAGTGCGAAATGGGCGCTGATGGCCCCCGTGCTGGTGCCGATGTTGATGTTGCTCGGGATCAGCCCGGATGGTGCGACTGCTGCCTACCGCGTTGGCGATGGGGCCACGAACATCATTACACCGCTCATGGTCTATTTCCCGCTCATCCTGGTCTTTGCCCAGCGCTGGAAGAAGGATTTCGGCCTAGGCAGCCTGACTGCAATGATGATCCCGTATTCAATCTGGTTGCTGATTTCCGGCGTCATCCTGATGATGATCTGGATCTTCCTCGGACTGGATCTTGGACCGGGCGCGCCAGCGCAAATCCCGATCCCGGGCGCAAGTTAAAGTCCAAGCGCTCGACGCTTCAAATCAAACTCATCCGGAACTGGCGCCTCGAGCGCCAGTTTCTTTTTGTCGGGCAAGGTGAATTCGAGCGCGGCCGCGTGCAGCATCAAGCGCTCGGCCAGCGGCTCGGCAAGCCCGTAAATCTTGTCCCCGATGATTGGGCAGCCCATGGCGGCAAGGTGAGCGCGGATCTGATGCATGCGCCCCGTCTCTGGGCGCGCTTCGATCAGGGCATACTCGGCGCAGCGAGACAGCACGGTCCAGGCCGTGCGCGCCGCATCCGCGCCTGCGGAGACCTCGCCCGGGACGACGGAACGATCGGTCTTCAGCAAGGCGATCTCGCACACACCTGCCTCATCGCCGGGCAATTCACCTGAGACCAATGCCAGATAGCGCTTCTTCACCCGGCGCTCTGCAAACTCTGCGGACAGCGCTGCAATGGCGGGCTTGGTTTTCCCAGCCAGGATAAGGCCAGACGTGCCCGCATCGATCCGGTGGACCAGCTGCGGCCGCTTGCCGTTC
>Ga0207422_1004807_pt1 | contig 10547 bp, 4 predicted proteins | sample MarCyaLeptolynsp_FD_187757 | JGI IMG/M metagenome (GOLD analysis project Ga0207422, IMG submission 187757) | Marine cyanobacterial communities from Panama - species 1 Leptolyngbya sp. (SPAdes) | ecosystem: Environmental > Aquatic > Marine > Unclassified | place: Panama: Panama City | collected... | reverse complement strand
CATCATCGCCATTCTCGGCATGGACGAGCTGTCGGAAGAAGACAAGCTCACTGTGGCACGCGCCCGTAAGATCGAGCGCTTCCTGTCCCAGCCGTTCTTCGTCGCCGAGGTCTTCACCGGTTCTCCGGGCAAACTTGTTGCGCTCGAAGACACGATCAAGGGCTTCAAGGGCCTTGTCGACGGCGAATACGACCACCTGCCGGAAGCAGCCTTCTATATGGTTGGTTCCATCGAGGAAGCTGTCGAAAAAGCACAGAAACTGGCAGCGGAAGCCGCCTGATTTCACGATTGACCCGGACGCCTGTCAGGGCGTCCGGTTTTGTTCAAGCAGGATGGCCTAGCCATCTGCGAAGGTGACTGACAAGGAAGACGCCACATGGCTGAACTTTTCCAGTTCGAGTTGGTCTCGCCGGAACGCCAGCTCCTGTCCGAACAGGTTGCGGAAGTCGTTGTCCCCGGTGCTGAAGGCGAATTCGGTGTTTTGAAGGACCACAGTCCCTTCATGTCGAGCATTTCGCCCGGCATTCTGAAGGTTCGCGGCGACGGCGATGCCTGGGATGAGTACTTTGTGCGCGGCGGCTTTGCAGACGTATCCGCCAGCGGGCTGACCGTCCTCGCCGAACAGGCTGTTCCGGTTTCGGAGATCAGTCGTGAGCAGCTCGACCAGGCGATCAAGAACGCCGAGGAAGACGTCGCGGACGCGAAAGACGATGCAACCCAGCAAAAGGCGGACCGCACGCTTCGCCGCTTGAAAGACGTTGCCGAAGCATTGAAGCAGGTCTGACACCAGACAACTGGTTCGATCGAATTTGAAACGGCTCCTCGGGGGGCCGTTTTTTTGTGATCTGATTCAACGCGTCAAACGTAAAATAAAATTTTTCCAAAATCTAAGTATTAAACAAATAACGCTCAACAATAGAGTGTCTTAATGTCGATTATATTTTTAAAATTGTATGTATCGACAAAAATGACAAAAAATTTTTCTCAGATTTATTGAAATACTTTTTCCAGATTGAATTTTTTTACCTGAGATTAATCTGAAAAAATCAATATTCCGCTACGGTAATTGGCTGGAGCGGTTCATGAGCGTGAAGTTGAGAGTGTTGCTGGGGTTCGGCGTCGTCGCCTGTTTCCTGGCATTTTTCGGAACGTTTTCCCTGTATCAATTCAACGCGTCCTCCCGTGCAGTGGCGGATCTTGCAGACATGAGTGAGGATGCATTACTGGCATCCGAACTGAATGCGGACATGGCCAAGGCGGTGCGCGCCACGCTGCGTTACATCACATCGCGTTCTCCGGAAGACAAGGCCGAGGCGCAGGATTTCATCAACCAGGTCAAGGCCGGTGGAGAGATCGCCAAGCAGGAAATTGCCAAACCCGAGCGCGTTCGCAACAGGGACATCATAATCGCCGAAATCGGGTCGTTTGAAACGGCGCTGGCTGCGGTCTCGACCCTGTATGACGAACGCGACGACCTTGTCAAAAACAAGCTCGATGTAATCGGACCGGAAGTTCGCAAACTGATCAGCGAGATCAATCTCACTGCAACGGAAGACGATGATCCGGTCACCGCAAACTTTGCAGCGCAGGCCCAAGAGAACCTTCTCCTGGGCCGCCTTTACATGATGAAGTTCCTGGCCTCGAACGAAAAAGTGGATTTCGACAGGCTGGAACAAAGCTTCGCGGATTTTGCCGATCGGTTCCAGGCGCTTGATCAAAGCGTTGAGAATCCGCGGCGCAGAGAAATCCTGGCTGAGATCGAGCCGATGATCGGTTCCTATCTCGAGGCGGCGCGGCGTGTCCGGGACGTTATCTGGGAACGCAATGCGATCCGGGACGACACGCTCCTTGCCAAGGGGGCAGAGATCAGCCGGCAGGCCACTCTCATGAAAGAGAGCGCGGGCGTTGACGCTGAGATTATCGCATCAGAAACCCAGTCCTATCTGAGCGGTGCCATGTGGCAGCTCGGGATTGCATGTGCGATCACGTTCCTCCTCGCCATTGGTCTTGCGTTCATTATCGCCAGGGCAATCACGAAGCCCCTGACCTTGCTTGTTGCGGATGCACAGCACCTGGCCGCCGGCAACACCGAAGTCGCTTTTGCGGAAGCGCAGCGAAAGGACGAAATCGGTGTCGTCGCCAAGTCAATCGCGGGTTTCCGCGACGGCGTTGTCGAACGATTACGGCTCGAAGAGGAACAGAAGCAGGAGATGGCACAACGTGAGGCCCGCAACTCCAGGATTGCCGATGCAGTTGTCGAATTCGAGCAATCGGCCAAACAGATGCTGGATACCATCACCACCGCAACTGGGAACCTTCAGGAAACGGCCTCCATCATGACGGAGACTGCCCGCGGGACCAACGGCCAGGCAACCATGGTTGCCAGCGCGGCAGAAGAAGCGACGACCAACGTGCAGACCGTCGCTGCGGCCGCCGAGGAACTGTCTGTGTCGCTCAACGGTGTAACCAGTCAGGTTGGGCATTCCGCGGACATCGCGCAAAAGGCCACCGACGACGCCGAGCGTACCAACCGGCAGATTGCGGGCTTGGCCAATGTCGCAGAAGACATCGGCGAGGTGATCTCTCTGATTTCAACCATCGCGGAACAGACCAATCTCCTCGCGCTCAACGCGACCATCGAGGCAGCACGGGCCGGTGAAGCAGGCAAGGGGTTTGCCGTGGTGGCAGCCGAGGTAAAGGAACTGGCGAGCCAGACCGGCAAGGCAACGGAAGAAATTTCCTCCAAGATCTCGGCAATTCAATCGGAAACTCGTGAAGCCGTTGACGGCATTCAGAACATCGCCACGACAATCCAGGAGATAAACACGGTGGCGAACTCGATCGCAACGGCGGTCGAGCAGCAGACCGACGCGACGGCCGAGATATCCCAAAGCGTTGATCAGGCCTCCCAGGGTACCGCCGAAGTCAGCCAGAGCATTGTACAGGTCTCCGAGGCGGCCGCCGAGACGGATAGAGCCGCCGGAACGGTGGTCGCCGCGGCGCAGACACTGTCAAAGCAATCCGAAGAGATGCATATCGTCATCGAGAAGTTTCTCTCGACGGTAAAAGCAGCATAGCTTCGCCCTGCACAAATTTTTCGGATCCGGGAATGGCAGGTCTCTTCCCGGCTTCGAAACGCTTTTTTGAGAGTGAAACATGCGCCGGGAAACGGCTGTTCGGATCAGTTGGCAGCCACGCTGCCCGCTGCGCCGGGTTCCAGATATTTGAACGCGTTTCTGCCGCTGTTCTTTACATCATAAAGCGCGATGTCTGCATTCTTGATAATCGTGCTGACGTCATCGCAACCGGCATAGACCGGTGAGAGCCCGACACTGACACCAATCCTGATCGAGAGATCGTTGATGTTGAATGGCACCTGAAGCTTGTGCACGATGCGGCTGGCGATCACTTCCGCGACTTTCCGGTCCGAGCGATTGAGAATGATGCCGAATTCGTCGCCGCCAAGCCGGGCAACCAGATCTGTGGACCGGACACAGGATTTCAGCCGTTCACCAACTTGCCTCAGAAGCGAGTCGCCCGCGTCATGACCGTAGGTGTCATTGACCGGTTTGAACTTGTCGAGGTCGAGAAGCATGAGAATGCTTTGCGTGTCTTCATCCTGGGTCCTCAGAGTTTCATCCAGCGTCGCATTGAACAGCGTGCGGTTGGCCAGTCCGGTGAGCGTATCGTGATGGGCGGCATATTCGATCTTCTGAACCGCTAGTTCGCTTATCGTCACGTCCTCGTGTGTCCCGATCCATCCACCGCCCGGAAGCGGTGCATGAACCGCGCTGATGAACTTGCCGCTGGGATGCTTGAACTTGGACCGCACGACTTCGCCGGAGGAGAGACGGATCAGCAAGTCTCTGACATGTTCCAGCACGTCGCCATCGAATTCACCGCGGATTTTTTCTGCTTCGATCAGCTCCACGAGGGTCACGCCCTCGCGAACATCGCTTTCCGGTTTGCTGAAGATTTCGAGGTATTGCTTGTTCCAAAGCCTGAGGCGGCCGTTCACGTCAAAAACGCTCACACCCTGGCGCATGTTTGCAAGGATCGCCTCAAGTTCTTGCGATCTCAGCCGCGCGCCGCGTTCGTTTTCGGCCAGTTGCTCCTCGAGCCTCTTCCTGTCCGTGACGTCGAAGAAGTTGTAGATGAAGCCGCCCGAAGGAAGCGGTGTTCCGCGGATTTCCAGAAACGTTCCGTTGGCCGCGCTGCGAACATAGCTGTGCGGTTTGTTGCGGTCGTAGGATTTGAAGATATCCAGCGCGAGTTGCTCCGGGTCGCCGTCGCCATAGTCGCCGCGTTCCGCGTTGTGCTTCAGATAGTCGAGGAGATGCAGCTTCTGGTCGACGAAATCCTGCGGATAGCCAAGCAGCCTGGCAAACTCGGTATTCGCCGAACCAAGCTGGAAATGTTCGTCGTAATGGGCGAAACCGCCGGGAAAATTATCGAAAATGGCCTGCAGCGTATCGGCCTGTTCCTTGGTTTCCGTGATGTCTGCAAGTGAAACGACGATACCGTCCTGGCCATGCTCACCCTGGCTGTCAATCGGCCGGGCATTGACGCGAAGCCATGTTGTGCGTCCGGAGGAAGAGGTTTTCAGACTCGCGACAAGGTCGGTAACGGCATCGGGATCGTGGATGGCAAGTGCAAGCGGATCGTCATCCCCAATCGCGCCGAGTTCAGCGCATTTCAGCGAGTGGTCGAGCTCTTCAATCTGGAGGCCGACGAGACGTCTGTCCTGATATCCGAGCAGCTTTTCGGCCATCGGGTTGGCTGTTTCGATGGTTCCATCATGCGACAGCAGGAGAATGCCTTCACTCACCGCATCAAGCGTTGTCCGCTGAACCGCTTCCGCCTGGCGAATGATGAGTTCACGCTGTTTGCGTTCCGAAATGTCCATAAGACTGAACACGATCCCACCATTCGGCAGTGGCATAGACCGGACGTCCAGAACGGTTCCGTCTGCGGTTACCCTTTCCATCTGTTCGGGCTTGCCGCTCATGAAGGGGTTGAATCTGCCTTCGACGATCTTTTCGTGGTTGCCGTTGTCCTGATGCTCTTGCCGAACGGCGTGCATCATCGTCTCTTTCAGGTGCGGGCGCCGCGCAAGCAGGTCCTTTGGCAGTTTGAACGTTTTCTGGAAGGTGTCGTTGTAGTTGGCCAGGTGCAGCGTCTCGTCGAAGTGAACCATGCCGCCTGGAAAGTTGTTGAAGACGGCCTGGAGCGTATCCCCCTGGCGCTTCGTTTCCGTGATATCGGTCAGCGAGAGGACAACACCGTCCAGGCCGAATTCGTTGGCATCGTCGATGGGGGCCGCATTGATGCTGAGCCAGATGCCCGCCGCATCATTGCGCCGCTTGACTTGAACCACCATGCCATCGATCTTTGCGGCGGTGTCGAGCACGTCCCGGACAAGAACCTCCGGTGCGATGGCCTCATTGTCCACGCCGGTAAACTGCAAGCCAAGGTCCTGCAGAAGCACGCCTTTGATCTGCTCGACCTCGAAGCCGAGAAGCCCGGCGCCGGCCGCGTTTATGGTCTGTATCCGTCCGGATCTGCTGACCACGACAACACCCTCGGAAAGGGTCTGAAGCGTGGCCCGCTTCAGGGCTTCGGAATAAAGGACCGTCTGTTCGGTTTCTTTCCGCGCCGTGATGTCCTGAAGGGCTCCTATGAGCCTGATGACTTCACCGTCCTTCAGGACTGGCCGTCCGACGGCGCGCACCCAGATATCGCGTCCTCTCGCCGTGACAAATGGCACTTCCACGTCCCAGGAGACACCATTTTCGATCGCGTCCTGCACCGATGCGGCGACCTTCGCACGGCTGTCTGGAGGATAGAAGGACAAGGCAAAGTCGACCGTCGGCTTGAAATCGGCCGGAACTTCGTGAATTTCCTTGGTTTTCTCGGTCCAGGTGAGTGTGTTTGTTGCGATACAGAGTTCCCATCCGCCAACGCCCGAGACGGCCGCCACCTCTTCCAGAAGGTCACTTTCAAGAACCGCGCGCTCGTGCTCGCGGGACGCTTCGCTTAGAGCGGCTTCTTTCTCGCTGCGCAGCTGATGAGCCGATATCAGACCTTCCATCACCTTGCCGAGCCTGCGCAACTGCTCCAGTTTCTGCTCGCTTGGATTATGCGGCTTGTGATCGATGACGCAGAGTGTGCCCAGCCGGTTCTTGCCGTCGATCGAAAGCGGATAACCGGCGTAGAAGCGGATATGCGGTGCGCCCGTAACCAGCGGATTGTCCCTGAATCTTTGATCCTCGTGCGCATCGGGGATGACGAACAGGTCGTCGGACTGGATGGCGTGCTGGCAGAACGACACGTCGCGGGCAGTGCGGTCCACATCGAGCCCGCAGCGGGCCTTGAACCATTGTTCGTCCTCGCCGACCAGAGAGACAAGAGCGATCGGGCATTCGAAAATGGCGGCAACAGTGTCAACGACGGCATCGAATTCGGGCAGCTGCTCTGATCCGAGGATCTGCAGCTCCTCCAGCGCTTTCAAGCGCTCTGTTTCCGCTTTTTCCTTTGCCGTGGTCATGCCGCATTACACTGATGGGTCAAGCCCAGGTCCAGCGCCTGGTTCAGCGGCAAGTCTGAAGCAACATATGCAACAAAAGATTAAGTCCGGCGGCGTGGCCCGGTAAAATTTACGTCAGGTTGGAGGTTTGGGAGCGGCGGGATTGCAGCCGCAAACCGATGACAAACCTCGCGTGATTGGCCGCTTAGGCCGGCTAGTCAGCTTTCCTGCGGCAGACAGTCGAAATGCCTGTATCCGTTTCGGCCTTCATTCTTGACAGCGTAAAGGGCGATATCCGCCTTTTTGAGGATCGCGTTGGCGCTCTTTTCAGTACTGGAAATCGCGGTGATACCGACGCTCGCACTCACCTCAATCGTGTTGCCGTTGATGCTGTAGGGCTTCATCAGCGCGTCGACGATCCGCTTTGCAATGGCGCACACCAGATCCTGTTCTTCCGGCGAATTGCGCGCAATGATGGCGAACTCGTCGCCGCCGAGCCGGGCGACCGTGTCGTTGGAGCGCACGCATTCCTTGAGGCGGCCTGCGGCCTGGCGCAGCAAGGTGTCCCCGGCATCGTGGCCATAGGTATCGTTGACCGGCTTGAAGTCATCCAGGTCGATCATCAGCAGATCGCTTGTTTCGCCGAAATGAACCGCCTTCGTGATCGCGTCTTCAAGCTTGAGATTGAACAGCGTCCGGTTGGCCAGTCCGGTCAAGGTATCGTGGTGGGCGGCATAGGTGATTTTCTCCGTCGCCATTTCCCGCGATGTGATGTCTTCGTACGTCCCGACCCAGCCGCCGTCGGGCAAGGGCGTGCGTACGATCCCGATAATCGTGCCGTTGACGTGTTTGAACTTGGCCTTGACGACTTCGCCGGCGTCCAGCTTGCGGCGCAGCGCCGCGTCGAACTCAACCGGGTCTTCGTCGAACTCACCCCGTTGTTTTTCCAGCTCAAGGACATCGACCAGGCTCATGCCTCTCTTGATCTCACCGTCCGATTTTCCGAAGAGCTCGAGAAAATGGCGGTTCCAAAGCTTGATCCGCCCCTGATCATCGAACACGCTGACACCCTGGCGCATGTTCGCAATAATGGCTTCAAGCTCATCAAGACGGCTTCTTGCGAATTTCTCCTTGTCGACAAGCATCCCCTCCATTTCCTTGCGCGCAGTAATGTCGAGGAAACTGGAGACGTTGCCGCCTCCGGGAAGGGGGGTACCGCGGATCTCCAGAACTTTGCCTTCGCGGGTCCGGCGCTCATAGGCGTGCTGGCTGCCCGCGCCGTATCGTTCCAGGCGGTCGGCCGCGATCTCGTCCGGATCACCCGGACCGTAATCGCCCCGGTTGGCAAGAAAGTGGATTACCTGTTTGAGGTTCGGCCGCTGCTCGAGAAACATGCGCGGCATGTTCAAAAGCCGCTCGAACTCTTCGTTCCAGTACGTCAGCTGAAGCTGACTGTTGTAGTGGACCAGACCGCCCGGGAAATTATCGAAAAACGCTTGCAGCGTGTCGGCCTGCCGTCTGTCGCTGGTGATGTCCGTCAGCGACAGAACCACACCGTCTTGTTCACCATTGCTTTTGACCGTTCTGGCACCGAACCGCAGCCACTTGTCCTGTCCGGTCACCGAACTTGTCAGACGGACCTCCCTGTCGCGAATGCTGTCCGGTGCGCTCACCGCCAGCACAAGCGGGTTTGTCATTGATCCGTCTGGAGCGACAACGTCCTGGAGGCCGTGGCGGAGGTCGTGAACGCTGGCATTCGTGAGGGTTGCTTCGGCGCATTCGAGCAACCGCGCCGCCGCTGGATTGAAGGACCGGATACGCCCGGTGCAATCCAGAAAGAGGATACCATCCCGGGACTCCTCGAACGTTGTCCGGGCCAGAAACTCGGCTTCGTGCAGGTCGTCTGATCCGGCTTGGTGGCGATCGGTTCTTGCGCGGGTCAGCGCCTCGCGCAAATCGATCTCCGTTTTTCGGGCCTTGACGAGCCCCTCGACCACACGGGCCGCATTTTTGATGTGCCCAATGTCGGCCTCGCTGACCGAATGCGGCTTTGTGTCCATCACACAGATGGTGGCGATGCGGTGCTTGCCGTCCACCTTCACAGGGCATCCAAGATAAAAGCGCGCCCCGAAGTCCCCGGTCACGAGCGGAATGTCTCTGAACCGCTCGTCCTTTGTTGCGTCGGGAACAACAACGACGTCATCGGACAGAATGGTTTGGCCGCAAAACGAGTTTTCTCGCGGCACCTCGGTTGCACCAAGACCAAATGCTGCCTTGAACCATATGTCGTCTTCATGGACGATCGAAACAACGGACATGGGACAGTCGAGCAGATGGGCTACATTCGAGACCACGGCATCGAATTCGGGCTGTCGTTCAGAGCGAAAGATCGAAAGCCTGCGCAGGGCGTCAAGTCTTTCTTCCTCAATTTGAGCCTGTGCGAGCACCATATTCGGCAAGGACTCCAAATCTAAAGTTGTACTGGCCTCTGCCCGGGAAATAGTATCGATTTAATTTCAACCTATACGCAATAAACCCAAAATTGAAATGTCGCAGGGTGGAAAAGACAAATAGTTGCATGAATTCCAAAAGAAACTGTTGGGACATACTCAATTATGACAAGGGTTTTTGCTTGTAGAATGTTGCCCGGGTTTGTCACAAATTCGCGCAGGAGGTCACTTCTTCACCCTTTACGGCAACGAACTGTACGGTGCCCTGCGGCTGAAAGCGGCAACAAAAAACCCGGCGCGAAGCCGGGTTCAGAAGGCGTGTCTGCAACACGTGTGGCGCGCGCGAGGCGCGCTTCAAGTCACGCCGCGCGGCGGAAGGACAGGCTCATGCCACCACCGGAGGACCGGTTACGACGACGCTCTTCCGGCGGAATGTAAACGATTGCGCTATGCTCGGTGCAATAGGATACGCCGGCTTCGACGCGGTTGTTGCACGGGAACGTGTAGTTGCCTGCATCGCCTTCTGCCCATTTGCAGCAGCCCGGACGCGGAAGAGACAAGTCAGCCATTTTTATTTTCCTTTTCGTTCAAGCGACAAAAGCGCTCGAGCATCCTCGGGAGGAGAGGATCCGAACAGCTTTCGATAGATCTCGGATATTGCCAGCGCCCGGGACGTTCAAAGCCGTCCAACCTATGAAAGGTGCCCTTCAGCAAGCGCAGGCATTACATAAGCGGCATGTCACAGAAATGCAATAGTGCAACGGGCAATTCCGGCCTGCATTCAGCGCATAGCAGGTTAACGTCAAGTTACCGGTCTTCAGCGCGGGCCGTCGTCCTGCCGGTCTGCAAATGAACCGCCGGCTTCTCTGAGGGCTTCGGGCGTGTCCAGATCCAGTCTTGCAGACGATCCGATCTCCACTTCGGCGACAAAACCGGGGTTTTCCGCAATGATGTGTCTGGCGCCGATATCACCGCGCAAAGTCGCCAGTTCGTGGAAGAACCGCTTGTCCCAAAGAACGGGGTTCCCCCGCTTGCCGTCAGCGGTTGCCGCAACGATGAGACTGTCGGGACTGTCGCAATAGGTCTCTATCATGGCGCTTATATCGGCACTGGTGATCATAGGCATGTCACCGAGCAGAATGATCACCGCGTCCGTGTCGGGGGCGAGCGCTTTCATTCCCGCTCTGATGGAACTGGCCATGCCGTCTTCGAAGTCCGGATTAAAAACCGGCACGATGTCGAGACCGGCGACTTCGGCGCTCACTTGTTCAGCAAGATGTCCGGTGACGAGCAGGGCTTGAGACGGGCTCACCCCACTTGCAGCTTCGCTGGCATGTCTGACAAGCGACTTGCCGTTCAGCCGGGCGAGCAGCTTGTTCGGGCCGCCCATGCGCGTGGACTTTCCAGCGCCCAGAATGATCACCGCGATCCTGGAGGCCGGTGTGTGCCGCTTCACTTCACGCGGCTGTGGCCTGGTTCCGATTTCCATCAGCAGGCCTCCGACACCCATGGCTGTAATGTCATCCGGACCTGTTTCGACGCCTGCAAGCAACCGGTCAAGAACCCAGTCA
>Ga0207422_1004805_pt1 | contig 10558 bp, 9 predicted proteins | sample MarCyaLeptolynsp_FD_187757 | JGI IMG/M metagenome (GOLD analysis project Ga0207422, IMG submission 187757) | Marine cyanobacterial communities from Panama - species 1 Leptolyngbya sp. (SPAdes) | ecosystem: Environmental > Aquatic > Marine > Unclassified | place: Panama: Panama City | collected... | reverse complement strand
GCCAAAGTTTATGGGGCCATCTACCGTATTCACTTTTCTTTCTTTGAGCCAGGCCATGGCCGTATCGAAAAGAAGTTTTGCTACTTCATAGTCCTCAATGGATTCGAAAAATCCGATGCCTCCAATGCGCTGGTCACCATAATTGGCCTTTTTCTCATTGATAAAAGCGGCTATCCTACCGATCAACTTACCATTATCATCTTTGAGTATCCATCGCGTGGCCTCACCATGGTTGAAGAAGGTGTTCTTTTCGGGACTGAATACCGCGCGGATGTCATTGTCTAAGGGGCAAACCCATTCGGTGTCCTTAGCATAAATAATGCGTGCCACCTCTAAAAACTCATTGGCACTCTTTTTATCTACTACTTCGAAGATTTGCATACTGACCCTGTACTCTTGAAATGATTTAACAAAGAAATCTGTTTATTTCGAATCTCAGAAGTGGATGAATGTTTTTTTTCCTAACGATCGTTAGAGCAGGCCTTTTTGCCTCAAATCATGAAAGATAATTTTGTCTACATGTGAGGTTTTGTCCATTTCTTCGAAAGGCAACCAGGTAACTTCTTCGATTTCAGCGGCTGCCTTTAAGATGCCATCGTAACTAGCCTGATAGCAAGTCATTTGTACAATAACACCTTCTGCATGACCATGTGCTTGTGCGGAAAAAGTACCATAGTATTGAAGCGATTCGGGCAGTAGCTTTACACTCAGTTCTTCATCAATTTCCCTCAATAGGGCCTGCTCATCGTTTTCACCCTGTTCTCGCTTTCCACCTGGGATATAAAAGGCCTCTTTGCCTTTGCTTCGTGCAACAAGTACTTTCTTTTCTTTGATTTCTATCCAGGCCAGTTTGTCTATGAGTTTCATTTAATTGACTTTTTATATATAATTTAGTTAGAAATGAAAAGGTACCTAACGCTGAGTTTTCTCTGGCCCCTAATGTTCGCACTAGGGTTTCTTTACATCACCGTTAAGTACGGATACCTTTTCATTTCTGATAATTCCGCCTGGCTCGATTTGGCTTTTGGACTGCTCTTTCTGGCTGTCTTCGGGTTGCTGACTTGGTTATGGTTCAAGGTGGCTTTCGCCAATGTGAAAAAGAAGAAATAGCCTAATTTCAGCTTATTCCTCTTCTATCATTTGTTGTAGAATTTCCTGTGCGGCTTTTGCTATTACAGTTCCAGGGCCAAATACGGCTGACACACCCGCTTCATAAAGAAAATCGTAGTCTTTAGGAGGGATTACACCGCCTGCAATTACCATAATGTCTTCTCTACCGAGCCTTTTTAACTCATTGATTAATTGAGGTATTAAAGTCTTGTGACCTGCCGCCAGACTGGAAGCACCAATCATATGTACATCATTTTCAGCAGCCTGAAGCGCTGTTTCTTCAGGTGTTTGAAAGAGTGGCCCTATATCGACATCAAACCCCAGATCAGCAAAACTTGTCGCAATCACCTTAGCACCACGATCATGACCGTCCTGACCCATTTTGGCAATCATAATCCGGGGTCTTCGGCCATCCAGTTCCGCAAACTGATCAGCCATTTCTCTGGCTTTCTTAAAGTCTTCGTTGTCTTTCACCTCACTCGAATATACACCAGAAATGGTTTGTGTCACAGCCTTGTGTCTACCAAAGACCTTTTCCATGGCAGTGGAGATTTCTCCCAGAGAAGCTCTTTTTCTAGCCGCATCCACTGCTAAATCCAAGAGGTTACCCTCTCCAGTTTTGGCACAATCGGTCAAGGCTTCCAGCGCCTTTTCTACTGCACTATTATCCCTTTCTGCTTTGAGTTTGGCCAATCGTTCTAATTGTGATTTACGAACGGCTGTATTATCCACCTCGAGTAGGTCAATATCAGTTTCTTCATCAACCTCATATCTGTTAACGCCAACAATAACATCTTTTCCTGAGTCGATTCTTGCTTGTTTTCTAGCTGCGGCCTCTTCAATCTTCATTTTGGGAAGACCTGCCTCAATGGCTTTGGCCATGCCTCCCATTTCTTCCACTTCCTGGATTAAAACCCAGGCTTTTTCCACTAATTGGTCAGTGAGATACTCAACGTAATAAGAGCCGCCCCATGGGTCAATCACTCTGTTGATACCTGTTTCGGACTGTAAGTATTTTTGCGTATTACGTGCGATTTTAGCAGAGAAATCGGTAGGTAAGGCAATGGCCTCATCCAGGGCATTTGTGTGTAAGGATTGCGTATGTCCTAGTGCCGCTGCCAGTGCTTCGACACAAGTTCTGGTCACGTTATTAAATGGATCTTGCTCAGTGAGACTCCATCCTGAAGTCTGACAATGCGTTCGCAAAGCCATGGATTTGGGATTCTTGGGGTTGAATTGCTTTACAAGCTTGGCCCAAAGCAATCGGCCGGCACGCATTTTGGCAATTTCCATAAAATGGTTCATGCCGATCGCCCAAAAGAAGGACAGTCGTGGAGCGAAAGTATCAATGTCTAGACCTGAGGCAACACCAGTACGCAGATATTCTAGTCCATCGGCCAAGGTATAGGCTAGCTCGATATCTGCTGTGGCACCTGCTTCTTGCATATGGTATCCCGAGATACTGATGGAGTTGAACTTGGGCATATGCTTCGAAGTATATTCAAAAATATCACCAATGATTCTCATAGAAGGAGCCGGAGGGTAGATATAGGTATTCCTTACCATAAACTCCTTGAGAATGTCATTCTGAATGGTTCCGCTGAGTAAGGATTTGTCCACGCCTTGTTCTTCAGCGGCCACAATGTAGAAAGCCATAATCGGAATTACTGCCCCATTCATGGTCATGGAAACCGACATCTTGTCCAATGGAATTTGATCGAAGAGCACTTCCATGTCAAGAATGGAATCTATGGCGACTCCAGCTTTACCGACATCTCCGACAACACGTGGATGATCCGAATCATAACCCCGGTGCGTTGCCAGGTCAAATGCAACTGAAAGTCCTTTTTGGCCAGCGGCCAGGTTTCGTCTGTAAAAGGCATTGGAGGCCTCTGCAGTTGAGAAACCCGCATATTGACGGATGGTCCAGGGCCTAACAGTGTACATCGAACTATAGGGGCCTCGTAAGTAGGGAGGCTTGCCTGCTATGAATTCAAGATGCTCAGCATCAACAAGGTCTCCTTTGGTTACTATCGGTGGGACAGAAATACCTTCTGCCGTCTCCCAATTAATAGGCCTAGTGCTTTCAAATGATGATGATAGACCGTTTACGGTTTTGTCAACGCCCTCAATTTTGGATAGTATCTTATCTACTAAGTCTGCCGTACTTGTCTCCAAATAATATGATCCAGCAGCAGGGTCAACATTTCTCCCCAGATACGATTCGTCATTCAATATGCTAGAGATATTTCTAGCCATACGTTCGGCCAACGTAGTGTTGTCTGGAAAAACCGAGTAAAAAGGATTGATCAATAGTGCATCTGTTCCACCTGTTATGGCAGACATGGCCATGGTAGTGGCCTGTAACATGAAGTTATGCTTGTCATCTATCGGTTCATCCCATAAAGCAGATGTGCTTATGATAGTAGGTTGATAGTCGATGACTCCCATGCTTGCGGCAATGACCTTTATTGCCTGACGGAGCGCTCTAAGGCCTGAGATTTCAAGAAAATAGTCTTTGCCAATTCGTTTTTCGAATGCTATGCAAGCCCAACCCATATTTTTGGAAAGCCCAGAATTATCGAGTTCACTCATGGCCGACTCGATCAAAGAAGACAGTTCGTAAGACAAATTTGATCTATGAACATCTGAGATAACACAAGTCTTGAGTTCAGGTGTTGATTCTTGAAAGAGCACTCCTTTTCCATTGATAAAGCCTGATACCTTGGATAAATCCGTTTTGGTATGCTCTAAGTAATTGAGATACTCCTTATATATATGAGAAGTGTCAATGTTTTCTGATTGAAATGAGACTTGACAGAACTCTGGCTTAATATCTTTTAGAAGTACCTCAAAAACTGGTAGCTCGTTAATACTGAAGAGTAAGCCATTGGCACCATTATTTAGGGCATCTAAGGCCTTGCTGTTGGCTTCTTGCGTTGATGAGCTGTTTACCAGTTGGTAGTTAGTCCAATAGCGATGACCGAAAGCTTCTGGTTGTGGGTGAACATTGGCCGATTGCGGCAGCGCATCTGGTAAATCTACTTGGGTATAGAATGGTTTTCCGTGGAAACCCTTGCTTTCCCAAAGCAGTTCTTCAAAGGATTTTCCCTTCAGGTCTTCGACTAATTTAGACTTCCATGATTCGGCTGTCTGCGGTTCGAAATCGGCAAACATTCTTTCCTTCATTTCCTTCAATTTTCTTCTGCGAAAATAAGTCTTTTCTCAACGGCCCCGATATAATTTCAGTCAATTGGTATATACCTTGTTTCAATGTCATTATCGCTAGGGAAGAATAGTTATCCACAAAAAGACTGTGGATAAGCCCTTTTTAAGGGGAAAACTATTTTGGACTCTCAGCTCGTTTCACCTTTCATGTTCATTTAATTTTTATCATTTTTGTTGCCCGCCTAAAGAAAAATGTGAAGCCCTTATTGCAAAATGGTTAGATGGTAAAAAGTGAAATTTCGGTTTGGGAGGACTGCCTCAGATTCATCAAGAATCAGGTAGGAGAGCAGAGTTTCAAGACATGGTTCGAACCCATAAAACCGTTAGGGCTAAGTGAATCAACACTTACCATTCAGGTTCCCAGTCAATTCTTTTATGAGTATTTAGAAGAGCATTATGTGCACCTTTTGAGAGAGTGTGTTCAAAATGAGTTGGGTTCAGAAGGAAAGCTGGAGTATTCTGTAATTGTAGATAGTGGTAGCGTGCAAAATCAACCTTACATGGTGACTTTGCCCAACCAAAATCAGAATCAAAAGAAGAACTGGGGAAGGCAGGCTACTGAACCTGAAATGATAAACCCGTTCAAGATGCAGTCTTTGGACAAAGACTCCAGATATTCTAACCTTAATCCAGGCTACAATTTCGAAAACTATATTGAGGGTGATTGTAACCGTTTAGCAAGATCTGCGGGTATTGCAGTAGCGGAAAAACCGGGTATTACTTCTTTTAACCCGTTGATGATCTACGGTGGTGTAGGATTAGGTAAAACTCACTTGGTTCAGGCCATTGGTAATACGGTCAGTCAACAGTCCAGTGATAATTTTGTGCTGTATGTTTCTTCAGAGAAATTCACAACTCAATTCACAGATGCTATCAAGAATAACAATATCCAGAGTTTTACTAATTTCTACTTGCAGGTAGATACGCTCATTATTGATGATGTGCAGTTTTTTGCTGGCAAGGAGAAAACTCAGGAAATGTTCTTCCATATTTTCAATCACCTGCATCAAAATGGTAAGCAAATTATCATGTCGAGTGATCGTGCGCCAAGAGATTTAAAGGGTCTTCAGGATAGGTTACTCTCCAGGTTTAAGTGGGGATTGACAGCCGATCTTCAGATGCCTGATTTTGAGACCAGAATGGCCATTATCATGCGTAAAATGCAGTCTGATGGCATTTACATCCCTGACGATGTGGTTGAATACCTTGCTTATAGCGTAGATACCAATGTAAGAGAGTTAGAGGGCGTATTGATTTCCTTGATTGCTCATGCGACTCTCAATAAAACGGACATTAACTTGGAACTTGCCAAGCAAACACTCAAGAATATCGTCCACGATATTGAGTCTGAGGTAGGGGTAGACTATATCCAGAAGACCGTGGGTGAGTTTTTCCAGATCAGTGTAGAAGATCTAAAGGATAAAACCCGTAAGAAAGAAATTGTGATAGCCCGTCAGGTGGCCATGTACCTCTGTAAAGAGTATACCAATCATTCACTCAAATCTATAGGCTACCATTTCGGTGGTAGAGATCACAGTACCGTAATTCATGCAGTACAATCAGTAAGTGACATGATGGACATCGATTCCAAGTTTTCCAATTCAATGGATGAGCTGAGGAAGAAGATGAAGATGAAACTCGTATAAACAAGAAAGGGGCCAATGGCCCCTTTTTCATATAACTAATCCTAGTTACTTGATAGAAACTGATTGCACAAAGTTTCTACCGTTTGTTCTCATTTTTACTGTGTAAGATCCTTGCTCAAGTTTTGAAAGGTCAAACCTTTTCAATGCCTCACCATCAAAGCTTTCAGAAGTAAGTTTTCTGAAGTTGCTGTCGAATATGGTGATTGACACCTCATCATTGTTTTCAGTTGGTAAGATGATGTCTAGTTTTTCACCATTCTGACGAATAACGGGCTTGACAATCGTCACCTGATCTTCTGAATTAATCCATGCTGAATCTGCATTGATCGATAAAGGAGTTGCGGTGAAACTCATTTCGTTTTCAACTTCAATGGTATAGTTACCAGCTTCTAGTGCAGTCAGGTCAAACCTTTTTGCGAATTTCTGTCCTTTGATTGTTTGTGCACTATATAATACTGATCCGTTTTCATCTTTAAGTTGAATATGAGCCGTTGCTTCACCTAGTCCCTTGGTAGATACTACCACAGACTTCGTCCCTACTTTTTCTACATTAACACTTGGTTTGGTGTCATTAGCAATTACGAACGTTGATGCCATAACCATTACGGCTGTCAACAATACTTTTCTCATCGTTTTCATTTTACTAATCGTTTAGGCTTTTAAACCAATTATGACAACAAAGGTATGGGGGCGCCCACAGTTGTACTACTCCAATATTGGTCAATATATGTGCTATTTTAACCTTTAATATATTATTATAATCTGTAATTGATAATATAGCGCATATAAGTGTTAATTTTGTAGTGGTTTATGGAACTTCCTCATTATAACTTAGTTATGACATTATGAGTAAACAGATAGTAGCTACAAAACCATCTTTAGAGCAGATATTACCAGCTTTTGGTAGTAGTTTTCTAGTGAGGCGATACAATAGTTCATGTGAGCACAACCTGGCCAACTGGCACTTTCACCCAGAACTGGAGCTGGTATTTGTTAACGGGGGTAGCGGAAAGCGCCACATCGGAAAGCACATGTCCTATTTCAATGATGGAGAATTGATCCTCATGGGGGCAAATCTTCCACATTATGGTTTTACAGATCGCCACAGTGGCAATAAGTCTGAAACCGTAATCCAATTCAAGCAGGACTTCCTAGGTCCCGATTTTTTTAATATTCCTGAAATGGGCTTGGTGAAAAGACTGCTGGATTTGTCTAAGAAAGGCTTGGTCTTTAATGGCGAAACAAAAGAGAGGGTAGGAAAGAAAATTGAAGCACTGGCCTGGGCTGATCAATACGGCCGACTAATCGGCCTGCTGTCCATATTAAAAGAGTTAGCCGAATCCAAGGAGTATACTGTTCTTAATGCTGATGGTGTGGCAGTAGCAGTAAATTCTAAAGAAAATGACCGGATGAATCTGGTGTACAACTATATCCGAAACCATTTTAAGGAGCATATTTCTTTAGAGGAGATAGCGGATGAGGTGAGCATGACGGTACCGGCCTTCTGTAGGTATTTCAAGAAGATCTCGCGCAAGACTTTTACAAAGTTTGTCAACGAATTCAGAATTGTTCACGCCTCAAAGCTTTTGGCTGAGACTTCTATGAGCATTACCGAAGTGAGTTTTGAGAGTGGCTTCAATAACTTCTCACACTTCAATAAGTCTTTTAAAGAGTTTACGGGCAAAAGTCCTTCTGCTTATCGTAAGGAGTTTGATAATATAATTGATGAGTTAGATTAGGCCTATTGTTTAAGTCAGAAAAAAAAGGCTATTATCTGTATTTTAATATCTGATGAATTCAATCAAGAGACTCTTATTCACAGTGATACCCATAACAGTGGCGATCTTTCTATTAGATGTTACTTTCAGGTTTATGATCGAATACTTTCAAATTGTCTCTCCAAAGCCAATGGTTTACTATTCGTCATCCACTGACCTTTTGACTAATTACTTTTCAAGCTTGGGCTTGGCTTTGGTGATCTCTGGTTGGGTCTATTGCATTTACTGTTTTCTATACACAGTACTAAGTCCTATGCTAGGCAAATTTCAATTCTATATCAAGTGGCTTCTTTCTTATTGCTATTACCTTTTGTTCTTTTCAATAGCTGAGTTTTTATTTGAAGGCTTTAGAATGGATATTTTATTGGTACTGTTGATTGCGGCAGTTCCTATATCGCTATTAACAGCTAAATTGATTCCTCTTAGAGCCTTGAAGAAGACAAACTAGACTTCCTGCGAGTTTTATCAAAGCGTACTCTAACTTGAGCAGTTCATGATTGCTATGCACAAAGTACTTAGTTGGGTAATTCTTTTTTTAGTGTTGATCACTTATCAAAATGAATCTTTGGAGGGTACTTGGATAGCCGAAAGTGACTCAAAGAGCAAATGGGTTTTTACCAATGATGGTAAATGCAAGCGCTATTATGATAACGAATTGTTGAATACGTATGTCTATTCACTTTCCAATAAATCACCTCAATGTGATAAAACTGTTCCAATAAACAGTAAAACTCAATATTTGAAACTAGTGAAGGTAGGTAAGGTCGATAGCGAGTACTGTTACGAGGTTAACGGAATCACCTCTGAAAAGCTTTCATTGAGACAAATGGGCAGAGGAGGTTTATTACTGTTTGATAAACAGTAATGCTCTGGAATTAAAAAGCCCGATTCAAATGAATCGGGCTTTTTAATTATCTGCTGAAGCGATACGTTTCAGTGCGTTGTCTTCCGTTTTTATCTACTATCTCAAAGTAGATTCTTCCATAATACTGTTCTATATAGTTGGCCAGGGCTTCCGGGTTATTGGCGTACTTTCTGTTTACGGCTACAATGATGTCTCCCTCTTCAATGTCATCGAGTTTTCTGAAGAAACCCTTTTCCTTATCAATTTTACTCACTTTAACCCCATAGCGTAGTCTGAGACTTTCTCTTTCAGATTCGGTCAAGGCCCTGAATTCAGCCCCCAAATAACCTGAAAAGTGAATATCATCTTCGTCCAGTGAATTATCACTGCTCAGAATATCTGTATTTCCTAGAATGTTTTCCAAGGTTAGGTCTGTCTCGTAGAGCCTTTTGTTTCTTTCATATTGAACTGTAATGTCATCTCCTGGCGACATGGAATTGATCACTTCCTCAAAGCTCGATTTACTCGAAATGCGTTGGTTGCCAATTTTTCGGATCACGTCACCCGACTCCAAGCCGGCCTTGTCTGCGGCTCCGTTTCTTCTAATGGATTGTATCAGTACACCATCCAAATCTCTTAGTCTTTCTTCTTGAGCAACTTTTTCATCGATTTCGATTACTTCGGCACCCGTATAGGCCTTTTGAACCACCTTATATTTCTTAAGGTCTTCAACGATTTTTTCGACTACATCGGAAGGAACCGCAAAGCCATAGCCTGCATAAGAACCTGTTCTTGAAATAATGGAAGTATTGATACCAACCAATTCGCCTTCTGTATTCACTAAAGCGCCACCACTATTGCCGGGGTTAATCGCTGCATCGGTTTGAATGTATAATTTGATTGGGAAGTTTTCTCTGATTGCTTTAGAGTCACTTCCAATGGCACTGACAATACCGGCAGTAACTGTTGATGTCAGGTTAAATGGATTGCCTACTGCCAGCACCCAATCGCCTACTTTTACATCTCGGCTTGGGGCAATATCAATGGCAGGAAGGTCATCCGCATCAATTTTTAGTACTGCAATGTCCATGCTGGGATCAGTACCCACCAATTTAGCTTTATAAGTTCTTTTCTCGTGCTGTACTTCAATGGCATCCGCACCTTCAATAACATGATGGTTGGTAATGATATAACCGTCTTCAGAGTAGATAACTCCAGATCCAGAACCAATGGCCACACCATTTTTCGATCCACCTCTACCGCCATAGAAATATTCCATAAAGCTCATACTTCTTCGGCTGCGCTGAATATTTTTGATATAGACCACGCTACTCACAGATTTTTCAGCGGCTAACCTGAAGTCTACTGGCAAGGCAGCCGGAGCTGACTCGTAGCGATCATTAGGCTCATAACTGGCTTGCTGAAAGTTGGCTGGTACCTCACGAATAACTTCTGTGATCGTGTTAGGGTTGGATAGTTTCTGATAAGTAAAAGCTCCTGCGATTCCACCGACAAAAGCGATCAGGACTATAGCAATCTTACTCTTCATATTTAATTCTTTAATAGGCAATCTATAAATGCGCTCTTGAGATATAACTGACTTATTCGGAGCGCGATGTATTGTCAGTTTTCCTTATTCAAACTTACGCTTAGCAGATGAAATGGGTTTATCTGCTGTGTTAATTATAGTTAAATGAGGCACTCAAAAGCAAAACCATGTTAAAAGGTCTTTTGTTGAATAAGGGTATTCACAAACACTGATGGTCATGAGCATTTGGTGACCTTTTAAAAAGGTCTAAATTTGCACCGCTGTCAGCAGATTCAAGATCAATGAATTAGGCTGAATTAGATTCAATAAATAAATCCTTTTGTCAGCAAAAAAGCATATTGCCATTCTTGGCTCAACAGGCTCTATTGGTACCCAGGCACTTGATGTGATCAGGGCCAATCCC
>Ga0207422_1004804_pt1 | contig 10559 bp, 6 predicted proteins | sample MarCyaLeptolynsp_FD_187757 | JGI IMG/M metagenome (GOLD analysis project Ga0207422, IMG submission 187757) | Marine cyanobacterial communities from Panama - species 1 Leptolyngbya sp. (SPAdes) | ecosystem: Environmental > Aquatic > Marine > Unclassified | place: Panama: Panama City | collected... | reverse complement strand
AGATGTCGATTGGCGCGGTCGAATAGTTGAAGGCAAACACATGGGTGGCGGTTCGACGCAGCCGCAATCCCTTGGGAAGCCCGCTCAGCGCCAATCCGGCCTCTTCAGCCATGCTGGTGATCAATGTATTGAGCAGGTTTCGATCAGGCCAAGCCGCGCAATAGCGCACATGACCCCGCTTGAAGATCACGCCGCGGCCATTTTCGAGGCTGATCTCTGCATCCACCTCGGAATCGACCTGCTCAAGCCATCTGGTGATGGCGAACCCATCGCCGGCCTCTGAGGCGCCATCGCGCAGGCTCTCTACGCGAGACACGGTGATCGGGACCAGTTTGGACAGATCTCCCGGGGCGAGCCCTTCCGGAATGCAGAAATTCTCATCCTTGCTGCCTGTGCGCGGGCCGATCAGGACTGGGCAATCGAGCTGTTCCAGCCTCTCGACCATTCCGTCTGGAAGGATCGGCAGGCTCGGCACCACGACCAGTCCGTATTGGTCCAACGCAGCGCCAGGCGCGACAATGTCCACGTCGAGTCCCTGTTTCCTCAAGGCCGAATACCATTGATAGGCAAGGTCAAGATATCGGAAGCTCTGGCCCTGCGGCTGGATGCCGCAAACCCAGGCTGCCTCGTAAGAGAACACCAGCGCCACATCGGCTTTGACTGGTTGCTGAGCGCCGATCCGCTCAATCGCCTTGGCGGCATGGCGCGCTTCGCCCGCCGCCTCGGCATCCACACTGTCCGGACGCAGCAATCCGGCATGCATCTGCTCCTGCGCAAACGGCGCCTGGCGCCAGCGGAAATAGCTCGTGAACTCCGCTCCGTGCGCCATGGCTTCGAGCGTCCACAGCGCCACCATTCCGGGCAAAGGCGCCGGATTGAAGCGCGCCCAGTTCACTGGGCCCGGCTGCTGTTCCATCACGCCCCAGCGGCCCTCTGAGCAGCCTCTGTAGAGGTCATGATGGAAGGCCGCGATATCGGGATGGCCTTGGCGCATATAGGCGTCCTTGGTCGCTTGGTCGGACCAGAACTGTTCGAGGAAACCCAGCGGATAGGAATCCCATGTCGCGATATCGAGGTCGGCACCCACTCTGTGGTGATCGAACTCGGTGAAGAAGCCCATGAAATTGTGCGTGATGTCTCGCCCGGGCGAGTGTCGCCGGATGCTCTCGACCTGTTCACGATTGAAGCTCGCCACCTGATCCGAGGCAAAGCGCCGATAATCGAGCCAATGCGCTGGATTGGCTTCGGTCACAGTCAGGTTGGGTGGGTCAATCTCGTCAAAGCTGCGATATTCCATGCTCCAGAAAACATTGCCCCAGGCGCGATTGAGCGTGGCGACATCGCCATGGCGGTCGGCCAACCATGCGCGGAATCCTGTCGCTGCTGCGGCGGAATAGCTCAGCACCGTGTCGTGGCAGCCAAATTCATTGTCGGTTTGCCAGGCGCTGATCGCTTTGTGCTCGCCATAGCGTTCCGCCATGGCAGTCACGATACGGCGGCATTGCTCGCGATAGCTCTGATGGCTGAAGCAATAGTGCCGCCGCGATCCGAAATCGCGCGGCCGACCTTGCCGGTCGACAGCGATCATGTCGGGCATCTGGTCGACCAGCCATTTGGGCGGGGTCGCCGTCGGGGTGCCGAGGATGATTTTGAGCCCGGCTGAGTCCAGTGTTTCGATCGCCCGGTCGAGCCAGTCCCAGTCAAATTGGCCGGGTTCGGGCTCGATACGGCTCCAAGCAAACTCACCGATCCTGACCAGCGACAATCCCATTTCGGCCATGCGCCGTGCATCGTCGGCCCAGATTTCCTCAGGCCAATGTTCGGGGTAGTAACAGCAACCTAGTTTCATGCGTTTTGGTTCATCCCCGGTTGCCTTGTATTTGCGGGCGCCAAAAATTGATTCAGCTCATGCCCAAGGCTATCGTTGTGGTCAGTGGCTTCCGCCAGTTCTGGCGGGGTCAGGTCTAACCATTGCTGGTGGGAACGCAATGACTGCACGCCTGCTCTCGCCATGGGGCATCCCGAGATATGACGGACGGGCCACATCATGTCTGGCTCGCTGGCCGTGAGTCTGCGTCGCCAGCAATTGATCGCACGGGTGCGCGAAGGCTTCCGGATGGCTTATGGCGTCGATCCGACGCGGTTTTATGCCGCGCCCGGTCGCGTCAATCTCATCGGCGATCACACCGACTACAATGCCGGTCTGGTGCTGCCATGCGCGATCGATCGCGAAACGATCATTGCGGTTGGTCCGGCGGATGAGAGCGACAAGACCCCGCGGATCCACACGGTCGCTCTCGATATGGGGTCGGTGCGCGATGCCTTCTCGATCGAGGGAGAGATCGAGCGCGCGGGCAACAATTGGCAGAACCATATTCGCGGGGTGGCGCATTTCCTACGCAGCCGTGGGGTCGCGCTGAGGCCGGCGCGTTTGGCGATTGGTGGCGATATTCCGATGGGCGCGGGGCTCTCTTCCTCCGCGGCCTTGGGTGTCGGGACGGCGCTCGCTCTGTCTGACTTGGCCGGACAGCCGCTCGATCCGCCTGATCTGGCGAGCGTCGCGCAAAAGGCCGAGAGCGCCTTTGCCGGTGTGGCTTGCGGGATCATGGATCAGATGGCCTCGGCGTGCAGCATGGTCGGTCATGCCTTCTTGCTCGATTGTCGGAGCTTGGAGCACATGCCGATCCCGATTTCGGATCAATTGTCGATCATCGTCATCGATTCCGGGATTCGGCGCCAGCTGGAAGAGACGGGCTACAATGAACGCCGCGAGGAATGCGAGAAAGCGGCGGAGCATTATGGCCTAGCCTCGCTGCGCCCGCTGACGCCAGCGCTGCTTGAGGAAGGGCGCGGCGATCTGAGCGACGTGATTTACCGCCGCGCGCGCCACGTCGTCAGCGAAACCGCGCGGGTGGAGCCGACTGCTGTGGCGCTGGTGAAGGGACAAACCGCTGAGCTCGCTCAATTGATGCGAGCTTCACACCATTCTTTGCGCGATGATTTTGAAGTTTCAATTGATCCGATTGATCGACTTGTCAGCCTTATCGGAACGGCGATTGGTGACAATGGCGGTGTTCGGATGACGGGCGGGGGATTTGGTGGATCGGTCGTTGTGCTGGCAAAGCATGAGATGATCGATATTGTTACTCAGGTTGTAGAGACACGCTATAATCCGGATGCGGAAATCCCGGCGAGTGTGCAAGTTTACGAAGCACATGCGGGTGCGGCACAGTTGACAGCAGGCTGATCGAGCGGCCCAACACCCTAATCAAACAGCGCATTTACACATATAAAAATATCTTTATATGTTCCGATCGATGGTTGTTGAAACGATCTTTCGCGCGCTTGCAGACCCAACCCGGCTGCGCATCACCCGCCTGCTTGACCATATGGAGCTGGCGGTGGGCGAGCTCGCGCAAATCCTCGGCCAAAGCCAGCCGCGCGTCTCGCGCCATGTCGGGATCCTGTGCGATGCCGGCCTGGCAGAACGTCGCCGCGAAGGCAGCTGGGTGTTCCTGCGCTCCCCAACAGCCGCGGACGGCGGGACTGCGATCGTCGACGCCGTGGCACGCATGCTCGCCATTGCCGAGCGCGAAAGCCCCGAACTCGCAGCGATCTGCAAGACCGATCGCCAGAAACTGTCCGCAATCCGCAAATCGCGCGAAAGCATCGCAGAAGGCTATTTCGAGCGTCATGCTGGCGAGTGGGACGAATTGCGCAAGCTGCACATCGCCGATCAACTGGTCGAAGACGCGCTGATTGCCGAGCTTGATGGCGCACCACTGGGCACCTTGCTCGATATCGGCACCGGCACCGGGCGCATGGCAGAACTGTTCGCAGGCAAGGCTGATCACGTCGTCGCGCTCGACAAGAACCTGGAAATGCTGCGCATAGCCCGCGCCAAGCTGCAGCATCTGCCCGCCGCACAGGTTGAACTGGTCCAAGGCGACTTTGGCGATCTGCCATTCGCCGCCGCCAGCTTTGAGACCGTGCTGTTTCACCAGGTGCTGCACTTCGCGCAGGAGCCCGAACTGGCGCTGCAGGAAGCGGCGCGCGTCACCCGCCCGGGCGGACGCATCGCGATCGTCGATTTCGACGCGCACGATCTTGAAGAACTGCGCGATCGCTATGCCCATGCCCGGCTCGGTTTCGCTGACACGCAAGTGGCTGACCTGCTCCGATCAACCGGTTTTGAGCCATCCCCCCCGATTGCCCTCGATGGCAAACAATTGGTGGTCAAAATCTGGACTGGCAAACGGCGTGGCAGCCCGGTTGAGAACAGCCCACGCACCAACACCAAGCAGGAACGCACGGCATGACGCAAAGCGCGCACCCCCCGCTCGACAGCCAGCACGAAGCGCGCACCGCGTTCGATTCTCCACTGTTTTCAGGGCTACCGGGTGATCTTGAGATAAGTTTTGAGTTCTTCCCGCCCAAGAGCGAAAAGATGTCCGCGACCCTTTGGGAGAGCCTGGCCACACTCGGCCCGCTTGGTCCGCGCTTCGTTTCGGTCACTTATGGCGCAGGGGGTTCGACGCGCGAACGCACCCACCAGCAAGTGGTGCGGATCCAGAATGAGACTGGCATTCCCGCTGCCGCACACCTCACCTGCGTCAACGCAACACGCGAAGAGGTGGACGAGGTTGCACGCCATTATTGGGAAAGCGGCATTCGCCATATCGTCGCGCTGCGCGGTGATCCGCCCGATGGAACCAGCCAATACACACCGCATCCGGGCGGCTATGCCAATGCTGCGGAACTGATTGCCGGGCTCAAGCAGATCGCACCTTTTGAAATCTCGGTCGCTGCCTATCCCGAAGTGCACCCGGATTCGCCTGATGCGCAGACCGATCTGGACAATCTCAAACGCAAATTTGATGCCGGTGCCACGCGAGCGATCACTCAATTCTTCTTCGATCCGCGCTGCTTCTTCGAATTTCGCGAAAAGGCCGCCGCCGCCGGGATCACTGGCGAGATCGTGCCCGGCATCATGCCGGTGATGAGCTTTGCCGCCGTCCAGCGCATGTCGGGCCTGTGCGGAACGGCCATTCCCGAATGGATGGAGGGCCTGTTTGAAGGTCTGGACGATCGCCCCGCCGCGCGCCAATTGGTGAGCGCGACGATCGCCGCCGAATTGTGTCGTCGGCTCTATGCAGGCGGCGTGCGCCATTTCCACTTCTACACTTTGAACCGAGCCGAGCTGAGCTATGCAATCTGCCACATGCTTGGGAAACGCCCGCAATCGGAGACACAGTCATGAATGCGCGGGAACGACTCAACGAAGCGGCCAAGCATGGCATTCTGATCAAGGACGGGCCCTATGGGACCGCGATCCAGGCTGAGAAGCTTACGTCAGCGCAATATGCGGGACGGACCGGCCTCAACCAGGATCAGAAGGGCAATAACGACCTCGTCAACCTCACCCAGCCCGAAGTGATCCGCAAGATTTGCGACAGCTATATCGCGTCAGGCGCAACCGTGCTGGCGACCAACACGTTCAACGCCAATCGCATCAGCCAGGCCGATTATGGCGCCGAAGATCTGGTCCACGAGATCAATGTCTCGGCAGCAAAGGTTATCCGCGAAGCCTGCGAAGATGCGACAGCGGCGGACGGCATCCCGCGCTTTGTATGCGGTGCGATGGGGCCTACCAACAAGACCTTGTCGCTCAGCCCCGATGTCGAGGATCCCGGCTTTCGCGAGGTTGATTTTGATTATGTCAAAGAGATCTATCGCGAGCAGGCCGCAGCGCTGGTCGAAGGTGGTAGCGATTTCATCCTGATCGAAACCGTGTTCGACACGCTCAATTGCAAGGCCGCGATTATGGCGGTCAAAGAGCTTGAGGCTGAGCTTGGCCACGACGTGCCGCTGATCATTTCGCTTACGCTCACCGATCTTTCAGGCCGCAACCTGTCCGGCCATACGGTCGAGGCGTTCTGGCTCACTGTCCGGCATGCCAAGCCGGCTGCGATCGGCCTCAATTGCAGCTTCGGCGCGGATCAGCTGCGTCCGCATGTGCAATTGCTGTCTGAAATGGCTGACACTTTGCTGCTGGCCTATCCCAATGCCGGCCTGCCCAATGAGCTTGGCGAATATGACGAAATGCCCGAGACGACCGCCAGCCTGGTCGCGCTGTGGGCCAAGGAAGGCCACGTCAACATCCTAGGCGGCTGTTGCGGCATCACGCCCGGCCATATCGCGGCCATCGCGCATGCGGTCGACGGGATTGAGCCGCGGGTCAGCCCGACGCTCGAGCCAGCCATGCGCCTTGCCGGTCTCGAACCCTTTGTGGTGTCTGCCTGATAATGAATGCTCAGAATTCCTCTGCTCGCTTCATCAATATCGGTGAGCGCACCAATGTGACCGGCTCTGCCCGGTTCAAAAAGCTGATCATGGCGGATGATTACGCCACCGCGGTCGACGTCGCGCGCCAGCAGGTCGAAAACGGCGCGCAGGTGATCGACGTCAATATGGATGAAGGCCTGCTCGACGCCGAGCACGCCATGACCACTTTCCTCAAGCTGATCGCGGCCGAGCCCGACATTGCGCGGGTGCCGGTGATGATCGACAGCTCCAAATGGGATGTGATCGAGGCCGGCCTCAAATGCGTGTCAGGCAAACCGATCGTCAACTCGATCAGTATGAAGGAAGGCGAAGAGCCCTTCCTCGATCAGGCGCGCAAATGCATGGCCTATGGCGCGGCTGTGGTGGTGATGGCGTTCGACGAAACCGGGCAGGCTGACACCAAAGAGCGCAAGGTTGAGATTTGCACCCGCGCTTACGAGCTTCTGACTTCGATCGGTTTCCCGCCCGAAGACATCATCTTTGATCCCAATATCTTCGCGGTTGCGACCGGCATCGAAGAGCATGATCGCTATGGCTTGGATTTCATCGAAGCCGTGCGCGATATCAAGGCGGCGTGCCCCTATGCCAAGACGTCAGGCGGGCTTTCCAACCTGTCCTTCAGTTTTCGCGGCAATGAAACGGTGCGCCGCGCGATGCATTCGGTGTTTCTCTATCACGCCATCCCTGCCGGGCTGGATATGGCGATCGTCAATGCCGGCCAGCTCGACGTCTATGACACGATTGATCCCGTGCTGCGCGATGCATGCGAGGATGTGATCCTGATGCGACAGGTCGACGGCGAAGAGACCGCGACCGAGCGTCTGATCACCCTGGCAGAGAGCTTCAAGGGCAAGAGCAAGGAAGACGACAAGCAGGCCGCCGAATGGCGCGGCTGGGCGGTTGAAAAGCGGCTCGAACATGCGCTGGTCAAAGGCATTGATGCGCATATTGTCGACGACACTGAAGAGATGCGCGCGATGACGGCCGAGAATGGCGGGCGCCCGATCGAAGTCATCGAAGGTCCCCTGATGGACGGCATGAATGTGGTGGGTGACCTGTTTGGCAGCGGCAAGATGTTCTTGCCGCAAGTGGTCAAATCGGCGCGCGTTATGAAAAAGGCGGTCGCGCATCTGATCCCCTTCATCGAAGACGAGAAGGAAGAAGGTGCCAAGGCCAAGGGCAAGATCGTGATGGCGACCGTGAAGGGCGACGTGCACGATATTGGCAAGAACATCGTCGGCGTGGTGCTTCAGTGCAATGGCTATGAAGTGATCGACCTTGGTGTGATGGTGCCCTGGACCGACATTCTCAAAAGCGCAAATGACAACCAGGCCGATATTATTGGTCTGTCCGGCCTGATCACGCCGTCATTGGACGAGATGGTGACCGTCGCTGAAGAAATGGCGCGGGCCGAGATGTCGCTGCCGCTGCTGATTGGCGGCGCAACCACCAGCAAGGTGCACACCGCGCTCAAGATTGACCCGGCCTATGAGGGGCCGGTGGTGCATGTGCTCGACGCCAGTCGCGCGGTGGGCGTTGCATCCAAGCTGTTGTCGGACACGCAGCGCGACGATTTCGTCGGCGAGACGGCGAGCGAATATGTCAAAGTGCGCGATGCGCGCGCGGGCAAGACGCCAAGCCAGCTGCTGACGCTGACCGAAGCGCGCGGCAATTTCTACGATGCCTATCTCAGCGACAAGCCCGCTCCGCCGCTCAAACCGGGCGAGCACGTGTTTGACGATTGGGACCTGGCCGATCTGCGCGATTACATCGACTGGACCCCGTTCTTCCGCGCGTGGGAGTTGCACGGCAATTATCCGGCGATCCTGGATGACGATGTGGTTGGCGAGAGCGCGCGATCGCTCAAAGAAGATGCCGATGCCATGCTCGACCGGATCATCGAAGAGAAATGGCTTACCGCGAAGGGCGTGTGCGGATTTTGGCCCTGCGCGCGCGATCACGATTGCCGCGATGATGTGATTATTCACCGCGTGCGGCGTGAAGAGCATGTGCGGCTTCCTTTCTTGCGCCAGCAGATCAAGAAGAGCCGCGACCGCGCCAATATGTGCCTGGCCGACTTCATTGATCCGGCGGGCGATTGGATCGGCGGGTTTGCCGTCGGCATTCACGGGATTGAGCCGCATTCTGAGCGTTTCCAGCAAGACAAGGATGATTATTCCGACATCCTACTCAAGGCGCTGGCCGATCGCTTTGCCGAAGCCTTTGCCGAACGCCTGCATCAGCATGTCCGCACCGATCTGTGGGGCTATGCGCCGGGCGAGCAATTGACCAATGAGGCGCTGATCAAGGAAGAGTATCGCGGCATCCGGCCCGCTCCCGGCTATCCGGCGGTCCCCGATCATTCGCTCAAGCCGATCCTGTTCGAATTGCTCGAGGCGGAGAAAAATGTCGGGCTCTCTTTGACCGAGAGCTTTGCCATGTATCCGACGGCTGCGGTCTCAGGCTTCTATTTTGGCCACCCAGAATCACAATATTTCGGGGTGGCGCGGATTGGTCGCGATCAGCTTGAGGATTATGCGCGTCGCCGCGGCGTCGATATCGAGACGGCGGAGCGCTGGCTGCGTCCGAACCTGGATTGAGCACGACGCGCCCTCTCTCCATCTGGCTGTGGCTGGGCGTGATCGCGCTGGTGCTCGCCTATGCGCTGACCTTTCTCTCCGTCGACAAGCAGGTGGATGCATGGGCGCCGCTATGGTTCGTGCCCGGGGTCGGTGTGATCGGAGCGATCATCGCCAATGCCAGCGGAACCGGTGGCGGGGTGGTCTTCATCCCGGTGTTCAATGTGTTGCGCGATCTGGGGACGTGGCAGCTTGACCCGCTGCGCGTGACGGCGATTTCGATGGGAATCCAGGCCTTTGGCATGAGCGTGGGTGCTTTGCGCTGGACCGATCGCTTGCTGCACCAGCCCGCGATCGTGCCCGGCTCGCACGAAGCGCCAACGCGCTATCGCGATTATTTGGCCGTGTGTGGGCTGATCCTTGCGGTGTCGCTGCCGCTGCAATTGCTCACACAGACGCGGCTTTCGGTCGATGGCGACACCGTTCTGCTGGCCTATAAGGGCTTTTCGATCGTGCTGGGGATCGCATTGATCATCGCGACCTGGACGGTCAATCGCGACGCGCCCGAGCGCACGCAGCTGACGCGGTTCGATATCGCGGTGCTGCTGGTGCTGGCGGTCCCCGGCGGTCTCATCACCGCGCTGTTCTCGGTCGGGATCGGAGAGCTGGTGGCGTTTTACCTGTTTCTGCGACACTTCCCGATGGTGCTCGCCGTGGGCACTGCCTGCGTGATCTCTTCGATCTCGATGATCGCGGGGACGATCGTCAACCAGCAGGCCGGGATCATCCTGTGGGATGTCGTGCTGTTGGCGGCGCCGGGCGCGATGATCGGCGCGCTGCTGGCGCGGCCGATCGCGCTATGGCTGGGTCCGCGCAAGCTCAAGACGGCGGGCGGGGTGTGGATCGTGGTGTCAGCGATCTACCTGCTGCTGGCGCGCTGATCCGGGTTCGGGATTGCAATTGGACCGGCCACCGGCGATGCTGGCGCGATGCTCACCCGATTGCTTGCCGCCTTGCTTGTCCTCACGCCTATGACTGCCGCCAAAGCCGAAGATCCCGTGCCTGCAACCGTGGTGGTCGCGTTCGACAAGGATGGCGTCACCCCGCTGATCGTGGAAGGGGTGGCGGATCGCGAGACCGGGCGGCTGGTCGAAGCCGATGATCCGGTGCGGATCGCGAGCATTTCCAAGCTGATCATGGCGCTGGCGACCTTGCGGCTGGTGGATGAGGGGGCGGTGACGCTCGACGCGGATGTGTCGACCTATCTCGGCTGGGAGCTGCGGCATCCCGGCTATCCCGATGCCAAGGTGACTTTGGCGCAATTGCTGGGTCATCGCTCGGGCCTGCGCGATCGTGCGGGCTATGTCATCCCGCTGGGCGAGAGCTTGCAGGCCAAGCTGGCTGAGCCTGAGGCGTGGTATGCCGACGCCCCTCCCGGCGAGGCGCCGTTCGAATATGCCAATCTCGGCTCGCCTGTGGTCGCGACTGTGCTCGAGGCGGCGACAGGGGAACGCTATGACCGCCTGCTTGAGCGCACCGTCTTCGCGCCGCTCGGGATCGAGGCCTGCGTCAACTGGATCGGGTGTTCGGATGACCAGCTGGCCCGCGCTGTCACGCTCTATCGCGACACGGGGG
>Ga0207422_1004803_pt1 | contig 10559 bp, 6 predicted proteins | sample MarCyaLeptolynsp_FD_187757 | JGI IMG/M metagenome (GOLD analysis project Ga0207422, IMG submission 187757) | Marine cyanobacterial communities from Panama - species 1 Leptolyngbya sp. (SPAdes) | ecosystem: Environmental > Aquatic > Marine > Unclassified | place: Panama: Panama City | collected... | reverse complement strand
AGATGTCGATTGGCGCGGTCGAATAGTTGAAGGCAAACACATGGGTGGCGGTTCGACGCAGCCGCAATCCCTTGGGAAGCCCGCTCAGCGCCAATCCGGCCTCTTCAGCCATGCTGGTGATCAATGTGTTGAACAGGTTTCGATCCGGCCAAGCGGCGCAATAGCGCACGTTGCCCTGCTTGAAGACAACCCCGCGGCCATTTTCGAGGCTGATCTCTGCATCGACCTCGGAATCCACTTGTTCGATCCATCTGGTGATGGCGAACCCGTCGCCCGCCTCTGAGGCGCCATCGCGCAGGCTCTCGACGCGAGATACGGTGATCGGGACCAGTTTGGACAACTCACCCGGGGCAAGGCCTTCGGGAATGCAGAAATTCTCATCCTTGCTGCCCGTACGCGGGCCGATCAGGACTGGGCAATCGAGCTGTTCCAGCCTCTCGACCATTCCGTCTGGAAGGATCGGCAGGCTCGGCACCACGACCAGCCTGTATTGGTCCAACGGCGCGCCCGGCGCGACAATGTCCACGTCGAGGCCTTGTTTCCGCAAGGCGGAATACCATTGATAGGCAAGGTCGAGATATCGGAAGCTCTGGCCCTGCGGTTGGATGCCGCAAACCCAGGCCGCCTCGTAGGAGAACACCAGCGCCACATCGGCTTTGGCTGGTTGTTGAGCGCCGATCCGCTCTATGGCCTTGGCGGCATCACGCGCTTCGCCTGCAGCCTCGGCGTTCGCGCTGTCCGGACGCAGCAATCCGGCATGCATCTGCTCCTGCGCAAACGGCGCCTGGCGCCAGCGAAAATAGCTCGTGAACTCTGCTCCGTGCGCCATGGCTTCGAGCGTCCACAGAGAAACCATTCCGGGCAAAGGCGCGGGATTGAAGCGCGCCCAGTTCACCGGCCCCGGCTGTTGCTCCATTACGCCCCAGCGGCCCTCTGAGCAGCCTCTATAGAGGTCATGATGGAAGGCCGCGATATCGGGGTGGCCTTGGCGCATATAGGCATTTTTGGTCGCCTCGTCGGACCAAAATTGTTCGAGGAAGCCCAGCGGATAGGAATCCCACGTCGCGACATCGAGATCGCCGCCGACCTTGTGGTGATCGAACTCGGTGAAGAAGCCCATGAAATTGTGCGTGATGTCGCGCCCGGGCGAGTGTTTGCGGATGATCTCGACCTGTTCGCGATTGAAGCTCGCCACCTGATCCGAGGCAAAGCGCCGGTAATCGAGCCAATGCGCGGGGTTGGCTTCGGTCACGGTCAGGTTGGGCGGATCAATCTCGTCAAAGCTGCGATATTCCATGCTCCAGAAGACATTGCCCCAGGCGCGATTGAGCGTGGCGATATCACCATGGCGGTCGGCCAGCCAGGCGCGGAATTCTGTCGCTGCTGCGGCGGAATAGCTCAGCACCGTGTCGTGGCAGCCAAACTCATTGTCGGTTTGCCAGGCGCTGATCGCAGGGTGCCCGCCATAGCGTTCTGCCATGGCGGTCACGATGCGGCGGCATTGCTCGCGATAGGCCTGATGGCTGAAGCAATAGTGCCGGCGCGATCCGAAGCCGCGCGGCCGACCCTGGCGGTCCAATGCGACCATGTCGGGCATCTGGTCGACCAGCCATTTGGGCGGGGTCGCCGTCGGCGTGCCGAGGATGACTGTGAGCCCGGCTGAGGCCAGTGTTTCGATCGCTCGGTCAAGCCAATCCCAATCATAGCGACCTGGCTCGGGTTCGATACGGCTCCAAGCAAACTCACCGATCCTGACCAGCGACAATCCCATTTCGACCATGCGCCGTGCATCGTCAGCCCAGATTTCCTCGGGCCAATGTTCCGGGTAGTAACAGCAACCTAGTTTCATGCGTTTTGGTTCATCCCCGGTTGCCTTGTCTTTGCGAGCGCCAAAAATTGATTCAGCTCATGCCCAAGGCTATCGTTGTGGTCAGTGGCTTCCGCCAGTTCTGGCGGGGTCAGGTCTAACCATTGCTGGTGGGAACGCAATGACTCCACACCTGCTCTCGCCATGGGGCAACCCGAGAATTGACCGCCGGGCCAAATTAAGTCTGGCTCGCTGGCCGTGAGTCTGCGCCGCCAGCAATTGATCGCTCGGGTGCGCGAAGGCTTCCGGATGGCCTATGGCGTCGATCCGACGCGGTTTTATGCCGCGCCTGGTCGCGTCAACCTCATCGGCGATCACACCGATTACAATGCGGGTCTGGTGCTGCCATGTGCGATTGATCGCGAAACGATCATTGCGGTTGGTCCGGCGGATGAGAGCGACAAGACCCCGCGGATCCACACGGTGGCTCTCGATATGGGATCGGTGCGCGATGCCTTCTCGATCGAGGGAGAGATCGAACGCGCGGGCAACAATTGGCAAAACCACATTCGCGGGGTGGCGCATTTCCTGCGCAGCCGAGGGGTGGCGCTGAGGCCGGCACGCTTGGCGATTGGTGGCGATATTCCGATGGGCGCGGGGCTCTCTTCCTCAGCGGCTCTGGGCGTCGGGACAGCGCTCGCTCTGTCTGACTTGGCCGGGCAGCCGCTCGATCCGCCTGATCTGGCCAGCGTCGCGCAGAAGGCCGAGAGCGCCTTTGCCGGCGTGGCTTGCGGGATCATGGATCAGATGGCCTCGGCGTGCAGCATGGCCGGTCATGCCTTCTTGCTCGATTGTCGGAGCTTGGAACACATGCCGATCCCGATCTCGGATCAATTGTCGATCATCGTCATCGATTCCGGCATTCGGCGCCAACTTGAGGATACGGGCTACAATGAACGCCGCGAGGAATGCGAGAACGCTGCCGAGCATTACGGTCTGGCCTCGCTGCGCCCGCTGACGCCCGAGCTGCTTGAGGAACGGCGCGGCGATCTGAGCGACGTGATTTACCGCCGCGCGCGCCATGTCGTCAGCGAAACTGCACGCGTAGAGCCGACGGCTGTGGCGCTGGTGAAAGGGCAAACCGCTGAGCTCGCTCAATTGATGCGAGCTTCACATCATTCTTTGCGCGATGATTTTGAAGTATCAATTGATCCGATTGATCGACTTGTCAGCCTTATCGGAACGGCGATTGGTGACAATGGCGGTGTTCGGATGACGGGCGGGGGATTTGGTGGATCGGTCGTTGTGCTGGCAAAGCATGAGATGATCGATATTGTTACTCAGGTTGTAGAGACACGCTATAATCCGGATGCGGAAATCCCGGCGAGTGTGCAAGTTTACGAAGCACATGCGGGTGCGGCACAGTTGACAGCAGGCTGATCGAGCGGCCCAACACCCTAATCAAACAGCGCATTTACACATATAAAAATATCTTTATATGTTCCGATCGATGGTTGTTGAAACGATCTTTCGCGCGCTTGCAGACCCAACCCGGCTGCGCATCACCCGCCTGCTCGACCATATGGAGCTGGCGGTGGGAGAGCTCGCGCAAATCCTCGGCCAAAGCCAGCCGCGAGTCTCGCGCCATGTCGGGATCCTGTGCGATGCCGGCCTGGCAGAACGCCGCCGCGAAGGCAGCTGGGTGTTCCTGCGCTCCCCGACCTCAGCGGATGGCGGGACTGCGATCGTCGATGCCGTGGCGCGCATGCTCGCCATTGCTGAGCGCGAAAGCCCCGAACTCGCAGCGATCTGCAAGACCGATCGCCAGAAACTCTCGGCGATCCGCAAATCGCGCGAAAGCATCGCAGAAGGCTATTTTGAGCGCCATGCCGGCGAATGGGACGAATTGCGCAAGCTGCACATCGCCGATCAACTGGTCGAAGATGCGCTGATAGCCGAGCTTGATGGCGCTCCGCTGGGCACCTTGCTCGATATCGGTACCGGCACCGGGCGCATGGCAGAACTGTTCGCAGGCAAGGCCGACCATGTCGTCGCGCTCGACAAGAACCTGGAAATGCTGCGCATCGCCCGCGCCAAGCTGCAGCATCTGCCCGCTGCACAGGTTGAACTGGTCCAAGGCGACTTTGGCGATCTGCCATTCGCCGCCGCCAGCTTTGAGACCGTGCTGTTTCACCAGGTGCTGCACTTCGCGCAGGAGCCCGAACTGGCTCTGCAGGAAGCGGCGCGTGTCACCCGCCCGGGCGGACGCATCGCGATCGTCGATTTCGACGCGCACGATCTTGAAGAACTGCGCGATCGCTATGCCCATGCCCGGCTCGGTTTCGCTGACACGCAAGTGGCAGACCTGCTCCGATCAACCGGTTTTGAGCCATCCCCTCCGATTGCCCTCGATGGCAAACAATTGGTGGTCAAAATCTGGACTGGCAAACGGCGTGGCAGCCCGGTTGAGAACAGCCCAAGCACCAACACCAAGCAGGAACGCACGGCATGACGCAAAGCGCGCCCCCTCCGCTCGACAGCCAGCACGAAGCGCGCACCGCGTTCGATTCTCCCCTGTTTTCAGGGCTGCCGGGCGATCTTGAGATAAGTTTTGAGTTTTTCCCGCCCAAGAGCGAAAAGATGTCGGCCACCCTTTGGGAAAGCCTGGCCACGCTCGGCCCGCTTGGTCCGCGCTTCGTCTCGGTCACTTATGGCGCAGGGGGTTCGACGCGCGAACGCACCCACCAGCAAGTGGTGCGGATCCAGAATGAGACTGGCATTCCCGCCGCCGCGCACCTCACCTGCGTCAACGCCACGCGCGAAGAGGTGGACGAGGTTGCACGCCATTATTGGGAAAGCGGCATTCGGCATATCGTCGCGCTGCGCGGTGATCCGCCCGACGGAACCAGCCAATACAGGCCGCATCCGGGCGGCTATGCCAATGCGGTGGAGTTGATTGCCGGGCTCAAGCAGATCGCGCCGTTTGAAATCTCGGTCGCTGCCTATCCCGAAGTGCACCCGGATTCGCCTGACGCGCAGACCGATCTGGACAATCTCAAGCGCAAGTTTGACGCTGGCGCCACGCGCGCGATCACTCAATTCTTCTTCGATCCGCGCTGCTTCTTCGAATTTCGCGAAAAGGCCGCCGCCGCCGGGATCACTGGCGAGATTGTGCCCGGCATCATGCCGGTGATGAGCTTCGCCGCCGTCCAGCGCATGTCAGGATTGTGCGGGACAGCTATTCCCGAATGGATGGAGGGCCTGTTTGATGGTCTCGACGATCGCCCCGCCGCGCGCCAATTGGTGAGCGCGACGATCGCCGCTGAATTGTGTCGTCGGCTCTATGCAGGCGGCGTGCGCCACTTCCACTTCTACACATTGAACCGAGCCGAGCTAAGCTATGCGATCTGCCACATGCTTGGGAAACGCCCGCAAGCGGAGACACGGTCATGAATGCGCGTGAACGGCTCAACGAAGCGGCCAAGCAAGGCATATTGATTAAGGACGGGCCCTATGGGACCGCGATCCAGGCTGAGAAGCTTTCGTCAGCGCAATATGCGGGCCGGACCGGCCTCAACCAGGATCAGAAGGGCAATAACGACCTCGTCAACCTCACTCAGCCGGAAGTGATCCGCAAGATTTGCGACAGCTATATCGCGTCAGGCGCGACCGTGCTGGCGACCAACACGTTCAACGCCAATCGCATCAGCCAGGCCGATTATGGCGCTGAAGACCTGGTCCATGAGATGAATGTTGCGGCGGCCAAGGTCATTCGCGAGGCGTGCGACGATGCAAGTGCGGCTGACGGCATCCCGCGCTTTGTGTGCGGCGCGATGGGGCCTACCAACAAGACATTGTCGCTCAGCCCAGATGTCGAGGACCCCGGCTTTCGCGAGGTCGATTTCGACTATGTCAAAGAGATCTATCGCGAACAGGCCGCAGCGCTGGTCGAAGGCGGAAGCGATTTCATCCTGATCGAAACCGTGTTCGACACGCTCAATTGCAAGGCCGCGATCATGGCGGTCAAAGAGCTTGAGGCTGAGCTTGGCCGCGACGTGCCGCTGATCATTTCGCTCACGCTCACCGATCTTTCGGGCCGCAATCTGTCTGGCCATACGGTCGAGGCATTTTGGCTCACCGTGCGGCATGCCAAGCCGGCTGCGATCGGCCTCAATTGCAGCTTTGGCGCGGATCAGCTGCGCCCGCATGTGCAATTGCTGTCTGAAATGGCTGACACCTTGCTGCTGGCCTATCCCAATGCCGGCCTGCCCAATGAGCTTGGCGAATATGACGAAATGCCCGAAACGACGGCCAGCCTGGTCGCGCTGTGGGCCAAGGAAGGCCACGTCAACATTCTTGGCGGCTGCTGTGGCATCACGCCCGGCCATATCGCCGCCATCGCGCATGCGGTTGACGGGATTGAGCCGCGGGTGAGCCCGACGTTGGAGCCAGCCATGCGCCTGGCGGGTCTCGAACCCTTTGTGGTGTCTGCCTGACAATGAACACTCAGAATTCCTCTGCTCGCTTCATCAATATCGGTGAGCGCACCAATGTGACCGGCTCTGCTCGGTTCAAAAAGCTGATCATGGCGGATGATTACGCCACCGCGGTCGACGTCGCGCGCCAGCAGGTCGAAAACGGCGCGCAGGTGATCGACGTCAATATGGATGAGGGCCTGCTCGACGCCGAGCACGCCATGACCACCTTCCTCAAGCTGATCGCTGCCGAACCCGACATTGCCAGGGTTCCGGTGATGATCGACAGCTCCAAATGGGACGTGATCGAGGCGGGCCTAAAATGCGTGTCAGGCAAACCGATCGTCAACTCGATCAGTATGAAGGAAGGCGAAGAGCCCTTCCTCGATCAGGCGCGCAAATGCATGGCCTATGGCGCGGCTGTGGTGGTGATGGCGTTCGACGAAACCGGACAGGCTGACACCAAAGAGCGCAAGGTCGAGATTTGCACCCGCGCTTACGAGCTTCTGACTTCGATCGGTTTCCCGCCCGAAGACATCATCTTTGATCCCAATATCTTCGCGGTTGCCACCGGCATCGAAGAGCATGATCGCTATGGCTTGGATTTCATCGAAGCCGTGCGCGAGATCAAGGCGGCGTGCCCCTATGCCAAGACATCAGGCGGGCTATCCAACCTGTCCTTCAGCTTTCGCGGCAATGAGACGGTGCGCCGCGCGATGCATTCGGTGTTTCTCTATCACGCCATCCCGGCTGGACTGGATATGGCGATCGTCAATGCCGGCCAGCTCGACGTCTATGACACGATTGATCCCGTGCTGCGTGATGCATGCGAGGATGTGATCCTGATGCGGCAGGTCGAAGGCGAGGAGACCGCGACCGAGAGACTGATCGCCCTGGCAGAGAGCTTCAAGGGCAAGAGCAAGGAAGACGACAAGCAGGCCGCCGAATGGCGCGGCTGGGCGGTCGAAAAGCGGCTCGAACATGCGCTGGTCAAAGGCATTGATGCGCATATTGTCGACGACACCGAAGAGATGCGCGCGATGACGGCCGAGAATGGCGGGCGCCCGATCGAAGTCATCGAAGGCCCCCTGATGGACGGCATGAATGTGGTGGGTGACCTGTTTGGCAGCGGCAAGATGTTCCTGCCGCAAGTGGTCAAATCGGCGCGCGTCATGAAAAAGGCGGTCGCGCATCTGATCCCCTTCATCGAAGACGAGAAGGAAGAAGGCGCCAAGGCCAAGGGCAAGATCGTGATGGCGACCGTGAAGGGCGACGTGCACGATATTGGCAAAAACATCGTCGGCGTGGTGCTTCAGTGCAATGGCTATGAAGTGATCGATCTGGGCGTGATGGTGCCCTGGACCGACATTCTCAAAAGCGCGAATGACAATCAGGCCGATATTATCGGTCTGTCCGGCCTGATCACGCCGTCATTGGACGAGATGGTGACCGTTGCTGAAGAAATGGCGCGGGCCGAGATGTCGCTGCCGCTGCTGATTGGCGGCGCAACCACCAGCAAGGTGCACACCGCGCTCAAGATCGATCCGGCCTATGAAGGGCCGGTGGTTCACGTGCTCGACGCCAGTCGGGCGGTGGGCGTTGCGTCCAAGCTGTTGTCCGACACGCAGCGCGACGATTTCGTCGGCGAAACGGCGAGCGAATATGTCAAAGTGCGCGATGCGCGCGCGGGCAAGACGCCAAGCCAGCTGCTGACGCTGACTGAAGCGCGTGGCAATTTCTACGACGCCTATCTCAGCGACAAGCCCGCTCCGCCGCTCAAGCCAGGCGAGCACGTGTTTGACGATTGGGACCTGGCGGATCTGCGCGAATACATCGACTGGACCCCGTTCTTCCGCGCTTGGGAATTGCACGGCAATTATCCGGCGATCCTGGATGACGAAGTGGTTGGCGAGAGCGCGCGATCGCTCAAAGCCGATGCCGATGCCATGCTCGACCGGATCATCGAAGAGAAATGGCTCACCGCAAAGGGCGTGTGCGGATTTTGGCCCTGCGCGCGCGATCACCATTGCCGCGACGATGTGATCATCCACCGCGTGCGGCGCGAAGAGCATGTGCGGCTGCCCTTCCTGCGTCAGCAGATCAAGAAGAGCCGCGATCGCGCCAATATGTGCCTGGCCGACTTCATCGATCCGGCGGGCGACTGGATTGGCGGGTTTGCCGTCGGCATTCACGGGATTGAGCCGCATTCAGAGCGTTTCCAGCAGGACAAGGACGATTATTCCGACATCCTGCTCAAGGCGCTGGCTGATCGTTTTGCCGAGGCCTTTGCCGAACGCCTGCATCAGCATGTCCGCACCGATCTGTGGGGCTATGCGCCGGGCGAGCAATTGACCAATGAGGCGTTGATCAAAGAAGAATATCGCGGCATCCGGCCTGCGCCCGGCTATCCGGCGGTCCCCGATCATTCGCTCAAGCCTATCCTGTTCGAATTGCTCGAAGCGGAGAAGAATGTCGGGCTTTCACTTACTGAGAGCTTCGCGATGTACCCGACGGCTGCTGTGTCCGGCTTCTATTTTGGTCACCCGGAATCGCAATATTTCGGGGTGGCGCGGATCGGTCGCGACCAGCTTGAGGATTATGCGCGCCGACGCGGCGTCGAAATCGAGACGGCGGAGCGCTGGCTGCGTCCGAACCTGGATTGAGCACGACGCGCCCTCTCTCCATTTGGCTGTGGCTGGGCGTAATCGCGCTGGTCTTCGCTTATGCGCTGACCTTCCTCACCGTCGACAAACAGGTGGATGCATGGGCGCCGCTTTGGTTCGTGCCCGGGGTTGGCGTGATCGGTGCGATCATCGCCAATGCCAGTGGTACCGGGGGCGGGGTGGTCTTCATCCCGGTCTTCAACGCGCTGCGTGAATTGGGAACGTGGCAGCTTGATCCGCTTCGTGTGACGGCGATTTCGATGGGTATCCAGGCCTTTGGCATGAGCGTGGGCGCTTTGCGCTGGACCGATCGCTTGTTGCACCAACCTGCGATCGTGCCCGGCTCGCACGAGGCGCCAACGCGCTATCGCGACTATTTGGTCGTGTGTGGGCTGATCCTTGCGGTGTCGCTGCCGCTGCAATTGCTCACGCAGACGCGGCTTTCGGTCGATGGGGACACCGTTCTGCTGGCCTATAAGGGCTTTTCGATCGTGCTGGGGATCGCACTGATCATCGCCACCTGGACGGTCAATCGCGACGCGCCCGAGCGGACGCAGCTTACGCGGTTCGATATCGGAGTGCTGCTGGTGCTGGCGGTCCCGGGCGGTCTCATCACGGCATTGTTTTCGGTCGGGATCGGAGAGCTGGTGGCGTTCTACCTGTTTCTGCGACACTTCCCGATGGTGCTCGCCGTGGGCACTGCCTGCGTGATCTCTTCGATCTCGATGATCGCGGGGACGATAGTCAACCAGCAGGCCGGGATCATCCTGTGGGACGTCGTGCTGTTGGCGGCGCCGGGCGCGATGATCGGCGCGCTGCTGGCGCGGCCGATCGCGCTATGGCTGGGTCCGCGCAAGCTCAAGACGGCGGGCGCGGTGTGGATCGTGGTGTCAGCGATCTACCTGCTGCTGGCGCGCTGATCCGGGTTCGGGATTGCAATTGGACCGGCCACCGGCGATGCTGGCGCGATGCTCACCCGATTGCTTGTCGCCTTGCTTGTCCTCACGCCTATGACTGCCGCCAAAGCTGAAGATCCATTGCCTGCAACCGTGGTGGTCGCGTTCGACAAGGATGGCGTCTCCCCGCTGATCGTGGAAGGGGTGGCGGATCGCGAGAACGGGCGGCTGGTCGAAGCCAATGATCCGGTGCGGATCGCGAGCATTTCCAAGCTGATCATGGCGCTCGCAACCTTGCGGCTGGTGGATGAGGGGGCGGTGACGCTCGAGGCGGATGTGTCGACCTATCTCGGCTGGGAGCTGCGGCATCCCGGCTATCCCGATGCCACGGTGACACTCGCGCAATTGCTGGGCCATCGCTCGGGCCTGCGCGATCGTGCGGGCTATGTCATCCCGCTTGGCGAGAGCTTGCAGGCCAAGCTGGCAGAGCCTGATGCATGGTATGCCGATGCCCCTCCGGGAGAGGCGCCGTTCGAATATGCCAATCTCGGCTCGCCCGTGGTCGCGACGGTGCTCGAAGCGGCGACGGGCGAACGCTATGACCGCCTGCTTGAGCGCACCGTCTTCGCGCCGCTCGGGATCGAGGCCTGCGTCAACTGGATCGGGTGTTCGGATGACCAGCTGGCCCGCGCTGTCACGCTCTATCGCGACACGGGGG
>Ga0207422_1004802_pt1 | contig 10560 bp, 7 predicted proteins | sample MarCyaLeptolynsp_FD_187757 | JGI IMG/M metagenome (GOLD analysis project Ga0207422, IMG submission 187757) | Marine cyanobacterial communities from Panama - species 1 Leptolyngbya sp. (SPAdes) | ecosystem: Environmental > Aquatic > Marine > Unclassified | place: Panama: Panama City | collected... | reverse complement strand
GGGAGCCACTCGAGCTGGTTGCCCGAGCCGTCCATCGCCGGCGTGTTGAGCTGCGCCGTCGTCAGGCCGAGCACCAGCAGCACATCGTCGCGCTCGTGGCAGCTGCCGCACGCGTTCTCGTCCGGAATGATGTACGGCTGGGTCTGCTCGACGCCCTGGGCGTCGGTGTACGGGATCGCGACCTCGTCGCCCGCCCGGATGTACTCCGCGTCGGTCTGGTCTTCGTTCCACCGGTAGATGTGGCTGTGCAGCCCGTCGTCGGCCACCTGCAGCAGGCGCGTCTCGACGATGCGCGTGTCTTGGTCGGTCGGACCGTCGCGCCGGTCGGTGTCGAAGAAGAACGTCTTGATGACGATCGAGTCGACGGGCAGCGTCCACTCGTCCTGCTCGGTCACCGTCATCGTCTCGCCCTCGGGCAGCACGATGAAGCGCCCCTTGCCCGCGTTGTCCGAAAACAGCGGCGCGGCCACGGTGTACTCGAACACGTCCGGGGCCGGCGTGAGGTCGGCGAGCGGTCCCGCGAAGAACCGGTACTCCGACAGCAGCTCGAACGGGACCTCGTCGAGGTTGCGCTCGAAGCTCTCCTCCTCGCCCGAGGTGTCACAGGCGCCGACGATGGTCATGCCCGCGAGGGCAACCAAAGCGGCGGCGACGGTATGAACAGTCCTTGCGGCCATGGTGCCCTCAGTCCCGCGGCTGCGGGGTCTTCTCGCAGGTGGATTGGGTGGCGTCGGTGGTCACGCCGGAGTTCTGCGCGCACACGTCGCCCCGCAAGAACGTGGCGTCGCCGTTGTTGCTCTGGCAGTTGTCGAGTGCCCCGTCGGCGTTGTCCGCGTTGAGGTCGGCGCAACCGTCGAACAAGATGTCGTAGCTCTGCTCGCTCGTGGTGATCGTCTGCAGCAGCTGGTCGGGATTGGTGGCGTTGTTCTCGAACGTGTTGTCGTGAACCCAGTTGCCCTGCGAGTAGATGTCGAACTCGTCGTCCATCGGCGCGCCGAACAGACCCGAGATATACGCGATGAGTGCGACCCCGGTGCTTTCGTTGCCCCGGATCATGTTGTTGCCGACCTCGGTCTCGTCCGCGGCCAAGATGAGCACGCCGATGCCCGGCGGAACCATCGCCACGATCGTGCCCGGCTCACCGAAGTTGGGCACGTTGTTGTTCTCGATGACGTTGTCGAACACGTTGGTCCGACGCCCGTCCTTGATGTCGAGCCCGGGCAGGTTGAAGACCAGCACGCCCGCCGTGTTGTCGTGGGCGTGGTTTCGACGGACCTGCGCGTCGGTGGAGTTTTCGACCTCGAAGCCCGCCACGTTGCCGTAGGCCTCGCTGTCCTCGACGACGATCTGCGTGGACTGACCGACGTAGACGCCGGCATCGCGCGCGCCGACGACGAGCGATTCTTGGATGAGCACGTTGGAGGACTGCACGGGGTACAGCCCGTACGCCCCGTTTTCCGTCGACTCCTCGGCATCCCAGATGATGTGCGTCCGGATGAAGGAGATGCCGTCGACCTTGTCGGCGCGCACCCCATCGCCCGGCGTGTTCTTGACCTGAATGTCCTCGAAGATCGTGTTGTCGCCGGTGATCAGGATCCCGTTGCCGCCGCTGTTCTGATCGGTAAAGTCGAGGATGGACAGCTCGGCTCCCGCGCCGCGCACCGTGACCCCGTCCGCGTCCAGCGACAGCTGCCGAGCGAACGAGAAGGTGCCCTCGCCGATGCACACGACCTGCCCGGTCTCGGCCTCGATGAAGGCTTCCTGCACCGCCGTCTGGTCGTCATCGCCCGGCAGGACGTAGTAGTCGCAGCCGTCGGGCAGGGTCGCCGCATCGTCCCCGCCGTCGTCCATGTTCTCGGCGTCGTCGCCGTCCTCGCTGTCGCTGGTGCAGGCCGGGAGGCCGACCGCGAGCAACAGCGGCAACATCGTCAATGAAATCATGGGTCGAGCGTGCGAGCGGGACATGCGCTTAATTCCTGTCTGACCGGTCAGTCGATGTGGGTTTACCGGAAAGCCATGGGGAAGGCCAGCCCAAAGTGAAAGGCCGGACGCCCAAAACGCGAAGAGGGATGGCACTGCAGCGAGTGTCCATCCCTCGGGTCCCAGAGGCGGGCGCGACATCGCGCGCCGCCTCGAAGCGGGGTCTCGAGCTCAGTCGAGGATCAGGGTGAAGATCGCACCCTCGGTCGACCCGGCCGTGCCGTCGCCGCTGATCGTCGAGCCGTCGAGCTCGGCGTGGAACTGCTCGGCGAGCGACGGGTTGATGATCGTGAAGATGCCGGCACCGCCGGTGCCGTCCTCGACCCAGCTGCCGTCGTCGGCCAGGTAGCGAATGATGGCCGTGGAGCCACCGTCGTTGGGCACGACCACCGCGCGGGAGACCGGATCGCCGGTCTCGCCGTCACGCACGAAGCCGATCACGCCGCCCGAGTCGCCCAGAGGCAGCGAGTCCGCCGGAATCGAAGCGTCCATCGCGAGCGTGTCCGACCAGGTGGTCAGCGTGGCGGCGGGAACGCCCCACCACTCGTGCACGCCGTTGCCGACCGCGTACGAGCTGCCCTCCGCCGGGGAGGCTGCCCCCGTCGCGGTGAGGTAGTAGCCGTCCGCGCCCACGAGCGCGACGACGCCGATCGCCACCATCAGCGGCATCGAGGTCGTCTGGTCGAACCGACCCTCGCCGTCGCTCGTGCCCTCGACGATGCCGGCGGCACCGACCGGGTCACCCGACGCGTCGAGCGCGGCCACGATGCGAATGTCGGCACCGGAGACGCGATCGCCGGTCTCGAAGTCGAGCACGGTGCCGGTGAAGCGGGTGTTGCAGTCCGCCGGCAGCTCGCCGCAGACGGCGTCCGCCGGCGGGGGCGCGTCCCCGAACAGGACGCAGAGGCCCGACGCGCAGTCGCCGTTCGAGGTGCAAGCCTCGCCGTCCGCCGCCTCGCCGACCGATCCGGGGCACTCGCCGCCCATGCCGCCGGAGTCGTCGTCGGCGGTTCCGTCGTCGTCGTCGTCGTCGTCGTCGTCGTCGTCGTCGTCGTCGTCGCCGCCGGTGGCGTCATCGTCGTCGTCGTCGTCGTCGCCGGCCGTGTCGTCGGTCGTGTCGTCCGCGGGGCAGCCGAGCAGGGGAAGGGCCATCAGCAGGCCACCGTACAGTCCAAACTGGGTCAACGTCTTGAAGGTCATCGAGCGATCCCTGGTGAGAGGATTCGCGGAGCCTAACAGCGCCCGATGACCCCGACAACGTCAGCTTAGTCACGCTGACGGCGCCGGCAGTTGATCCAACCCGTCCCGCGACGTCGACTAGCCGTCGATGATGATGAAGCCCTTCGGCTTCTTGAACACGAAGTCACTCGCCGGCTGACCGCTGTTTCGCGTCTGCCCCGAAAGCTCGAAGTGATTGGTGCTCTTGTCCGCGCTGTTGCGAACGATGAACCCCGACACGCGACCGGTACCGTCGTCGACGACGAGCAGCAATCGGTCGTAGTGCGGGTTCTTTTTCTTGGGCGCAAGCTCGATGACGGTGTGGCCCTTCTTGCCGTAGCGCTTGGTCAACGTCGCGTTGGCCATGCGCACCTTGAAGTCGTCGATCAGCTTGCTTCCGCCGAACAGGAACTTCTCCGCTCCGGCAAAGTCCGCCTTGTCTACGGTCCGACGCACGACCTGCTTGGTGTCGCGCTCGACGACGTTGACCGTCTTGGAGTCGACCCAGATGTCCGGGATTTTCTCGTCGCTGTAGTCCCAGACCATCTTGCCGGGCTTCTTGACCCGCAGCGTGCCCTTGTTGACGTCCTTGGTGCCGTAGACGCCATGAATGTACGTCTGGGTGAACGTCGCCTTCATGTCGTCGGTCTTGTCGTAGTAGCCCTGGACCTTGGTCAACACGATCGACGCGGCGCCCTTGGGCGGGGCGGTCGTCGGTGTCGTGGGTGTCGTCGGCGGCTCGTCGCCGCCATCCTCGGCCACAGCCGGCTCGAGCGCAGTGGGCGGCGGGACCTCGAGCACCTCGGCGGGGCTGCACATCAGGCCGTAAGAGAGGATGCAGGTGAGCGGGGCTGGCATCGTCGATTCCTATGGACGCACGAAGGGGGCTTGGAGTTTCCCCGCCCGGGATGCGTCCGCGCAAGTGTACGGTAAACGCTCCGTAGCCGCCGCGCCTTACGCGGGGGAGACGTAGACCTCGCGGGGCGTGGTCCCGCGCGAGGGCCCGATGACCCCCTGCTCTTCCATCGCCTCGACGATCTTCGCGGCCCGGTTGTAGCCGATGCCCAAGCGCCGCTGGAGCATGCTGGTCGAGACCTTCTGCGCCTCGGCCACGATCTGAACCCCCTTGTCGTACAGCGGGTCCATGTTCTCCATGCTGGGCCCGTCGCCGTCGCCGTCGTCCGTCTTGCGGACGATGTCCATGTTGTAGACCGGCTTGGCCTGCTTCTTGACGAACTTCACGACCTCGAGAATCTCGTCTTCGGACACGAAGCAGCCGTGCACGCGCGCGACCTCCGAGCCGCGGTCCATGTGCAGCATGTCGCCCATGCCGAGCAGCTGCTTGGCGCCCTTGCGATCCAAGATCGTGCGGGAGTCCGCGTCCGAGGTGACCTGGAACGCGATGCGGGACGGGAAGTTGTTTTTGATCGTGCCGGTGATGACGTCGACGCTGGGACGCTGGGTGGCGACGATGAGGTGGATGCCGGCGGCTCGGGCCTTGGCGGCGATGCGGGCCACCGACTGCTCGACCTCTTTGCTCGCCACCATCATCAGGTCGGCGAACTCGTCGATGATCACCACGACGTAGGGAAGCTTGGTCGGCTTGTCCGGCAGCTCGACCGTGCCGCCGACGGTACGGCTGGGGTTGCCGTGCGCATCGAAGGAGACCCCGGGCAGGCTCGCTCCGTTGGCCCCGTCCTCGCCCTCGTCCGCAGCGTCGCGCGCAGCCTCGGCCGCAGCGAGCTCGATCTGCTTGGTCTCGACCTCCCAAGACTTGACCAGGTCGCCGAGCTTCTTGTTGTAGCCGGCGATGTCGCGAACCTGCGCCGCCGACAGCAGCTGGTAGCGGCGCTCCATCTCCTGCACCGCCCAGCGCAGGGCGAGCGCGGCCTTCTCCGGATCGGTGACGACCGGAAGCAGCAGGTGCGGAATGCCCTCGTAGATCGACAGCTCGAGCATCTTCGGATCGATCATGATCATCCGAACGTCCTCGGGACTGCATCGGTACAGTAGCGAGCAGATCATCGAGTTGACCCCGACCGACTTGCCCGAGCCGGTCGCGCCGGCAACGAGCAAGTGCGGCGCCTTGGCGAGGTCGGTCACGGTAATCGTGCCGGTGATGTCCTTGCCCAGGGCCAGCGGCAGGCGCTGCTTGCCGCCGAAGTTCTCCTGCCCGAGGATCTCCTTGATGTAGACGGTCTCGCGCGTCTTGTTGGGCACCTCGAAGCCGACCGTGGCCTTGCCGGGAATCGGCGCCAGGATGCGGATCCGGATCGCCTCGAGGGCCATCGCGAGGTCGTTTTCGAGGCTCTCGATGCGTGACAGCTTGGTGCCGGGCTCGGGCTTGAACTCATAGCGGGTGATGACCGGACCCGGGTGGATCTTGGTGACCTTGCCCTTGATCTTGAACTCGCCCAGCGCGCTGACGAGGCGCTGCGCTTGCTCGAGCACGAAGCCGCGATCGATCTCGGTCTCGACCTTCTCCTCGGCGGCCTCGAACAGCTGCAGCGGCGGCAGCTCCCACGCGCCACCGGTGAGCTTGATGAGACCCGGAATGCCCTGCTTGCTCTCGTCCTTGGCGGGCGCGGGCGCAGCCGACGGCTTGGCGAGCTGCTCGGGCCGCGGGGGCGCCTTCTTGCCGGGCGGCTTGGGCTTGGGCTCGGCATCCTCTTCGGCCTTGAGCACGATCTCGGGCACCTCTTCGGGCGCCTCCTCGACCTCGGCATCGGCCGGCTTGGCTTTGCTCCCCTTGGTCGACTTGGCCTTGCTCGACTTGCTCTTGCCCACCGGCAGGTCGACCTCGAGCTCCTGGCCGACGACGTTGTCGACGTCCTCCTCGGCGGCACGCTTGCGGTTGGACTTGGGCTTGGCCTTGCCCTTGGTGGACTTGCCCTTGGTGGCCTTCGCCTTGCCCTTGGCGGCGCTCTGGTTTGCGCGCTGGCCGGTGACCTTGCGGTTGCGCTTGTTCTTCTTGCGCCCGCCGCTCGCCGAGGCCTCCTCCTCCTCCGCCTCCTCCTCCTCTTCCTGTTCCTCTTCCTCTTCCTCGTCTTCGTACTCGTACTCTTCGTCGTCCTCGAGCTCGTCGTCTTCGAGCGCGTCATCGTCGATCGCGTCGAAGCGCCGCGCGAGCGCCTCGTCTTCTCGGCGCCGCGCGTCGTCGAGCTCCTCGTCGAGCTGCTCTTCGTCGTCGGGCTCGCGCTGCGAACGAACGAGGTCGATCGCCCCTCCCCACAGGTAGTCGCCCGCCCGCTGCAGGCTCTGGCCGACGACCTTCGCGACGCCGGCCAGGTGCGCCGTCGACAGCGGCGTGCTCGCCAGCAGCCCGAGGCACATCACCGTCGCCGCGACCAGATAGGTTCCCGCGTGGTGGAACATGCCGAGCATGACCTCGCCCACCAGCTCGCCCGCCAACCCACCGGCGGTGTAGCCGTGCACGCGGTAGGTCGGGAACATGACGTGCAGCAGCACGCAGCCGGCGAGCGTCGCGATGGCAAAGCCCGCGCCCTCCGACAGCCCGATTTCCATGCCTTCGCCGCGCAGGGCCTTGATGCCCATGCCGATCACCCCGACCGCAACGAGATATGCGGCCATGCCGAAGCTGGCGTAGAGCGCAGCGGCGGCCAGGTGGCCGACCGGCCCCATCAGATCTCCGTCGCCGCCCTGGTACGAGACCAGACCGCCGAAGATCAGCGCTCCGACGGCGAACAAGGCGATCCCGAGGAACTCCGAGAACGGTCGCGGCAGACCCGCACTTACCGGCGCCTTGGCCGGGCGTGCTTGTGCCTTGGATTTGGAGCTCGCCTTCTTGGACTTCGCGGATGCAGCCATTTCCCTAGTCAAATCAGCGACCTGAGAGGGATCGGGTCGGCCGCGAAGCCCATTCATACATATAGGATCCAGATTCCCAAGAATTCGGCCCTCCTGGCCGCCAGGACGGGGTCGAAAACGGGAAGCGACGGCGCTAAGGTCCGCGGCCATGCGCCGCGCTCTACTCCCTATCCTCGCGCTGTCGTTGCTGATCCCGGGCTGCAAGGCCAAGGAGCTCGAGGAAAAGCTCGCCAAGAAGCAGCAAGAGCTCGAAGAGACCGAGCGCCAGCTCGCGCAGAGCAAGCAAGACAACAAGCGGCTCGAGTCCGAGAACCAGAGCTACCAAGAGCGGATCACCCAGCTCGAGGGCGAGCTCTCCCAGGTCAACCAGCAGCTCGCCGAGCTCGCCGAAAAGCAGGGCGTGACCATGAAGGAGCTCGCCGAACTGCGCGCCGAAAAGGCCAAGCGCGAGGCCGAGCTGGAGGACTTCAAGAAGGTGTTCGACGGTCTGCGCAAGCTCGTCGACGCGGGCAAGATCGACGTCACGTTCCGCAAGGGCCGTCTGGTCGTCAACCTGCCCAACGAGATTCTGTTCGACTCGGGCAAGTCCAAGCTGCGTGGCGAGGGCCTGGACGTCGTGGCCCAGCTGGTGCCGGCGCTCAACTCGGTCGGCAAGCGCGACTTTCTCGTCGCAGGCCACACCGACAACGTCCCGATCAAGACGGCCCGCTACAAGAGCAACTGGGAGCTGTCGACCGCTCGCGCGATCGAGGTGACCAAGACGATGATCGAAGACGGCTACCCGCCCAACCAGCTCGGCGCCGCCGGCTACGGCGAGTTCGACCCCGTCGCGAGCAACGACGACGAGTTCGAGCGCGCCAAGAACCGCCGCATCGAGATCATCCTGATGCCGCGACTCGGTGAAATCCCGGGCATGAAAGAGCTCCTCAAGGGCTGAGCCGAGGGGACGGGGGCAAGATCGTGGGCACTGTCCAAGGCGAGCCCATCGAGATTCCCGATCGCCTCAACATGGTGACGTGGTTTCTCGACGACCGCGTGACCGAGGGCAAAGGCGACGCGCCCGCGATCCACTACCACCCGCCCGAGGTGGAGCAGCGCCGCACGGTCACCTACGCCCAGGTGCAGGCAGGCTCGTGTCGCGTGGCCAACCTGCTGCGCGAGCTCGGCCTGACGATCGAAGACCGCGTCCTGCTGCTGCTGCTCGACACCCCCGAGTTCGTCGAGACGTACTTCGGGGTGCTGCGGGCGGGATGCGTGGCGGTGCCGGCCAACACGTGGCTGCAGCCCAAGGACTACGCCTACTACCTCGAGTACGCGCGGCCCAAGGCGGTGTTCGTCGACGCCGAGGTCTGGCCGCAGGTCGAGCCGGTGTTTCGCGACGCGCCGTACACCCAGCACTTCATCGTGCTCGATCGCAGCGCGCCCGCCGAGGGCGGCCCGGCCCCCGAGGGCACGCTCGACTACCGCACGCGCGTCTTGGCGATGCCCGACACGGCCAAGACCGAGCCGACCTACCGCGACGACTTCGCGACGTGGCTGTCGTCATCGGGCTCGACGGGCAATCCCAAGTGCGTGGTGCACATGCACCACGACTTCGTGTGGAACACGATCGCGTACGCACAACGCACCCTGAAGCTCACCGACGCCGACATCACGATGGGGGCGCCCAAGCTGTTTTTTGGCTACGCGCTCGCGAGCAACATGCTGTTTCCGTTCTCGGTGGGCGGGCAGTGCGTGCTTGCGCCGCATCGGCTGTCATCACGCGACTACTTCGAGCTCGTGCAGCAGTACAAGGTCACGCAGCTGGTCACCGTGCCGACCGCGATCGCCAAGATGTTGCGGGTCGAGGGCGCGGACGACTTCGATCTGTCGTCGCTGCACTCGTTGATTTCGGCAGGTGAGGCCCTGCCCCCGCGGGTGTACCGGGACTTCACGACGCGCTTCGACGCCGAGATCTACGACGGCATCGGCTCGGCCGAGATGTTCCACGTGTACATCACCAACCGCCCCGGCGACGTCAAAGAGGGCAGCCTCGGTCGCATCGTGGACGGCTACACGTATCGACTGGTCGACGACGACGGCAACGTGGTGCCCAAGGGCGAAATCGGCACGCTGGTGATCGACGGACCGTCCGCGGGCCTTTGCTACTGGCGCATGCGCGACAAGAGTCGCGCCACGTTCTTCGGCGACGCGGTCAAGGGCGGCGACAAGTTCTACGTCGATGACGACGGGTACTTTTGGTACTGCGGCCGCGGCGACGACATGCTCAAGGTGTCGGGCGTGTACGTTTCGCCAGTCGAGGTGGAAAACTGCCTCATCGGTCACCCCGCCGTGCACGAGTCGGGCGTGGTGGGCTTCCGTGATTCCGACGGGCTCGAGCGCGTGATGGCCTACGTGGAGCTGGCCGACGGACACGAAGGCACCGAGGACACCTCCGCCTCGATCATCGAGCACTGCCGCGCGGCGATTGCCGCGTTCAAGGCTCCGCGCAAGATCGTCTTCGGCGATCTGCCGCGGACCGACACCGGCAAGATCAAGCGGGCGGCCCTGCGTCAGCGGGCGGCAGCGGGTTCGGAGGAATCGGCATGAGCGTGCACCGACTCGGCGAGATGCGTTACCCGGAGGTCGCCGCGCTGATCGAGGCGGCAGCGCGCTCGGTGGCGATCCTTCCCGCAGGCAGCGTGGAGGCACACGGTCCTCACCTGCCGCTGTCGACCGACACGATGATCAGCGAGGCAGTGGCGATGCGGGCCGCCATAGGGTTCGCCGAGCACGGCTGGACCGCAGTGGTCTTCCCGCCGGTGCACTACGGCGTGACCGACTGGGCGGCGGCGTTTTCGGGCTCGACCTCGATCCCCGCCGACGTCACCCACGGATTGTTCCTGTCGGCGGCCAAGGCAGCACGCGCGATGGGCTTTACGCGCGTGGCGCTGACCAACGCCCACCTCGAGCCCGGCCACATCAAGGTGCTGCGCGACGTCACCAAGGCGTATGAGGCCGAGACCGGCGAGCCGCTGGTGTTCGCCGACAAGACGCGGCGCAAGAACGCGGCGCGCCTCACCCAGGAGTTTCAGTCCGGGTCGTGCCACGCCGGGCAATACGAGACGAGCCTGATCCTCGCGATCCGGCCCGACCTCGTGCGAACGGACCTGATGCCGGCGCTGCCCGAGCACCACGTCGCCCTGCACGAAAAGATCGCGGCCGGCGCCAAGGACTTCGTCGACTGCGGGCTCGACCAGGCCTACTGCGGCCGTCCGGCGGATGCGACGGCCGAAGAAGGCGAGCGGTCGCTGCGAACGCTCGCCGCGATGGTGGTCGAAGCGGTCGTGGCGAGCGTGGACTGACCGCGACTGACCGGGACTGACCGGGCGCCGGAGCCGCCTCACGCATTGGGGCGGTAACCATCGGAGCGAAACGCGGTACTAAGCCCGATGCCTTCGCGTACGACTGCTCTTCTTGCTGCGCTTTTTGTGGTCCCGCTCGCGTGCTCGACCGCCGACACCGAGGAAGACACCGGTGCCGACGGCGGAACGG